>WBZP01005909.1_pt1 | contig 12272 bp, 13 predicted proteins | sample 5204301 | NCBI WGS metagenome assembly WBZP01 (sample SAMN12412401, study PRJNA552823) | activated sludge metagenome | isolation source: activated sludge from nitrification reactor of wastewater treatment plant... | place: USA: Pennsylvania | collected 2017
AACATCATGTTGGTGCCGGACCCAGTATCGGTGGGGGGCCACCGGGCCAAGATCCTCGACTTTGGGATCGCCAAGCTCATGACCGAAGGGGGACAGCGGACACGACCCGATATCGTGATGGGGACGGATCAAGACATTTCTGATCTGGCGACGGAAGAGGTCGTTAAGAACCAGCTTCTTCTGACAGCAAAACGAAGGCCGCGAGTGTCAGAGCGCCCATGGTTCGTACATGTCTGACCCAGGCTGACATTGCGCGACGGAACTGCGGCTAGATTGGCTCAGTATTCTTCGATTGCGGAAGATTTCCTTGGCAACAATCACCAATCAGGTCCCAGCGTTCACGATACTGCTCTATCGATTTCTTGGTTTCGCTCATGAGGGCCGGAGGAATTCCAACTATGCGGAGGGTGGTGTCTTGGCTACGAGTTTGGCCTCTCTTTCCCTTGGTGGTTCGCCATAGTTGATGATTCTCTGCCACTAATTGGGCCATGTCGGCAGACGGGACTACAAAGTACTCTGGCTTGGCGTCCGATGATGGTTCTGGAATTCCCGCAAGTACCCAGAAAAACTTTGGCCCGTAGTCACACTCGGCCTTGATTCCGACGGAGACTCCTTTGTCCACCCCAGGCCGGAATGTCTTCACTTGAACGTGTGCAAAGTGCGTCCCAGCCTGGTTGCTCACGAGCACGTCGGTGTTGGGACAGTTGCCCAGCGTGACGACGGCAACCAAGCGGCGGCGGCAGAGCTCACCTGCTACGAAAAACTGGCTGGCTGCACCTCGGTACGATTTGTCTTCCCCCATGATTCACGCTCCAAATGTTCGTTGCTGCCGACTTCGTCTTATCTGGAATCCGGTATCGCTAGTTTTCGCTGCGCCGAACTCTTTGAGGACCGCCGACACATCGCTGCCACTCCGCTTCGATGCTCGCGAGGATCGCGCTGTTCAGATTGACGCCGAGGGCCTTGGCCAGTTCGCGCAGCATCTTGTCGAAATGCTTGGGGATGCGAAGTGTTCGTCGGACGCGTTCCTGCTCACCCACAACCGATCGGGTTCGAGGTGCAGCGCCTGTTGGCGATGGACGATCGGGCTTGGCGGCGGCACTTGTGGGGAGTACCGGACTAGGCCGTTTGGGATTCGGACGTGGGCGTTCAGGCGCTCGTCGAGCTTCGGATGCTGGCGGCGAATCTGTGGCTTGAAAAGTGCGCACAGGTGGCGGTGGTGCCACTTGCTCCATTGCAGACACCGGCTGGGGAGCGGCGGCCTGCGGAACGCTCTCAGCGAACAGGCCCGCCATGTTGGGCGTAGGGTCGTAAGAGAGCTTCCGCGAGACCTTGTCTTTGTCTCGCATAGGCTACCGTCCCCGCCGCGTGAGGCCGGTCAGGCGGAAGACTTCGGTGCAAAAAGCCTGCATGGCTTCGTCGCCTGCGCTACCCGCGCCGTTCGGAATGCGCCAAGTTGGCGCGCGGAACTCGGCGGAGCGCTGGATGGTGCCCGAGTCGGGGATTGATGCGGGCCAGACCTTGACGCCGGACACTTTACCAAGTGCGTCACGCACGGCATTGGTGGGAATGCGTCCGGCACCGTCCAGCATGTTTGGAACGGCATAGACACCAAGGCCACCTGCCGCAACCTTCATCGTGCGCAGCGCAGTCATCAGGCCATCGACTGCCTCGCGACCGTCAACCGGCACCAGCCACAGGTGAGGCTGAATGATGTTGCAGATGTCAAAGCCCGGCGGAAAGTCGAAGACCACGACATCCGCGTTGAACGTCCCGCCCGGCGCCGCGTTTGGCGAGTACGTCAGTTCCAGCCAGTCATTGGCACGGTAGACGCGCTCGCGCTGCAATCGCGGGTCGTTGATGATGCGCTGGATCAGGTTGCCCTGCGGGTCGATGGCGACCCCGTGGGCGCGAAGCTTGTGTTTCGCTGCCCACCAAAGTAGATGCGACGCGAGCGTCGTCTTGCCACAGCCGCCCTTGTGGTTGGCCAAGGCGATCTGCACAGCCATGAAGTCTCTCCCCCACAGTTAGTAGAACAAAACCTATCAATCATATGACACCGCGCTGGTGTCATCCAATCTACTTTCGGCTCAGCATCGGTGGCGAAGACACCAGCGTGGTGTCTCTCCAGAACGCTGGCCGGTCGAATGCGCTTCCGACGGCAAAGACACCACGCTGGTGTCAGTCGCCAGCCTCCGCGCTTAGTCGGCACAGCCAGGTCAGACACCACCATGGTGTCACCACTACACATCTTGCTGAGTCACAAAGACCAGACGTGACACCACAGTGGTGTCACAAGGTCATGGCCCAGCGTTGCTCGGCTCTCGCCGTCAGGTTCCGAAGTGCGGGAAGAACGGTGTCTCTACAAGCCACATTTGGTCGGCTGCGGACATCCGGCGGATCAGTCCACACGAGGAATGTCATTGATGCTGAGCGAGAGCGCTGGTTTTGGAAGCGCATTCAGGCGAGGCACGGCAGCCTCCAGCGCTTCGATGGCAGCAATCTGCGATGGCATGTCCTGCCATGAAACGCCGAGACCTGCGATGTCCCAGCGCAGCAGGCTGTATTGGGGATGTGAAGTGCGCCGCCGTGGCGACCACTGCACAGCCTCGAATATCAGCCCGCCGAGCCTCCGCATACCCAGCGAGCGCCACAGCGGCCAGCGTCCGGTGTGCGTTCGCTCGATGAGCGTCTGGATGATTCGCTGATTTTCGTCTGTGAGATCCAATGTTGCGACGACAGTCGGCGTGCAATTTGTCTGCATGAGTTCGCTCCTGTTGTGCTCGACAGGCCGCATGTTTGTCCTGAAAACAGGACACTCGCAAGTTTCTGATCTCAAAACAGGACAAAGATGGTGCTACCAAGCCAACCGTGCGCAGCAAAGGCATTGGTCAGCGTCTCAAATGGGCTCGTCAGCAAGCTGAGCTGACCGTGCGTGACGTTGCGCGAGCGACGGGAGTGTCGCCATCGACGATTTCGGACACCGAGCTGAATCGCCGCATCCCGCGCGCCGACACCCTAGAGAAGCTGGCCGTTGCGCTGAAGGTTGAGCCGTCGTGGCTTGCATTCGGCGATGGCAAGGCACCAGTCGGATACGCCAGCGTACCAAGTCCAGACCCGCGTTAGTGCAGCGTCGCAAGGCCCCGGATACTGGCTGACTCGGCTCGCCGTGATTTATTGCTCTTGCGAAGCTGTGCGGGAGCGGTAGGTTGATGTCGTCAGCAAATCGTTCTTGCGCTTCGGCAGCACAGCAAGCTTGCATCACACTAGAGGAAGACCCATGGCCAAGCCAATCGAAGCAACTCCGCCGCTGTATGGCGATGACGCCCGCCTCCTGATCGAGTCGCTGAAGGAGTGCGCCTCCCCCGACGAGATCGCGCGACGACGTGCCGAGTCCCGCGAGCGTCTGTCTCAGAGCCGCGTCGCACCATTCCCTCCGTCCATGCTGACCACGAAGCCACGCTAGGCAAGCTCCCCGTGGACATTCACCCTTACACCGGTCAGTACGACGTCTCAGGTTTCACTTGCGGCGACGAGCCTCACCACGCCGACCTAAACGACTTCCTGAAGACCGACGCGCTGCGGTATTCGGCCACGTCGATGAGCCAGACCTATGTCGCAGTCGCAGACGGCAGAGTGGTAGGCTATGTCACTCTGCTTACCGATGCAATCTGGCTCAACCCTGACGAAAAAGGCGAGCTACAGCGAGCAGATGTGCCACCGGCTCAAACCGTCCCCGCACTGAAAGTTGGTCGGCTCGCACGACACAAGTCCTGTACGATTCCGCTGGTTGGGTCGGCCCTCATGCGCTTCGCGTTCGACATCCTGATCGACATCTCCGAGCGGGCCGGCTGTCGACTCCTCAGCGTCGATGCCATCCCCAGTGCCCTGTCGTTCTACGAAAAGCTCGGCTTTGTCCGCAACTTGCACTTCAACCACGCCGGCAAGAAGCGCGAGACAACGAGCATGCGCTTCGACGCGTTCTCCCTCGCACGGCCCGCCTGGACACTGCATGTGCCACTTATGCGGCCCGCGAGTCCAACTGACCTGCCGATTGACCAAGTGGATCGCGGCAAACGCTTCGGTGCAGCGTAGCTGATCGGCAAGGCATCCCACTCCCGGATCGGGGATCTACGCATAGCCTGCCGTTGACCACAGCCCTGCCGAGCGCGAATATGAGACTGGAGTAGTATGCTCGTGCGAATCGCTCCGCAGGTACCATGACCGCGCTCGCAGAAGGCCATCGCCTCGGCCCCTACCGCATCGTTCGTCTGCTTGGCGAAGGCGGCATGGGTGCGGTCTACGAAGCCAGGCAGGAGCCACTCGACCGACGAGTCGCGCTGAAAACCTTGCACCCTGAGTACGCGGGCAATAAGGACGCTGTCGCTCGTTTCTTCAACGAAGCAAAGATCCTGAGCAAGTTGGAGCACCCCAGCATTGTGCAGGTGTCCGACTTCGGGAATGCGACTGACGGCACAGCGTACTTGGTTATGGAGTACCTGCGCGGACAGAGCTTGGGGCGTCGGATTCGCGAACTCAGCGCACGCGGCGAACGACTGGCGGTCGTGACGGCTCTTCAGTTTGGATTTCAGATTGCCGACGTCCTGGCCATCGCCCACGCACAAGGGATCGTCCACCGCGACATAAAGCCCGACAACCTGATGCTGGTTGCGGATGCAGTTGCTCCGAGCGGTGAGCGCGTGAAACTCTTGGACTTCGGTATCGCCAAGCTAACGCACGACCGAGACAAGGGCGGGGTCAGGACGGCGACGCAGACAGTGATGGGAACTCCGAGCTACATGTCGCCAGAGCAGTGTGCTGGTGCAGGCGGCGTCGATGCCAAAACCGATGTGTATGCGCTGGGCTGCGTGCTGTATGAAGTCCTCGCCGGTCGCCCACCCTTTGTTGCAGAGGGAGCGGGACAGATCCTGGGCATGCATCTGTTCCAAACCCCACCGGCGCTGCTCAGCCTAGCCCCCAAAGTCCCGCAGGCCGTTGCTGATTTAGTTCATCGCTTGCTGACCAAAGATAAAGCACTTCGACCTGCAATGTCGGAGGCCGCTGATGACATCGGCAGGCTCCTCTCGAAGCAGACGGGCGGTGGCTCGGTGGTTCGCTCCCGGCCAGTCCATAGCACGGACCCCGATGCCACGCGGGCAGTGCCCGTTCCGTTTCCAGCTACAACGCTGGGGCGAGCAGCAGGCCAGTCTCAGATCGGACGGCTTGGTCGTTCATCCCGAACAGCGTTGATTGTCGGCGGCGGTGCCGTCGCGTTACTCGCTGCCGCAGTACCGATGCTGAATCCGCGGTCCCGCACACCTGCTCAAGCATCAGCCCGCGCACCGTCTGCGGCGACATCGAATACGGTTGCACAACCGGCTGTAGCAGAGGCAGCCGTTACGGTTCGCCCCATCGATCCGCGCACGATCACTTGGCATCTCGACAGCAAGCCGTCTGGAGTGGCAGTGGTTGACGAACAGGGTCAGACGTTGGGCACAACGCCATTCCAGACGGAGCGCGCGGCGCGACCTGGACGCATCGTTCTACATCTGCGCCAGGATGGCTACCGTGACGAACTTCTCACCCTCTCGACAGACCAGGATGCAGGACACGTTGTTACCTTGAAACCAACTGTGCCGCTCAACCCCCGGCGCCTGCCGCCGCAGCCCAGCGCGCGGCCACCCGCTAGCGCATCGCCCTCAATCAAGGCCAAACCTCCGGCGGAAAGGCGAATTGGTTTTGAAGACTAGCCATCCTCTTCTATGGCTTCTGCTGGTGCTCTGGTCCCTGCGTCCCGCGTCAGCGCAGTCCCAAGCGCCTGCACCCAACTGCGCCACCAACTCAGCCTGCAATGCACTGTTCGAGCAAGCGCAGCAGCAGTCCAAGGCGGGCAACCTACCCGAAGCACATCGCCTGTACAAGCTGGCCTACGAGGTCCATCCCGACCCCGCGCTTCTGTACAGCATCGCCCGCGTGCTTCACAAGCAAGGACAGGCGAGCGAAGCGGCCCCGTTCTATCGACAATTCCTTGACTCAGGAATGTCGGCCCCGGAACAGACATCGAAGGCTCGCGAATATCTGGCTGAAATCGAGAAGGCTACACCGACAGCACTGGACGGGCCGGTTACTGCGACAAGCTCGCTTGCCGTGGTCCCCGAAGGAGCAGTAGGCAAGAATGCACCGGTCCCAGATCGTGGTGGAGCCGACAAGAAGCCGATCTACAAGGCATGGTGGTTTTGGACCATCGTGGGCGGGGCAGCGGCAGCAGTTGTGGTGGGTACGGCGGTCGGAGTGGCTGCGCGCGAGCCCGACCTCTCGGGCGTGATGCAGTACCGATTGTTCCCGACAAGCATGTAACGGGAGGCTCATGCGCACGAAGCAACGTCAGCTCAATCGTGGCGGACTCAGCCCCGCATCCTTACTTGTTCTCATCTTGGCTTCGCCATGGGGTTGTGGTCGCGAACCAGGGCTCATCGTCAACATCACAGCTTGGCCAGCCGGAGTGGAGCGAATCCGCGTGCGTCCGAGCCTCAACGGAACTGCGGACGCCGACATCTTCATCAACCAGGATCAGCATCGGTTCGCTGTGCGGCTGCCAGTGGGCAGCCAAGGCACGGTGCAGCTCGATGCCGTGGGCCTGGACAGTGTGGACTGCAAACTGGCATCAGGCAGTCTGACAGAACCAATTCCCAGCAATCTCAACGGCTTTGCAGAACGGACGTTGGAATTCTCTCGGTTGCCCTCGCGTGTATGCGTGCTAGCGACCGCCATCCAATCTCCCGCTGGCACCCAACCCATGTCGGTCGCCGTAGGCGATTTCAACAGCGACAAAAAGCCTGACCTCGCCGTCGCCAGCTATGGCAGCAACGAGGTCAACATACTGCTGGGCAATGGCTTGGGGGGCTTCGCTGCTACTGCCAAGATCCCCTTTGCCACAAACCCCAGCTCCGTTGCGGTCGGAGACTTCAACGGCGATATGAAATCTGATCTCGCCGTCTCGAATGTTGGCAACAATAGCGTCAGTGTGTTGCTGGGCAATGGTCTAGGAGGTTTCGGCAGCGCCGTCAACTTCTCCGTCGGCACGACACCAAGGTCGGTGGTGGTAGGCGATTTCAACGGCGACCTGAAGCCCGACCTCGCCGTGGCAAACGAATCGAGCAGCAATGTTAGCGTGCTGCTCGGCAACGGACTCGGAGGATTCGGCACCGCGATTGATTTCCCCGCTGGCGCGGGAGGATCTCGGTCAGTGGCCGTGGGTGATTTCAACGGCGACCTGAAGCTTGATCTCGCCATCGCCAACTCATCAAGCAACAACGTCAGTGTATTGCTGGGCAATGGCCAGGGCAGTTTCGGCGTTGCCGCCAACTTCCCTGTTGGCAATCTCCCCGAGATGGTGACCGTGGGTGATTTCAACAGCGATCTGAAGCCCGACCTCGCCGTAGCAAACTATACGAGCAACACTGTCAGCGTGCTGCTTGGCAACGGTTTAGGAGGTTTCCCGAGCATCACCAACTTCCCAGCGGGCACCGGCCCATACGCGGTGGCCGTTGGAGACTTCAATGGTGACCGGAAACTTGACCTCGCGGTCGCAAACTACAAGGGTGATGATGTCAGCGTTCTGCTAGGCAACGGCCTGGGCGTCTTCGGTGCAGCCACCAACTTTCCCGTCGCCACGAACCCCGACTCGGTGGCCGTGGGTGATTTCAACGGCGACCTACAACCTGACATTGTCGTCGCAAACACTGCGAGTAACAACGTCAGCGTGTTGCTGAATCAATTCTAGTCACAGCGAAGGAGATAAGCTCGAACAGAGCGCAACATCTGGTCAACGCTTGGACTGTTGCGGGCAACAGTACTGGCTACCCAGCCCGCCCCGGAATCTGCGCCAGCAACAACAACTCCCGCACCTGATTCGGATGCCAAGTCCCACCACGCTTCGGCGTCAGTCCGCGCACCGTCAACTCCTCGGCAATCTTGCGCAGCGGGTAGTTGGCGCGACGGAATCCGACGGCCAGTTCGATGGCCTTGTCTTGGTTGTACGTCGATGCCGATTCCCAACGATCTTTGACCGTCTGGTGATGCCACATCGATCCCACATCCGGCATCAACTTCTCGGCAGTCAACCGCTTCCCAATCTCTTTGTAGGAGAGGTTCATCGCGCGCAGCTCGGCGATGCGCTTCATCACCTGATCTTGATCGCGTACGGCCCCCGTGCGATCCCAATGCTTCCGCGAGTAGAGTCCCTCCCTGGTCAGAATCCGACGCACGGCTTCCGTACTCCAAGCGCTTTTCGGTGGCGGTCTTCCTTCCGCAACCAGAATGTCAGAGATGGTCTTGATTCCCTTTCCTTGAGAATGCAGCTCGCGGACTCGTGAGATGGTCGCCAGCTTGGCGGGATTCTCGACGACAATGCGGCGTCCCTCTGCATCGAGCCGATCGCAGTATTCCTTTCCGTAAGGGAGTGCCCCACATGCGACTCCTTTTGCCTTCAGTGCGCGCATCGCATGCAGAGTCCGTTCGCTAGTCTGCGACACCTCTCCCTGCGCCATCACCGCTCGAAAGTAGATCAGCGTTTCACCTGCCGCCGTCTTCGCATCCACTCCCGCCACATCGAACGCGAGGAACTTGAACTTGGCCAGTCGTCCAAAGTAGGTAGCAAGCAGGTAGCTCCAATCCCCGACGCTGCGCGAGATCCGACAGAGCGACACCGACATCAGCATCGCATCGGTCTGCACCATCCGAGTCAGCGCTGCTTGTAGCCCCGGCCTTCCCAATTCCTTCCCCGTCCACTCGTCCTGATAGATGTCGAGCAGGTTCAGTCCGAACTGCTGGCAGTAATGGATGATGCGGTCCTTTTGCACATCCAGACTGATTCCTTCTGTCGCCTGCTCGTCCGTCGATACCCGGATATACCCGATGACCTTCTGAGCCGATTCCCCCATAGAAACAGAGTACGCAAGTCGAGCCTTCGGATCAATGTGTAGGGCCTTCTGCCGCTTGAACGCACGCTTCATGATGCCCGAGTTCTGACAAGGAAATCGGGACGCCGGCGTACATGGCTCCCGAGCAGGTGGCCGATGCCAGGCAGGCACCTGACCGTGCGGACATCTATGCGCTGGGTGTCGTGCTCTTCGAGATGATCGTCGGCAGCCCGCCATTTATGGGGGGCAACCCGCGCGCGATTCTGGTCGCCAAAGTGCTCCACGCGCCGCCCTCGCTGGTCTCGGTCGCCCCCCATGTGCCGGAAGCCCTGAGTGGGCTCGTTGGGCGCTGCATCGCCAAGACCCCCGATGAGCGGCCAACGGCCAGTACCGTCTGCGATGAGCTGCTGGCGATGGAGAAGACACTCCCGGAGGAGGGCGCGGGGCGAGTCGACGCGGCGCACAAGCCCCTGGACCCGCTCCTCGCGTCTACGATCAATGAGGACCAGCAATCGAGCCGCGGTAGCGACTGACGCGAGGAGGAGGACGGCGATGAGTGGCAGCACCGCTTGCAACCAGACGGTCGAGGAACAGGACGACCGCGGACCGGATGTCCCGGCCGCCGACGCGACCCCAGGCCTCCTGGTCGTCTTCTGCAGCGGGGCACCGACACTCATCCCAGTCCCGATTGCGAGGGGGCGGAACGAGTTTGGGCGGGCCGAGCTCGCTGCACACAACGTCGAAGATCCCCGCGCATCGCGGCGCCACTTCGCCATCGAATGGAGCGCCGATGCGCTGCGGATTCACGATCTCGGCTCGACCAATGGCCTCTTCGTGAACGGCGCGCGACTCTCTGAGCCCTTGACGGTTCCCTCAGGGGGGATCGCCGTCCTGCGACTGGGGCGAACGATCCTGCTTCTGGCGGCAGAGCGCGCGCGCTTCGAACCGCTGCGACCGATCGTGAACGACGGGCTCGTGGTGGGATCGGCCCTCCGTGCTGTTCACCAGCGCATCGCCGCCCTCGCCCGCGCCGGACAAGGGGTCTTCCTCACCGGCGAGTCCGGTGTGGGCAAGGAGGTGGCCGCGAAGCTCTACCATCGCGCCAGCCCTCGCTCATCTGGGCCCTTCGTCGCCGTCAACTGCGCTGCCGTGCCCAAGGAGCTCGCGGAGCGGCTGTTCTTCGGCAGCACCAAAGGCGCCTACTCCGATGCGGTCGCCGCGCCGGGGTACCTCCAGGCTGCGCACGGCGGGACACTCTTCCTCGATGAAGTGGCCGACCTCGACTTGTCGGTGCAGGCCAAGCTCCTGCGCGCGCTCGATACTCGCGAGGTGCTCCCGCTCGGCGCGACGCGAACCGAGCGCGTCGACCTGGCGCTCTGCGCGGCGACTCTCTGCGGTCTGCGCGACGCCGTGTCGGCCGGGAGCTTCCGCGAGGATCTCTACTACCGCATTGGGCGCCCGGAAGTGTGGCTGCCGCCGCTGCGTGAGCGGCCAGAGGAGATCGCCTTCTTCGTCGACCGGGTAAGCCGGCAAGGGGGCGTCCCGCCCGCGGTGTCGCTCATCGAGGCCTGCCTGCTGCGACGCTGGCCCGGCAACGTCCGGGAACTCTGCGCCGAGGTTCGCAGCGCTGCGACGCTGGCCCTAACCTCGTCGGCGGCGGAGGTATCGAGCGAATGCCTCGATGAGCACGCGGGTCGCCCTGTGCGCACCGCGAACCCAGCTCCACCTGCCCCGACCGCGCGATCCGCTGACCCCAGATCCGAGCGCCCAGCCAGCCCCGCCGTCACCGCAGAGTCTAGCGAGCTGGATACCGTCGTACGGAGCGCGTCTGTGGCACTCGGGATCGCACAAAAAACTGTGCGGAAGCTCCTCCCGCGCGAACAGCTTCAGGCGCTATACGAGCGCCTTGTCGGTCAGGATCCCGATGCCTCCCTCACACTGCTGCGCCGGGCTGCGGCCGAGTCGCTCCTGGGCATGATGGAGGATGCGGCGTATAGCCAGTCCCTCGTTGCGACCTCGCTTGGCACTTCGCGAACTACGCTCCTGAAGCTCACGGCCTTGCTCGATCTGCCCCGAGCCTCCGCGCTCGACCCTGAAGTCATCGAGCGGGCGATCGCAGAGGCCGGAGGCGATGAAGACGCAGCCGCGCACGCACTCAAGATCTCCCCGACCGCGCTCAAGAAGCGCCGCGCAAGCCGCGATTGATCCGCCCCGTGCCCCGTGACCCACAACCCGAGATTGGTACGATCCCTGCAAACGGTGCTGGTTCCATGGCACTACGTGAACACTTGCCCGCGGGCATGCAGGTGATGTCATGACGGACGAGACCTCTCGGCCACAGCAGGAACGGGGGCTGCGTCGCTTGTCCCTGAGCTCCGTTGGCGCCGCGCTGCTCCTTGGCGCGGGGGGTCTTGCTAGCACTCGGGCCCCAAGACCCCGCGCAGGGGAAACGTGAACGAGGGGACGCAGCCGCCGACCTGGGGCGCAGCGCTGGGGGCGAGGAAAAACCGCCCCCGGGAGTCCTAAAGGGCCACCAGGCCACCGTCGCTGCTGCCAGCTTCAGCGCCGATGGACGACGCGTGCTAACCATTAGCTATGACAAGACGGCGCGGGTCTAGGATTCCACGAGCGCCGCGCTCCTCTTCACCCTCCAGGGTCATCGCGACAGCATCACCAGTGCGGCCTTCAGCCCCGACGAGCGCCGCATGGTCACGTCCAGCCAGGACGGGACGGCGCGGCTGTGGGATGCCGGCGACGGCCACCTGATCCACAAGCTCGAAGGCCACGAGGATACCGTCGACCTGGCCACGTGGAGTCCCGACGGGCTTCGCATCGTCACTGCCAGCCGCGACAGCACCGTGCGGATTTGGGACTCCGAACGCGGCCTGCTCCTGCTGCAGATCAAGGGCCACGGGGGTCCCGTGCGGGTCGCGACGTGGAGCCCCGATGGGCGCCGCATCCTCACCGCCAAGGAGCCTTGTCCAATTGGACCTGCCGCCCCCTGGACCGCTTTGGACGACTCACCGTCTCCAGTCCAGTGCTCCCGCGCGCACCGGTAGCCGGCACGCCCCTTGCGTTTGGATTCTGTCAGCAAGGCCACCACAACCTGCGGAGAGTCCCATGAACACCCACTCGCTGACCCGACACCCCGTCCTCACTTCCCTCCTCATCGCCCTGGCGCTGTGCACCAGCGGCGCCGGCTGCGGACAGGGAGATCTCGACGGCTATGACTCCGTGCTTCAAGGTCTGACCCAGCGCAGTGTGGGGCCCATTGGTACTTCAGCTGGAACCATGGAAGGGACTCTTAGTCATCGAGAGATACCAGTAAAGAAGATCAAGGCGTATGCAACT
>WBZP01002712.1_pt3 | contig 12270 bp, 12 predicted proteins | sample 5204301 | NCBI WGS metagenome assembly WBZP01 (sample SAMN12412401, study PRJNA552823) | activated sludge metagenome | isolation source: activated sludge from nitrification reactor of wastewater treatment plant... | place: USA: Pennsylvania | collected 2017
CGCTCCGGCGATAAGAGTGAGAAAGCCGGCCATGGCGCTAATGCCGATCCGTGTCGGGCGGCCGGCTGTTCCGCGAAGCTTGTTGGGGCGGAATCGGTTCGCCCGTGCTACGTCGACTCTCGCCGGGTGCTGCCGGTGTTGGTCATGCTGTGATCTGCCAGTCAAGTCGACCCACTTCACTTGTGCATACGAAATTATGCGAAGGCTAGCGGCGGTCACAGGTCGGCACTATCCACCGAACGGCCGACACCTCCCCCGCCCAGCGGCGTGAGCCGAATGAGTGTGGACGCCAGTAATCCCAGCGGATTGACGTAAATCCCAGCGAATCGGCGTAGTCGGCCCGCGCGGCCGGACCACACATGGCGCCCCGGGGCAGACAGGCCGGCGCTGAGGAACGCTTGTGCAGGTAGGGATCGACCCGACCGTCGAAGTCGGCCACTCGGTGCAGTTCCAGCTTCTCACCGATCTTGGCACTCAGGTCCGCCACGGCCTGCTCGAGCGTGGCGTCACCCAGCTTGGCGGCCTTGAGTGCGTCCAGATCGGTGGCGTTGGCGTCCAGCGCCACATCCACGATCTTGGCGGCCAGTTCCTGGAATTCGGCGTTCTTGGCGCCGTCACGCGCTCGCCCTGCAGATCGCCGCGCTCAAGGCGAAGTACCTGTCCCGCGAGGATGTGCCCGAGGAGATCGTCGCCGGTGAGCGTCGCATCGCCGAGGAGACCGGCCATGGAAGAGGGCAACCCCGAGGCCGCGCTGCCGAATATCGTCGAGGGCCGCGTCAACGGCTTCTACAAGGACGTGGTGCTGCTCGAGCAGCCGTCGGTGTCCGACAACAAGAAGACCGCCAAGGCCCGACTCGATGAGGCCGGCGTGACCATCACCCGGTTCTTCCGCTTCGAGGTCGTAAGGCAATCAAGACCCAGTAGACCTGAGCGGCGCACCAACCGCTCACCCAGAACCCCGCGCCAGCGCCGGTGATCCCGGCGGCGCGGGGTTCTGCTGATCCGGGAAGCAATCCGGGTGACAGCGCTGTTGCACACGCCATGCGCATCGGAGTGGTGTTTCCGCAGACCGAACTCGGCGGCGACCCGGGGGCCGTCAGGGCCTACGGGCAGCGGGTCGAAGAGCTCGGCTTCACCCACATCCTGGCCTACGATCACGTGCTCGGCGCCGACCCGGAGGTGCACCGGGGCTGGCGGGGGCCGTACGACGTGCACACCACCTTCCACGAACCGTTTGTGATGTTCGGTTACCTGGCGGCGGTCACCGGCCTGGAACTGGTCACCGGCGTCATCATCCTGCCGCAACGCCAGACCGCGCTGGTGGCCAAGCAGGCCGCCGAGGTCGACCTGCTGACCGAGGGTCGGTTCCGGCTCGGTATCGGATTGGGTTGGAACGCAGTCGAATACGAGGCGCTGGGGGAGAACATGGGTAACCGCGGCCGCCGCTCCGAGGAACAGGTCGAGGTGCTGCGGCGGCTGTGGACCGAGCAGACGGTGACGTTCGAGGGCAAGTACCACACCATCACCGGTGCGGGCCTGGCCCCGATGCCCGTGCAGCGGCCCATCCCGGTGTGGTTCGGCGCCGCCACCGAGTGGGCGCTGGAGCGGGCCGGCCGGCTGGCCGACGGCTGGTTCCCGATGATGGAGCCCGGCCCCGGCCTGGACTGGGCGCGCGAGAAGGTCGACGATGCCGCCACGGCAGCCGGCCGGGATTCGTCGACCATCGGGATGGAGGGCCGAGTCACCTGGACCGGCGACGCTGACCGGGCGGCCGCCGAGCTGGATGTCTGGCAGGTCGCCGGGGCCAGCCATGTGTCGATCAACACGATGGGCGCCGGGCTGCGCAGCGTCGACGAACATCTCGATGTCCTGGAGCGCCTCACGTCGCGGTAACGGCTGAGGGCTCTACTTCAGCGGAGCACCTTCCATGCACCCGCTTTCCCCCCGGTCTGCGCCGACGTCCACTGCGCCGACATGATCCGCCTCTATGTTGTAAAACAGGATCTGCCGGCTGGATGAGTCCCTTACGCGAAGGCCTCTTTTCATCGGAGTGCCGTCGGCGTTGTCGTCGATGGTGAATTGGGATCCGGCGTATGCCGCCCTGATCTCCTCAGGCGTAGATCCAACACCGACCCCGTGGTCGGTGACGGTGCCTTTCGGAGTCAGGATCGTCCCAATGCGATCGGATTGCGGTTGGCCGAATGAGGTCGGGCCGCCGAACAGTGCGCGGCCGCCCTCCGCCGTGTTCAGGGCGCAGGTGGAGTATGCATCGACATTCAGGTGCCCTTCTGTCCACCCTGGAATCGCGAGAATCTCGTCCTTTGTCATGCCGATCTTGACCGGGCCATAGCCGTCGAAGGTCGCCACCGGCGGAGCGGCCGTCGGCTGAGCGGCGGGGGCATCGGCTTGGAAGTCGATGGCGAGGCGGGGTGGCCCGTCGAACTTCAGGACTCGGAAGGGCACCTTGGAGCGCAGTCCGACTACCCACGTGAGTACGGCCTCGAAGTCACCCGCAGCCGTGGTCTGGGTCACCACGGGCGTGCCCGCGGTGACCGTCGACGGTCCGGAGTACGTACGCGTTCCGTTGTCCCATCCGTCACCCGTCGCCGGGTTGAGCACCACTCGCAGAGCGGCGTTCGCGCCGGGCAACGGAATCTCTTTGCCGGACGCGTCCTCCTGTGCAGGCAGCGGTCGGTAGCCGATCGTGTAGCCAGGCACGAGGTCGGTGAATTCCAGTACCAGACGGTCGAACCCGTCGTTGCGGGCGAGTCGCACCGACGCCAAGTGAGCCATCCTGTCCGACCCGGCCACGCTGACGTCCGCTGTTGAAGCGTCGGCAAATGGCTGTGGCGCAGGTGCGCAGTGGCACAACGTGATTCGGGTGATGGTGCCGGTGGTGTTGGTGCCGGTGGAGTTGTAGCCGTCGATGGCCATGCGGTAGGCGAAGTTCTTGTCCTTGTCGGCCAGGAACGTCAGCCAGTCCTTGCCGGCGTCTTGTTCGACTGGTCCCAGGGGCTGTCCGTAGAACTCGATGGCCTCGGAAACCTTGGAGCCCGAGGTGATTCCGTCGATCGTCCGGCCGCCGTCGTGGGGCGCGATGGTGTCGAGAACGCCGTCGATGAAGGTGTAGTCGCAGTCGCGCCAGGTGACCACGACGCGTCCCGAGGATGCCACGTCGGGGAAGTCGTTGTTGGCCTTGCGGATATCGGCGGCGCTGGTGCCCAGGTCGATGCCGTTGAATCCGGTGGACGACAACGACGCCTTGGCGGCCTGCACGTCCTGGGTGGCGATGAGGCGGGCGGCGAGTTGTTTGGCGTTGGCTGCCTGGACGAACATGCCGCCGGTGGTGTTGGCGATGCAGTTGAGTTGGTCGCTGGCCGGCCCGTCGGTACGGAACCCGATCGTGGAGATCGCCAGGCCGGGGTGCTGGGTGTGCAGTTGGGCGGCGACGTCGCAGGGTGGGCGTCCGCAGGTGTCCTCGCCGTCGGACACCAGGACGATCGCCTGCTTTGCGCCGTCGGTGGGCAACTGTGCGGTGGCCTGCTCGAGGGCGAGGCTGATCGGGGTGTACCCCGACGGTGTCAGGGAGTCGATCGCGGTGTTGTGCCCCTGTCGGTCCAACGGGCCCAGCGGGAGCAGGGTGGTCACGTCCTGGCATCCGGCCGCCTGGGCTTGCGGGCTGCTGTCGGTCTTGGTGCCATAGGTCACCAGTGCGAGGTGAGCGTCGTCGGGCATGTCGGCCACCAGTGCCTTCGCGGCGTTCTTGGCGGCGTCGATCCGGGGGCCGGGGGCATCCGGTGTGGTCATGGACCCCGACGCATCCAGGATCAGGACCGTCGGTACCGCGGTGTGTACCGGGGCCGGCTCGGGGCTGGTGGTGTGCCCCGACGTGTCGGGAGGTCCGGTTCCCGCCGAACATGCCGCCAGCAGTGCCGCGATCACGCCCATGGCCATCCACCGGAACGCCCGTGTCATGCGTTGGACCGTGATACCAACAGACCGGCGGCGATATCCAACGTTCGGCCGACGTCTAATCGGCACGTCCCGGCCAAGGCTCAGCTTCAGCACCCTTCGGCCGACCTGGATCGGCCAATTGCGGGAGCTTCCGCCCGCCCGGTGTCGGAGGAGACGTCGAAGTTCATCAACCCGCCCGCCTGGTTCCTGACATTGACCGCCTCGCTGCCTTGCCCGCCGACATGCCCTTCCTCGATCGTGAATTCCGGGGCAGGATAGGCGGCCCTGATCTCGGCCGGACTGGAGCCATCGCCCACCCCGCGGTCGGTTACCGTTCCCGGCGGCGCTTCGATCCCGGTGACGCGTCCGGTGCCGTCGTTGACCCAAACGGTCAATGCGTTCCGCCCTCGGCCGTCGTTGAGCACGCTGCAGCTGTAGTAGTGGTTCTCGGTCGGTTGGCCGCCCATCGCCGCGATCGCCTCGTCCTTGGTCATGCCTATCCGCAACGCGCCGTAGCCCTCGAAGGTCGCCACCGGTGGACCGCTCGGTGGCGCGGGCGGCGCGGCAGCGGGGACGTCGATCTTGATCGACTCGACGAACTTCTCGCAGATCGGAGTCAGCGCCGCTTGGGATTGGTCGTCCTTGAGCGCATCGCACCACACGTCGACGCGGGAGTTGCCCTCGAACAGGTAATACCAGTGCCCGACGTACTTTTCGTCGCCGCGGGAACTGACCGTATGGTTCACGCCGTACGTCCACACCTGCCTGCCGCCGAACGTGCTCATTCCGCCGACGCCCGACTGCTTCACCGCATCCAGGCTTTCCTTCGGGTCCTTGGTCACGTCGGTGAACCAGACAGCGATGGCCGTCGGCGAATCAGGGGTTGGTGCCAACTCGACCAACGGGCCACTGACCGTCCCGCCGCTCCATTCGCGCGGTTTCCACCCGTCGGGCGGAACAAAGGACACAACGCCGAACGTCATGCGCTCGTTGGTGTGGGGTGCGCAGCGGCACAACACAATTCGGGTGATGGTTCCGGTGGCGTTGGTGCCGGTGGAGTTGTAGCCGTCGACCGCCATGCGGTAGCCGAAGCCCTTGACTTTGTCGGCCAGGAAGGTCAGCCAGTCCTTGCCCGCGTCTTGTTGGGCGGGCCCCAGGGGTTGTCCGTAGAACTCAATGGCTTCGGAAACCTTTGAGCCGGTGGTGATTCCGTCGATGGTGCGGCCACCGTCGTGGGGGTCGATGGCGTCGAGGACTCCGTCGAGGAAGGTGAAATCGCAGTCGCGCCACACCACCACGACGCGCCCGGTTGCCGCGACGTCGGGGAAGTCGGTGTTGGCTTTGCGGATGTCGTCGGCGCTGGTGCCCAGGTCGATGCCGTTGAATCCGGTGGACGACAGCGACGCCTTGGCGGCCTGGATGTCCTGGGTGGCGATCAGTCGGGCGGCGAGTTGGTTGGCGTTGTCGGCCTGGACGAACATCCCGCCGGTGGTGTTGGCGATGCAGGCGAGTTGGTCGCTGGCCGGTCCGTCGGTGCGGAAGCCGACCGTTGAGATCGCCAGGCCGGGGTGTTGGGTGTGTAGTTGGGCGGCGACGTCACAGGGTGGGCGTCCGCAGGTGTCTTCGCCGTCGGAGACCAGGACGATCGCCTGCTTTGCGCCGTCGGTGGGCAGCAGTCCGGTGGCCTGTTCGAGTGCCAGGCTGATCGGGGTGTAGCCCGAGGGTTTGAGCGCGTCGATGGCGGTGTCGAGTGCGGGGCGGTCCAACGGGCCCAATGGGAGCAGGGTGGTGACGTCCTGGCATCCGGCGGTCTGGGCTTGTGGGCTGCTGTCGGTGCCGGTGCCGTAGGTAACCAGTGCGAGGTGGGCGTCGTCGGGCATGGCCGTCGCCAGCGATTTCGCGGCGGTCTTGGCGGCGTCGATGCGCGGGCCCGGGGCATCGGGTGTGGTCATCGACCCCGACGCATCCAGGATCAGGACCGTCGGCACCGGAACCGGCGCCGCGGCGGCCTCTGCGGCGCGACTGGCCGCCCGGTTGAGCATCCCGGCGGGGGTGGGGTCATTCGAGCAGGCCGCCAGCAACAACACGAGTGCGCACGCCGTCATCCACGTCAATGCCCGGGACATGAAGTGGACCCTAACGCCCTGCATTCCGAGCCAGTATCGAACGTTCGGCCGACGACCCATCGGCACGTCCCGGAACGCCTCAGTTGTTGTCGTGGGCTAAGTTATTGAGTTTGTCAGCCTGGGCCTTGTAGGCGGCCACGAGGTTCTTCTTGACCTGCCGATCGTCTTCACCGGCCGCAACCGCCGCGATCAGCACGCCTCGCACGTAACCGAGTGCGACGTATTTATGATCGCCCCGTTGTATTGCGGTAACGCCGTCCGGCAAATCCGGGATGTCGACGCGCCCCGAGCAATTCGATAGGTCCCACGGGGTGCTCGTGCGAAGCAGCGTAGCGCCGACCATGGGGTCTTCTGCCCCCTTCACTCTGGCTAGGGTTCCTGCTGAGCCAACCTGATCACCCGCAGCCGGCGCACCGTTCTCGCAGTCCGGCCCCGACGAGTCGTCTCCGTCCGCCACCTTGACGCCGGTCATCTGGTACTCGCCGCCGTCAATTGCCGGCAACTCGTTCTCCGTAAGCAGCATCGCAGTGGTAATCGTCGTGATGTCAGGCTTGGATGAACTGCCGGACATCATCGTTACCGCAGTCACGATCACCGCCACCAGCAGTGCCGCGCCACCCACAATCCACCAAATTCTCTGTGAATTGCCCTTACCTGGAGGCGCGGGTGGTACCGGATACCCCCCTTGCGGGATGGGGCTGCCCACCCCACTGCGGTCCTGTCACCGACTCCACCTTCTCGTTGGGCCCCTCTGCTATTCAGCAATAGCCGTTGCGCAGTAGCTTGTTCAGGGTCTTGCTGTAGCCGCTCGTCATTCAATTCGGACACATCGGTCTGGTTCTTCGGCTCCGCGCTTGAGTGGCGCGGCGTAGACCGACTCTGACGGCGGCGAAACTCATCACCATCCGTGTCATGCGTTGGACCGTAGCGTCCGGATCCAATGCATGATTATCGAACGTTCGGCTGACCAACACGGTCCGGGAGCGCGGTAACGGCTGGTACCGTCGGCAGCCATGGTCGTTTCCGCATTCACCGACGACGCCCTCGGCGACCTCGACGCCACGGGTGTGGCCGAGGCCATCCGCGCCGGAAAGATCTCCCGCACGGAGGCCGTCGAGGCGGCCATCGCGCGCACGGAGAAGGTCAATCCCGAGCTCAACGGCCTGGCGTTCGAAGCGTTCGAGCGAGCCCGGACGCGGGCCCGTTCCTCCTACGGCGGGTTCTTCGACGGTGTCCCGTCCTTCATCAAGGACAACGCCGATGTCGCGGGCATGCCGACCATGGAGGGCAGCGACGCCTGGGATCCCCGGCCCAAGGTCGCCGACGGACCGTTCTCCCGGGCGTTCCTGTCGACGGGACTGAACATCCTGGGCAAGACCCAGATGTCGGAGTTCGGTTTCAGCGGCGTCGCCGAACACCCCCGGCTGGGCGCGGTCCGCAACCCGTGGAACACCGACCACACCGCCGGGGCGTCGTCGTCGGGTTCGGCGGCCTTCGTCGCGGCCGGCGTGGTGCCGATCGCGCACGCCAACGACGGCGGCGGCTCCATCCGGATCCCGGCGGCCTGCAACGGCCTGGTGGGGCTCAAGCCGACCCGGGGCCGGCTGCCGCTGGAGACCGCGCACGACGAGATGCCGATCAAACTCGTGGCAAACGGGGTGGTGACCCGTTCGGTGCGGGACACCGCCGCGTTCTTCCGGGAGGCCGAAAAGGCTTGGCGCAGCCCGAAATTGCCCGCCATTGGCGATGTGACCGGGCCGGGCGCCCGGCGGTTGCGGATCGGGGTGCTGACGCGTTCGATCCGCCGCGAGAGCAGCCCGGAGGTCCGGGCGGCGACGCTGGAGACCGCGGCGCTGCTGGAAGCTCTCGGCCACCACGTCGAGACGATCGACGAGATGCCGGTGCCCGACTCGTTCGTCGACGACTTCCTGCTGTACTGGGCGCTGCTGGCGATGGCGCTGGTGCGCGGCGGCCGGCGCCGCTTCGGCCCGAGTTTCGATCCCCAGCGGCTGGACAACCTGACGCTGGGGCTCAACCGGCGCGCCACCCGTAACCTGCACCGGATGCCGGCGGCCCTGACGCGGCTGGCCACCACCCGGCGCCGGACGCGCTCGCTCACCCAGCGCTTCGACGTGGTGCTCACCCCGACGCTGGCCGACGAAACCCCGCCGGTCGGGCACATCGACCCGATGGCCGATTACGACCAGATCGTCGCCCGGCTCATCGACTGGGCGGCCTTCACTCCGCTGCAGAACGTGACCGGCGACCCGGCCATCTCGCTGCCGTTGGCCCATTCGTCGACCGGGTTGCCGATCGGAATGATGTTCAACGCTCCTGCGGGTCACGAGGCCCGACTACTGGAGCTGGCCTACGAACTCGAGGCCGCCCGCCCGTTCCGGGGGATCGCCGGCTGACGTACCGCAGCGGAACCGGCGGCCGTGCCGCATCATGGACGGAATCGTCGGGAGGGTCATGAAGCGCAAGGCAATCGTCGCAGTGGTCGGTGGAGTCGCCGCTCTGGTCTTGGCGGGGGTGATCCTGTCGGGGTGCTCCACCCAGGTCGGCCCCGGTCAGACCGCGGTCAAGGTCGACGACTTCATGGTGATCCCCACCGACCCCAAGGTGGAGGGGTGCATCAACCCCGAAACCTCGGAATTCAACCCGCCGGGTGGCTTCAAGGCGTTCCGGTACCCGTCGCGGCAGATCAGCTGGGACGCCACCGGGGGTCCCGATGCCGAGGCGCCGGCCACCATCGTGGTCTCCAACGCATCGGCGCCGGCCGAACTGCGGGTTCCGGTGGTCATCACGTTCGACCTCACCACCAACTGCGGCATGCTGATGGACTTTCACCGGGACTTCGGCACCAAGTACCAGGGCTGGCTCGACGATGCCGGCCTGGTCACCACCGGCTGGGTGAACCTGCTGCGGTACGTGGTCGGCCAGCCGGCCGAGCAGGTGCTGATCAGCGTCGCCCAGAAATACACCTGGCGGGAGATCTGGAACGACGAGAAGGTCCGCATCGAGTTCCAGAACGCGCTGCGCGAGGCGCTGCCCGGTGCATCGAAGGCCCGCACCGACGGCCTGGAGTTCTTCACCAACTTCCAGGTGACCGTGATGAAGCCCGATCCGGTGGACGAAGGGTTGAAGGAGGCGATCATCGCCGAGCAGAAGGCGATCGCCGACGCCCGGGCCGCCGAGGCCAAGGGTGTGGCCGACGCCAACGCCGCGCGCGCCAAAGCGGAGGCGGACAAGGCGGCCGCGCAGGCGCAGACCGAGCTGGCCCGTCAGCAGGCGCTGCAGAAGCAGGCCGAGATCGCCGGCTATCCCAGCGCCGACGACTACCTCAAGGCCAAGGCCATCGAAAAGGGGCAGAACCCCTACCAGCCGACCTACGTCGTGCCGCAGGCCGGGTGAGTCACCGCCGATCCGCCCCCTGCTCCCGACGTGCTCGTCGTTTGGCAGGATGGTCGGCGGGCCGTCCCCGTGCGACGGCCCGCTGGGCGCGAGCGGTTCGAGGAGTCTGATGGCGGAAAGCACCACCGACGACGAGCGGTCCGCACTTCGCCCCGGATATCACCGGGTGCTTCTCAAACTCGGCGGTGAGATGTTCGGTGGCGGCGCGGTGGGGCTGGATCCCGACGTCGTCGCGCTGGTGGCCCGCCAGATCGCCGAGGTGGTCCGCACCGGTGTCCAGGTCGCCGTCGTGATCGGCGGGGGCAACTTCTTCCGCGGCGCGCAGCTGCAGCAGCGCGGCATGGAGCGCACCCGCAGCGACTACATGGGCATGCTCGGCACCGTGATGAACAGCCTTGCCCTGCAAGACTTCCTGGAGAAGGAAGGCATCCAGACCCGGGTGCAGACCGCGATCGCGATGGGACAGGTGGCCGAGCCCTACATTCCGCTGCGCGCGCGCCGCCATCTGGAGAAGGGCCGGGTGGTGATCTTCGGCGCCGGGATGGGACTGCCGTACTTCTCCACCGACACCACCGCCGCGCAGCGGGCCCTGGAGATCGGCGCCGACGTGGTGCTGATGGCCAAGGCCGTCGACGGCGTCTTCACCGCCGACCCCCGGGTCGATCCGGACGCCGAACTGCTCACCGCCGTCACCCACCGCGAGGTGATCGACCGCGGCCTGGCCGTCGCCGACGCCACCGCGTTCAGCCTGTGCATGGACAACGGCATGCCGATTCTCGTCTTCAACCTGCTGACCGACGGCAACATCGCGCGCGCGGTCGCGGGTGAGAAGATCGGAACACTGGTCACAACTGAGACCGGGATGGGAGAAGAACCAGCGTGATTGACGAGGCGATCTTCGACGCCGAAGAGAAAATGGAGAAGGCCGTGGCGGTGGCCCGTGACGACCTGGCGTCCATTCGTACCGGCCGCGCCAACCCCGGGATGTTCAACCGGATAAACATCGACTACTACGGCTCGATGACCCCGATCACGCAGCTGTCGAGCATCAACGTGCCCGAGGCCCGCCTGGTCGTCATCAAGCCCTACGAGGCCACCCAGCTGCGCAACATCGAGGACGCCATCCGCAACTCCGACCTGGGGGTCAACCCCAGCAACGACGGCACCGTCATCCGGGTGTCGGTCCCGCAGCTGACCGAGGAGCGTCGCCGCGAGCTCGTCAAACAGGCCAAGCACAAGGGCGAGGACGCCAAGGTGTCCGTCCGCAATATCCGCCGCAAGGCGATGGAGGAGCTGGCCCGGATCAAGAAGGACGGCGACGCCGGCGAGGACGACGTCACCCGCGCCGAGAAGGATCTCGACAAGACCACCCACACCTACACGACGCAGATCGACGAACTGGTCAAGCACAAGGAAGGCGAACTGCTGGAGGTCTGACCCTCCAGCAGCCCCATCCGTGTCGGACACCGAGCCCGCGGCAAAGACCTCCCGCGCCGGGCGCAACCTGCCCGCGGCGATCGCCGTCGGCGTCACCCTGGGCTTCGGTCTGATCGCCATCCTGCTGTGGGCGCCGCGCGTCTGGATTCCCGTGGTCGCGGTGGCCATCGCGGTGGCCACCCACGAGGTGGTGCGCCGGTTGCGCGAGGGCGGTTACGTCATCCCGATCTGGCCGCTGCTGGTCGGTGGGCAGGCGATGATCTGGCTGACCTGGCCGTTTGGCACCACCGGCGCGCTGGGTGCGTTCGGCGGCACGGTGCTGGTGTGCTTGGTGTGGCGGCTGTTGGCGCAGGGGCTCAGCAGTGCCCCGCAGAACTATCTGCGCGACGTGTCGGTGACGATCTTCCTGGCGGCCTGGATCCCGCTGTTCGGGGCGTTCGGGGTGCTGTTGATCTATCCGGACGACGGCTGGGCCCGGGTGTTCACCATGCTGCTGGTCGTGGTGGGCTCCGACGTCGGCGGCTACACCGCGGGCGTGCTGTTCGGCAAACATCCCATGGTGCCGGCGATCAGCCCGAAGAAGTCCTGGGAGGGGTTCACCGGGTCGCTGGTGTTCGCGACGGCGGCGGCGATCCTGTCGGTGATCTTCCTGCTGCACCACCCGTGGTGGATCGGCATTCCGCTCGGCATCTTCCTGGTCGTCACCGGCACGCTGGGCGATCTGGTCGAATCACAGGTCAAGCGCGATCTGGGCATCAAGGACATGGGCACCCTGCTGCCCGGCCACGGCGGCATCATGGACCGCATCGATTCGATCCTGCCGTCGGCGGCGGCCACCTGGATCGTGCTGACCCTGCTGACCTGAACCGTCGGCCGTCCTGCCCGCATACTGGAGAGCGTCATGAAGCAGGAGTTGGTGTTCGAGGCACCGCGGCGGGCGATGCCGCCGCGGCATTTCGCCGACCTCGACGCCGCCGCCCGCGTGGTGGCCGTCACCGAACTCGGGCTGCCCGCGTTCCGGGCCAAGCAGTTGGCCGCGCAGTACTACGGCCGGCTGACGGGCGACCCGTCCGAGATGACCGATCTGCCGGCCGCGGTGCGCCGACAGCTCGCCGATGCGTTGTTCCCCGACCTGCTGACCGCCGCGCGGCAGGTCCAGTGCGACCACGGGGAGACCCGAAAGACGTTGTGGCGCGCCGGCGACGGCACCACGTTCGAATCGGTCCTGATGCGGTACCCGGACCGGGCCACGGTGTGCATCTCATCGCAGGCCGGGTGCGGGATGGCCTGCCCGTTCTGCGCGACGGGCCAGGGCGGCCTGACGCGCAACCTGTCGACC
>WBZP01005910.1_pt1 | contig 12268 bp, 8 predicted proteins | sample 5204301 | NCBI WGS metagenome assembly WBZP01 (sample SAMN12412401, study PRJNA552823) | activated sludge metagenome | isolation source: activated sludge from nitrification reactor of wastewater treatment plant... | place: USA: Pennsylvania | collected 2017
CGTCGCCTTCGGCGCGAAAGACACCCACACCGTGAAGGCCCTGCAGGACGCCGAGTCGTATCCCGGGCCGTCGCTCGTCATCGCCTACAGCCACTGCATCGCCCACGGCTACGACATGGAACACGGCCTCGAGCAGCAGAAGCTGGCCGTCGAGACCGGCTACTGGCCGCTCTTCCGCTACGACCCGCGCGTCGCCGCGCAGGGCCAGAATCCGTTCACGCTCGATTCGGCGCCGCCCAAGGGCGACCTCGGCCGCTTCACGCGCAACGAGGCCCGCTTCCGCCTGGTCGAGCAGCAGGATCCCGAGCGCTTCAAGACGCTGCTGGCGCAGGGGCAGGCCGACATCCAGCGCCACTTCGCGATCTACGACGCCATGCTGAAGCGCGGCGGCGAGCCGCCGGCGCCCACCCGCTGAGGACCGATACCGCCATGGACATGACCACGACGTACCTCGGGCTGCGGCTGGCGCATCCGCTCATCACCGGCGCCTCACCGCTGGTGGACCAACTGGACGTGGTGCGGCAGCTCGAAGACGCCGGCGCCGCCGCCATCACCATGCACTCGCTGTTCGAGGAGCAGATCGCCACCGACCGCGAGGCGATGTGGGATCAGTTCGACGCCCACGCGCACACCAACGCCGAGGCCGGCACCTACTTCCCCAGGCAGGACGAGTACGCGCTGGGCCCGGATCAGTATCTGGAGCAGATCCGCCGCATCAAGGAAGCGGTGGCCGTGCCGGTGATCGCGTCGCTGAACGGCGTCACCGGCGATGGCTGGACCAACTACGCCCGGGCCATGCAGCAGGCGGGCGCCGATGCCCTCGAAGTGAACGTCTACGCCGTGGCCACCGACCCGCGGATGAGCGGCGTGGCCATCGAGCAGCGCGTGGTCGAGGCGGCGCGCCTGGTGCGCGAGGCCGTCGCCATCCCGGTGGCGGTGAAGCTGTCGCCGTTCTTCTCGTCGATCGCGCACCTGGCGCGCGAACTCGAGGGCGCCGGCGTCGACGGGCTGGTGCTGTTCAACCGCTTCTACCAGCCGGATCTCGACATCGAGCACCTCGACGTCACACCGCGCCTGAAGCTGTCGGACTCGTCGGAGCTGCTGCTGCGCCTGCGCTGGCTGGCGATTCTGTCCGGCCAGTTCGAGGGCTCGCTCGCCGCCTCGGGCGGCGTGCACACGGCCACCGACGCCATCAAGGCGATCATGACCGGCGCCCACGCCGTGCAGCTCGTCTCGACCCTGCTGCAGCACGGCCCGCAGCAGCTCGCGATGCTGCGCCGCGAGCTGGACCACTGGATGGTCGAACACGAGTACGAGTCGGTGGCCCAGATGCGCGGCAGCATGAGCCTGCAGCGCTGCCCCGATCCCGCCGCCTACGAACGCGGGAACTACGTGAAACTTCTGCAGACGTGGCGGCCGAAGGCCTGACGGCTGCCGGTTCCACGCTGCAGCCACGGCCGGACGCCGCCCGGGCTGGCTCCGCGGTTCCCGCGGCAGGTCCGATCGGTTCGCGTCGCGCCTGATCGCCCGAAGGGCCGGTCGCGTGGACGACCAGGTCGCGGCCCCTGCGATAACATGCGGCGGCTCCCATGCGGATTCTCCAGGCGTGCCCGTACAGCTGGCACGCACATGGCGGTGTGCAGGAACACATCGCTCAGGTGAGCCGCGCGTTGCGCAGGCGTGGTCACGAGATCGAGATCGTGACCCCAGGTGAACCAGGCCGTGACGTCGAGCCCGGTGTGACGGTGGTGGGCTGGCCGGTCCGGGTTCCGTTCAATGGGTCGGTCGCGCCGACCTGCCTCGAGCGCGCCGCGATCGCCCGCGTGCGTCAGCGTCTGCAAGCGTTCGCCCCAGATGTCGTGCACTCGCACGAGCCCTTCTCGTCGATGGTCACGGGCGCCGCGGCACGACACGCCCGTGGGCCCGTTGTGGCCACCTTTCACTGCGCCCTCGACCGCCCCCTCGATCGGGCGCTGTACCGCCTGGTGACACGAAGCCTGTGGTGGGTGGAGCGGTCGATCGACGTGCGTCTCGCCGTCTCGCCGACAGCGCTGGCCACGGCCAGGCTCGCGACACCCTCGGCCCCCATCGCCATCATGCCGAACGGCGTCGAGGCCGAGCGGTTCGCGGGCGTCCGGAACTCGCGGTTCGTCACGGACGAGGCGGTGCTGTTCGTTGGCCGACTGGAGGCGCGGAAAGGGCTGCACGTCCTGCTGGCCGCGATGGCGAGGCTGTGGCGGACACGGCCGCAGGCGCGACTGACGATCGTCGGCGATGGGCCTGAACGAAGGCTCGTGGAGGCGTTGCCGCCTGAGGCCAGACGCCGCGTCGACCTGCGAGGCCATTGCACGCGGGTCGATCTGCTGAAGCACTACGCTGCCGCGCGCGTCGTCGTGGCGCCGTCGCTGCGCGGCGAGAGCTTCGGCATGGCACTGCTCGATGCCATGGCGGCCGGCCGGCCGGTCGTCGCCAGTGATATCGCGTCCTACCGCCGGGTGCTCGACGACGGGCGCGCGGGGTGGCTGGTGCCAGCCGGCGATGACACCGCCCTGGCCGCCGCACTTGCGTCGCTTCTCGACGATCCGAACGAGGCCGCCAGGCTTGGACGCACTGGCGCGGATTGGGCACTGACGTTCGACTGGGACGTGATCGCCTCACGCCTGGAGGCCGTCTACGACACCGCGCAGCGGCCGCTCACCGCCGCCGTGCGCCGCCGAGTTCCTGCAGCAGACCGTGGAGCCGGTTAGCCATTCGCTGCCACGTGAAGGCTTCCTGGATCCGCCGCGCGCCAGCGCGACCCAGGCGTGAGGCGTAGGCCGGGTCGCCGAGCAGACGCACCAGCACGTCGGCCAGCGCCTGGTGGTCGTGCCCGTCGGTGAGTTGCCCGGTGATGCCATCGACAATCGCCTCTCCTGCCCCGCCGGCGTCGCCTGCGACGACCGGACGACCCACAGCGGCGGCCTGCAGGAAGACGGCGCCCAAGGCCTCGTCATCGAGGCCGAACCATCGCGCTCGGTTCGGCATCGCGAACACGTCACCGGCGGCGAAGTGGGCGGGCAGATCCTCGGGCGAGACGACGCCGGTGAAGGTGACCGCGTCCGCGACGCCGAGGTTCCGGGCAAGACCTTCCAGCCGAGCCCTGTCGGGGCCATCGCCGACGATCAGGAGCCGTGCCCCGGGAACCCGACTCCGTACCGACGGCCAGGCTCGAATCGTCAGGTCGTGTCCCTTCCGTGCGACGAGTCTCGACACACCGACCACCAGCGGAACACCTTCGAGGTGATGCCGCACCCGGACGTCGTGGCCGCGCACTCCCGGGTGGAACCGGGTCGCGTCGACGCCCGATGGCAGGGCCATCAGCGGAACGTCACCAATGGCGTGCCGAAGCCGTCGCTCGGCCCACGAAGACACGACCGTCAGCGTCGCGTGGCGGGCGATTCGACGCAGCAGGATCGACCCTCCGGGAAGCAGCGCGGCCGCAGGCTCGACGCCGTGCGTGAACGCAACGACCGGGATGCGCGTACGCTCTGCGACGGAGCCCGCCATCAACGCGAGCGGCAGCGCGGCGCCGAACAGCACGACGTCGGGACGCTCCCGCGCGGCCAGATCCACCACCGCGTTGGTCAAGGCCGCCGTCGGCAGGAGCGGACCACGAGGCCATCGCACGACACGATGCGGGAACGTCACATCGTGGGCCGCCGCGTCCGGGTGCGGCGGCCCGAGCACGGTGGCGCGAACCTCGGCGGGCAGATGACGCAGCAACTGGTCCACGTAGTCTTCGATACCGCCTATCCGGGGCGGGAAGTCGTTGGTCACGAGGAGGAGCTTCATGCGCGCGGTGGGGTCGCGGGTCGACGCCGAGTTCGACCGCGCCCCGGCTGGATGGGGTGGCACCAGTCCGACCCCACACCGCACGTGACGTGCGCGTGCCAGGCCGCCGAGGAATGGGCAAGCCTATCACCGCCACGCCCTGACCTCGGCAAGGACTGCGGAACGTGCGGGGTATAATCCCGCGCTCACAGGATCCACACTCTCGTGCTGACCATTCTGGGCGGCGGTCCCGCCGGCCTCGCCGCCGGCTTCTATGCGCGCCGAGTGGGGCATCGCTTCCGGATCCTCGAAGCGGCCGCCTCGGTCGGAGGCCACTGCATCACCGAGGAGCGTCAGGGCTTTCGTTTCGATCGCGGCGCGCACCGCTTCCACGACAAGGATCCGGACGTCACCGCCGACGTGCTGAGGCTTCTCGGTGACGAGATGACGCAAGTCTCGGCGCCCAGTGCCATTCATGCGGAGGGGCGCTTTCTGCCGTTTCCTCCATCGCCGCGACACCTGCTCGCGCACCTGGGCCCCGGGCGTTTCGCGGCAGCCGCGGCTGCCGCCTTCCTCGCCCGCCTCAGCGATGCACCAGTCGACAGCTTCGAGGCCTTCGCCCACCGGGCCTACGGACCGCGGTTGGCGCGGATGTTCCTGCTGAATTACTCGGAGAAACTGTGGGGCCGTCCCTGCGCCGAGCTGTCGCCGGCCGTCTCCGGGGGACGCCTCCGAGGCCTGAAGCTGTCGGCGCTCCTGGCCCGGCGGGGACGCAGGGCCGAGCACCTCGACGGCACCTTCTACTATCCGGCGGCGGGCTACGGTCGCATCGTCGAGCGACTGGCCGAAGAGTGTGGCCCGGGCGCGATCAGATGCGATGCCCGCATCACCCGTCTCGCGCACGACGGCAGGCGGATCACGCACGTGGAGGTGAACGGCGCTGAAACCCTGCCAGTCGAGGCGGTGGCTTCGACCCTGCCTCTGGGAGTCACGCTCCGGGCACTCGACCCGCAACCACCCGACCACGTGTTGGCGCTGGCGGACCGCGTCCGGTTTCGGCATGTGCTCCTGGCCGCGTGGTTCCTGCGACGCCCGTCGGTCACCCACTACGCCACGGTCTACTTCCCCGGCACCGACGTGCCCTTCACCCGCGTGTCCGAGCCGCGGAATCGCAGTGCCAGCATGGCGCCGCTCGGCCACACCTCACTGGTGGCCGAGATTCCGTGCGCCGATGTGGACCGCGTGTGGTCGGCAACCGACTCCGAGGTCACGGCCACGTCGCAGCCGGCGCTCGAGCGCCTCGGTTGGATGCATGCCGACGAGATCGTGGGAACGGCGGTGGTCCGACTGCAGAACGCGTATCCGGTGCTGACACTCGAGGCCGAGTCCGCCGCCGCCGAAGTCGCGCGCTACCTCGGTCGCTTCGACAACCTCCACCTGCTGGGCAGGAACGGCCTGTTCCAGTATGGCTGGCTGCACTCGGTCATGCGGATGGGCCGGACGCTGGTCGACGACCTGCCGCGGTTCACGGGGTGAGTTCGATGGTGAGACCCACCTTCGGCACGATTGAGTTGTAGAACGTGCCGAAAGCGGGACTGCCAGTGTTCAGTTGCACGTCCCGCGGAGCACTGTTGCGCAGGACGTGATTCGCGCGGGCACCGATGCGGACGCGGTGGCCACGTACGACCACCTCGCGGTTGATGGTCAGGTCGAGTGACCAGAACGCCGGGAATCGACGCGCGTTCCTCGCGCCGACGAACTGCTGCGCGTCGTCGACCGGGGCGTAGGGGAAGCCCGACCGCCATTCGACCAATGGAGCCAGGCGCCACCGGCCGACGTCCGTCGCAACCAGGGCGATCAGGCGATGCGGCACGTCGACGGCGGTGCGGCCGTAGGCGTTGGGCCGGATCGCCGGTACGCGTACCTCCCCGAACAGGACATCGAAGGTATTGAGATCGCCCTCAGACCGCGCATTGACATAGCTGATCGACGTTTCGCTGGTCGCGGAGGTGACACGCCGAAACGACACCTCGGTCTCTCGATAGCGCGAGCGACCACTGCTGGAGAGGCGGAGTGCGTCACCGACCGGCTCGACGAGCAACTGCCGGCTTCCCCGGCGCCGCAGATGGTTGACACGCAGGGCGGCCTGATCGTTGAACTTGTAGTCGTACTGAAGATTCCACACCAGTGCCCTGGCCGGCGCGAGGTGGCCGAGCCGAGGCGTCAGCGTCGTCACGGCTGACGAGCCGTCGGCGTCGTACACCGTGTGCACGCGCGGCTCGAACGCCTCGAATGCACCGGCCATCAGGGGCATTCGTTCGACGAACAGCCCCGCCCCGCCACGCAGGATGCCGCGCCCAGCAGGACCCACGCTCACGATCGCGCCAGCTCGCGGCGACAGCATGGTCCCCGCGAGGCTGCTGGCGTCGAGGCGCAGACCGCCGTCGAGCATCACGTGATCCGACATTCGCCACAAGTCTTGCGCGTACACGCCGAGATCGGAGGCGGCCTGGGAGAGCACGGCTGGCCGCGGCGACTCGACGCGTTCCCGCAGCGTGCCGTCGGCCGCGCGGAACTCCACCGGGCGACTGATGCTGGTGCCATCGAACGAGGCGTACAGGAGATCGACGCCGCCCTTGAGCACATGGTCGCCGGCCCACTGTCGCACGGTCCGCAGCGACTGCACCCACTGCAGCGAGTGTGAGCGCCGGTCCTGATCGTTGAAGGCATTTCCCGAGACGCCCTGCGGCGACACGACCATGGTCTCGGTGCCTTCGGCGGCGGAGGCACGGTCGTAGCGACGCGCGGCTACGGTGGTCTCGAGGAGCGTGACCGGTGACAGCCGCCACTGGTCGATCACCTGCGTCGCGTATCCACGCTGCCGCGTTTCGATCGTGGCCTCGCGAGGCACGAACGTCGAGAGGTTGGCGTAGCGGACGTTGAGCGGATAGACAGCCAGCGTGGCCGAGGCCTCGTGTGCCGATGTCGTGGCATCGAGGCGCGTGAAGCTGTAGAGACTGGTGGCCGACAGATCGTCGGCGGCATCGGGCTGGGTGGGGATGCGAATGAGCTGCCGGTGCAACTGGAGGCTCTGTGCCATCCGTACGCGACCTGGCACGAGCGGTCCGCTCACCCTGAAGCGCGGATCGAAGGCACGTACGCCCAGACTCTCGCCGTCGCAGATGCGCAGGCACGGCACCGGGATGAAGTTGTTCACGGAGACCTGCCAGCGGTCGGTACCGGCACGGGTCTCGATGGTCGCCTGGCCGGCGGAGAAGCGGCCGGATTCTGCGGCGTACGGATTGGCCACCACGCGGACGACGTCGATGGCGTCGATCGGCAGGCTGAACGCGGCGTCACCCGTCGCCGGGTCGTTGACGTAGGCGTGACCGAGTTGCAGCCCGGTCTGCGCAGGACGGCCGCCCTTCATGCTCAGGCGACCGTCGGCGCCCCGCAGTACGCCAGGGACCAGCGTGAGCAGTGCCGAAAAGTCGTCACCCTTCACGGGGGCGACGTCGATCATCCGCGCGGACACGGCGTTCACCGCTGCGGCCGTCACTGGCGCAGCCGTCGCACTGGCGGTGGCGACGGCAGAATCCACCAGCGTCAGCGGCACTTCGACGTCGACGACGACCGGGGTCGAGCCGACCACGAACACCGACGAGGCGCCGGGCGACAAGCCGGGAACAGCGGCCCGCACGAGATAGCGGCCCATGGAGACGCCGTCGAACTGGAAACGGCCCTCGCCGTCGCTCCGAGTCGCCGCGACCACCGTGTCGGTGTCGTACGCGACAAGCGACACGTCGGCGCCTGGAATGGTCGAGTCGGACCCTTTCGACCGCACGGTGCCGGCGACGGCAAGCGGTTGGCCGGCTTGCGACTCCACGACCGCGCAACCGGTCAGAAGCGCGCACAGCAAGACGCGCCGAAGATTGACTGCCTGCACGGCTGTCGCGAGAATAGCACGCGATGAAGTGCCGCTTGCAGGGCGGCCTCGGCGTCGCCCTGGCCGTGTCGTTGGCCTTCGGCCTGCACGGCTACCACTTCGGAGTCGCCGATCAGAAGCTCTACCTGCCCGCGGCGTTCCATGCTGCGGATCCCGCGCTGTACCCGCACGACGCCGCCTTCTTCCTGAACGAGGCGCGCTTCACCCTCTACGACGACGCAGTGGCGCTCACCCTTCGCGCCGGTGTGCCAGTTGATGTCGCAATGTTCGCCGGACAGATCCTGTCGCTCGCGTTGCTCGTCGCTGGCACGCGCCGGCTGCTCGCAGTCGCGGCGGTCCCGCCTGCGGCCGCCTGGGCGGGCGTCGTCCTGCTGGTGGTGACGCTTCCCGCGCCGGTGGCAGGTACCCGCATCGGCATCCTCGAGCCGTATCTTCTGCCGCGAGGGCTCGCCGTGGGTCTGGCCCTGTGGGCGTTCGTACTCGCCGCGCAGGGACGAGTCGTTGCCTTTCTCGTCCTCGCCGGCAGCGCAGCGCTCCACCCGCTGACGGCGCTCTGGAGCGTCGGCCACGTCCTGGCCCAACTGCCGGAGAACCGGTGGCGGCGTCTGCTGCCGGCGGCCGGCGCGACGCTCGCCGTCGTGGCGACCCTTGGATGTACGGGGGGACTGACGCCCGAGGTCGACGAGCAGACGTTCTGGCGAACGGCCCTGGCGCCGGAGTCGTTCCGCGTGCGCTATCCGCCGTACTGGCCGTGGTACGAGTGGGCTGGCGTGATGCTGCCGATCGTGGTGCTCGCCCTGATCGCGCGGCACAGTCCCAACCGCGCGATGGCGCGAACAGGACGGCAACTGGCGTGGTCGGCGCTCGCGGGTGTGGTCGTGGCACTGGCGATCACCGTGGCACCGTCCCGCGAACTCCCCCTGCAGCCCATGCGCCAGTTGCACCTGGTGTATGTGGTGGCGGTCGCGTTCCTCGGCGTGTGGGTGGAGCAACGCCTTCTGCAGGGGCGGGTCGTGCGCCGGCTGGGCGCCTTCGCAGTGGCCGTTGCGATGGTCGTCGCGACCCAGCAACGCTATCCGTCGAGCCCCTTCGTCGAGTGGCCCGGTCGCCTGCCCGACAACTCCTACGTCCGGGCATTCGACTGGATCAGAACCCATACGGCCATCGACGCACGGATCGCCGTCGACCCCTTTTATCTACGCCGTCGCGGGCCCGACTGGCACGCCGCCCGAATCTTCACGAGGCGGAGCATGCTCAGCGATGCCGTCCACGATCTGGCGCCGGCCGCGATGGCGCCGCCCCTCGACGAGCGATGGCGGTCGGAGCAGCGAGCGCTCGCCGGCTGGCGCACCTTCGGTCCGGTCGAGTTCTCGCGACTCGCGCGCGACTACGAGGTGTCGTGGGTGGTCGTGGCCGCCGAACAGGCTCCGGGACTCGACTGTCCATTCGTCGAGCCGGCCGTACGTGTCTGCCGCGTGCCGTGACGAGCGGCGGCGCGCCGTCACCGATGTGGCACGATCAGTGGACATGGTGGCTCGCACCGGAACGGCGGTTCGGCGACAGACACCTGCCGCCGGGCGAATCCCCGCACCGGCACTGGCGATCGCGATCGCGATGGCAGCGGCCACTGCCACCCTCGCGGACGAGGTACCGGCGCCGGTCATCGCCCTGTTCGAGCGCTACGTCGAGGCGACCGAGTCGCGCATGCGGTCCGACCGGAGCAGCGGCGGCCTGCTGTGGCTCGATCGCCTGCCGGCGTCCGAGCGCGCCGGCATCGAGCGGCAGCTGGCCACGGGAGCGGTCGTCGCCCGGCCGCTGCGAACGGACGGCGCCGGCGAGGCGCCAAAGGCGTCGCAGGCCGTCTTCCTCCATGCGGTGGCTGTCGTTCAGGTGCCGGGTCGGACGGCGCAGGAGGTGGTCGCGCTGCTGCGCGACGCCGACCATCACGCCGAGTACTTCGCGCCGACGATTCGTCGGTCGCGTATCGTCGGACACGACGGCGACGCCCAGGTCGTCGACGGGCAGTTCTGGCATCGCAAGGTGTTCACGATCGTCTACAACGCCGAGGTCGAGACGCGGTGCGAGACGCTGCGTGACACGCAGGCCGAGTGCCGCTCGTTCTCGCGGCGCGGCGCGATGGTGGCCGATCCCGGACAGCCGACTGAGCGGGAGAAGGGGTTCCGCGGCGATGCGAAGAAACAGTGGTTCCTGCGATCGTACTATCGGGTCGAGCGGCGTGGGGACAGCGCGTTCGTGGAATTGGAAACCCTGTTCGTCAGTCCGCCGCTGTCGCGATGGCTTCGCGTCTTCACGCCGCTGGTGCGAGACGTTCCGGGCGAAGTTGGCGCTGCGCTGCTGACGGCCCTGCGCGCCCGCCTCACGGAAGCGGCATCCCCCGCGCCACCGCGCCGGCCGTGACGTGGGACACGACGGCGCGATGTTTCTGGTCCGCTGGTCCAAAGGCATCGGGGCCGTCGACGCGCTCGACGTCGATCGACATCCCCGCGCCGACCATGGCACGGATCTGCTCCACCAGGCGACGTGACTCGCCGGCGCCGAACGCTGCCGAGCCGAGCACCCTGGCGCGCAGGCCCGTGAGGCTCTCCTGCACCAGCTGGCCGCGCAGGATTCCTGGCACGCCCGTGAAGACCACGGCCGCGGCCGTGAGCAGCCGCCCGTCAGCGGTCGTCACGGCATCGACGCTGCGGCCCTGGATGCGGCCGACGGTCGGTAGTGTTCGGCCGCAGGGACACGGCCCGTCGGGCGCGGCCTCGACGAGATCACCCAGCTCGAAGCGGACGAGCGGCATGGCAAAGGTGTAGTAGCCGGTGCCGACCACCCGCCCTCGGGGACGGCCCGATGTCGGGTCGGGGCCGGCGTCGATGGTGTCCCATCCGCCGTAGTCCGCGTTCGCGTGCATCCGGCCCGATGGGCACTCGCAGGCGGCGACGACGCGCTCCATGGAGCCGTAGGCGTCGGCGACGGTGGCCCCGAAGACCTCCGCGATCAGCCGGCGCGCGCAGGGTTCGAGCACTTCCCCGGTCGCGAAGATCGCCCGCAGCGGCGGCAGATCGAGCCTTTCGGCACGCACGAACAGTGCGAAGTGCAGCAGCGCGGACGGATGCCCTTTCAGGAACCGCGCACGGTGAAGAACCATCGCCGCGGCCCAGGCGCGGGCCCGCCGGGCCGTGACCGCCGAGACGTTCAACAGCAGACGGCCCGTGCCACGCTCCGTGAGGACGTCCTGATCGGGCGCCTCGCGAAACGGTGCCCAGGACAGCTGTGCGAAACGATCGCCCAGTCGATAGCCGAACCAGCTCCAATGGCGCCAATAGAAGGCGAATTCGAGCGCGTTGGTTCGTCGGTCGACCTGAACGGTGAGCGGCGGCCCAGTCGAGCCGGTGCTGGTCACCGTTACCGGGGAGAAGCGCCTGGCATCGGCGGCCACGAAACGACCCGGATCTTCGAGCACGCTGCGCTTGGTCAGCGTGGGGAGCCTCCGCAGATCCGCGAGGTCGCGGACGGTCTCCGGGCGAAGCCCCGCGGCCTTGAACGCGTCTCGATAGAACGGCACGCGTGCCTCGGCGTGCCTGAGTACCGCGCGCAGCCGTTCCCCCTCGTACGCCCGCCGACGTTCGAGCGGCCACCACTGGGCGCGCTCGAACAACCACCGCATGCGGGCGATGGCGGCGGGCTGCAGGAAGTCACGCGGGCGGAAGTCGATGGCCATCCGGCGGGTGCGGTATTGTAGTCAGCCGGCGGCGGTCGCCGGCCCGCCCGTCGGAGATGAAAGCGCGGCTCATCGTTGTCGCCTCGGCGCTGCTGCGCGTCGTACCAGGTGCGCTCGCGAGCCGGGTGGCGGGCGCGATCGGTTCGGCATGCTGGCTGCTCCTGCGGTCGCGACGCCTGACTGTGCTGGAAAATCTCCGGCACACCGCGCCGAACGCGTCCACCCACGAACGGCGCCGCTTGGCGCACGCCACGTTCCGTCAGTTCGCCCTGTGCACGCTGGACCTGCTTCGCGCTCCGCACTTGACGCCGCAGGACCTCGAGTCGATGGTGGAGATCCGTGGCAGGGAGCACCTCGACGCAGCGCTGGGCAGCGGACGTGGCGCTCTGATTGCGGCTCCGCACCTGGGCGCGATCGAGCTGGGCGGACGTCTTCTGACCGCGTTGGGCTACGACGTCGCAGGCTACGCCGAGGACGCCGTGGACCCCCGACTTCGCGACGTGTATCGGCGCTACCGTTCAGTCGCGGGCGTGAGAGTGCTGCCGCTGGGCGGCGGCGCCCTCCCGGGCATGCGCTGGCTGCGTCGCGGCGGCCTTCTGGTGCTGTTCGGCGACCGCGCCATCGGAACGCGCGCCCACCTGGTCCGCTTCTGTGGGGGCCTCCGTCCCGTGCCGGCCGGGGTGGCGGTGTTGGCCAGGCTGACGGGCGCCCCCGTGCTGCTCAGTTGTCTCGTCCGCCAGTATGGGACGGCGAAGCCGTATCTCTGCACGTTCGAAGGGCCA
>WBZP01005911.1_pt1 | contig 12266 bp, 14 predicted proteins | sample 5204301 | NCBI WGS metagenome assembly WBZP01 (sample SAMN12412401, study PRJNA552823) | activated sludge metagenome | isolation source: activated sludge from nitrification reactor of wastewater treatment plant... | place: USA: Pennsylvania | collected 2017
GCGGCTGCCGGATCCAAAGTTCTGCGAGGCCGAGATATCCACCACGAGGAGCACCGTCAGCTCGCGCTCCTCCTGGAAGCGCTTGACGAACGGCGCGCCCATGCGGGCGGTGACGTTCCAGTCGATCGTGCGGACCTCGTCGCCCGGCGCGTACTCGCGCACCTCGGCGAACTCCATCCCGCGGCCCTTGAAGACGGCGTGGTACGCCCCGCCGATCCCCGACTCGAGGATCACCTTCGTGCGGATCTGGATCCGCCGGATGCGGCGGAGGGTATCGGCGGTCAGCATCTAGGAGCCTACGGAATCGAAGCGCGCGCTCTCGAGGAGACCGCAGCCCGGGGTCGAGCGAGCTTGGTCGGCCAGGCCGGCGCCTGCGTTCCTGTCCTGGAGGGTGCTTCGCACCCCCCAGACCCCCCGTGGGGCCATGGCCTGCTGCCTCACGGCACCTCGACTCGTTCCAGGATGCGGTCGACCACCGTGTCCGAGGTGACGTTCTCGGCCTCGGCCTCGTAGGTCAGGAGGACGCGGTGGCGCAGGACGTCCTTCGCGATCTCCTTCACGTCTTCGGGGACGACGTAGCCGCGGCCGTGCAGGAAGGCGACCGCCCGCGAGGCCTCCGAGAAGGCGAGCGTCGCGCGGGGCGAGGCGCCGTAGGCGATGAGGGGAGCGAGGTCGACGAGGCCCACCTCGCGCGGGGCGCGCGTGGCCGCGACGAGCGCGACCATGTAGTCGCGCAGGCGATCGTCCATGTAGACCTCGCGCACACGCGCGGCGAGCCGCTGGACGGCCTCGCAGGTGAGGACCTTGGCGACCGGCGGCGCCTCGCCCGAGACCATGCGGTCGAGGATCTGCCGCTCCTCCGCCTTCGACGGGTAGTCGACCCTCGCCTTCAGGAGGAAGCGGTCGACCTGGGCCTCGGGCAGCGGGTAGGTGCCCTCCTGCTCGATCGGGTTCTGCGTGGCGAACACGAGGAACGGGTCCGGCAGGACGTGGGTCGCGTCGCCGAGCGTCACCTGGCGCTCCTGCATCGACTCGAGGAGAGCCGACTGCACCTTGGCCGGAGCGCGGTTGATCTCGTCGGCGAGGAGGAGGTTCGTGAAGACGGGCCCCTTGCGGGCCACGAACTCGCCCGTCTTCTGCTGGTAGACGAGGGTGCCGACGAGGTCGGCCGGCAGCAGGTCGGGCGTGAACTGGATGCGGGCGAACTGCAGGTCGAGCACCTGGCCGAGCGTCTTCACGGCCAGGGTCTTGGCGAGGCCGGGGACACCCTCGACCAGGAGGTGCCCGCGGCACAGGAGGGCCACCATCATGCGCTCGACGAGCGAGCGCTGGCCGACGATGACCCGGCGGACCTCGTCGACCGCGCGCTGCACCTGCAGCGACTCCTCGCGGACGGCCTCGTTCAGCTTCGCGACGTCGATCTCGGCTCTTGCCATGGACCCCTTCTCGCGGGCGGACGGCTCCTTCTCCTGGGACGCGCGTCCCGCGTCGAAAGACTCAGGCTCTCAGCGCAGGTGCCCGATCTTGCTCTGGAGGAAGGCGCGTCCGCGCCGGAACTCCGCCACGTCCCCGCGCCCGAGCGCCGCGACCGTCCCCGCCGCCTTCTCGGCCAGCTCCGCCTGGCCCAGGGCGGACAGCCCGTCCTGGACCTGCCGCATCTTGGCGGCGATGGCGTCGAGGCTGCCGACCTCGGCGGCGTTCAGGGTCGCGAGGAGCTGGTCGATGGTGAACGTGTCGGTCACCCGCGGATTATACTGGCTGGTCCGCCGACCTCATCGCCCGGGAGAAGCCCTCCATGCCCACGAAGAGCCACTATCGCCTCGTCATCCTCGGCTCCGGCCCGGCCGGCCTGACCGCCGCCGTCTACGCCGCGCGGGCCGAGCTCGCGCCGCTCGTCGTCGAGGGCGGCGGCGGGGACGACCCGACCGACGTGCCCGGCGGCCAGCTCATGCTCACGACCGAGGTCGAGAACTTCCCCGGCTTCCCCGAGGGCATCCTCGGCCCCGAGCTCATGGAGCGGATGCGCAAGCAGGCCGAGCGCTTCGGCGCGGAGTTCGCGACCGGCGAGCTGAAGTCGGTCGACCTCGGCCGCCGGCCCTTCGAGCTGCGCCTCGCCGACGGCGCGGTCACCGCGGACGCGCTCATCGTGGCGACCGGCGCCCGCGCGAAGTGGCTGAACCTCCCGGAGGAGCTCGACTTCCGCACGAAGACGGGCGGCGTGTCGGCCTGCGCGACGTGCGACGGCTTCTTCTACAAGGGCAAGGAGGTCCTCGTCGTCGGGGGCGGGGACACGGCGATGGAGGAGGCGGGCTTCCTGACGAAGTTCGCCTCGAAGGTGACGATCGTCCACCGCCGGGCCGAGCTGCGGGCGAGCAAGACGATGCAGCACCGCGCGAGGACGAACCCGAAGGTCGCGTGGCTCCTCGACAGCGTGATCGAGAAGATCCTCGGCGGGCCCGGGAAGGGCGTCACCGGCGCGGTCGTGAAGAACCTGAAGACCGGCGAGACGAAGGAAGTCGCGTGCGGCGGGATCTTCATGGCGATCGGTCACACGCCGAACACCGCCGTCTTCGCCGGCCAGCTCGAGCAGGACGAGCAGGGCTACCTCCTCGTCCACGACGGCACGACGGCGACGAGCGTGCCGGGCGTCTTCGCGGCCGGCGACGTCGCCGACCACCGCTACCGCCAGGCGATCACGGCCGCCGGCAGCGGCTGCATGGCCGCGATCGACGCCGAGCGCTTCCTCTCGCACGAGTAGACCCCCTTGTTCCTCGGCCACTTCGCGGCGGCCTTCGGCGCGAAGCGGCTCGCGCCGCGGACGTCGCTCGGCACTCTCTTCGCCGCGGCCCAGCTGCCGGACGTCGTCTGGCCCTGGCTGGTGCTGAGCGGAGCCGAGAGGGTGACCATCGCTCCCGGCGACACGGCCTTCACCCCCCTGCGCTTCGACAGCTACCCCGTCTCCCACAGCCTCGCGACCGTGGCTCTGTGGGGCGCAGCCTTCGGCGCTCTCCACTTCTCGCGCCGGAGACGCCGGGCCGACGCGCTGGTCCTCGCGGCCCTCGTCCTCTCCCACTGGCTCCTCGACTTCGTCTCGCACGGCCCCGACGTGCCGCTGTGGCCCGGCGGGCCGAAGCTCGGCCTCGGCCTGTGGAACTCCGTCCCGGCCACGGTGCTCGTCGAGCTCGCGGTCTTCACGGCCGGGCTGTGGCTGTGCGCGTCGGCCACGCGGCCGCGCGACGGCGTCGGCCGCTGGGGCTTGGCCGGGCTCGCGGGCCTCCTCCTGCTGATCGCCGTGGGCAACGTCCTCGGCCCCCCGCCGCCGAGCGTCGAGGCGATCGGCTGGGTCGGCGCGATCGGGGGCCTCCTGTTCGTCGCGCTCGCGGCCTGGGTCGACCGCCACCGCGAGCCGCGGTTTGCCTGATGGCCCGTCGCCTGCGCGTCCTCTTCCTCGCCCCGCAGCCGTTCTTCGAGGTGCGCGGGACGCCGCTCGCGGTCCAGCACATGACGCGGGCGCTCGGCGCGCTGGGCCACGACGTCGAGCTGCTGACGTTCCCCCAGGGCGAGGACGCTCCGGCCGAGGGCGTGCGCCACCGCCGGTCGATGCGCCTGCCGGTCGGCCGCGTGAAGGCCGGCCCGTCGCTCGCGAAGATGGCGCTCGACGTGCCGTTCGTGGCCGAGGCCGTGTTTCGCCTCGCGTCGAGACGCTACGACGTCGTCCACGCGGTCGAGGAAGCCGCGCACCTCGTCGCCCCGTTCGCGCGACTCCTGCGCGTCCCCCTCGTGATGGACGTGGACTCGTCGATCCCCGACCAGCTCCGCTACTCGGGCTTCGCCCGGCGCGGGCCGGTCCTGTGGGCGGCCGAGGCGCTCGAGCGCCACGCGCTGCGCCACTCGGTCGCGGCGGTGACCGTCTGCGCGAGCCTCACCGACGGCGTGCGGCGCCGCGCGCCCGGCGTCCCGGTGTTCCAGGTGGAGGACCCGCCGCTCGTCGACCGAGACCAGCCGCCGCCGGCCGACGCCGTCCAGGCCCTGCGGCGCGAGCTCGGCCTCGCGCCCCGGCCCGTCGTCCTCTACTCCGGGAACTTCGAGCCCTACCAGGGCGTCCCATTGCTGCTCGAGGCGATGGCGGCGGTGAGCGACGCGCAGCTCCTGCTGATGGGCGGCTCGCCGAATGACGTGGCCGGAGCGCGCGGGCGGGCGACCGCCCTCGGGCTCGGCGGCCGCGCCGTGTTCTCCGGCCAGCGGCCGCCGTCGCAGCTCCCCCTCTTCCTCGCGCTCGCCGATGTCGTCGCCTCGCCGCGGGTGAAGGGCGAGAACACGCCCTTCAAGGTCTACACGTACCTCGCCTCCGGCCGGCCGATCGTCGCCACGCGCATCGCGACGCACACGCAGGTCCTCGACGACGCGAACGCGTTCCTCGTCGAGCCCACGGCCGCGGCACTGGCGGCGGGCCTCGCGCGGGCGCTCGCCTCGCCGGCCGAGGCCCGGGTCCGGGCCGACACCGGCTACGCGCTCGTGGCGCGCGAGTACAGCGTCGTCCGCTACCGCGAGAAGATCGCGGCCGCCTACGCGGAGGTCGAGCGGCTCGTGTCGCAGCGGTAGGGCGACTCGCCCTCGCCCGCGCCGGGGGAACCCCCGCCCGTCCGGCGGTGTCCTAGCGAATGGAGGACGACCATGGCCATGACCGTCGGGCCGGGACGCCGGGGCGCGATCGCCGACATCAACGTCACGCCGATGGCCGACGTGATGATCGTCCTGCTCATCATCTTCATGGTGGCGACGCCGATCATCGCCGGGTCGCCCGTGCGCCTGCCCGACGCCGCGCACGCGGCGGCCCACGCGCGCGAGGGACGGGTCGAGGTGGTGGTGCGGGCCGACGGAGCCGTCCTTCTCGAGGGGCTGCCGGTGGGCCTCGCCCAGGTCGAGGAGCGGCTGGCCGCGCGCGGCGCCGCGCCGCCGGCGGTCACCGTCGAGGCCGACCGCGGCGCCTCGTACGACGACGTGGCGCGCGTCCTCGCCGCCTGCCGGCGCGCGGGGGCGAGCGAGATCACGCTCGGCACGAAGCCGCGCGTCGCCCGCTGACGGCGCGGCCGGAGCGGAAGGGAGGACGCGATGAAGGCCGACATCAACGTCACGCCGCTGATCGACGTGCTGCTCGTGCTGCTCATCATCTTCATGCTGGTGACCCCGGTCGCCCCGACGGGCCTCGACGCCGCGCTGCCGCCGCCCGCGCCCGACCGGCCGCCCGGCCCGCCGCCGCGCGCCCTCGTCGTCGAGGTGCGCGCCGACGGCTACGCCCTCAACGGGGTGCCGGCCCTCACCGCGGCCGACCTCGAGGGACGCGTTCGCGCCGGAATCTCCGCCGGCGCCGGCGACGTGTTCGTCCGGGTGGCGCCGGGCGTCGCGTACGCGCGCGTGGTGGACGCACTCGACGCCGCCCGCGGAGCGGGAGCCGGGAGGATCGGACTCGTCGACGAGCCGGCCGTGCGCGACTGAACGTTCAGCGCTCGTGCCCCGGGTCGGGGCCGGAGGAAATGAGTTACGCTCGGGCGTTCGGGACGGCCGCTCACTCCGGCCGCGGAGGCCCACCAGACATGACACTCGCGTCCCCCGCCGTGCGCCGTTGCCTCGTCGGGCTGGGCCTGCTGATCGGCCTCGCCGCCTGCGGAAGTGACGGTCCCTCGCCGACGACGCCGACGCCCACCCCGGTGCCGACCCCGGCGCCGACACCCGCGCCGGCCGCGGTGCTCGTGCAGGACGGCGGGCGCCTCGACGCCCGGCAGGCGATGAACTTCGACGTCACCACGACGGCCCGGGGCACGGTTACGGTCACGGTCGACTACGCGTACGCGGACTCGCAGATCCTCGTCTGGCTCACCGACCGGCAGTGCAGCCCGCAGCTCTTCCAGGACGACTCCTGCAACTACCTGGCGAAGTCCCTCGAGGGAGCGAAGCCCCGCGTCATCAGCGCGACGAACGTCGACGCCGGCACCTACTCGGTGTTCATCGCGAACGACGGACCGCACGACCCCGAGCAGCTCGCCTGGAAGGTCACGCTCGCGGCGACGTCCGGCTCGGCCCGCGTCAGCGCCACGACGCCCGCGGTCTTCTCCCGGCCGTAGGTCGGCGCCAGTTCGGGACGGACCGGCGCCTCAGGCCACCGCGGAAGGGGCCTCGCGCCGCGCGGGCAGCGACTCGATCCAGAGCGCGGCCAGGGCGCGGGCCTGCTCGCGGATCTCGGGAATCGCGATCGATTCCCAGAGAGCGCCTCGCAGCGTCGGCCCGAGCGTGTAGAGGACGCGCGAGGGCCGACCGGAGGCGCCGACGAGCGCCCCGTCGGGCGCCGCGTCGAGGCCGAGCCGAAGCGGGTCGGGTCGGACGAGGCCCTCCGCGATCATCTGGCGCAGCAGCGGCGAGCGCGAGCGGGCGACGTCCGTCTCGGGTCCGGCCGCGTTCACGACGAACCGCGCGGCCAGCGCGATCGGGCCGCCGTCGCGGCGGCGCAGCTGCAGCTCGATCGCCCCGTCGGGCCGGGCGTGCGCGCCGGTCACACGGGCGGCTACGACTTCGAGGCGCCCGGCCCCCGCGAGCCCGTCGATCGCTGCGGCCGCGCTCGGCGCCATGCGGTGGCGGTGCGCGTCCCAGTAGGGACGGACGTGGCGAACGAAGCGGGCGCGCTCGGCGGCACCGAGCCCGCGCCACAGGACGCCAGTGATGGGACGCAGCGCGTCGACGCTGTTCCTCCAGTCGGAGGCCTCGGCCCCGGAGGAACGGGCCCGGAGCCAGCGGACCCAGGAGCGAAGGCCGGGCAGGGCCGGGCCGCGCGGAGAGGGCGGGGCGGGCGGCATCTCCTGGAGAGACGCGAGGCGGTGTGCCCGCGACACGAGTCCGTGGCGTGAGATCGCGCGGAGCGGTGCGCGGTGCCCGCGCGCCGCGAGCTCGAGCACGATGTCGACCATCGTGAGGCCCGTGCCGATCACCAGCACGGGATCGTCGGGGCGAACCGCCGCGAGCGCGCCCGGCGCCCACGGATCCTCGACGTAGCCGCGCTGCCCCCGGAGCGAAGGCACCGGGCCGTCGCCCGCCTGGTGGCCCACGGCCAGCGCCACGGCGGCGGCCGCGAGCGTCCCGCCCTGCGCGAGACGTACCGCCGCCTGCCGGCCGTCCTCGACGATGCCCGCGGCCCGGTCCACGATCCTTCGCAGGCGCACGCCCGGTCGGGCGAGCCGGAGGGACTCCGCGAGGACCCCCTCGAGGTAGACGCCGTAGCTCGGCCGATCGACGAAGCCGAGAGGCGAGGCGTCGCGGCGCGTCGCCTCGAGCCAGCGGACGAAGTGGTCCGGATCGTCGGGAAGCGCACTCATGCGCGCCGACGGTACGTTCAGCAGGTGCTCCGACCGCGGCGTGCCGTAGGCGAGCCCTCGGGCGAGGCGGCCCGGCTCGACGATCAGGATGTCGAGCGGCGAGGGCGACTGGCGCAGCAACTGCGACGCGAGCAGGACGCCGCTCGCGCCTCCGCCCACGATCGCGACGACGGGCGCGGCCCCGGACGGCGCGTCGGCCGCGCTCAGCCGATCCACAGCCCCTCCACCCGGACCTGCAGCCCCGTCGGCGTGCGGTTGAGGTAGTTGACGAGGCCGCTGTGCCGCCACTGGAGCATGCACATCCGCGGCTGGAAGAAGTACCGCGCCCCGATCCGGATCTCGAGCCGCGCGTCGGTGATGAGCCCCTCGTAGGCCTCGGCGACGTAGTAGCCGATGTCCTTGAAGCCGTTCGCGCGGGGGCCGAGCGGCCCCGTGACGCACCAGACGATGACGCCCGTGCGGGGATCGACGTCGGTGACGACGCCGCAGTGCGTGATCGGGCAGCCGCACGACATGCCGAGCGGGCGGCCGATCAGGATGTCGCCCCGCTTCACCTCCATCTCGCGCGTGAGGATCGGGTTGTGGGGCAGGATCACCTCGCGCGGGCCCGGGTCCTCCGGGAAGTGCTCGAGGTAGAAGTCGAACGGGCGGCCGAGAGTGTCGACCCACTGTCCGCCGCTCGTGGGCGCCGCAAGGGGCTCGGCCGACGCCGCGCATCCGCCGCAGGCGTTCTCCACGGGAAGCGGCACGCGCCTCGCGGCGGGGGCCTGCGTCTCGGGCCGAGCGACGCGGTCGGCGGACAGGTGGATGCAGCGCTCGATCCACTGCGGCTCGGTCTTCAGCCGGACCGCGAGGTCGTCGCAGGTGCGCAGACCGCACAGGCCGCAGTTGAGGCCGGGAAGCTGGGGCGCCACCGAGGGCGCCGGGGTCGTCTGCGTGGTCATGTCCGTGTTCCTCCGTCTCAGGCCGTGGCGAAGGGCCGGCTCATCACCGGCCGGAGGCCCGCGAGGGTCTTCGGGAAGACGTCGAGGAAGCGGTCGACGTCCGCCTCCGTGTTGAAGCGGCCGAGCGTCAGGCGCAGCGATCCGCGGGCGCGGATCGGGTCGAGGCCCATCGCGACGAGGACGTGCGAGGGCTGGCCGGCGTGGCTCGCGCTGCACGCGCTGCCGGTCGAGACCTCGATGCCCTCCTCGTCGAGGGCCATCAGCAGGCGGATGGTCTCGCCCTCCTGGCCTTCGAGGCCGAGGCACAGGTGCCCGGGAAGACGTCGGTACCGGTGGCCGAGGAGGCGGACGCTCGGGGTGGCGGCGGCGAGCCGCTCGATGAGCCGGTCGCGGAGGCGCACGAGGCGCGTCGCCTCCTCCGCTCCCTGCTCGCGCGCGAGCCGCGCGGCGGCGCCGAATCCGGCAATCGCCGCGACGTTCTCCGTGGCCGAGCGCAGCCCCCTCTCCTGCCCGCCGCCGTGGACGATCGGGGCGAGCTTCACGCCGGCGCGGACCACGAGCGCGCCGATGCCCTTCGGTCCGTGGAGCTTGTGGGCGGAGGCCGAGAGCAGGTCGATCGAGTCGCGCCGCAGGTCGAGCGGCACCTTGCCGGCGGCCTGCACCGCGTCGGTGTGGAAGAGGACGCCCTGGCCGCGGCAGAGGCGGCCGATCTCCGCCACCGGCTGGAGCGTGCCGACGACGTTGTTCGCCGCCATCACCGACACGAGCCGCGTGTCGGCCCGCAGCGCCGCGGCAACCGCCTCGACGGTGACGATCCCGTCGGCGCCCGGACGGACGAGGCTGGACGACGCGCCCCGTGTCTGGAGGTACTTGAGCGTCTCGAGGACCGCCGGGTGCTCGATCGCGCTCGCGACGAAGTGCCGGCGCGAGGTGTCGGCCTCGAAGGCGCCCACGAGAGCGAGGTTGTCAGCCTCGGTGCCGCTCCCGGTGAAGACGACCTCGGAGGGCTCGGCGGCGAAGAGCGCGGCGACGTCGCGCCGCGCCGTGTCCACGGCCGCTCGCGCAGCCCGGCCCGACGTGTGGAGGCTCGACGGGTTGCCGAACGCCTCGCCGAGGAACGGCCGCATCGCCTCCCCGACGGCGGGGTCGAGCGGGGTGGTGGCCGAGTGGTCGAGGTAGACGCGCACCTCACTCGCCCCGGTAGAAGACCTGGTTGTCGAGCGAGCGGACGACGCCGAAGTGCGACTGCCAGCCGATCTCCTTCTTCCCGACGCAGATCGTGCAGGTGCCGACGGGCGGATTGCCGCGGAGCATGAGGCCCTTCGCCCGCCCGCTCTCGTCGGTCGGCACGTCGGCGACCGCGAGCGTCTGCTCGAGCAGCGGGTCGATGCCGATGCCGTGGAGGGCGTTCACCTCCCGGATCCGCACGGACGGGGCCACGTCCTGGATGCGGGCCCGGAACACCTCCCTCTCCGCCTGGGAGACGCGGTCGATCTTGGTCACGACCGCGACGTCCGCGAGCGAGAGCATGGGCCCGACCTTCAGCGGCAGGTTGATCCCGCTCGTGGCCTCGAGGACGACGACGCCGAGGCCACCGTCGACGTAGGGCGAGCAGCGCAGGCAGAGGCCGGCCGTTTCGACGAAGAGGACGTCGGCCCCCTCCTTCCTCGCCCACTCGATCGCGTCGCCGAGGACCATGACGCTGCAGTGGTCGGGGCACAGCTCGCCCGAGTAGGTCTTGCGGGTCGGGACCTGGAACTCCTGGGCGATCTCCACGTCCTCCTCGGCGAACTGGACGTCGATCTTCAGGAACGCGGGGCGGCGCCCGAGCCCCTTCACCTTGCGCAGGACGTGGCGGATGACGGAGGTCTTCCCCGTGGTGGCGGGTCCGGCGTAGATCGAGAGCTTCATGCCCAGGCCTCGAGCTCCGTACCGAGCACCGGCTCGCCGCGGCGGATCTTCTCGCGCAGGTGCGCGAGGGCGTCGTCGAGGCGGGTCACGACCCCGGCGCAGCGGCGCTCGGCTTCGCTGGTCTGGACGACACCCGTGATCGCGCCCCGGCGCATCACGATGCGGCGGTCGGAGAGGAGGGCGATGCGCGGGTCGTGGGTGACGAAGATGAAGATCTTCCGGTGCTCGCGCAGCAGCTCCAGCGCGCGCGTGCGGTGGATCCCGGCGTTCTCCACCTCGTCGAGGAGGACGATCGGCGTGTCGCAGACGAGGGTCGCGTCGGCGATGAGGAGGGCGCGGGTCTGGCCGCCGGAGAGCTCCGTCATCCGGTTGTCCGGGTCGATCGGCTCGCCCGTGAGCTGGTTCGCGAAATCCATCGTCCGCTCCAGCACCTCCTGCGCACGCGCCTTCTCGGTGCCTCGGATGCGCAGGTGGGTCTCGAGGAAGCGCCGCACGGGCAGGTCCGAGAGGAACGTCGTGTGCTGGGTGATGAGGGCGATCGGGTTGCGGGCCGGGTCGTCCCGGAAGTGCGCGGGCGCGGGGGCGCCGTCGATGAGGACCTGCCGGCCGGAGGGGGTGTTCCGGTCGGCGAACAGCTCGAGGTCGTTGATGAGGGTGGTCTTGCCCGATCCGGTCGGACCGACGACGCTGACGACGTCGCCCATCCGCAGGTCGATGCGGTCGATGCCCTCAGCCTCGCCGGAGCGGCCGTGGCCGCCCAGGATTGCGATGGTGTCGATCATGAGTGCTCCTCGATGGCAGATGACTGGATTAGTCGGATATGAAGCCGCGTGCGGCCGGCCCCCGGGCGCGCTCTCACGGCCGAACCCTGCGGGCGGCGCCCCGTTCCGGGTCGAAGACGAGGAACGAGTCGAGCGGGCCCGAGTACAGGTGCAGGCTCAGCGCCCGCCCGCCCTCGGGGCCGACCCGGTGGATCGACTCGGGGGCGGCCGCTTCGGCGACGCTCGCGCCGGCCGACACCCCGAAGCGGCGGCCCCGGGAGAGGGGCACGACGCCGGCGGCGGTGGGCTCCGCCGACTGCAGCTCGCGGAGGTCGGAGGGCCCGCCCCGGCGCTCGTACTCCTGGACGGCCAGGCGGCCCTCGAGCACGGTGATCCAGCCGTGCTGCCCGTCGTGGTCGTGGACGGGCGTCGCCTGGCCTCGGTCCCAGCACATGAGGACGAGCTCGAAGCCCGCATCGCGGTGGACGCGCCGACGCGCGTAACGGACGGGATCGAACGCCACGAAGGGACGGAGGGAGTCGAGGCTCGGCCGCCAGGCGCCCAGCAGCTCCTCGATCCGCCACGGCTCAGGGCGCGGGTCGAAGGCCGCGCGCAGGCGCTCGACGAACGATTCGAGCGGCAGCGGCCGCGGAGCCGGCACCCGCGGCGGCCGCACCCCGGGACGGACGGGGCGGAGGGTGGCGTCGGGCCGGTCGGGAATGGCAGCGAGCATCGTCTCTTCCCTCCTCTCGGCGCCGCGGCGCCATCAGATGACTAACTCAGTCGGGATTATGTGCTAAAAGCGCGCGGCGTGTCAACCCCCCGGCCGTGGCCGGCCGGGGGGCGAAAGGGCTCAGCCCGCGAGGTCGGCGAAGAGCGCGGTGCTCAGGTAGCGCTCGCCGAAGGACGGGATGACGACGACGAGCAGCTTCCCCCGGGTCTCCGGACGCCGCGCGACCTGCTCGGCCGCCCACGCCGCCGCGCCCGACGAGATGCCCACGAGCAGGCCCTCCTCGCGGGCCAGCCGGCGGGCGGTCTCGAACGCGTCGGCGGCCGTGACCCGCACGATCTCGTCGTAGACCTTCGTGTTCAGGATGTCGGGAACGAACCCGGCGCCGATGCCCTGGATTGGGTGCGGGCCCTTCGTGCCGCCGGAGAGGACCGGCGAGGCGTCGGGCTCGACCGCCACCGCGCGGAAGGAGGGCTTGCGGGCCTTGAGGACCTCGCCCACCCCGGTGATCGTGCCGCCGGTGCCGATTCCTGAAACGAGGACGTCCACCTTCCCG
>WBZP01005912.1_pt1 | contig 12266 bp, 7 predicted proteins | sample 5204301 | NCBI WGS metagenome assembly WBZP01 (sample SAMN12412401, study PRJNA552823) | activated sludge metagenome | isolation source: activated sludge from nitrification reactor of wastewater treatment plant... | place: USA: Pennsylvania | collected 2017
TCAGCAAGTTAGGAACTGCATTACAAACGATATCAGCCAGCAGACCGCCGAAAGTGGCCGTTATCACTCCCATCACCAGCGAATACAAATCATTCAGGCCGTGTTTAGACGCTACCTCTATTCCCCATACGGTGTACAGGCCAATACCAAAAGCATCAGTGTAAAAAATGGTACGCTTAAAGCGGTTCATATTTTCTTTGAACAAAAAAGCAATAAATGAACCGGTAAAAACGAGTATCAGTGCTATATTATCATTAATCCAGTTTACCGGGCCAGCCCCAATAAGCACATCCCGTAACGTACCGCCACCATAAGCTGTAATAAACGCTACTACAATACCTCCAAATACATCTAACTTAAAAGTTCTTGCCTTGAATGCCCCACTCAACGCAAAAATGGCGATACCTGTATATATAATTCCATCAAGAAATGTCATACCGGAAATATATGTGCTGCAAAGAAATACTATTATCCCGGTTTAGCAATCATCCGGGGATTACTTTATTACACCTTACATTGCTGATTCATTGAGAAAGTCTATAAGTTAATTTCAAGCCCGATACTGGCATTAAGGCTGAACAGATTTGTATTGAACAGATATGCGCTTGTAATATCATTGTAGTTTTTTTGAATTGATGCACTTACCCCACCAGTCAACCGGGCATTATAGCTAATAAAATAATTTAATGAACAACCGGCCCTTGTCAGGTTAAACCACTTCGATATTCCCGGAAACCAATTATATCCTCCTTCTGTTTCCAAAGACAGATTAAAAGATGTTCTCGTATTTGGATAAAACTTGTGCTGGAGAAAAGCAGAAACTGAAACTTGAGAACTATTATCATTCCATTTACTCTCATTTACAACTCCGCTATTTGAAGTGGTCATTAGATAGTTTCTCCATGACTTAACAGCCTGAAATGAAAACCCGTAATTTCTTTGATGATAAAGACTGACCGGTTTGTATTTCTTCCATGATGCAATAAGTGTCAAAGCTTTCACTTTTGTCCTGTCTTCATTTTCGCTAACCGGTTCTGAATATTTGCCATAATTTCTACTGTAAGAAAATGAAGGTGACAATTTCAATGCTTTTTCAACACCACTCATGCGATGTTCATTAATTGCATAAAACAACACATCGTTCAGGGATGAGAAATACAGTATGTCAGTTTTTGAAATAAGCCCATTCTTTTGCAGGAAACCATCAACTGTTTCAAGTATAAAGCGGTTCCTTCTCCTTGAATCAAGTACTCTGGTGTTATTGGCTTTTGTAACAGCCATACCCAAACCCATCAACTCTTTTTCGGAAAGCTGTCTTTTCAGTACTTTTTCTTTACTCAGCTCTTTGTGCAGCCAAAGGGCATTTTGCATATCCGTAACAAACTCTAACCTGCCCTTCCCGATCCCGGCACCGAGGTTAATATATAAACCTGAAGCAGAGCTTTTAGTAAGCAACGGAACATTTGCCGAACTGGCTTTGCCTGTATTCAACCTTCCATAAGAATTGCTCTCCAATAAAAAAAACTTTTCCCCTTTAAAATACTTATCTGCCAGGCTTGCAGCAAACTGGCCGCTGAAAGACCTGGCCTTACCATCATCCTCGTTTGATGTTGATTTTGAAAAACCCGAGTTAACGCTAAAGTTAGAAGACCTTAGCTGCCGGTCTGTACTCTTATACCCGGTAAGTCCGATACCGGTATTCCCGCTGAAATTTGAATTATTAATAACAGAATTACTACTGCGGTCACTTTCATGTAAAGCACCGCCGCCAACTGAAAAGTTTAATGCCCTGAAATTATCAATCCGATACTTAAAATCCTGCAGAAGTTTGCTTTCGCTTTGCTGTGCATTTATCCAATAGCTTATGGACACCAATAATAGTGTAATGATTATCTTTCTCATATCAGAAGGTTTTTATAAAAGTAAGTTGGCTGATTTCTAAAAAAGATGATATTGTATTTAATTTTTTGTTAATAGCACATCATTACACAATGCATTGCAGCTTTCGTTAAACCGTATGTTAAGGGATATATAAATACCATTATCTTCGGTTCACAAATCAAAACCATCATGAGTTATTCAACATTGCTTACCCATTTGGAAAATAGAATATTTACAATCACCATCAACCGGCCTGATAAACTGAATGCACTGAATAAAGATGTATTTACTGACCTGAACACTGCATTAGATGAAGTGGAGAATAACCAAGAGATAAAATCAGTTATCATCACCGGTTCCGGACCAAAAGCCTTTGTAGCCGGAGCCGACATAGCAGAATTTGCCGGGTTAAGTAAAGAAGAAGCTATGGCCCTGGCAAGAAGGGGGCATAACACTTTTACAAGAATTGAAAACTCTGCAAAACCTGTTGTTGCAGCGGTGAATGGGTTTGCATTAGGTGGTGGCTGCGAACTGGCGATGAGCTGCCATTTTCGTGTAGCAAGCGAAAATGCAAAATTCGGCCAGCCGGAAGTAAACCTAGGGCTGATTCCTGGTTATGGCGGCACACAAAGATTGGTTCAGCTTATTGGCAAAGGCAAAGCATTAGAACTGCTGATGAGTGCCCACATGATTGATGCGAACGAAGCCAAGGAGTTGGGATTGGTCAATTACGTTACAACTTCCGAAACTTTACTGGAGCATACAAAGAAAATTCTTGAGGTCATTAATTCAAAAGCTCCGCTGGCTGTAGCCGGATGTATAAGGGCGGCCAATGCCGTTTTTGATGAGAGCAAGAATGGCTATGAAGTGGAAATAGAGGAATTTGGCAACGCATTCAACACGGATGACATGAAGGAAGGCACTACCGCATTTCTCGAAAAAAGAAAGGCAGCATTCAAAGGAAAGTGATTTTGGGCCAGGCTATTTGACTTCCGGTATTAAAAAGGTTTGCACATCCTTAATCCTCACATCGCCTTTTGCCGAGAGGATTTTTATCATGACAGACTCTGCCTTAAAAGCCGGGAAAGTGATTATTCTCTTTCTGCCAATAGTCGAATACATATAACTCTGTACCTGGCTGCCGTTAACCAGTTGCACATAAAACTGTTCAACCATCTGACCAAACTTAATATCCTCTCTTATTTCAACGCAATTTATCTCCGTTGGCTTTTTATAAAGCACATCAATCGACTGCACCTTCAACTTATCTTTATCAAGCTGAAAATTTTGCTTTGTAAGTGTTGGCTTTATAGAATCACCTGAACCCAATACAATCTTCCCGTTTACTGCCAGGTTCTCTTTAAAAGCCTGCTCCCTTAATTTCTTAAACCCTGCTAATGCTGCCGAATCGTTTTCATGTATCAGTCCCCGCCTGTCTGGCGGAACATTTAGCAACAGGTTTGCACCCCGCCCCACACTTTTCAGGTATAACTGAAAGAGCTGCTCCGGTGTTTTTACTTTGTTGTCTTCTTCTTTATGATAAAACCAGCCTGGCCTGATGCTTACATCGCATTCGGCAGGTATCCAGTATTTACCATCTTTATTTCCTGTATTCAAAATATCCTGCTTAGGTGCTTTTGCGCCGGCTTCAAAACCCTCTGTATCCAGGTAGTTCCAGTTGGTTTCTCCAGCGATCCCATTTTCATTTCCGCACCAGCGGATGTCAGGTCCCACATCACTAAAAATTACAGTTGAAGGTGATAGCTTACGGACTGTTTCCCTATATCGTTTCCAGTCGTACACCTGTTTCTTTCCGTTCGGGCCTTCTCCGTTGGCACCATCCCACCACAGTTCCCAAATGGGGCCATAGTTTTGAAAAAGCTCTTTCATCATTCCCACAAATACATCGTTGTATTTCTCTGTTCCGTAATCGGGATGGTTTCTGTCCCAGGGAGAAATATACACACCGAACCTGAGTCCATACTCCTTACAGGCCTTCGACAAATCTTTCAGCACATCGCCCTTCCCATTTCTCCATTTACTTGCCCGTACGGTGTGTGTGGAAAATTTACTGGGCCACAAACAAAAACCATCATGATGTTTGGCAGTAATAATGATGGCTTTGGCACCTGCAGCCTTTGCCACCCGGCACCATTGCCGGCAATCTAACGAAGAAGGATTAAAAACCTCTGCTGCTTCATCACCATGCCCCCACTCTTTATCGGTGAAAGTGTTGGGACCAAAATGAACGAACAGGTAAAACTCCTGCTCATGCCAGGCCAGCTGGTACCTGGTCGGTTTGGCGGTTGAACCTTGCTGTGCCAATAGTGACAAAGAAAATAACAAGGCAAAGCAGACAATCATTTTTTTCATGGCACTCTATTTATTGTCGTCAAGTTTAAGAACCCATACATAATTCGTAACACCCTTCAACGCCGGAGGAATACTTATCTCCAGACCGTTACTATTAAACTTAAAAGGGATTTTCTTATTAGTGCCCAATAGTTTCACCACTGTTTTTTTTGAAGCAGTAATATTTTTCAGCTGCAATTTTTCACCGGGAAAACTAAACAGAAAAACATACTTCGCTTTTCCATCTTTGGATTGCGTATAGCGGATATTTTCGCCTTCCCCAAAAACAGAATACATTCTTGTATTATAAATTGCCTCGTCATTAATCTTCATCCAGTTCCCAATTTCTTTTAACCGGCTGTATGCAGCAGAATCCAATTCCCCATCGGGGCCTGGGCCAATATTCAGTAAATAGTTCCCGCCTTTACTCACAATATCCACTAATTTCTTCACCAGTTCATCAGCCGGTTTGTAAATATCATTTGGCACATAACTCCAGCTGCCTGCCATTGTCATACAGGTCTCCCATGGATAGGGCAAGCCCTTTTCCGGGATATGTTGCTCAGGAGTAAGATAGTTTTGATGCACACCGGTAACAGCCCTGTCCACAACAATCAGTCTCGGCTGCTTTGCCCTTGCTTTCCGTACCAGTTCAGGCATATTAATATCCTGGCTCTGCGGGTTACGAGCCCAGCGGCTGTTTTCATACACTTCAGTCAGCTCGGCTTTTACCTCATCTTCTGTTTTCTTTTTCACCCAACCACCATCGAGCCAAAGAATATCAATCTTGCCATATTCACTCATCAGCTCATCAATCTGTCCATGGGTGTATTCTGTAAATTTTTCCCATTGTTCCGGATGTTTCTCAATTGAATAATTGCAATTGCGGTCAACTGCCGGAAATTTTTTCCACCAGTAGTAATCAGAATGCCAGTCAGGTTTTGAATAATAAGCCCCAATCCAAAAATTCTCTTTCCTGAATGCAGAGAATATTTCTTTTGTTATGTTACTTCTTGCGTCTGAAGAAAACCTGCAAGCGGCATCCGTTACTTTATAATCGGTGAGTTTTGTATCGAACATGCAAAAACCATCATGGTGCTTGGTAGTAAATACCAGGTATTTCATTCCGGCCTCCTTCGCAGCAGATGCCCATTTCTCCGGATTAAATTTAAACGGATTAAATGTAGTCTTCAGGCTTTCATATGATTTAAGATAATCTGCATAATTATCAGCCACTCCCTTTTTCCTGGCCCCTGTGGCCCAGCTTAAATCTTCCGGACAAATGCTCCAACTTTCCACCACACCCCATTGGCTGTATGGTCCCCAGTGCATGAGTAATCCAAATTTCAGGTCCTGCCACTCCTCCAGCCTTTTCCGGATGGCAGTGTCGGGGTCGGGATAATATTCTTTGTGCTGTGCAGAAAGTTGTGGTGCGATGAAAAGGGTTATTACAGTTGCTATAATGCAGCCGGCAAGTCTTTTATTAATCATACAGAAATCATGTTATACTTCTTCTAAAAAAAATGGCGACAAAAAAATACATCGCCTCTCAAAGTTATACCTGTTTATGAACAAAACTTATCCTGAATTTGCATCACCCGCCAGCTTTAGCCGAATCATGTACCTTTGCGGCGTATTATCAATCAAAATTTTTTATTTTTTATGGATTACCGTATAGAAAAAGACACCATGGGCGAAGTGAAAGTTCCTGCCAGTGCTTATTATGGCGCACAAACACAACGCAGCATCGACAACTTTAAAATTGCACAGGACATTAACCGGATGCCCAAAGAGATAATCAGTGCTTTTGCTTACCTGAAACATGCTGCGGCCCTGGCTAACCAGGACGCAGGAGTGCTGCCTAAAAAGAAAACAGCTTTAATTGCCAAAGTATGCAAAGAAATCTTAGATGGAAAACTGAATGAGTATTTTCCGCTGGTAGTATGGCAAACAGGAAGTGGCACACAAAGCAACATGAATGTAAACGAAGTGATTGCTTATCGTGGTCATGTGCTGAACGGCGGACAGCTTACTGATAAGGACAAATACCTGCACCCGAATGATGATGTGAACAAATCTCAGTCATCAAACGATACATTCCCCACAGCAATGCACATTGCTGCTTATAAAATTCTGGTTGAAACAACTATTCCGGGCATTAAGAAACTCAGGGATACGCTGGCAAAAAAGAGCAAGCAATATATGAAGGTGGTGAAGATAGGCCGTACACACTTCATGGATGCCACACCACTCACACTCGGCCAGGAATTCAGTGGTTATGTATCGCAATTGGACCACGGATTGAAAGCCATTAATAATTCCCTGGCGCATCTCAGCGAACTGGCACTTGGAGGTACAGCAGTTGGCACCGGCATCAATACACCGCCAAAGTATGATGTGACCGTAGCGAAGCATATTGCCAAACTGACGAAGCTTCCGTTTAAAACTGCCGAAAATAAGTTTGAAGCACTGGCTGCCCACGATGCCATAGTTGAAGCACACGGCGCTTTGAAAACAGTTGCAGTAAGCCTGATGAAGATAGCCAACGACATCCGAATGCTTTCCTCCGGGCCACGCAGCGGCATTGGTGAAATATTTATCCCTGATAACGAACCTGGCTCTTCTATCATGCCGGGCAAAGTAAACCCCACACAATGTGAAGCATTAACGATGATCGCTGCACAGGTAATGGGCAATGATGTAGCCATAAACATTGGTGGCGCTAATGGTCACTTTGAACTGAACGTTTTTAAACCGGTGATGATTTATAACTTCCTGCACAGTGCAAGGCTGATAGGTGATGGCTGTGTATCCTTCAATGACAAATGTGCTGTTGGCATTAAACCAATTGAAGCCAACATCAGGAAACATGTGGAGAACAGCCTGATGCTGGTTACTTCTCTTAATACAAAAATTGGATACTATAAAGCGGCAGAAATAGCACAGAAAGCACACAAAGAAGGAACCACATTGAAAGAGATGGCGGTTAAGCTGGGTTATGTTACACCGGAACAATTTGACGAGTGGGTCAGACCTGAAAAAATGGTTGGCGAACTTAAATAATCGTAAAAATCCCATAATGAAAGGAGGAAGAACCCGTTTCTTCCTCTTTTTTATATGCTCCGGGCTTGCAAAGGCTGTTAATGATTAATACCTTAGTTGCGAAATCCAAGCTAAGAAAAAACTAAAATCCAGACCATGAGAAGCACAAGCTACTCGCCTTTATACTTCGCTGCAATTAATACTAATGCAGCTATTCTGAATATTTCATCTAAACCATTTAAGTCTCCTTTTCTCAGAGCCATTATCACAGGTGCTGCTGATATGTTCGGCCAGGAAAACAATAATGGTGTAAAAGAAGAGAAAAAGCAGGCAACCTTAAGACAACTATTTACCGACCGCTTACAGCGGGGTTAAAATATTCGTACCCTGAGCATTCACAAACTAAATGTCCTGGCAAATGCCGGGACATTCTTTTTCCTGTTCATCTAAAACAAATTACTGCTTTATAAACTTTTGAGAATGGATCACCATACCCAATCCGTTGATTGCCCTGACTACATACATACCAGATGACAGGCTGCTTATTCCAATTCTCGGGTTTACAGAGTTTCCTGTTTTCTCAAACAGCTTATTACCATTCAAATTATATATCTGTACTGTTATTGGTTTCCTGATTCCGTTTTGACCATTTACATAAAGCAGTTCCTTTGCAGGGTTAGGAAATATTCTGATGCTCTCTTTAGTAACACCCGGAACAATAAGCGGCTCTTCATTCAGCGCAAGTGTGAGCAATGTTTTATAAGTCAGCATCAACACTTTTCCTCCATCCCTTGTGGAAGTGCTCGAACCGTTAAAACCACCGGTAGGCCCGGAAGTAGAGCCGGTACTGTCAATAATCACCCAGAGTTTTCCGCTGTTCGAAACAGGATGTATGGCTATATCCCTGATTCGCCAGCCATGCAGTAGCGGAAATGTATCAACAATATTGGAAGAAGAACTGCTGTCCACAAACGTTCCGCTGTTGTTAAGCTTCAACCGGTACAAACCATATTTCAAAGAAGGAATAAGCAACGAGTTTTTCCAGCCCGGAATATTTCCAGTATAGAAATCAATACCAGAAGGTGCAATGGTAGGCCATGTAAAAATATTGCTGAGGTTGATTGTTTGTAACTGGCTGCCTGTCCAGTTAAAGAATGAAAACAAAGGCCGTTGATTGCCCGTAATATCACAAAAGGTGGTTGTTTCATCAGGCACCAACTGTCCGGCCAAGCGATCGTTATTCGAATAAGGATCTGAAGTGTTATAGTTGTCGTCACAAAGTCCTGCAACTTTGGGCCAGCCATAATTACTGCCTGATGTGATAATATTTATTTCGTCATCACTTTTATCACCATGTTCTGAGCTATACAACCGCCATACACCATTTGCATTTCCCCAAACAATACCTTGTGCATTGCGGTGACCGGTACTAAAGACTGGTGTTTTCAAAGAGCTGAATGCTGTTGCAGAGTGATTGAAAGGATTATCGTTGGGTATCCATTGCCGCCACCTGTCATAATCATGAATGGGTGATGACGGCACTCCGTCTCCGTCTGGCTCGGTATTAAAGCGTAACACCTTCCCTTCACAGGTATCTCTGTCCTGTGCCCTGTTGGTTCTTGATGCGTTGTTAAACTGGCCAGCACCCATATCACCTATAGTATAATAGAGTTTATAGGTGCCGTCGGTTTCAGGTTGCGGACTTATCGTCATCCGGCCAGAGTTATGATCGTTACTTCCCGGAAGGTTAGAAATAACAGTATCCGTTATTATTAATGTGTCTTTCAGAATGTTAGGGCTGCCTGCCTCACCGGCAGTGTAAAACCGGCAACGGACAATTTTTGTTCTGAAATAACAAGGAGATGACGGAGCAGCAGGACATGTGCCAGTATATACGTAAGACAAATAAATCCACCGCTTCCCCGAATTAAACTCCGGATGAAGGACAAGCCCCTGCATTCCTCCCTGCGGCCAGGTGCCAATACTTCTTCCAAATGTTACTTCGCTGCTGTTCAATGGTATTTTCAGCACCTGCTGCGGAAGTACATTTTTTGCTATACCTGTTCTTTGCGGACTGATGCGCAACACCCTGTAACCTCTTGCTTCTGTAATCCACAATGAGTCATCATAACCATAGGTTATTTCCCAGGGGTAGCCCAGATTTTTTACAACAGTATCAATATCAAACAGAATGCTGGCTGAGTCTGTTACCTGTGCATCCGATTTCTGTTTGGTAAAAATGGAAAACAGCAATAAAAAAAGAGTAAGGTTTTGTTTCTGCATAGAACGGATTTTCAAGTGTTAACTTAACAAGGATATATCAACCTTGCAATAGGAAATGCACCTAATAGATATTCTATAAGAATTACGAGAAAAGTACTATTGTTTCAGGTGCAATCTGAAATTAAATTGCACCCAAAGCCATACCCCGCCTGATGAGGTTTTTCGGAGCAAAAACCAACACAGTATACCTATGAAACAAGTACTAAACTTTTTCAAAATTGATCCCATTTGGTTATGGCTATTTTGCATAGTTTTTCTTTTGCCATACAATACTGCCGGACAGGCTCCGGCAAATGATAACTGTGCGTCTGCAACATTGTTAACATCAGGTACAAGTTGCACTAACACTACAGGAACAGTTGCCAATGCAACAAATTCAGGCGTGCCAGTTGGAAGTTGTACCGGCACTCCGGATGATGATGTCTGGTACAGGTTTGTTACTGTATCTACTGACCATACAATTACATTAAGTAATATCGGCTCCAATCTCAATACATCCGGCGTAAGGGTTCAGTTGTTTGAAGGCACCTGTGGCGGACTTATATCTGTTGCCTGTGGCACCACAAGTATAGCAGTTACAACACTGGCAAGAAATACCACTTACTACATCAGGGTATATTCTGCCGGAGGAACAGTATTAACCACTAATGCAGGGTTCAGGATATGTGTTACACATACCGCAGCTCCGGTACCCCAGATTGATTTTGGAAAAAGCTTTATCAACGTATCGAAGCCAACCGGTGGAACGGTTGAGACAGGTGATATTCTCGAAATGAGAGCATCTGTTGTAGTCCGCTCCGGCGCATTCGACAGTTGCAGTTTTAATGATGTAATTCCCGCAGGCACAACTTTCATCTCAGGCACCCTTCAGATTCTGACCAATGAAGGAAAAATTTATAAACAATTTACCGATGCACAATTTGATGCCAGTAATGACCAGGGATGGATTAGCGGAAGCAATGTGATTATCAACCTTGGTTATCGCTCAATTGATCAACCGGCAACAGTATTTCGCAAAGGCCGCATAAGAAATAATAACGGTCATAAACCCAGTTATTACTCAAGCTCCTGCATTATGGTGGCATCTTACAGGGTAACTGTGACGGCAGCCAGCTATACCACTATAAATATGGGCGGGGGAAATATAACGTACACCACATCACCGCCGGCAGTCAGTACTTTTTCTTTTCCCTCAAGCCCGGTAATGGTATATCCCAACCTTGGGTTTTGCTCTAACAGTGTTGGCACCAATTCACTGGGCACAGAAACAAACGGAACCTTTGGAAGCGGCAACCCGAGAAACAGAGCCCCATCAGCTAATGTACCTGCTGGTTATACGTATGCCACATTCACCTGCAGTTCTCCGCAGGATTATTTTTATGGCATCGCCAATAACACAGGTGGCGGAGTGTATTCCACTTCTAATGCATGGCCAAAACCTGACGGCAGCTGTTCTGCCACTCCTACCACACACAGGGTATTTACTTATTGGGATATTATTGGAGACCACACAGGTGCAGTAAACCAGTTGACAGGCAACCCTGCTGCCGATACAACTGGCGGCAACAATGGTGGGTATATGCTGATTGTGAATGCTGCTTATCGCATAGACTCTGCCTTCGACCATACGATTTCCAATTTGTGTCCGAACACCTATTATGAGATATCATGCTGGATGCGGAATATCTGTTCCAAATGCGGGTGCGATTCCAACGGGACTGGTGCTAACAGCGGTGGCTACATTCCTACAGGACCTGGCGACTCATCAGGCGTAAGGCCTAATATAACCGTGGCACTAGATGGTGTTCGCTACTATACGTCAGGCGACTTGCCTTACAATGGTCAATGGGTAAAGAAAGGGTTTACATTTCTGACCGGGCCTGCTCAAACAAGCTTTACCATGCGGTTCTATAATAATGCGCCCGGAGGAGGAGGAAACGACTGGGCACTCGACGATATTTCTGTTGCCACCTGTACACCTAATATGGCTTATTCGCCTTCATTAAACCCGAATATCTGCGACAGCAATATTGTAACACTAAGTGACACTATCCGGTCTTATTTCAGCAATTATATTTATTACAAATGGCAACGAAGCACAGATGGCGGTGGCACATGGACAGATATTACCACTCCTGCCGGCCCTGTTGTACCTTATTGGAATGGCTCCTCCTGGGAGTATGTTGTAAACTATACTGTACCACCTTCCTTTACACAACTCAGCAATAATGGAGATATGTACAGGGTAGTTGTTGCCACTACATTATCCAACCTTTCAGATATCAATTGCCGGTTTACAGATGCCGGGGGCATAAGGCTTAACATTCTTGATTGCGATACCCCGCTAAACACATCGCTTCTTTCTTTCACCGGAAGAAAAATAAACGGACATGCCTTCCTTGAATGGTCAGCATCCGGCGAAAACGAGACAGTAACCTATAACATAGAGAAAAGCAGCGATGGAAACACCTTTGAAACAATTGGAACTGTGGGCGGAAGAGGTGGACAAGCATCGCCCAATAACAGTTATTCCTTTACCGACCCTGTTGTAATCACAGCGTCAGCTTTCTACCGCCTTCGAATGGTGAACAGCGGAGGAAACACCAAATTCTCTAATACCGTTGTGCTGTACAGCAACGATCAAACAGGCTTCTCTTTTGTATCAGTAGTAAATCCTTTCGACAGGGAAATCTCATTACAGATTACAA
>WBZP01005707.1_pt2 | contig 12262 bp, 14 predicted proteins | sample 5204301 | NCBI WGS metagenome assembly WBZP01 (sample SAMN12412401, study PRJNA552823) | activated sludge metagenome | isolation source: activated sludge from nitrification reactor of wastewater treatment plant... | place: USA: Pennsylvania | collected 2017
GCCACGGGGTGCTCGCGGCGGCGACGGACCGGGCCGCGATCGCGGCCTCGGTCGCCGACCCGGCGCGCCGGCTGGCCGCCCTGGTCGCCCACCACCTGCCCGGTCGCGGCACCGGCCTGCACCGCGCGCTGGCGGAGATCCCGGCGCACGCGGCCGATCATCCCGAGCTGGCTGCGGTGGCCATGGTCGCGATCGAGGACCGGGTCGACGCCTTCGTGGCCGCCCTGGACGACGGCGTGCGTTCGGGGGCGTTCCGGCCGGTGGCCCCGGTCGAGGTGCTGGCCCGCGGGCTGGTGGCCCAGCTGGACGCCGCCGCCGCCTACCAGGCGGCGGGCATCGAGACCCCGGCGGCGACCACCGACTCGATCCTGGGCCACCTCGCGGCCGTGCTCGCCTGTCCGGCCGTGCTGGACGGCGCGGCCCGGCGCCCGGTGCCGGCCGGGCTGCGCGGCGCCGAGGTCCCGGCGAGCGGTGCCCCGGAGGCCCACGACGTCGGCGTGGCTCTGCGTAGTTGACGGTCACCGTCTGTCAATATGCGCTCGTGACCGGCAAAGACGCCTCCCCTGCTCGTGACACCCTCGCCGAGGAACTGTCGATCATCCTCGACGAGCACATCGACCGGCTCCGCTCACGGGGGGTGAGCGAGCTGGTGATCAACGAACTGCGTGCCGAGCTCGACGAACACCGGACGTTGCGCGCCGGCTAACGGTTCACCGGTCCGGGTGCTCGGCCTGCATCTGGCGCAGCTCGTCGATGGTGATCAACCCGTCCTCGAGTGCCCGGGTGACCAGGGCGGTCTTGCTCGGCGCCGGCCGCCCCACCAGGGCGTACCGGACCCGCGCCCGCCCGATGTACGTCTCCACCGTCTTCTTCGCCAGGCCGAGCTGACGCGCCGCCCGGGCCTGCGACGAGGAGGCGAACCACGCCCGCAGCACGGCGATCTCCTGCGCGGTCAGCCGCGGCCGGTCGGGGTCGTCGTCCGCCACCATCGCCCCGCCGAGGAGCGGCGGGACCGTCGCCCGGTCCTCCGCGGCCCGGTGCACGGCGTCCACCAGGTGCTGGCGGCCCTCGGCCTTGGTCACGTAGGCGAGCGCCCCGATGGTGATGCACCGGGTCGCGACGTCGTCGCGGGGGTAGGCGGTGAAGACGACCACGCGCCGTCCGGCCTCGACCAGGCGCTGCAGGGGGCCCAGGTCGGGGCTGCCGTCGGAGCGCACCGGCCCGTCCAGGCCGAGATCGAGGATCACCACGTCGGCGGTGGCCCCGGGCCCGGTCCAGGCCGCGGCCAGCCGCGGCGAGGCGTCGACCAGGTCGATCGGCGGCACCGCCTCGGCGCACCAGGCGCGCACCCCCGCGACGACCACGTCGTGGTCGTCGACCATCACCGCGGTGATCCGCCGAGCTGCCACCGCGCCTCCACCCACGTCTCGTCACCCTCCTCGTCGAGCAGCACCTGCACCTCCGGTGAGGTGGCAGGAACGGGCATGACCAGAGTGGCGTCCACCAGGACACTGACGGACAGCAGGTCCTCGGTGGCGGCCACGGTCACCCGCGCCCGCGTGCGCGCCACCGCCAGCGCCGCGAGCACCGGTTCCACCAGCGCCCGCCGGACGGCGAGCGGCGGCTCGGGCGCCCGGGTCGCGCCCAATTCCATCGGGCCCAATTCGATCGAGCCCAGACCGACCGTGGTCAGGGTGACCTCGACGCCGAGCCGCTCGGCGACGTCCGCGCCCTGACGCAGCTCGTGCAGCAGCCGGTCGCCCACCGGGTCGGTCTCGGCGAAGAGGCGGCGCATCCGGGACGCCTCGACCCGGCAGGCGCGCTGGACGGCCGGGTCCGCGGGGTCGAGCGAGGCGTCGGCCAGCCCCTGCAGCAGCGGGGCCGCGCGGTGGTACAGCTCGGTGTACCGGTCGGCGCGCTGCTCGTGGACCCGCCGCTCGGCCTCCTCGGTCGCGCGCAGTCGCTCCACCTCCCAGGCGGCGGCATGGCTTCGCCGGCCGATCCGGCGCAGGGTGATCGCGACCAGGGTCGCCGCCAGCGGGAAGCCGATCGTCCCGGTGGCCCCGGAGACGACCACCAGCAGGGTCTGCGGGGGAGCGGTCAGCGCGGCGCGCAGCACCGTGACGAGCAGGTGGGCGGTCAGCAGCAGCACCATCGGGGTGAGGTTGCCCAGGTCGAGCAGCAGCAGCAGGGCCACCCACCCGAACGCTCCCCAGACCCAGTCCGAGGGCGAGGCCAGCGCGTCGGCCGGCAGGGCCAGCCGGGAGAGCGCGGCCGCCGCGAGCACCGCCCCGAGCGTCGGCCACCGGGCGGCGCCCCACCCGCGCCCCCGCCCGGCGAGCCAGGCGTCACCGACCGGGACGGCGACCAGCACGCCCCAGCAGAGCACCTGCACCCACCACCGGTCACCGCGCTCCCCCCAGTGCCGCACCGGCCCGGCGGGCACCAGCACGGCCACGGTGACCAGCAGCACCGCGCGGCGCAGCCCCCGGTGCAGGCGGTGCTGGGCGCGGGCCAGGCCCTCCGGGTCGGCGCCGGCCGCGTCCGCGGTGGAGAGCGCGCTCATGCCGGCCACCGCAGCACGACCCGGGTCCCGCGCCCGGGCCGCGACCGCACCCGGGCCCGGCCGCCGATCGCCGCCATCCGGCCGTGCACCGATTCGCTCAGCCCGCGGCGGGTGCCGGGCACGGCGGCCGGGTCGAACCCGACCCCCTCGTCCTGGACGACGACACTCACCGACAGCGGGCCGCCGCCGGGGTCCCCGGTGCGGCGCCCGGCCCGGCAGGTCACCCGCGCCCGGTCCACCCCGGCGTGGCGCAGCGTGTTGAGCAGCGCCTCCTCGACCGCGGCGACCAGCGTCGCCGTCACCACCGCCGGCACCGGCAGCGTGGCCGGCGCGGAGACCTCGACCGCCAGCGGGATGGTCGCGATCAGGTCGCGCAGGGGTGGCATCAGGTCGGCCAGCCCCTCCTGGTGGGGCTCGTGCAGCGTGCGCAGGACGTGCAGGTCGCGGGTGGCCCGGGCCGGCAGCACCTCGCGGATCGCCTCGGCCGTGCCGAGACCGACCATCAGCAGCGTGGCGTGCGCGGTGTCGTGCAGGGCGCTGTTGACCGCCTGCTCGTCGGCCCGCAGCCGCCAGGCGATCACGTGCTCGCGGCGGGCGGCCTCGGTGGCCGCCAGGGCGTCGTCCGCGTCGGTGGCGGCGCGGGTCAGCTCGCGCCAGAGCAGGGCGCCCAGCCCGGCCACGATCGCCAGCCACGGGGCGCTGACCAGGGCGTCGACCATCCGGCCGGGCGGAGTGCCGGCGGGCCGCCCGGCGAGCGCGGTGCCGACCCCGGTCGCGACGGCGACCGCGAGGCTCGCCGGAACCCCGGTCCGCGGGGGCGTGTGGTACTGGTGGGCCACGCAGGCGAAGGTGAGGAACGGCACCAGCCACGACCGCCCGGCGTCCAGCCAGGACGGCGCCACCACCAGCGCGGACGCCAGGGCGAGGCACGACAGCACGGCCGCGTCGCCCAGGGTGACCCAGCGCGGGGCGCCGCGGGTCAGCACGGCCGAGTAGACGAGGCTCCAGCCGACCAGGGCGGCCAGCGCGAGCACGGTCCGGGTCCGGCCCGGGCCGGCGCCGGCGGTGACCAGGGCGACCGCGGCGGCCGGGGTCAGCGTCAGCCAGCGGATCGCGATGGCGTACCGGCGGCCGGCGGCGTCCAGCTGCGCCACCGTCGACCCCGGCCCGTCCGCCCCGAGAGCCATCCGGTTGCACCCCATCCCCACCTGTTTGAGGGGTATTCACCCTACGCGGCCCGGTGACGTCGTGGGGTGAACTGAACAGTCGCCGTGGTGGGCGGTGGTCGGCGTGGAGGGGACGGCGACCCCCCTCACCCGGCGGCCCCGGTAGTGGCAGGATGCACGCGTGCAGCCGGAGCGAGCGGAGATCGGGCAGGGTGACCGGGGCCGGTCCGCCCGGCGCCTGCCCGGGGCCGGTCTGCTCGCCGGGCTGGCCACCACCGCGCGCACCCTGGCGCGGCCCACGCACACCGCCGAGTACCCGGACGTCGCACCCACCCTGCCGCCGCGCAGCCGCGGGGTGATCGCGCTCCTGCAGGAGAACTGCACCGTGTGCATGCTGTGCGCGCGCGAGTGCCCGGACTGGTGCATCTACATCGATTCGCACAAGGAGACGCTGCCCGCCACCGGCACCGGCCGCGCCCGCCAGCGCAACGTGCTCGACCGGTTCGCCATCGACTTCTCGCTGTGCATGTACTGCGGCATCTGCATCGAGGTGTGCCCGTTCGACGCGCTGTTCTGGGCGCCCGAGTTCGAGTACGCCGAGTTCGAGCTGGCCGACCTGCTGCACGAGAAGGAACGCCTCGGCGGGTGGCTCGCCAGCGTCCCGGCCCCGCCGCAGCTCGACCAGTCCGCCCCCGACGCGAAGGAGCTCACCACCGCGCTCGGCCGGGTGCCCGCGCCGTCGGTCGAGGACGAACCGTGACCGCGGCGGACGTCGGCTTCACCGTCGTCGCCCTGGTCGCCGTGGCCGCCGCGGTGCGCGCGGTGACCAGCCGGCAGGTCGTCCACGCCGCCCTCCACCTGGTGCTCTGCCTGGGCGCGGTCGCCGTCGGCTACCTCGTCCTGGCCGCCCCGGTGGTGGCCCTGGTCCAGCTGCTCGTCTACGTGGGCGCGGTCGTCGTCCTGGTGCTGTTCGCCCTGATGCTCACCCGGGCGCCGATCGGGGTGCGGGACGACCTGGACGCCGCGCCCGCCCGCCGTACCGTGGCGGCGGTGGCGGGGGTCGCCGTCGGGGCGCTGCTGGGCGGCGTCCTGCTCGCGGCGGTGGGCTCGCGCACGGTGACCCCGGACGTCGCCCCCGGCCGGGTGGCGGCGATCGGTCACGCCGTCTTCACCGGGTGGGTGCTGCCGTTCGAGCTGCTCTCGGTGCTGCTGCTCGCGGCGCTGGTGGCCGCGATCGCCCTGGCCCGGGCCGACCGGGGCAGCCCGCCCGAACGCGAGCGGCTCGGCGTCCGGCACGGGGAGGACCGGCCGTGATCCACGTGGCCGTGCCGGCCGCCCTGGTCGCCGTGCTCGCCGGGTGCGGGGTGTACGGCATGCTGGCCCGGCGCAACGCGGTGATGGTGCTGATCGGTGCCGAGGTGCTGCTCGCCGCGGGCGGCCTGCTGCTCGTGCTCGGTTCGGTGGTGGCCCCGGACGACCTCGCCACCGGTCAGGTCGCGACGATCATGCTGATCACCATTGCCGCCGCCGAGATCGGGCTGGCGCTCGCGCTGGTGCTGCTGCTGTTCCGGGTGCGGGCGACCAGCGACCTGTCCGCGGTGCGCGAGCTGGGCGAGTCGTCGCCGACCTACTCCGACTACGTCGACCCCACGACCGACCCGGCGGGAACCGAGGTCGCGCGGTGAGCGGCGTCGCCGCGCTGCTCGCGGTCGTCGTCCCCGCCGTGTTCGCCGCGCTCGGCATCGCGGTCAGCGGCCGCTCGGCGTCCTGGTCGGCCGAGTGGGCCCGCACCGGCGCCCTGGCGACCCTCGCCGCCGCCGGCCTGGAGCTCTACGCGGTGCTGGCCGACGGGCCCGCCACCGGCATCGGCCTGCTCGGCCACGCCGACACCGGGGTGGTCACCATCGCCCTGCAGTTGCGGGCCGACCAGCTCTCCGCGCTGGTCGCCGTCGCCGTCGCGCTGGTCGCGTTCTGCGTGCAGGTCTACTCGACCGGCTACGACCTGCCCCGCTACCCCGGCTACGCCGCGGCGGTCTCGCTGTTCACCGCAGCGATGATGCTCGTCGTCCACGCCGACGACCTGGTGCTGCTGCTGATCGGCTGGGAGGTGATGGGCGCCTGCTCCTACCTGCTCGTCGGCCACCACCACGAACGCCCGGCCGCCCGCGCCGCCGCGGTCAAGGCCTTCCTGGTCACCCGCACCGGTGACCTCGGGCTGGTGCTGGCGGTCGTCGTCCTGCTGGTCGGCGCGGGCACCACGTCGATCGACGAGGTGACGCGCCGGGCCGCCTCGGGGGAGCTGCCGAGCGGGACGGCGACCCTCGCCGCGCTGCTGCTGCTCGCCGCCGTGGTCGGCAAGTCGGCCCAGTTCCCGCTGCAGACCTGGTTGCCGGACGCGATGGAGGGCCCGACCCCGGTCTCGGCGCTGATCCACGCCGCGACCATGGTGGCGGCCGGGGTGTTCCTGGTCGCCCGGCTGCTCCCGCTGTTCCTGGCCGCGCCGGTGGCGCTGGCGACGGCGTCGGTGATCGCGGCGGTGACCATGCTCGGCGCCGCGCTGGCGGCCCTGGCGCAGAGCGACCTGAAACGGCTGCTCGCCTGGTCGACCGTCTCCCAGGTCGCGTACATGCTGGCCGGGGTGTCCCTGGCCCGCACCCCGGACGGCGCCGGGCCGGGTGTGCTGCACCTGCTCAGTCACGCGGCGTTCAAGGCGCTGCTGTTCCTGGTCGCCGGGTGCGTCGTGCACCTGGTCGGCTCGACCTCGATGGCGGCGATGGGCGGGCTGCGGCGCACCCACCCGCACCTGGCACTGCTGCTCCTGCTGGGCCTGGGCGGCCTGGCCGGGGTGGCTCCGCTGGGGGGCTTCTGGTCGAAGGAGGCCGTGCTCAGCGTCGCCGAGTCGGTCGCGCGCGAGGGTGACCAGGGCGGCTACGCGGCCTGGCCGGCCTGGCTGGTGCTGGCCAGCGGCCTGGCCACGGCGGTGGTCACCGGGCTCTACGCGGGCCGGGCCGCGTGCCTGGTCGTGCTCGGCGATGCGCCCGAGGGCGCCGGCGACCACGTGCTGCCCCGGTCGATGGTCTGGCCGCTGTGGCTGCTCGCCGTGCCGACCGTGGGCCTCGGGCTGGTGCTGCTGCACCCGCCGGCGCTGCTGGCCGTGCACCTCGACCCGGTGACCGCCGTCGGCGGCACGGTGCTGGCGCTGGCCGGGCTCGGCTGGGCGTTCACCGCCCCCCGGCTCGGGGCCCGCGACGTCGCCGCCGCGCTGCCCGCCCCGGCGCGCTCGCTGCTGCGCGAGGGCTACCGGCTGGACGGCGTCCAGCACGCCCTCGTCGTGCGGCCCTACCGGGCGCTGGCCGGGGTGGTGGCGGGGGGTGACACCGACGTCGTCGACGCCTACCCGCGCTCGCTGGTGGTCGCCGTCCGGTGGGGTGGCCGGGCGCTGCGCCGGCTCGGTGACGGGGTGGCCACCGGGTACGTGGGCTGGGCGGTCGGCGGGGCCGTGCTGCTCGGCCTGGCGGGGGTGGTGCTGTCGTGACCGGCTGGCTGCTGGTGGCGGTGGTGGCCCTGCCCGCGATCGGGGCGCTGGCGTTGCTGGCCGGGGCCCGCCGGCTCGGCGACCGGGCGGCCACGGTGCTGGGCGCAGTGATCGCCACGGTCGGTCTGGCCCTGGCCGTCGGTGCGGCCTGGCCGGTCGCCACGGCCGGGTGGATGCCCTCGATCGACCGGCCCTGGATCCCGGCGCTCGGGGTGCGGCTGCACCTGCAGCTGGACGGCGTGAGCGCCCCGCTGCTGCTGCTCACCGCGTTGCTCACCCTGCTCGCCTGCGGCCACCTGGCGCTCTCGGCCCGGCGTGACCCGGACGGCCCCGACGGCCCGGCGCTCGGGCCGCTGGTGGCGTGCGTGCTCGCCGTCCAGGCCGGGGCCGCGGCCACCTTCCTGGCGATGGACCTGGTGGTCTTCTTCGTCGCGTTCGAGACCGTGCTGGTGCCGATGTGGTTCGTCATCGACCGCTGGGGCGATGCCGGTCAGCCGGCGACCACGCTGGCCTCCGGGGTGCGCCGGCCCGGCGGGGTGGAGGCGCGGCGCGACGCCGCGAACCGGTTCGTGCTGTTCACGGTGACCGGGTCGGCGCTGATGCTGCTCGGCATCCTGCTGGTCGCCGTCCGGGCCGGCACGACCGACCTGGCCGTGCTCGCCCAGGCGCGGGGGAGCGGTCTCTCCCCGACCGTGCAGGTGGTGGCCGCCGTCCTGCTGGTGACCGGGCTCGCGGTCAAGGCGCCGATGTTCCCGCTGCACACCTGGTTGCCGCCGGCGCACACCGTCGCGCCCACGGTGGGGTCGGTGCTGCTGGCCGGGGTGCTGCTCAAGATGGGCACCTACGGGCTGGTGCGCCTCGTCGTCCCGGTGGTCCCGGACGGGCTGGCGGCGGTGGCCCCGGTGCTCGGGGCGCTCGGCGTGGCCGGGGTGCTCTGGGCCGGGCTGGCCTGCTTCGTCGAGCGCGACCTGAAGCGGCTGATCGCGCTGTCGTCGGTGGCCCACATGGGGTTCGTCCTGCTGGGCATCGCCACCATGACGCCGCAGGGGCTGCAGGGGGCGCTGTTCGCCAACGTCGCCCACGGCCTGGTCACCGGCCTGCTGTTCTTCCTGGTCGGCGCGGTGAAGGAGCGGTGGCACACGGCCGACCTGCCGCGGCTCGCGGTCGAACTGGGGGCCCTGCGCGACCGGGCGCCGCGGCTGGGCTGGCTGGTCGCGTTCGGGGCCCTCGCCGGGTTGGGCCTGCCCGGTCTGGCCGGGTTCTGGGGTGAGCTGCTGGCCATCGCCGGGGCATGGAGCGCGGCGTCCGCGGTCGGCCCGCTCACCCGGCTGCTGGCGGTGCTCGCCGCCGTCGGCACCGTGGTCGCGGCGGCGTACCTGCTGCGGATGCTGCGGCTGCTCTGGCACGGCGAGGGCGCACCGGACGACGCCTCGACCTCCGTGGCGGGGGCCCCGTCGGACGCGGCCCCGTCGGACGCGGCCCCGTCGGACGCGACGCGTGGTGAGGTGGCCGTGGCCGCCCCCCTGGTCGCGGCCACCGTGGTGCTCGGGCTGGCGCCGGGGCTGCTGCTGGGCCTGACCGGCCCCGCCGTCCGGCTGGTGCTGGGGGGTCAGCCGTGAGCCCGTTGTCAGCGATCAGCCCTTTGTCGGCGATCAGCCCGGTACCGGCGACCGACTGGGGGCTGCTCGCGCCCGTGCTCGCCCCCGCAGCCGCGGTGCTGGTGCTGCTGCTGCTCGACGCGCTGCCGGGCCGCCTCGGGGCGAACCGTTGGCTGCGCGACGGCGTCGCTCTGGCCGGGCTGGTCGGCGCCGCGGTGGCCCTGGTCGTCCAGCTCCGCGGCGCCGGGGCCGTGCGCTCGACGCTGTGCCGCTCGGCGGGCACGCCGCCGTCGCCGGACCTCTCCGCGTGCGCCTACCAGGTCACCGGGCTGAGCCTGGGGCTGCAGGTCGTGGTGGTCGGCTCCGCGCTGGTCTGCCTGCTGCTCGCCCTCGACGGCGGCGGCCGGGTGGTCGAGTCGGCCGGGCGCGACCGGCTGGCGCACCACGTGCTCTTCCTGACCGCGGTCTGCGGGGCGCTGGTGCTGCCCGCCGCGAACGACCTGATCAGCCTGATCGTCGCGCTGGAGACGGCGTCGCTGCCCGCGGTCGGTCTGGTGGCCCTGCGCCGGGACCCGCCGGGTGCCCAGGCGGCGCTCACCCTGCTGCTCACCGCGCTCGGTTCGCTCGGCCTGCTCGCCCTGGGCGCGGGGTGCCTGCTGCTGGCGACCGGCACCCTGCAGTTCGACGCGCTCATGGTGGCCACCGCCTCGGGAGGCGGCCCGGACGCCGCGCCCGCCGGGGTGCGCGCGCTCGCCGCGCTCGGGCTGGCGCTGGCCGTGGCGGGCCTCGGCTTCAAGCTCTCCGCGGTGCCGTTCCACCTCTGGACGCCGGACACCTACGCGGGCGCCTCGCCGCCGGTCGCGGCCTTCCTCGCGGTCGTCTCCAAGGGCGCCGGACTGGCCGCCCTGCTGAGCCTGCTCACGGTCGGGCTGTCGCAGCTGGCCGCGCTGTGGGCGCCGCTGGTCGGCGTCCTCGCCGTGGTGACCATGACGGTCGGCAACGTGGTCGCGCTGCGCCAGCACGTCGCCGTCCGGCTGCTCGCCTGGTCGACGGTGGCCCAGGCGGGGTGGGTGCTGCTGCCGCTGGCCGGGGCCACGCTCTCCGCCCACGGTTACGCCGACGGCGTCCGTGCCCTGCCGGGCGCGGCGGTGGCGGCGTCGGTGGGCTACCTCGCCGCGTACGCCGCGGCGTCCCTGGCGGTCTTCGGGGTGGTCACCGTGTTCGCCCGCCACCACGCCGCCGCGGAGGAGCACCCGCTCGAGGCCTACCGCGGTCTGGCCCGCCACGAACCGGTGGCCGCCGCGGTGCTCGGGTTCGCGCTGCTGGCCCTGGCCGGGCTGCCGCCCGCGGTGGTCGGGCTGGTGGCCAAGCTGATCGCCGTCCGGCCGCTGGTCACCGGTGGCCCGTTCACCCTGGTGCTGGCCGTGGCCGCCGCGGCGAACGTCGCCCTCGGCGTGGCGTACTACCTGCGCTGGGCCGCGCTGCTGGTGGCCGCGCCCGCTGAGGCGTCCCCACCGACCTGGCGGCTGAGCCTGACCGAGGGGGCGGCGATCGGGTTCGCGCTCGGCACCTGCCTGCTCCTCTCGGTTAACCCGCAGGTCCTGCTTGCGGTGGTCCCCGGGGGCATTCGGTGACACCCTGTCACCCGAGTCCTGACGGCATCGAGGGCTGATCGGAACGAGGAGCGAGATGGGCCACCGGCATTTCAACGGGCTGAAGACGGCGCTGCTGCTCGGCGGCATGTCGGCCTTCGTGCTGTTCGTGGGGCGGCTGGTCGCGGGGCGGAACGGTCTGGTGATCGCCCTGCTGATCGCGCTGGCGATGAACGGGTTCGCGTACTGGAACTCGGGGACGACGGCGATCCGGGCGATGCGCGCCTACCCGGTCAGCGAGGCCGACGCCCCGGAGATCTACCGGATCGTGCGCGAGCTGTCGGCCAAGGCCAACCAGCCGATGCCGCAGCTGTACCTGTCGCCGACCCAGGCGCCGAACGCGTTCGCCACCGGGCGCAACCCACGCAACGCCAAGGTGTGCTGCACCGAGGGCATCCTGCAGATCCTCGACGAGCGCGAGCTGCGCGGGGTGCTCGGGCACGAGCTGATGCACGTCTACAACCGCGACATCCTCACCTCCTCGGTGGCGGGGGCGCTGGCCAGCACGATCACCTTCCTGGCCAACTTCGCCTACTTCTTCGGCGGCCGCAGCAGCAATGAGGACCGGCCGAACCCGCTGGCGGCGATGGCGCTGATGTTCCTCGGCCCGCTGGCGGCCGGGGTGATCCAGATGGCGGTGAGCCGCACCCGCGAGTACGACGCCGACGAGGACGGCGCGGCCCTCACCGGTGACCCGCTGGCGCTGGCCTCGGCGCTGCGCAAGCTGGAGATGGGCACCGCGGCGCTGCCGCTGCAGCCCGAGGGCCGGCTGGTCAACGCCAGTCACATGATGATCGCCAACCCGTTCCGCGGCGGCGGTATGGCCTCGCTGTTCAGCACCCACCCGCCGATGCCGGAGCGGATCGCCCGGCTCGAGCAGATGGCCGGGCACCGCCTGCCGGGCGCCCTGTGAGCCCCGGCCGGCCGGGCATCCCCCGAGCGCCGATGCCGCCCGGCGGCGTGCCGCTGGAGCGGGGCCGGGCCACGGCGCTGCTCGGCGGGTTGCTGCTCTTCGGGGCCGGGTTCGCCCTCGCCGCGGCGGTCTCGGTGGGCAACCTCGCGGGCGGTGCCGGCAGCCCGCTCTACCTGATCTGCGTGACCCTCGGGTTCGTCGGGGTGGGCGTGGTCGGGTTCTTCCTGAACCGGGGCACGGTGCCGCTGCCCGAGGGGGCGATCTGGTCGCCGATCGGTCTGCGGGCCCTGGCCCGGGCGCTGGGCCTGCCCGTCGGTGGCGTGATGGCTCTGGTCTACGGGCTGATCGGGCTCGGGGTGCTGGGCAACGTGGTCGTGCCCCTCCTGGGGCGCTGAGGTCGAGCCGTGGCGACGGCGACGGCGTCCGGGGCCCTCGCGGGGAAACTGTGTCACCATCACCGTGTGACATCGCCCCGTCACCCTCGGTTCGCGCTGAACGAGTTGCTGGCGCACGGCGTCCGGTACTCGGTGCTGGCGGCGCTCGACAGCGTCGACCGGGCCGAGTTCGCCGCCGTCCGTGATCTCGTCCAGGTGAGCGACTCGGTTCTCTCCAAGCACCTCGCCGCGCTCGAGCAGGCGGGGTACGTGCGGGTGGAGAAGGGCCGGGTCGGACGCCGCGCGCGCACCTGGGTGCTGATCACGCCGGACGGCGCCCTCGCCTACCGCGCGCACCTGCGGGCGCTGCGCGACATCGCCGCCCAGGACGTCTCCGGGCTGGCGCCGAGCGCCGACCCCGACCCGTCGCCGGACGCCGCCGCGCCGAGTTCCTGACC
>WBZP01005916.1_pt1 | contig 12259 bp, 19 predicted proteins | sample 5204301 | NCBI WGS metagenome assembly WBZP01 (sample SAMN12412401, study PRJNA552823) | activated sludge metagenome | isolation source: activated sludge from nitrification reactor of wastewater treatment plant... | place: USA: Pennsylvania | collected 2017
AACATCACCATCGACGCGACGAACGGGTTCCGCATTCGCAGCAGCACGACGGACAAATTCAAGGCCGACACCAGCGGCAACCTGTCCATCACGGGCGATCTATCCGTCGGCACCAGCGGCCTCATTCGCAGCGGCGCGACCAGCTACGCGAGCGGCACGGGCTACGTGCTTGACTACAACGGAGGCACACCTCGGCTTCGCATCGGCACGACGGCGGCCAATCGCGTAACGTGGGATGGCACCGATCTGACGGTGGTGAGCGACACGGTCACCATCGATACCAACGGAATCAAGGTCGCGTCGTGGAACACGCTCGACACGTCGTGCCCTGGGTCGTGTCAGGACTTGAGCCGATCCTACGCGTTTAGCCCGGCGTCCGCTGGTTTCCTGGGGCTACAGGGACTCGTCGGCACGGTGTCAGGCGAGCAGGCGCTACACCTGATCAATGACATCTCCGGCGGCAGCGCGCCTTATGCGCGGACGCTCATCACTGCGGAGTCGACGTCGATCGACATGGACTCGTCAGGCTTGATAGCTCTGACAGCAAGCACTGGCGTGAGTTTCGGTAACGATCTCACGGTTTTTCAGAACAACGGCACCACGAGCAGCAACCCCTACATCCGCAGCAATGGCAGCTATGTCGTCTTCGAGTCGCGCACCAACGCGAACGGCGGCGGCATCTACATCGCCAACGACAACGCGGCCGACGTCTACATCGGCGTCGCTGGCGGCAACCAGTACTTCTACGCGCCGAACTTTAACAGCGTCGCGCCGAACTGGGTGACCAGCCTCTCGCAGACAACGGTCGGCGCGGCAGGCGCGGCGTCGGCCCTGCCGGCCACGCCCGCCGGCTACGTGAAGATCAAAGTCAACGGCACGAACCTCGTCATCCCGGCCTACAACCCATGAGAATCCTCGCGCTCTGTCTCGTCCTGCTCTTGGTGCCGCGGCCCATCGCCGCGCAGGGCTTCGTGCTGCGCCCGCAGGTCGATCTGACCTACATCACCAACACCCTCGGTGGTTACGACTACAACATCACCGCGGTCGAGGCCGATCCGGCGCCTGGGAAAGAGGTGCTGTTCTGGGTGCCGGGGCTGTGGATCTTCACGGTGGGCCGCTGGCATCCGACGAAGCGGGGCCTTTACGGCGCGCTCTCGGGGCCGGGCCTGTGTCTCGAGCCGTGGACCTACATTGTGCCGCGCGGCTCGGTGTGGCACTTCGCGTCGATCGGCGACCTCTACGGCGGCGACAGCATCGACGACTTCCTGATCTACATCACCAGCGGGCAGCTCGACCCCTATCAGGGGCTCGGCCTGACGGTGTGCAAATGACGCGATTCCTGATTGCCCTGGGACTCGTGCTCGGCCTGCTGGCGGTGGCACGCGCGCAGGCGCCAGAGACGCCCGCGGCCCCGGCGCTGACCGAGGCGCAGGCGCAGGCGATCCGCGTGCTGGAACTGCGCACCGAGAACGCGCAGCTCCGCGTGGCGCTGGCACAGGCACAGCTCGACGTGGTGACCCGCGAGGGCGCCGCGTATCTCACCAGCCTCGCGCGTGACGGGTTCACCCTGACCCGCGGTGAGCGTGGCTGGACCTACGTCCCGAAGGGAGCCGAGTAGCAGTGGAGCCGATCATGACGAAGGTGTCTATCGGGCGCGCGGTCTGGGAGCTGGTGGCGTACACCGGCGTGTCGGTCTACGCGTTCACCATGACGACGCCAGAACTCGGCGTCGCGGTGACGGCGATCGGCGGCGTCGTCGGCGTGATCGTCTGGCTGGTGCGGCTCGAGGGGCGCATCAACACGCATGGCGAGATTCTGGCCCGCGTCGAAGCGCACGTTTCGCGCATCGCCGACGGTGGGCACCGATGACGCCCTACGCGCTGGCGCAGCGGTTCGTCGGCGAGATCCGCGAGCTGCCCGGCAACCAGCACCACCCGTTCATCCAGTGGGCGCACATGCTCTGCGGGCTCGGCGCCGACCAGCCCGATGAGGTGCCCTGGTGCTCGTCGTTCCTGAACGCCATCGCCTGGGCGCTGAATCTCCCGCGCTCGAAGTCCGCGGCCGCGCGCTCGTGGCTGAGCGTCGGCCAGGTCATTGAGCTACGGGCCGCCTCGCCCGGCTACGACGTCGTCGTGCTGAAGCGTGGCACGCACCCCGCACAAGGCCACGTCGGCCTGTTCGCGGGGCTGCAGGGTGACCGCGTCCACCTGCTCGGCGGCAACCAGGGCAACACGATCAGTATCGCGGCATTCCCCGTTCAGGACGTGCTCGGTGTGCGGAGGCTCGCATGATGATCAGTCTCAAGACCCACGACGGCCTGCACTACCTCTGCGCGGAGCCTGACGGGCGCGTGGTCGCGGATCGCACCGCCGTCGGCGAGTGGGAGCAGTGGACCGTCGTCACGGTCCGCCCCGGCGTCATCGGCCTGCGCAGCGCCCACGGACGGTTCCTGTCGGCGCAGCCTGACGGGTCGGTGGTTGCGGACCGCGAGCACCTCAACGCCTGGGAAGAATGGAACGCCGACCTGACGCCGGATGGCGGTGTGGGGCTCAAGGGCGCCCACGGCTGGTATCTGGTGGCCGAGGAAGGTGGCGGCGGCGAGGTTCGCGCGAACCGCGACGGGCTGGGCCCCTGGGAGACGTTCACGCCATCGGGGCCGCTCGGTGTCGTGCCGGCGCCGCTGCGCCGTGTCGTCGGACGCCTGCGGCTCGACCCGCGGCATGCCTTCCGCGACGACGCCGGGTTCCTGAATCCGACATACGCCCACAGCGGCGATCTGTTCTCGGTGTTCGTGCGCGACGCGGCCAGGGCACTCGGCGAGCTCGACGCGGTCGCCGCGGCCGGCTTCCACGGCCTCCGGGTCTGGATCACGCTGGGCTGCGGGCCGAACACGGCGCGCGGCTGCCACCCGAGCGACTACTGGTATCGCCGTGAGGTCGGCCCGGACGTCACGCCGGACTACTGGGGCCACCTGCGGGCCTTCCGTGACGCGCTCGTGGCGCGCGGCCTGCGGCTCGTGGCGAGCCAGGGCGACCTGTCGCAGCTCCGTGACCGGCGCGCGTTCATGGAACGCCTCGCCGCGCTCGACGCCGAATCGCCGTTCATCGACTTCGTCGATGGCGGCAATGAGATGTGGCAGAACGGCGAGCCCGACCCGGCCAAGCTCGCGCAGTTCGTGCGCTGGTATGCCGACGCGGGCGGGCAGGCGCTCAAGACGCTGACCGATGCGCCGCTCTATGGCCCAGACGCGCCGCCCCCGCCGCAGCAGTTCGACACCTGGAGCATCCCACCGGCGGACCTGTTCGACGTGCATTCGTTCCGCGGGGGCAACTCGTGGGACAAGCGCCGGCATATCTGGGGCTACACCTACCCCGGCCACGGGGCGCCCGCGAAGAAGAACGGCATCAACAGCGAGCCGCCCGGCGGCGGGGCCCGCGTGAGTGCCATCGAGAACGCGCACGAGATGGACGACGAGGCGGTGGCGCTGCTGGCGCTCGCGTCGCACCTCGGGCGTCAGGCATTCGTCTGGTTTTCCGGGGAAGGCGTGATCCTCGACGCGGGACTGCGGACGGAACCGGGGTTCGCGGCGGTGCCGCGCGCCGTCGCGCTGCTGCCGGAGGACGTGCAGACGTTCGAGACGCAGACGCACTCGGAGCCGAACGCGGCGGGCCGCCAGCGCGTGCTCGAGTCCGACGCACCGAAGGGCGTCCGCATCGACGGCCGCATCGCCCACGACGGCCGCTTCGCGTTCACCATCGACGGCCCGCCGGGCACGTATCCGCTCCGCGTGGCGCGGAGTTTCGACGGACACCTGTATCACCCCGGCACGGCCGAGGGGATCGAGGTCCACGCCGCCGCGGGCGACTGGATCACGGTGGCATTCACTCGCGGCCGCCTGCTCGTCGGGCGCGTGCGCTAACCGCAAGGAGAGACCTGTATGTGGATTGACCCTGGCACGGCCGTCGAAAGCGCGATGAGTTCTGTCGCGTCGGCGGGCCTGCTCACGTATCTGATCGAGTGGCTGAAGAAGTCCTCGCTCGTGCCGTTCATCACGGCCGACAAGAAGACGCTGCTGCGGTGGCTGAACGCGCTGAGCGCGGCAGCCCTGGCCGTCGGCCTGCACTGGGCCTACGACCCCGATGCGCGCCAGCTCTTGATCGACATCCCGACGATCGGCACGGTCGTCGCCGGGCTGTGGGCCTGGGGCCAGCAGTGGGCGCTGCAGCAGATGGCCTACGACGGCATCGTGGCGAAGAGCGCCGGAGGCCAGTCGTGAGGGCCGCCCTCGTGCTCGTCCTGGCGCTGGCATCGACGGGCTGCGCGACGGCGCTCGTCGCGGCCGAAGGCGCCATCCATCGCTCCATCGCGGTGACGCAGGACACGGCCAACGCCGTGTGCGACGCGCAGTTGCAGACCGCGGAGTCCTGCCGCGCGTTCAACGTCAAGCTCGTGCCGGTCATCGCGTCGGCCAAGACGTTCAACCGGGCCGTTCGCGAGAACAGCGCCGCCGAGATTCCGGCCATGCTGTCGGCCCTCGCGGGCCTGCGGGAAGCCGTGGGGTCGTTCTTCCCGCCCGACATGGTCACGCAGTTGCGGGCGCGGCTCGACGCGGCCTACAGCCTCGTCGTGAAGCTGGGGAGGTAGCCGATGGCCGTCAACATGCAGCAGGTGACGGACTGGATGCGTCAGGCTGACGCCCTGTTCCAGACGCCGATCGTGCGGCAGATGCTCGTGCCGATGCTGAAGGCGGTGCTGCCGCCGCTCGGCGTGACGCCGGAGCAGATCGCCACGCTCGACGCGCACTACGCCGACCTGACGGCCCGCGAGGCGGAGGCGGTGCGGCGGTCGCGGGCGACCGACGAGGACGACGGCGCGTGACCACGTTCGGCCCGTGCCTGTAACGGGAGGCAGCCAGCGGCGTGTTGCGCGCTGGACGCATGCGGGCAACGCCACTTTAGCGATGGCGGAAGGGCCTTCTTCTCTGAGGACGCCTGATGAAGGGTGAACTCTGCAAGGCATGCCGGCACTGGTATGCGGCATGCACCGGCGGCCCGTTGCGCTGTCGGAATGAATGGAGCGGGGCGTTCTTCCAGATCACCCGCGGCGATTACGGATGCAACCAAGGAGAAAAGTATGTCGAACCGTCGAAACCTCGTCCTGACCATGCTGCTGCTCTTGGCCGCGCTCGCGCTGCCGGCGTCGTCCGCTAACGCGCAGATCGCGCCGCCCTCGGGCCCGGTCACCTTCTGCGTCGTGCAGGCACCACCGCCGGCCACCAGCTACGAGGTCGCCGTCGATGGCGGGGCGCTCGCGCCGCTCACTATGAGCGCCACGATCGACGCGCGCTGCCCGGCAGGGGCGACGCACAGCTTCACGCTGCCTGCGGCGCTCTTCACGGTTGGCGCCCACACCGTGCGCCTGCGCGCGGTCAACGCGTTTGGCGCCACCGACGGCCCTGCGTATGCCGTCGAGGTCGGCATCGCCCCAGGCGCTGCGACAATCACGGCCGTCATCCCGCCCGGAGTGTGACGCCGGTGCCCGCGTGGCTTGCTCGCGCTCGAACAGTCGCCAGCGTCGTCGCGTGGCTCGCGCTCTCGACGACGCTAGCGGTGGCGCAGGCCGTTGCCGTGACGGCGGTCTGGGACAACGCCATTGAGGCCGACACCTTCGAGCTGGATCGGGATGGCGTCACGTACCACTGCGCGCGGGTCTCTCCGACGTCGTGCCGCGCATCAATTCCAACAGGCCCTGCACGTTTTCGTCTGCGTGGCGTCCAATCGTCTCTCGCTGGCGCATGGTCGGAGGCCGTCAACGGAACGACCGATCCAGTGGGCGCCGCGCCTGGTGCCCCGTCACTGGTGTTGCATTTCGTCAATCCAGAGGTGTCGTCAATGGCCAAGACTTTCACAGGGTTGACGTCCGGTCTCGACGTCTCAGGCGGCGGCCCCTACCCGACGGCGAGCATATCGCCAAGCACCGGGGCCACGGTGTACGTCGGCGTCGTGGTGGGCGGCATGGGCGGACAAGCGGCGACAAGCGTTGCCCTGTCCGGTCTTAGCGGGACGTGGACACGGTTGCAACACCTCGACCCCTCTGGCGGGTCGCTTGACGATTATCCGTTGTGGGTGTTCGCGTGCAGTAATTGGACCGGCAGCGGCGCGGTCACCATGACGCCAACCGGGGGCAGTCCGTTCGGCGCGTGGTGGTCGGTGGTCGAAGTCACGGCGTCGGGTGCGATCTCTGTGGTGGGCACGCCAGCGACGAACACGGCGACCAGCGCGACATCGTTGTCGATCACGATGGCGGGGTTCTCGGATGCCGCCAACCAGGCGCTAGTGTTTTTCGCGCAGACCGCGACCAGTTCCGGCACCAACGCCGGCACAGGGATGTCTGAGATTCACGATCAGTCGGCGTTTTTCGGTGGCGGCCGCCTGCAGGCGGCCTATGGCACCGCGAACGACAACGCGGTCGATGCGAATACGGGCGGCGACACGGGTGACTGGTCTGGCATCGCTCTTGAGATCAGCGAGGCGACTGGTGGATCTGGCGGCGCGTCACGCCGCCGCCGCCTGCTCGCGCAGTAGGGAGTGACCTGACCATGTTCGCCAAACAGAGCACGGCGCGCACCTTCATGATCGGCCCGGTGCTCGACGCCGATGGCGTGGCGGTCACCGACTGCGTCGTCGGCGACTTCAAGGTGTCGAAGAACGGCGGCTCGCCCGGCGCGCTGAACGGCTCGGCCACGCTGACGCACCGGCACACCGGGCACTACTCGCTGGCGGCGACCGCGTCGGACTTCGACACCCTGGGCACGGCGCAGTTCGTGATCGACGACACCGTCAACAGCTGCCAGGCGAAGGACTTCGACGTCATCCCGGCCGCCATCTACGACGCGCTCATCGCGGGCACCGAGTGGCTGCACGTCGACCCGAACAAGGTCGAGTTCTCCATCTCCGGCGCCACGCTGACCGTGCTGAAACCGGACGACTCGACCACCGACTACACGAAAACGCTGGCCACCGATGCGGCGGCCGACCCTGTGACGGGAGTGAGCTGATGCCGTTCTTGAACTTCCGCCAACACGCACACAGTGACCGGCTCGAGCGATGGCTCGGCGCCGACCAGGTGCGGCGCGTCACCGACGGCATGCGCCACTGGTACGGCCCGCCGATTGCCCTGGCCGGCGTGCCTGGCAACGTGTTCGCCGCCAAGGGCGGCGACTTCATCGGACACGTGGACGCGGGGCACTTCGGCAGCGCCTCGGACCGTCTCGAGGACGCCCTGCGCCGCGCCGCGAGAAACGGTCGGCGCCGATACGCCGAGTGGGCGGTGCGGCAGCTCTCCACCGCCAACGCGTTTCCCGCGAGCCTCAGCGACCTCATTGCAGCCAGCGGCAACGGGAAAACGCGCCGCATCGCGTGGCAGAAGGCGGGGCCGACCGGCGTGCTTGCGGTCACGTCGTCGCTGTGGCGCGTCGGCAACCAGCCGGCGGCCGGTGGCGCGGGGTCCGCAGCCCCGGGCGGCCGCGCGCTCGACCGCACCACGACCGGCGCCGTCTACGGGCTCGACAACGTGAGCACCGACCGCCGCATCCTGAAACGCGCGCAGGTGATTGCGTCGGTCGCCGGACAGACGCTCATGATGTACGACCGCCTGTTCGATGTCGCCAAGACGATGAACAGCACGGCCACCGAAGCGGTGACGGGCGTACCGACCCGCTACCAGTCCAGCACGGTGACCGCCGAGGACTACGCCGGCGGCAATTTCCTGTTCGTGGAGGTGGGCGGCACTGCGCTCGCCGCCACCGCGCACAACTGGACCACGTGCCTGTATCGGGACGAAGCCGGCAACGACAACCAGACGCTGCCGTCGCTCACCGGCAACAGCGGCGCCATCGTGGACCGGCTCGACCATCCCACCAGCTCCTGGTTCGCGCCGCTCGCCACCGGCGACGTGGGCATCATGGACCTGGCGCAAATGCAGTGTTCGGCGGCGGTGGCCACCGGCGCCATCAACTTCGTCATCGGGCACCCGCTGTGCTGGATTCCGTGCCCCATCGCCAACCTCGCGTGCGATGCTGATGGCCTCGACGACGCCCTGGTGCGCGTGTTCGATGACGCGGCCATCGCGTTTCTCGAAGTGAGCAGGCCGGCGACTACCGCCACGACGTACAACGGCTGGGCGACGTTCGCGCACGGCGCGTAGCGCATGGCGCGTCTCAAGCGGCTGCGGTGGGACAAGAGGCGCGGCCTGTGGCGCTGGCCCGCGACGTGGGACCGGCCCAACCTGCGGCCGTCCGTGCCGCTCGAGGCGCCGGCCCCGGTCACGCCAGCGGGCTTCCGCTCGCTTCTCGGCGTCCGCCGCATGGGTGCGGCTGGGACGACCAGCTACACCCTCACGCTGGACGCTGCGACGGTCGCCCTGACGGGTGCGGCCGTCTCGACCGAATACGGACGGGAAGTCACGGCGTCGGCGTCGACCGTGGCCCTGACGGGGCAGGCGGTCACGCTGAAGCGTGGCGTGCGGCTGGCCTGCGACCCGGCGTCGGTGGCGCTGACCGGGCAGGCGGTCACGGTGCGCGCCACGCGCCGGCTGGCGCTGGATGCGGCGGCGGTCACGGTGGCCGGCCAGACGGTGGCGGTGCGGGCGGCTCGGCGACTGACGCTCGACCCGGCCTCCGTGGCGCTCTCCGGCCAGGCGGTGACGCTGACGAAGCTCGGCGGCTACACGCTGACGCTCGACGCGGCCACCGTCGCGGTGAGCGCACAGGCGCTTGGCCTGCGGACGACGCGACGGCTCACGGTCGATCCGGCCGCGGTGGCCCTCTCAGGGGCGGCCGTCGCGCTCGAGCGTGGGTATCGCCTAACCCTCGCGCCGGCCACCGTCACCCTAACGGGGCAAGCGGTGGGGCTGGCCACGGGGCGCCATCTCACGCTGTCGCCCGCGGCGGTGACGGTCACCGGGCAGGCCGTCACGACGCGCGCGGCGCGGCGGATTGGGCTCGACCCGGCTGCCACGGCGGTCTCGGCGCAGGATGTCACGCTGACCCGCGTGGGCAGCTACGTGCTCGCCTGCGACCCGGCCACGGTGACGATGACCGGGCAGGCCGTGGGCGTCGTGGCTGCGCGCCGGCTCACGCTGGCGGCCGCCACGGGCACGGTGACGGCGCAGGCGGTTGGCGTCCGTGCGGCCCGGCGGCTGGCCCTCGACGCGGCGACGGTGAGCCTGACGGGGCAGGCGGTCACCACGGCGCGCGGCGCGCGCGTGGCGCTCAATGCGTCCACGGTGGCTGTCACGGGGCAGGCGCTCACGCTCTCGCGCGGGCGCCGGCTCTCGCTCGACGCGCTGGCGGTCACGCTGGCCGGGGCGGATGTCACCTTCCCGCGCACGGGACAGGTGGTCGGCGTCGTGGCGCTCACAGGCTCCACGCGCGCCGCGCTGACGCTCACGGGTTCGGTCGCCACGCATGCGCTGACGGGGCGGGTGTCGGCGCCGGTCGCCCTGGTGGCGTCCGCGGACGGGGTCATCAGCCTCACCGGGTCATCGGTGTCTGAATGTTCGCTCACGGGTTCGATTCACGACTAAGGAGAGACGCACATGGCAGCAGCAGTCAAGTTCGAAGCGTTTTCGGAGCACCTGGCGGAAGGGGTGCACAACCTCGACACGGGCACGATCAAGATCCTGCTCAGCAACGATGCGCCCTCGGCCGCGGCGGACGCGGTGAAGGCGGACCTCACCAGCGAGCTGAGCACCGCCAACGGCTACACGTCGGGCGGCGCCGACACGCAGAACGCCACCAGCCGCAGCGGCGGCACCACGACCGTCACGGCGGTCGATGTCGTGTGGACCGCCAGCGGCGGCAGCATCGGCCCCTTCCGCTACGTGGTCGCCTACAACGACACGCCCACCTCGCCGGCCGACCCGCTGATCGAGTACTGGGACTACGGCTCATCGATCACGCTGGCCGACGGCGAGACGTTCACGGCCGACTTCGGGGCCTCGGGCCTGATGACCATCGCCTGATGTCCACCATCACGGCGGGCGAGAGGCGCGCATGCTGTCAGGCGGCGGACCGCATGCGCGACCTCGCGCACACAGACCGGCTCATCATTCGGCAGTGCGTGGCACCGGCGGATGACGGGTTGGTGGTGATCGACGGCGTCCGCGTGTGCGGGCGTCGTCACTTTCGCGCCACGCTCGTCGGCCTCGGGGCCAGGGCGGCCGGCGCCGGCCTCGGAGGCTAAGACATGGCGATCCGCGACGACATCGACGACAGCGACGACTTCTACACCGGCGAAGACAAGACGCTGACGTTCACCATCTACCAGGCCGACGGCGTGACCGCCCAGAACATCACCGGGTGGTCACTGTCCTACACCTGGAAGCGCAACATGGGCGACGCCGACAGCGCGGCCGTGTTGGTGAAGACGACCAGCGCCGGCATCGCGCTGACCACGCCAGCCAGTGGCATCTGCACGGTCACGGTGGCGGACACCGACACCGACGCCCTGACGGCGCGCACCTACTGGCACGAGCTGAAACGCACGGACGCCGGGAGCGAGACGGTGCTGACGACGGGCACGGTCGTGCTGCAGCAGGCGGTTCACCGGGCATAGATGGCGGCACCGTTCAAGACGGGCGAGCGGTTCGTGCTGTGCAAGTGGTGCGACGAGCGGCCGGTGCCGCCGTCGTGTATCCGCCGCCGCGAATACGCCTGCAGCCGCTGCCGCCATCAGCGCCCGGCCGGGGTGGCGGCACGGGCACGATACAACGCCGGGCCGCTCCGGAAGGCCGTCTCAGCACGATCGAACGCCCGGCGCATCTTCACCGGGCAGGGCTACCACTCGATGGCCCGCAGCGCCGAAGAAGCGCAGCGGATCAACGCGGTGATCAAGGAGCGGGTGTCTCAATTCAGAGCCACTCAGCGCGGCGACGCACACACGAGGACCAATGGCACTCAGTAGGGATTCCCGAACAGAGCAAAAGCTGAAAGCGATCCGGCTGGCACAGTTCCGACTTCGTCAGCGCCTGGAAGCGATCGACTGGCGAGAGGATGTCTTGTTGCCGGAGATCGAAGCCCTCAAAAGCGGTCGTTCGGTGCTCGGGCTGACCGAGGGCGCGGTGTTCGATATCGAGGTAGTGCATGAGGATTCTCGTCCGTCCGCGAACGCTTCCGATCGAACCGGAGCAGCAGGCGCTCCAAACAATCCGCGTGCAGCCCGCGCGGGTGCGCGTGCCAAGTCGCGCCGCGCGCGTGCTCGACTTTGACCTGGAGAACCGCCCGCTGAGCTATCTCGGCTCGGACTTCACCACGTCGGAAGTCACGGCGATCGCGTGGGCATGGACCGACCGACCGCGCGACGTCACAGTGCGGTTGCTCGGCGAACGGTCGTTGCGCGACATCCTTCGAGAGTTTGTCTCGGTCTATGACACCGCCGACATGGTGACGGGACACTACATCACGGGACACGACCTCCCGATGATCAATGGCGCGCTCGTCGAACTCGGCATGCCTGCGCTCCAGGACAAGCGCGTGGCCGATACGAAGATCCATTTCATTAAGACGAAAGGGATCAGCCTGTCACAAGAGAGCATCGGGGCAATGCTCAGGCTTGAGCAAAGCAAAGTGCAGATGAACCAGGTGCGGTGGCGGGCGGCGAACCGGTTGACGCGTCACGGGTTGGCGCTCGTCCGTGCGCGCGTCGTGGGTGACGTGCAGCAGCACATGGAAATGCTGCGCGAGCTGACCGCGAAGGGCTACCTGGCGCCCCCGAAGATGTGGCGCAGTGGGTCGTCACGGGTGGAACCCTACACCCCGTAGCCATGCCAGCCTCCGTGAATCGCCTGGAAGTCGGGCACGCCTCTGAGCCGAACGACTGCGCAATCACGTCGTTGGCGAACTACCTCGGCGTGGACTACACGGACGTGATCCGGATCGCGGCGCGTGTCACGCCTGACGGCGGGAAGACTGGGCTGACCGTGCGCGCCATCAGGCGCATCGCGGCGCTCTGTGGGCAACCATTGACGATTCGTCGGACGTTCGAGCCTGACGAGGCGTACTGGATCGTTGTGGTGCAGTGGCGCGGCCATCGCGAGGCGCACGCGGCCGTCCTGCGTGAGGGCTGGGTGCAGGATCGGAACCTGGTCTATACGTGGCATGACTGGACCGCCACGATGCGGCAGATGGTGAAGACGCCCACGGGGAAGCCTCGCGCGATGGGCGGGCTGTTGTTGGTGGTACACGAATGACTGAGCTACT
>WBZP01005918.1_pt1 | contig 12257 bp, 3 predicted proteins | sample 5204301 | NCBI WGS metagenome assembly WBZP01 (sample SAMN12412401, study PRJNA552823) | activated sludge metagenome | isolation source: activated sludge from nitrification reactor of wastewater treatment plant... | place: USA: Pennsylvania | collected 2017
CCGGAAAACCATTTGTCAATAACTTCTTACCTAATGGTGGTGATATGTTGAGATTAAATATGGCCGTCCCACCTACACAGAGAGATGATCCTAATTTCAGTTCTTTAGGATTGGTACAAGCAGCGGCTATTGGTCTTACAGTAGCACCGTTTAACACGACCGCAAATCTTGAATTTATACCGAATATGGATGGATTTCCGAATGGTAGAAGACTGGAAGATGACGTAACCAGAATCGAGCTTCAAGCAGTAGCTGGAGTAGTTTTGGCAGCTGTTGGTCTTTGGTATGATGATTATGATCCTGCCACTTCTACTAGTCCGGTTACACCAAAGTTGTTGAATGTACTGACTTACACGACAGGTGTCGAAAAGAATGACAGGCCGTTTCAAAAAACATTTCCTTACGTAGCGATGCCATGGAGTGGTACCGAAGTAAGACAATAATTAAATCAATTTAAAACAATATAACATGAGACTTAAAAGTAATTTTATAGTATCTGTGCTTTCTCTGATCATTTTGTTGGCCATAACCCATTCGTTATTGGCTTCCAGCCATAGAGAAGCACCTTTGATCTCAAGTGATCCTTTGGCAGATAATGTGGATGTATATGCATTCCGCAGTCCTGACGATCCTAATACCGTGACATTGATAGCTACGTATGTACCTATGCAGTTGCCGCACGGTGGGCCAAATTATTATTCTTTTGGTAAAAACATAAGATACGAAGTCCATGTGGACAATGACGCATCAAAACCTGGTGACGAAATCGTATATAGATTTACGTTTGATGTCATAAATGAAGATCCAACCACATTTTTCAACATTAGACTCGGTAAACAAAACCAAAAGACAACCTATACACTCGAAAGAAGTATAGATGGTGGTTTGAGCTTTACAACAATTGTGACAAATGGCGTCGTTCCACCTAATAATATAGGTGATAGATCTATCACAGGTGGTGCTGGATTAAATACCACCTATGATGCTTTATTTCAAAATGCCATTACTACAGCTACAACAGGTGAAAAAATATTCGCAGGACCTACAGATGATCCATTTTTTGTAGATTTGGGTGGTATATTTGATTTAGGTGACGCACCAAGACAAGGTGGAAAAGCAGTAGATGGTTTGGCTTGTTATAATGTAAGTGCCATTGCGATCCAAGTTCCTATCTCCACATTACTTAAAGATGGAGCACCTTCAACACCTACAAATATCTTAGATCCCGATTATGTGATTGGTGTATGGGCATCAGCAAGCAGACAAGCAGTTACCACTTTGAGCAGTACAGCAGAGCCTAGTTATTCAGGTGATTGGGTACAAGTTTCAAGACTAGGTATGCCATTGACGAACGAAGCTGTTATTCCGATTGGGGATAAAGATTTTTGGAATAGCATCACGCCTTATGATGAAATTTCTGAAACAACATTGGACAAATACTTCTTCAATCCGGAGTTGGCATTATACATGGACGACGATCTTTTTGGTGGTGCTGTGCCTGGATTTAAACCTTTGCGTATTCAGAAAAAATCATTGGGAGACTTTGATTTTACAAACGGTGCTGATGGTTTATATGGGTTGAAAGGAAATCCTGCACTTGCCGGTACTGCCTTGGATGATGCAGTTTTTGGAACATTGTTATTGCCTGGTCCAGGAATGCCTAGATCAGTGGATCTTTGGCCTGCATTTCACACAGGAGTTCCTAATGTGATTCCTTACCAATTAGCTACGGGAAAAGGAGGTAATCCACTTGCAGCAGGAAAACCATTTGTCAATAACTTCTTGCCGAATGGAGGAGACATGTTGAGATTAAACATGGCAGTACCTGTGACTCCAAGAAATGATCCAAACTTCAGTTCTTTGGGTCTAATCCAAGCAGCGGCTATTGGTCTTACGGTAGCTCCTTACAATACAACAACCGACCTGGAGTTTATCCCGAATATGGATGGATTCCCAAATGGTAGAAGATTGGAAGATGATGTGACAAGAATCGAACTTCAAGCAGTAGCAGGAATTGTTTTAGCTGCAGTAGGCTTGTGGTACGATGATTATAATCCATCCAGTTCTCCAAGCCCTGTTACTCAGCAATTATTGAATGTTTTGACATATACAACTGGAGTAGAAAAAAATGATCTTGCATTCCAATCTACTTTCCCATATCTGGCTATGCCGCATAGTGGTACAGGCAATTGTAGTGGAGAAATAATAGATCCTGGATATATTGAGGATCCTTCCTATCAGGTTTTTGTATCTTCTAATACATCAGGTAAAGTGGGTGTTTTCAATTTTACAGAAGACAATAGTTCTTCATTCAGAACTTTTGATGTGGCAGGTGCTGATTCAGATGGTATCTATTATAATAAAGAAGCGGATGTTTTGTATCAGTTAAGCAGGAGTAAAAATGTGATTCAAGCTTACAGCAAGGTGAAAGAAAATCTTGATTTGAATTTGTCGCCTGTATTGACGGCAACATCTACTTCTGACTTTACCAATGGTAGAGAGATAGCAGTACTTGGTGATAAACTAGTTGTAGCTCAGGATGCGGATGCTTCCAACGGAAGTGTAGATAGATTTATTGTTTACACCATCAGCCCTACGGCTATCACTTTAGATAAAGCTTATGATGTCAATAAAGCACTGTGGGGCATCCATTTGGATGGCAATACTTTGTATGCAGTTGAAGATGTTTCAGATAGAGTATTGAGATTTGACAACTTCTTTGACTTGCCTGCCGGAATGATCACACCTGACCAAGTCGTGTCTATCGAAAGTATGGTACGTACACATGGTATTACTTATGATAGAGAAGGAGACGTTATGATTTTGACTGATGTAGCAGCTGCAACTTCTCCAACAGATGGTGCATTTACAGTCATTAAAAATTACAACACAAAAGCATCGGATAATGTCATCACAGAAGCGGAACAAATCATCGTAGAAGGTCCATTGTCTTTGATGGGCAATCCGGTAGATATCGCTTTTGACAGACCGAGCAATAGGATTTATATCGCTGAAAGAGCAAAAGATGGTGGTAGAGTCTTAGGATTTGATATGCCTTCAGCTTCAGGAGATGCAGCACCTGTATTTAATGAAGTATTTGCAGGCGCATCCGCCATTTTCCTTGGCAATCAAAGGGTAAAAGATGTTGTTCAACCAGAAATCGTAGTTTTTGATCCGAATTTCTCAGATGATATCTTAGTGGCTTCCAGATTATTGGGTAGTAATGAAGTTCCTGTAGTAGTTACCGATGCTATCGGTGTTGCCACAGTGACATTTAATGATACTTATACAGAAGCAACACTAAACGTAACTGTTTCCAAACTTTCATCAGCTTTCACAGGATTACATATCCATAATGGTATAGCAGGTGAAAACGGTCCAGTTCTGTTTGATTTTACCAGTAACTTTGTTGCTGGCAGGTGTACAGCTACTTTTACAGTTTCAAAAGAAGATGTGGCCGCTATGATTGACGGTGATTATTATCTGAATGTACATACAGCAAACCATCCGAATGGTGAGTTGAGAGGTCAATTGGCCTTAGAATCAAGCGAAACTTTTTCTGCTATTCTGGATGGAAGTGAAGAGATTCCTGCGGTCAATACACCAGCTTTGGGTCTAGCAAGTGCCATTTATACGGCTAATACCAATGTATTGGAATTAAATATCCTAGCGACCAATCTTTCTGGTCCTATCACAGGTTTCCATTTACACAGTGGTGCTTCAGGTACATCAGGTCCTGTGGTTCAAAACCTTGAAGAATTTGTGGTAGGAAATACAGTCATAATAAAATTAAACGCCGGAACTTATATCAATGCTTTGAGAAATGGTGATATTTATGTAAATATACATACAGAAGCTTATCCGAACGGAGAGATACGTGGTCAATTGACACCAGTCAAAGGGGTGTATTTTGATACCTGGATGGATGGCAAACAAGAAGTTCCTGCCAGAGTAAACGATGCTCTTGGACTTGCAATGGGCACTATATCTTCTGATCTTAGTAGCATGAGTTATGCGTTGCTGGTAGACAATCCTACAGGTCCGTTGGTTGCAGCACATATACATAAAGCCGGCTTGGGTGCAGGTGGTGGAGTAGTTATGGATTTACATGACGATATTTCCGGTCAGTTTTTATTTAATGAAGGCGTAGCTATTACACCAGATTTTTTGGCTGATTATCTCAGAGGAGATTTATACTTCAATGTACACACAGTGGCATCTCCAAATGGTGAAGTCAGAGGTCAGATATACAGAGTTGCACGAGATGGATATGTCTATGACTTATGCCAGGAGCAGGAAGTGAGTGAGCCAGTAAATGCAGGAAATGCCAGTGGTTCAGGTATGTTTGCGTTCAATAGAGACTATGACGAAGCACACCTAATGGCAGTAGTTAATCAGTTGAGTTCAACTTTCCAGGGTGCCCATATTCACAATGGCGCAGTAGGATCAAATGGTCCGGTTGTCTTTGATTTTACTTCAAGATGGAATAGTAACGGAGCGTTCTTTTACGTGACAGACACTTTCACAGATGACTTGGCAGCTATCATACAGAGAGGAACTGCTTACGTAAACATACACACAGCAAACAATCCAGGTGGCGAAGTGAGAGGTCAATTGGTCAAAGCACCGGATTGTCCATTCTCAAGTGCAGTGGTAGAAGTGAACGGAGAATCATTCGACCTTGAAGTATATCCGAATCCAGTCACTAATATAGTAAAGGTGAAATTCACGGGAAATGCGACTTTGTACAACAACAGTACTATACAAATCACAGATATATCCGGTCGGTTGATGTTTACAAAAATGACGAATGATAATGAGTCTGTCATCGATATGACCACTTTTGCACCAGGTGTGTATATGATGCAATCATCAAACAAAGACTATTCTACCACCATAAAGTTGGTGAAATTATAGACAATTGAGAGGTTGGGAGTCCTCAGTCTTGTAAGTTGGTTTTTTAGAGACTGTATGGTAAGACATGCAGTCTCTTTTTTTATGCGAAATAAAGTATATTTTTATCAGAATAATTTTCCATTTTTGCTTTTTATTTAAAACAATGCAGTACCAAATGAGATGTTTACTCCATACAGTTTTATTAGGGATTGTCAGTTTTATTTTTATCGATACATCTTGGACACAGGCTACTTCAGTTACGATTGAAATTGAGAAAGAACTCCTGTCATTATTTAAACAGGTAAATGACTATTCAAAATTACCATCAGATAGCACCTGTACAATAGAAACCAGTTATACTTTTGAAGAAAAAATGTCAAAAGCACTTCAATACAACAGGTCAGGTAATTGGCAATGTTGCGAAAAGCTTCTTTTATCTGAGCCAGGATCAGAAAAAATACTTAAATCCAAAGATAGCGTGCAACTGTATACTGCCCTGGCAGAATACTTAAACAGTCATCATCAATACGACTCATCCATTGTTTTGGCTGTAAAAGCAAATATTGGGGCCAAACGAAAAGATATGGTGCGTGAAGAAATTAGGGCATTGCTCGTTATAGCCAACAGTTCACTGCAATTGCGCAAAATTTATGAAGCTTACAAATATGCCGATTCTGCATTACAAATTTCTCGTCATTATAATGACAAACTGATGGAAGGAAAGTCTTTGATGCAGATGGGATTGTGCGCCCGAAGACATTTTACTGCACTTGCAAACAGGACTCTTCCATACTACATGGATGCAAAAAAAATCAGTGAAATTAATAACGACTCATTAATTCTTTTTAGTAGCAACATGTTAATAGCTGATGATTATTTTCAGAATCACAAATTACTGGAAGGATTACCATACTTAAGGACAGCTGTTCAAATAGCACTTAAAAGTGGAAATGTACAGCAAAAATACAGTGTTCATATCATTTTATCGATGTTACTTGTACAATCTGAACATTATGATGAATCATTCATATTGCTGAAAAATGCACTTGCTTTAACCAAACAACAAAAACTGCCATATTCTCTCCAACATACTTATCTCCGGATATCTGATCACTTTCATTTAAAAAAACAATTTGATTCGTCTTTATATTATGCCAATCTTTCAGCATCAGTTCCAGGTGTTGATTCATCTTGGGCAAATATGTGGATTGTCAAAGCAAATATTTACAAAGATTTGGGTGATTTTAAATCTGCATCTGAAATGTATGAACGGGGTTTGGACATGGCCACAAAAGACTTTTTATATCGAAATCAGGAACAACTCAGTGGTTATGAGGCCACTTTAAAAACCAAAGAAAAAGAACTTCAGATTGAGGTTGAAATGAAAAAAAGATACAAGATTCTATGGACCCTTTGGGGTATACTGATATTATTTCTGGTAGTCCTGTACGCTTTCACAATACAACGAAGGGCACGAAGACTTCTGACTGCTCAAAATTTTATGATAGAATCACAAAAACAGCAACTGGAAAAATCACTCGATGAGAAAAATATTTTAATTAAAGAAATTCATCACAGGGTTAAAAATAATCTGGAGGTGATCAGTAGTCTTCTTGAACTGCAGAGCAATTCTTCAAATGATTTGAAAGCAAAATCAGCTCTGGAAGCCGGTCAGATCAGGGTACAAAGTATAGCCTTGATTCACCATAAGTTATATCATTCAGAAAGTTTGGCTAAAATAGCATTTAAGGAATTTATCGAAGATTTATATAGCCAGATATGCAAAATCTTTCAAAGAGAAGATGCAAACATAATGTTTAAGGTATCCGGTGACGACCTCATACTTGAAATGGATGTGGCTGTTCCGATAGGTTTAATTTTAAATGAATTAATGACCAATTCTTTTAAGTATGCGGTAAAAAAAGGTGCTCAAAATACTATTACGATTCAACTGGTGCCAATTCCGGATCAATCGTCTTGGTATAAGTTGGTGTACAAAGATAATGGTCCCGGACTACCTGTAGGATTGAATATAGAAAAATCAACTTCTCTTGGTATGAAAGTCATATTATTGCTTACCAAACAGCTGGGAGGAAAATTAAATTATTATTTCGATCATGGCAGCGTATTTGAAATTCCATTTAGTATTTATAAAAATAATCTGAAAAAATGAACTCAAACATCAAAATTGGAATAGTTGAGGATGAATTAATAATTGCTGAGAAAATTAATATGATTCTTGGTGATCTTGGGTATGAGGTATGTGAAACAGTGACTAATTTTACGGATGCTATTAAATTGATAAATAATGATAAACCTGATATACTTTTGTTGGATATTCAACTAGCAGGTGAAAAAGATGGCATTGATATAGCTCAACATATGCGTAAACACTATAATGTACCTTTTATTTTTCTAACTGCCAACAGCGATGACCATACCTTAGCCCGAGCCAAAGAAGTCAGGCCCTGGGCTTATATTGTGAAACCTTTTACAAAAGAAGATTTGTTTACTTGTATCGAAATTGTGCTTTCAAATTATAAAGATGGGGGGCAAATTCATTCTGGAGAATCAGACAATAAAAGTTTTACCCAAAAAGATTTTATTTTCATTAAAGATGGCCATGCTTTTCGAAAATTATATTTGAATCAGATACATTATTTAAAAAGTGATGCCAACTACGTAACCGCCTATATAGAGGGCGGTAGAAAAATGATGGTTCGCGACAAACTGGATGATTTTATGAAACAATTGGATGCAAAATATTTTATCCGTATACACAGAAGTTTTGCCGTTAATATTCAATTGGTGGATGGTGTTTATCCCAATGAAATCACAATAAATAATACTACTATTCCAGTTGGTAAAACCTATCGTCAGGAGCTTCTTACCGCTTTGGGTCTTAGTCCCTCTATGTAATCTGTCAGAAATAATTTTTTAGTCCATTCTCAATCTGTAAATACATGCCAACTCTGAATCATCAGGCATGTAAAAATACATCGATGTGTAATCAGTTTATAATTTGTTAAAATAACCATTTAGAGTATTATTTATACCATTTATCTGCATTTTCATCCCAGAAAAGGCCATTCTGTCCCATTTTTTTTAGCGTTTTAAAAGCCTTTTATACTATTGTTCCATAATGGCAATACTTTATATAGACAAATTAAATATTTCAAGACCTGTAGTAGGTATCAATTGTTCCGAATGTGGTGGCATACTTCATCTTATTGAAAAAAAATCCATCCTGGAAAAAGTGATTGCTACTGGTACACTTGGTATTGTACACACAAAACATTACGAATGTGTATTGTGTCACAAGAAATTTATTTTGATTATTTAAGGAAAATTAACGGGGACATTATAATATAATTTATATGTCTCTTATTTTTTTAATGCAGCTTTATTAACAATTAGATGAAACGCACACCAACCTTTCGATTGACGAGCCATCTTTCGTCTCTTTTCTTTTCATTTTTGTTTCTTTTCTTTTGCACATTATTTCAACAAAGGGCAATGGCTCAACCATGGATGGAGAATGCAAAAAATGCAACAGGTGACCTGAATTTCTATAAAATTCAGGCGAATTTTAATGATTACTGGAAAAACAGAAAACCCGAAAAAGGCCAGGGGTATAAACCTTTTAAAAGATGGGAATACTATTGGAAGGATAGAATTAATAAGGATGGAAGCTTTCCCCCTGCAGATATTACTACAGGAACCTGGGCTAAATACCTTAGGGACAATAGAAAAAATATCAACCTTCGATATCATCAGGCCAATTGGGAAAGTTTAGGTCCAACCACAACCCCGGGTGGATATGCTGGTATAGGCAGAATAAATGCCATTTGTTTCCATCCGAGCAATAATAATATTATTTGGGTGGGTTCTCCATCCGGCGGACTATGGAAATCAACCGATAATGGTGCTTTCTGGTCAACCAATACAGATAATTTCACTATATTGGGAGTTTCAGGAATCGCCATAAATCCCAATAATCCTGATATTATGTATATTGCAACAGGAGATGGAGATGCAGGTGACAACCCTTCTATTGGCGTGTTGAAATCAACTGACGGAGGTGCTACCTGGAATAATACAGGTTTAAACTGGGCATCATCAAACGAAAATAGAATCCGAAAAATTCTGATAGATCAAAACGATGTAAATACCATAATGGTTGCAAGCAATCAAGGTGTTTTTGTAAGTAATAATGCAGGTGCCAGCTGGACAAACAAACTAGCCGGCGATTTTTGGGATATCAAAGCCAATCCAACAGCTTCCACAGATATTTTTTATGCTTGCAATGGAGATAAAATTTATAAATCAACAGACAATGGAAATAACTGGGTAGAAAAATACACCATCCCTGGCTCTTTCCCTTACAGAACAGTACTGGGTGTATCTCCGGCTGATCCAAATGTACTCTATGCTTTAAGCTTTGATTTTACTTCTCCTGACGGAACTTTTAATGGATTGTACAAATCAATGGATGCAGGAGAGACGTTCTCCACACAATCCACTACACCCAATATTCTTGACGGTACCCCGGATGGCAGTGGTTCAGCAAACCAGGGATGGTATGACCTTTGTCTGACAGTAGACCCTACCAATGCATCCATCGTCTATACCGGAGGTATTGTGACCTGGAAATCAACCGATAGTGGCGTAACATGGACACTTAATAATTTTTGGTATAACCTCGGGAATGGCACTCCGATTGTACATGCAGATAAACATGTATACGAATGGCAGAACAACAATACCTTATGGAGCGGTAACGATGGAGGCGTGTATAAAACAACCAATGGTGGAAGTGCCTGGTCTTCTCATAGTGATGGGCTAATTATAAGTCAGATGTATAGATTGGGTACCTCACAGGCGGATACAAAAGTCATCACCGGTTTACAGGATAATGGTACAAAACTAAGAAGCACTGGAGGAGTATGGAGTGATGTTTTAGGTGGTGATGGTATGGAGTGTGCTATCAATCCGGTCAACTCCGCCGTTATGTATGCCTGTATACAGAACGGTGAATTGCACAGATCAACAAATGGAGGACTAAGCTTCACGGATATCCAGAATAATATCCCCGGCCAACCAGAAGGGAGTTGGGTAACTCCATACGCCCTTGACCCTTTTAACCCAAACACGATTTATGCAGGTTATGACCAACTTTGGAAATCAACTGATCTAGGCAATACCTGGAACTCTATTGGGGACGAAACAGATACAGGTAATTTTCTAAAGACTATAGTTGAAGTAGCTCCTTCTGATCCGAATGTCATTATAACCGGGAGTGGTTATGAACTCTATAAAACCTTAAATGGAGGTACTTCCTGGAACCAAATAGTTTGTCCCGCATACAATATTTCTATGCTTGAAATACACCCGACCAATCCATTGATTATCTGGGCTTCAAATCAGAGTTATTTCGATGGAAAAGTGTTTAAAACGATAGATGGAGGGGCTACCTGGACTAACATCAGTGGTTCGTTACCCAATTTACCTGCCAACTGTATTGTATATGACAAAAACAGTAATGGAGGTTTGTATGTAGGATTGGATGTTGGGGTGTATTACAGAGACAATTCAATGTCAGACTGGGTTTTGTTTTCTGATAATTTACCCAATGTTGAGGTTTGGGAACTGGATATTAATTACCACGAACAAAAACTGTACGCTGCTACTTATGGAAGGGGATTGTGGAAGTCAGACCTTTATGAATATGCTTTTATTGTGGATGGCAATAAAACCATCTGCCCTGACTTTAACTGGAATTATTCGGTGGATGTTGTTCCAGGCGCTATTTCATATACATGGACCCTTCCTTCTGGTTGGTCAGGTACTTCCACAACAAACATGATCACAGTTGATCCATCGTCCACAAGCGGCACGGTTCAATGTGTAGTGAGCTTACCATCAGGTGACAGAACTTACACGTTAAGTGTTTCCGTAAACCCAGCTTGCAATACCTCCCTGGATTTTGATGGCACAAACGACTTCCTTGAGTTACCATCAGGAGCAATCAATCTGAACAACACTTCTTTTTCAGTTGAGTTTTGGGCTAAAAGAGCCACCAATAACACAAGCGATATGGTAATAAACCAAGGTCCGAATATGACAAACTCTCGATTACATATTGGATTTAGAAACAATAATCTGTTCACCTTTGCTTTTTATGGTAATGATCTGGATGCTCCCGGTAACTATTCTGATAACCAGTGGCATCACTGGAGTTGTGTGTATGATAAATCTATTTCATCGCCCGCACACAATCGCTTTATATACAGAGATGGTATTTTAGTTGCCAGCGATCGTTCTGCCAGCGATTTTTTGGGAAACGCATCACTTCAGATTGGAAATTATAACAGCGATTATTTCGGTGGGTCCATAGATGAACTGAGGATATGGAATGTAGCCAGAAGTGTATCAGATATCCGATCCAATATGTTTTGTCCGCTGCTGTCTCCTCCGGCATCATTAAAACTTTATTTGCCTTTTGAAGATGGTGTCCCGGGAGGAGACAATTTATTTGATACAGAAACAATTGACTTTTCAGGCAACAATAATCACGTCACAATGTTGAACATGGCGCTTACAGGAACACCTTCCAACTACACAACTGGCGTTGAAGTCACCCGGTATGCAGACAGTGATGGAGATGGATTTGGTAACTCATCCGTTTCAACAACAAACTTTTGCACTGCCGGGCCGTATGTGCTTATATCTGCTGATTGCGATGATACCAATGCCAATATCAACCCGTACTCTGTAGAAGTCTGTGGAAACAATACAGACGATGACTGTGACGGTAACACCGATGTTGAAGTGAATAAAGCGTTGAATTTTAGTGGGTCAGGACATAGCATCAGCATTCCTTTTGTGGCTCACTCCACAACATTTACAGCTGAGATGTGGATTAAAACTTCAACATCCGGATTTCAAAATCTCATCCAATGGACGGGCGGCCCGATTACTTCTACCTTTGCCATTTCCGGGAGCAACCTGATTGCCTATTTTGAAGGTGGTGGCTTTCACGGCGGACTCAATTTAGCAGACAACGTCTGGCATCATGTGGCTTTGGTGCATAACGGATATGGAAGCAACAATATAAAAGCTTATGTAGACGGTGTTCTTCGTTTGGATGTGACCCTGGCGAATGTTATTACAAATACCGGGACGGTCATAGGAAGTGGCTTCAACGGCAATATAGATGACATAAGGTTTTGGGATGTAGCACTAACACAATCGCAAATCCAATCCCGTATGAATGTTCGTTTGGACGGCAATGAAACAAATCTCATTCGCTATTACCCGCTTGATCACGGTAATCCGGGCATGAACAATATTTATTTAAC
>WBZP01002067.1_pt1 | contig 12256 bp, 11 predicted proteins | sample 5204301 | NCBI WGS metagenome assembly WBZP01 (sample SAMN12412401, study PRJNA552823) | activated sludge metagenome | isolation source: activated sludge from nitrification reactor of wastewater treatment plant... | place: USA: Pennsylvania | collected 2017
GTACGATTACGTGGCCGACTACCGGCGCGTGCTGCGCAATTTCTACGGTCAATTGCGGATTGACGATGTCACTTTCGACGATCTGGGCGTCAAACGGAAGATGCTGCATGGCGAGGTCTATCACGGCGAGCAGTTCCTGGCGGCGGAACACCGGCGGCGGCCGACCGCCTACTACTGCGAGAAATCGGGCATTGGCCTGGCTCTGCGTAGCCTGACCGGCGAGAAGCCGCTGAAGATCGGCGTTCTCGGCCTCGGCGCCGGGACGCTTGCCACCTATGGCCGCTCAAGCGACGAAATGCGCATGTACGAAATCAACGAACAGGCGCTCGAACTGGCGCGCAGCGAGTTCACCTACCTCGCCGATTCGCCGGCCAGGATCACGCATGTTCTCGGCGACGGTCGCCTGATGCTCGAACGCGAGCCGGTGCAAGGCTTCGACCTGCTCGCCATCGACGCCTTTTCCGGTGATTCCATACCGACGCACCTGCTCACCGTCGAGGCAATGCAGGCCTATCTGCGCCACGTGAGGGACGACGGTCTGCTGGCCATTCACATTACCAACCGCTATCTCGACCTACGCCCCGTCGTTGCCGCGGCGGCCGCGCATCTCGGCCGGGCGGCCGTGATTCATGAATTGCAGCCGCTCGACGGCGATCGCTTCTGTCGGCGTACGGTGTGGGTAGTCATCGCGTCGGCCGAGCGGGCGGCCAGTCTGCCGGCGCAGATACCGGGCGCCCAGGCGCTCGTCGGCCGGCCAGACTTTCATCTGTGGAGCGATAGCTTCTCGAACTTGTTAGGTATCCTGCGTTGAGCAGCCGGCTGCCGGCAGAAAGGAAACGCGCATGACAACACCACGCCTTGCCGAAGGGATGACCACTGTCCGCGGCGTCTGTCCGCATGACTGCCCGGATACCTGCGCGCTCGACTTGACGGTGAGTGAGGGGCGGGTGAGCAAGGTGAGCGGTGCGGCCGACCACCCGCCGACGGACGGCGTATTGTGTACCAAGGTTGCTTTTTACCCCGAGCGTCTGCACCACCCCGAGCGACTCCTTTTCCCACAGCGCCGGGTGGGTGCGAAGGGGGCCGGGGCGAGGTTTGTCCGCATTTCCTGGGACGAGGCACTGGCGACAATCGCCGAACGTTTCCGCCGGATCATCGCCGAAGACGGTGCCGAGGCGATCGTTCCCTACAGCTATGCCGGCAACTCCGGTCTGCTCGGCTATGCTTCGATGGACCGCCGGTTCTTTCACCGTCTGGGCGCGTCGCAACTCGACCGCACGATCTGCGCCAGCGCCGGCGCCATGGGGTACCAGGCGACGATCGGTGCGATGGTCGGTTTCGACCCGGAAAACATCGTCGATGCCCGCTTGATCGTCCTCTGGGGGACGAACAGCGTCGTCTCCAATCTCCATTTCTGGCGTCTGGTGCAGGAAGCGAAGCGGCGTGGCGGGCGACTGATCGCCATCGACCCCTTTCGCACGGCGACTGCCGAAAAATGCGACCAGCACATCGCGCTGCTGCCGGGGACGGACAGTGCGCTGGCGCTCGGTCTGATGCACGTCCTGATCCGCGACCGACTGCTCGACGAGGATTATATCGGCCGCTGCACTTTGGGTTTCGCGGCGCTGGCCGAGCGCGCGGCGGAGTATGGCCCCGCGCGCGTGGCGGCGATCTGCGGCATCAGCGCGGGCGAAATCGAAACACTGGCGCATGTTTATGCGACGACGCGTCCGGCCGCCATACGCACCAACTACGGTATCAACCGGACCGCCGGCGGCGGCATGGCGTTGCGCGCCATCGCCTGCCTGCCGGCGCTCGTCGGCGCCTGGCGGCATCCCGCCGGTGGTGTCCTCCTGTCGACTTCGGGCAACTACCCGGTTGCCGCGGCGGCTCTCGAACGCCCCGACCTGATGCCGGTGCCGGCACCGCGTGTGATCAACATGAGCACGATCGGCCACGATCTGCGGCAGGCGAAGCCGCCGATCAAGGCGATCTTCGTCTACAACAGCAACCCGCTGGCGATCGCGCCGCAGTCGGTCGAGGTCGTTCGCGGTTTTGCGCGCGATGACCTGTTCACCGTCGTGCACGACCTTTTTCAGACCGATACGGCAGATTACGCCGACCTCGTGCTACCGGCGACCAGCCATGCCGAACAACTCGACATCCACAAGTCGTACGGACATCTGTACATTCAGGTCAATCGGCCGGCGCTCGCCCCGCTCGGTGAAGCGCTGTCGAACACCGAACTTTTCCGCCGGTTGGCGCAGGCCATGGGTTTTCACGAAGAGTGCTTTGCCGACAGCGACGAAGATCTCTGTCGTCAGGCTTTCGACTGGCGCGACGCGCGCCTGGCCGGCCTGTCATGGGAAAAGCTCAAGGCCGTGGGGCATGCCCGCCTGACGCTGGCGCGCGGCGCAGCGCCTTTTGCCAACGGTGGTTTTCCGACGCCTTCCGGCAAGTGCGAGTTCTTCAGTGAGGCCCTGGCGCGTGCCGGGCTCGATCCGTTGCCGGCGTTTATTGCGCCGCGTGAGTGGCGGCAGAGCGCGCTGGCGCGCGAGTTCCCGCTCGCGCTGATTACCCCGCCGGCACGCAACTTCCTCAACACGAGTTTCGCCAACTCGGCGCGTTTCCTGGCGCAGGAGAAGTCGCCGGCCGTCTGGCTTCATCCCGTTGACGCCACGGCGCGCGGCATCAGCGAAGGTACCCAGGTGCGCATCTTCAACCGGCGCGGGGAATTTCAGGCGCGCGCCATCGTCAGCGAGCGGATGCGCCCCGGTGTCGCGCTGGCGACGTCGATCTGGTGGCGCAAGCTCTCGCCCGACGGACGCAACTGCAACGATGTGACGAGTCAGGCGCTGACCGACATGGGCGGTGGCGCGACCTTCTACGACTGCCTCGTCGAAGTGCGCCCCCTCTAGGTCTTCTTGCCGCGGCCGATTTTCGCTTCGCTGCCGGCCATCAGCCGCTGCAGGTTCGGCCAGTGCTTGCCGACCAGGAGAAGCGCCATGACGGCGACGACGAACACCATGCGATTGCCGCCCCACATCAGGAGCGCGTAGAGCGGAGCAGCGACCGCCGCAACGAGCGCAGCCAGCGACGAATAGCGCAGCGTGAAGGCGACGAACAGCCAGGTCGAAAGCGTCGCCAGACCGAGTCCGAGATCGATGGCGAGCAGCACGCCGGCCGCCGTTGCGACGCCTTTGCCCCCCTTGAAGCGCAAGAAGACCGGGTAGAGATGGCCGATAAAGACCGCCAGCGCGACGAATCCGATGGTGTAAGCAGGGAGATTGAACTCGGCTGCCCAGCGCTCGGCGAGGAAAACGGCCAGCCAGCCCTTGGCGGCATCGCCGATCAAGGTCAGTACGGCAGCACCTTTGTGCCCGCTGCGCAGGACATTGGTGGCGCCAGGATTCCCCGATCCATAGGTGCGCGGATCAGCCAGCCCGAAGATGCGGCTGGCGACCAGTGCGAACGGGACGGAACCCAGCAGGTAGGCAGCGAGAGCCGCCGGAAGCACATTCAGAAAAGACGGCATCGGAGAATGATCGGGCGTAAGGTTGGTGGCGAGTGCTCTGGGGTAGAATGCGCGGCCGCTTGTCGCTCTGCGACGGCTGGCAAGGCAATTCTACACCGACACGACGCACGCCAGTATGGACATCATCTTCATCGAAGACCTTCGCGCCTCCACCTTGATCGGCATCTATCCGCGCGAGCGGGCACTGCCGCAGACAGTGGAAATCTCGCTGCAGATCGGCACCTCGACGGCGAGCGCCGGCGCCAGTGACGATATCGGAGATACGATCGACTATGCCAGCGTGGTAGAGCGGCTGCGCGCCGAACTGGCGGCACGCCAGTTCAAGCTGCTCGAAAGGCTGGCCGAGTACGTCGCCACCCTGTTGCTCGAGGACTTCGGCGCAACCTGGGTGCGCGTCTCGATCGCCAAGCTCGGCATGTTGCGCGGCGTGCGCCGCGTCGGCGTGGTCATCGAGCGCGGAGCCCCTGCCTGACCGCATCAGCGATGGCCGTTGCGTCCCGCCTCCTTGCGGACTGAGAGGCTGCGCCGATGGGTAGCAACCTTGCGAGGACTACACGTTCCGGAAGATCAACGCCGCATTGGTGCCGCCGAAACCGATGCTCGCCGACATGGCGGTGGTGAGGTGCCGGACGGTGCTTCGGCGGACGAATGGCAGCGCTTCGTATCCCTCGTCGGGAGTTCTCAGGTTGGCCGAGGCGGCGACGAAGCCATCGCGCATCATGAGCAGACAGAAAATGGCTTCCTGCGCACTGATGGCGGCGATCGAGTGGCCGGTCAGACCCTTGGTCGCCGAGAGCGCGGGGATATTTTCGCCGAAGACAGTGCGCAGCGCATCGAGTTCGGCCACATCGCCGGTCGGTGTCGAGGTGGCGTGCGGATTGATGTAGTCAACGGCAAGTTGGCCGGCTTCGGCGAGTGCCGCGCGCATGGCGCGGGCGATCCCGCCGGCGTTCGGCTGCACCATGTCGGTGCTGTCACTCGCCGCGCCGTAACCGGCGATTTCGCCGTAGACGCGCGCCCCGCGGTGGCGGGCGAGCGCTTCCGCTTCAAGCAACAGCACGGCGGCGCCGCCTGCGATGACGAAGCCGTCGCGATCGCGGTCGAAGGGGCGCGAGGCTGCCTGCGGATCGTCGTTGCGCCGGGTGGAGAGCGCGCCCATTGCGTCGAAGAGGACGGTCGAGGTCCAGCACACTTCCTCCGCGCCGCCGACGAAGGCGCGGTCGATCACGCCGTGGCGGATCATCTGGTAGCCGTTGCCGATACAGTGCGCCGACGAGGCGCAGGCAGCGGTGATCGAGTAGCTCGGCCCGCCGACGTCGAAGGCCTGGACCAGATTGGCCGAGGTCGTGCTGCCCATCACCTGGGGTACGTAATAGGGCAACAGCTTCTCCAGCCCGCGCTGACGGAAGATGGCCAGCGCCTCGTCATGGTGGTACGGCGAGCCGACACCCGAGCCGACGATCAGCGCGGTGCGCGGATCGCGGATTTCGCCGGCGGAAATCCCCCCGTCGTCAATTGCTTTCTTCATCGCATGCCAGGCATAGACGCCTGCATCTGCCATGAAGCGCCGCAGTTTGCGGGGTATGGCGGGTTCGCCGGTCAGATCGGGAATGCCGGCGACCTGGCTGGCCAGCCCGAGTTCGGCGTACTCCGCCACGTGCCGAATACCGCTACGCGAATGGCGCAGCGCTGCGGCCACCGTGTCGAGTTCGTTGCCGATGCAGGAGACGATGCCAAGGCCGGTGATGACGACGCGACGCTTCATTTCGTGATCGACCGGGTCAGGGCAGCGAGAAAATCAGCGACGTATTGATGCCGCCGAAGGCGAAGTTGTTGCTCATCACGTGTTGCGTGGCGAGCGTCAATCCGCTGCCAGTGACGTGCGCCAGTGGGGCGCAGGCCGGGTCAGGCGTCACCAGGTTCAAGGTCGGCGCGAACCAGCCCCGGCGCATCATTTCGATCGCCCACCAGGCTTCGATGGCGCCGCAGGCGCCGAGCGTGTGGCCGAGGTAGCTCTTCATCGAACTGATGGGCACCGCGTCGCCCAGCACTTCGTTTGTCGCGCGGCTTTCCGCCACGTCGCCGCGATCGGTAGCCGTGCCGTGGGCGCTGATGTAGCCGATGGCCGAGGCCGGCAGGCCGGCATCCTCGAGGGCCAGCCGCATCGCCGTAGCCATGGTTTCGGCTTCCGGCTGCGTGATGTGCGCACCATCCGAATTGGTGCCGAAGCCGGTGATCTCGGCCAGGACTGTCGCTCCGCGGGCACGTGCGTGCTCGTACTCTTCGAGGATCAGTGTTGCCGCACCCTCGCCGATGACGAGCCCGTCACGATCCTTGTCGAAGGGGCGCGGCGTGCGTGCCGGCGCATCGTTCCTCGTGCTGGTGGCGAAGAGCAGGTCAAAGACTGCCGCCGAGGCAGCGGAAAGTTCTTCGGCGCCGCCGGCGAGCATCACCGTCTGCTTGCCCATGCGGATCGTCTCGCAGGCGTAGCCGATCGCCTGGCTACCCGACGTGCACGCGCTCGAGGTTGGAATGATGCGGCCCTTGAGCGCGAAGTGCAGGGCGGTGTTGACCGCCGTGGTATGCGGCATCATCTGGATGTAGGAAGTTGCGTTGAGATCGGTCATGTCGTGCTGGTCGAGCATCTTGCCGAAGGCGCGCACCGGGTCGACGCTGCCCGATGAAGACCCGTAGGCGATCCCCGCCGCACCGCTGGAAATGACCGGGTCGCCGAGCAATCCGGCGTGCGTCAGCGCCATCTCGGTCGCCCGCACGGCAAGCAGCGAGACGCGTCCCATCGAGCGGATGGCTTTGCGCGCGTAGTGCGCTGGCGGTGTGAATTCGACCGGGGCGCCAAGGTGTGTGTTCAGCCCGGTGAAGGCGGCCCATGCGGGAATGCGGCGCACGGCGTTGCGGCCGGCGCGCAGGCCAGCGTCGATGGCTTCCCAGCAGTCGCCCAGTCCGGTGATGCCGGCCATGCCGGTGACGACAACTCTCTTCGCTCCGCCGCTCATATCAGGCCTCCATTGACGCAGATCACCTGCCGCGTGATGTAAGCCGCGCCTTCCGACATCAGAAAGTCCACCGTCGCGGCGACCTCTTCCGGCTTGCCGAGACGGCCGAGCGGGATCAGCTTCAGCAGTTCGCCGGTCGGCAGTCCGGCAAGCATTTCGGTATCGACCAGACCTGGAGCGACGCAATTGACCGTGATGCGCCGGCTGGCCAGATCCAGCGCGAGAGCCTTCGACGCCCCAATCAGCCCACCTTTGGCAGCACTGTAATTGACCTGGCCACGGTTGCCGACGAGGCCGGAGACCGACGCCAGGGTAACGATGCGGCCGCCCTTCCTGGCCCGGACCATCGGCATGATCAGCGGGTGCAGGACGTTATAGAAGCCGTGCAGACCGGTGCCGATGACCACATCCCAGTCCTCCTCGCTGAGCGCCGGGAAGGCGTTGTCGCGCGTTACTCCGGCATTGAGGACGATCCCCCACCATGGGCCGTGCGCGGCGAGATCGGCTTCCAGCGCGGCGCGTGTTGCCGCGCGATCGCCGACGTCGAACTGGAGCACGCCGGCGCTGCTGTCGCGGATGGTTTCGGCAACTGCTTCCGCTTCGTCGCGCCGGCTTCGGCAATGCACGCCGACCGCAAAGCCGGAAGCGGCAAGCCGCAGCGCGATGGCCTTGCCGATGCCCCGGCTGGACCCGGTGACCAGAACACGTCGCTTGTCCATTACCGCGCTGCTCCGTTTGTTTGGCTGGCCATGAATTGCGCGAAGTCCTCCGGTTGGAAGACCGAGATCGCGGCCGTGGCGAGGGTCATGCCGTTGCCATCGGCCAGCGTGCAGTTGTAGGCGCCAAGACCACTGGCGTCGCGGTAGGTCAGGCGGGCGCTGATGTGCAGGGCTTGCCCGGCGGGAAAACGACTGACTTGTGTGTTGTAGGCACGTGTGCCAAGCAGCACTCCCGGTCGTGGTGGCTTGCCGGCGAGGCGCGCGATCAGCGCAACGTGCGCGGCGATCGTCTGCGCCATCAGCTCGATGCCGATCCAGGCCGGCATTGCTCCGTCGGCGTCGGCGTACCATGCCGCGGCATCGGGGAGCGCCTGGCAGGTCGTTCCTTCATCGTCGGCGGCGAGCAAACTCGCCAGCAGCAGCATGGCGCCGCGGTGCGGGAGCAGGTCCGCGATGGGTGGCAAGGCGCTCATCCGGCGAGTCCCAGAATAAGGCTCAGGTTGTTGCCGCCGAAAGCGAACGAGTTGCTCATCGCGATACGGCGTCCGGGCGGGAAACAACGACCGCCGGCCACCGTCTCGAGACGCGGCAGCTCGGCGTCGGCCTCGCCGTCCCAGACGTGCGGCGGCAGCCGGCCGGCCGGGTCGGTCAGCGCCAGCCAGCAGAAGGCGGCTTCCAGCGCGCCGGCGGCGCCGAGCGCATGACCGGTGAGCGGTTTGGTACCGCTCACCGGCACGCCGTCGGGAAAGACGCGGGCGACGGCGAGGCTTTCCATCGCATCGTTTTTCGGCGTTGCCGTGGCGTGCAGATTGAGGTAGCCGATGTCGGCCGGTGCAAGCCCGGCGTCGGCCAGCGCGGCGCGCATCGCCGCCTCGGCGCCGCGGCCCGCCGGTTCGGGCGCCGAGATGTGGTGCGCATCGCTTGACTCGCCGACGCCGAGCAAGGTGACCGGACCAGCGTCAGCGGCCATCAGGAAAAGCGCTGCCCCTTCGCCGATGTTGATGCCGCGCCGGCGGCGGGAGAGCGGCTGGCAGAGATCGGGGCTGATCGATTCGAGCGCCGCGAAACCGCCGACGGTCAGCTTGCACAAGCTGTCGACGCCGCCGGTGACGACCGCGTCGCAGAAGCCGGCTTCGATCAGCAGGCGCGCCGAGACGAGCGCCTTGCCGCCCGAGGTGCAGGCCGTCGAGACGGTGTAGGCCGGGCCGCCGAGATCAAGGTGGCGGGCGAGGAAGACCGCCGGGTCGCCGATCTCCATCTGCTCGTAGGCAAAGCGCTCGGGGAAACGGCCGTCAAGGGCGTGTGCGGCAATGGCCACCTCGCCCTCGGCCAGCCCCGAGGTGCTCGTGCCGAGGACGACGCCGATGCGATCCCGGCCGTAGCGCGCGACCAGCGCGGCGAGGTCGGCCTCGATCTGGGCGAAGGCAGCGAGCAGCAGCCGGTTGTTGCCGCTGTCGTGTCGGCGATGCCAGTCGTCGTCGGACAGAGGTGGCAGTGTTCCGAGACATCTGCCGACGCGTGCCAGTGCGTCGCCGCGCAGCCAGCCGGTCTCGGCGACGACGCCCGAGGTGTCGCCGGCGAACAGGCGTGCGCTGGTCGCCTCGACGCCGATACCGAGTGCGCTGACCAGACCGGGGCGCGACAAGGTGAGCCGGCCGTTCATGGCAGTGCCTCCAAGGCATGATTGTCGATGGTCAGGTTCAGCGCGGGAACGTCGATGCGCAGCCGCGGATACGGCAATTCACTTCCCTCCCAGGAAACGATCAGTACGTCGCCGTTTTCGCCGCGGACGACCCGGCGGCCCGGTTGTTCACGCAGCTCGAGGCCTGTCGACAGGCCTTCCCGAATACGTTCCGCCGGCCAGGTCGCGATCTGCAGCAGGGCCAGGAAGAGCACCGGATCAAGGCGGCCTGCCAGAGCAGGCGGAAACTCCGCGCGCAGGGCCGAATTGTCCCACGAAACCAGGAACAGGGTCTGCCCGAGAGGGCTTACTCCGGCAAAGTGCACGCCCTGGTTGCCCGCTTCGATGCGCGCGATCATGCGCAGCGTCTTGTCCGCCAGCGTTACCGTGCTGGCCTGTTCGCTCGCGTAAGCCGACCATGGGCCGGTGACAAGGCAATAGCGCTCGCTACCGGTCAGGCGTGCGCAAGCCTCGCCACCGGGGGTGCAGGCGCTGGCGAACAGTACGGTACCAAGCATGGCCATGGCGGCGCGGCTCATCGCTGCTCGCTACCCAGCGTAAGCGCCAGCGGGGCGAGCAGGACGGCGGTGCTGATGCCGATCAGCAGCAACAGACCGAACTGATGCAGTGCCGGCATTCTGGACAGCGCCAGCAGGCCGAACGCGAGCAGCGTCGTTGCCGCCGACACGAGCACACCGGCAAACGAGGCCGGGGCGCGGTCGCCGGCTTCAACGATGAAGATGGCGTAGTTCACGCCGCAGCCGAGAATCAACACCAGAGCCATGAAAGAGAAAAGGGTCAGCGCTACGCCGGCGAAGCCGTAGACGCCGAGGGCGATGGCCATTGCTGCCAACGTCGGAAGCAGGATGGCAGCGCCCTGGCGAAAGCCGTAGCGCCAGGCCAGGACGGCGAAAACCAACAGTCCGGCGACCGGCAACCACAGCGCGGCGAGGCGGCGATATTGGGCAAGAAGGTCGGAGACGGCGGCTGCCTTGTCGATCACGCTGACGCCCGGCAGCTCGGCGGCAAGCGACCGCAGATCGAGACTGATATCGTCGCCGCTGAGCGTGACGATCAGCCCGGTACCGTTCGTCGTGGCGACGACCTGGTGTCGGAACGCTCGCGCCAGCGGTGTGTCGAGCCATGTGCGAAGCGTCAGCGTGCTGTGCCCGATGAGCATCTCGTGCCATGCTGCGGCGGCGGCGTTCTGCAGCCCCGCTTCGGCGAGTAGCGGCGCTACCTTGTCCGACGGCAATACCCGTTGCAGCAGGGCCCGCTGGCTGGCCTGTGTGGCGGACGAGGGGACGAAGCTCGACACTGCCGTGTAGCCGGCCAAACCCTGCCCGATGCGTGCGCGCAGGCGCGCCGTCAACGCTTCCTCGCGGCGCAAGGCATCCTCGTCGTCGGCGCCCTCAACAAGGAAAAAGCGGTTGCTGCCGGCCGCCCCGACGAGTGCGCGAATGTGCGTCTCCTGCTCGACCAGCGTCGACGGCCGGGCAACGAGCTGGCGCACATCGTCATCGGCGGCAAGCAGCAGCAGGCCGGGCATCGATGTCGCGAGCAGCAAGCTGACGAGGAGGATGACCCGGCGCGGCGTGGCACGATCCTGCCACGCCCGCAGCAGGCGCTGCGGGAGGCGAATGTCGTTGCCGTCATGTCGACCCGGTGCCCGCGCGAGCAGGGGCAGCAGAAGGACTACCGACAGCCACGCGCTGGCCAGACCGGTGAAGGCGAAGAGGGCGATCTGGCTGATCGCCGGGAAGGGGGTCAGCATCAGTGCGCCGTAGCCAATCAGGCTGGTCGTCAGCGCAATGGCCAAGCCCGGCAGGAGGCGTTCGAGCCCGCGCTCGGCTTGCCAGTGTGCTCCGGCATCGAGGCGCGTGGCGAAGAACTGGATGGCGTAGTCGACGGCTTCACCGATCAGGCTGGCACCGAAGACGACGGTGATCAGATGGATCCGGTCGTGCATCGCGAGTACGGTGGCGGTGGCGCAGACGAGGCCGCAGGCGACGGTGAGCAGGCTCAGTGCCAGTGGCCGCAGCGAGCGGAACAGCAGCCACATCATGACCAGGATGCCGACGAGCGAGCCGCCACCGATCAGGTCGACCTCCCGCGCGGCACCCGTGCGCGCCGCATCGCCATAGAAGACGGCACCGGTACGCAGCAGTGAGGCGGATGCGACGTCGCTGTGCAGTGCCGCCTCGGCAGCGGCCACGGCCGTCATGACCCGTGTTTGCGTGGCGGCATCAAAGGCGCTGCCGAGCGGCTCGGCGAGCACCATCACCCAGGTCATCTGCCCGTCGCGCACGGTAAGCATGCCGTCGATCGGTATCAGCCGCGCCTGAGCGAGAGGCAATTGCGCCAGCCAGCGCTGCAGGAAACCAAATGGATCGAGCGTCGGATCGGTGGCCACACCCGTCTGAAAGGGTTGGTGCAGGCGGCGCAGCAGTGTGTTCTGGGCAGAAAAGGTGGCTCGGGAAAGCGCGTCGCGGTCGCCCGCGGCAAGGAGTCCGGCACGGTAGGGCACGTAGATGTTGGTCAGCGCGCGTGCGTCGACCTGCGCAGCGACGGCGACGACCTGCTTGAACGCTGCCGAGGACGCGAGGTGGGCGGCAAAACCGCGTGCCGCACGGCGAGCCTGTTCGGGATCGGTATGGCCGAGGAAGAAGAGCGCGCGATTGCCGATCTGTTCGCCCAAGGCCTTTACGGCTGCTTCGCCGGTGGCGCTCTTCTCGGTCGGCGGCAGCAGGGCGAGCAAGTCGGTTTCGAGCGGCGTCGTGCCGGCAAAGCGCTGCGCCAGATGAGCGGCCGCGGCGAGCACCAACGCCAGCCAGACGATCGCGAGCGCTTGCCGCAGGCGCATCAACGCAGCCCGAAGCGTTCGCGTTCGACCGGCAGCAGCGCGCGATCCTCGCGAAAGTTGCCGAAGAGCAGCGTCGTGCTGTCGCCGTTGGCTTCCTCGATGCGGATACGTTCAACATGACGGCCGCCGCTCAGGCGCACTTCGCGCATCGCTTGCGCGAGCGGGCCGGGTCTGGCGACCAGCGTCAGGCGCCAGGCGTCCAGCGTTCCTTCCGCTGTCACCGTGAACAACTCTGCCAGCGCGTCGGCCTGCGCGCCGAGCAGCGCGCGAAACAGCGCGCCAACCTGCGCCAGGCCGGGAATGTCGCGCGCTGTGCGGACTTGTGCTACACCGTCCTCGCCGATCTCGACGATGCGATCTTCGGCGAGGACGTAGGCCAGCCTGAGCGGAGCCTCGATCTGCCAGATCACTCCCTGGCTGCGCGCGAAGGTCAGCTGACCGCGT
>WBZP01005921.1_pt1 | contig 12253 bp, 15 predicted proteins | sample 5204301 | NCBI WGS metagenome assembly WBZP01 (sample SAMN12412401, study PRJNA552823) | activated sludge metagenome | isolation source: activated sludge from nitrification reactor of wastewater treatment plant... | place: USA: Pennsylvania | collected 2017
GGATTACAGCCGAGACGGCCGGTGCGAGCACCTTCGCCGGCGAGCTGGGCATTCCGATCCCCAAGGGCGCGCAGGCCGAGGTCCGCGCTATCAGTCGCGCCGACGGCCGCGTCACGAACACCGGGACGCTCGGCAAGACCGGCAGGTTCACGCTGACGCTGCCGGCGGGGCAGTACCTGGTCGTCGGTTCCGTGATCCCGAAGCGCGGCAAGGGCAAGAAGGTCACCGAGGCACGGGTCGCCGTCAGCCTCGCGGCCGGACAGAAACGCACGAAGGCATCGCTGAAAGCGCGCAGGAGAAAGGCATCGAAGAAGCCGGCGCGGGCCTCGTACTCGCAGGAGGGCGGGCAGGTCACGGCCGGAAACGTCGCCGTCGAGATACCGAACTTCACCGGTCTGACCGGTGAGCTTTCGGTGCTCAACAACGGAATCACCGACATGCTCATCAGCGACGTCGCAGGCGACGGAGGTGGAGGCGGCGAGTGCGACATCACCGTCGTCGAGTCCGAGCACCGCCAGACCCTCGTGAACGAGGCCGCGCTCTCGCAGTCGCCGTACGTCGACCCGTCGAGCCGGGTCACGCGCAACTTCGTCACTGGCGACGTGCAGGTCCGTGGCACGCTCTCGGGCTCGCCGGGCAGCACGACCGTGACCTATGACGTGCGACTGATCGACACGCGCAGCGGAGGCGAGGTCGGCCGGCTCTCAGGCAGCTTCGACGCAGCCGACTTCGCCGCTGGAGAAGCGAAGCTGGCTCAGGCTCTCAACTCCGAGCTCTGCAAGCTGACCGACGTGTACGAGGTCAGGATTCACCTCGACGGGCGCGGCGAGTTCGCGAGCCACACGGCGCTCGGCACGCTCGACGCGACAGCTGACGCCAAGCGGGCAGGCCGGGGGAAGGTCTGGACAGCCGACGGGATGTACGGCTGGGCCGGCACGACCTTCATCCCGAAGACCGAGTGCACGGTGACCGCCCCCGTCGAACCGGTGGTCAGCTGGAAGGTGACGCTCACCGCAACCGACGCGGGGGTGCTCCGCGTCGAATGGACATGGGCTGACGGCGACATCGTGACCGGGACGGTCACCTGTCCCCTCCCGCGACCGGTGCCGGTCCCAGGTCAGCCCGGCGAGTCGATCCTCAACACGGGGCCGACGGCGTTCGACCTGCCGCCTGGCGGTGGGACGCAGACGCTGTCGGGAGGATTCGAAGCGCTCGGGCAGGGTTGGTTCAACAACGGCACCCTCACGGTGACACCGAAGGGAGTCGCGCGGATCGGGTGATCAGGCGTGCAGCTTGGCCTGATCGTCCGCGCTCGGAAACGCCCACGCCGACGTGTGGCGGGCGTCGGTGCGGAACTGGAAGCGGAGCTGGCTCGGCGGACGCAGGCCGTCGGAGGTGTTCGGGCGGAACGTCGCGCAGGGGTCGTCGAGGTCGAGCGCGCAGAGGTGGTTCTGCCGGAAGAAGCAGCTCTCGCAGTTGGCGACCGGCGCCTGCTTAGGCTTGCGCTTGCGGGCCGCCGGCAGGGGCATCTCGAGGGCGGCTGGAGCGGCGGCGGGTGACGACACGTCGGGCAATAAACACGTCTTCCTGCCGCAGCTCAAACCCCCAAACGTGCAAATCCCGTGAAAACGGAAACGCCGTTTCCGCAAATGCCGCACTTCGGTCTGACCTAGGGTGTCCAGCGATGAAGGTCCTCGTCACAGGAGCAAGCGGATTCGCCGGATCGGCGTTGATCGGGCGGCTCGCCAGCGACGACCTCACGATCCGCGCGTTCGGCCGCGACGCGGCGCGGATCCGGGCGGCCGGAGCCGAGCCGGACGAGATCGTCTGCGGTGACGCGGTCGCCGGGACCGGGCTCGACGAGGCGCTGGCAGGCGTCGACGTCACCTACTACCTGATCCATTCGATGGAGACCGGCGCCGATTCCTTCGGCGAGCGCGAACGGCGCTCGGCCGAGAACTTCGCCGCCGCCGCGAACCGCGCAGGGGTGCGCCGGATCGTCTACCTCGGCGTGCTGGCGCCAGAGGGTCACGAGGGCTCGGCGCACGTGCGCTCGCGGATGGCCGTCGAGGCCGCGCTCGCAACCGGCGCCCCGGAGCTCGTCGCGCTGCGCGCCTCGATCGCGATCGCTGCACGCTCGCGGTCGTTCCGGTTCCTCGTACGGCTGGTCGAGCGTGTGCCGGTGATGCCGCTTCCGAGCTGGCGCGAGCACCGCACCCAGCCGGTCGACGGGCGTGACGTCATCAGCGCGCTCACCGCCGCCGGGCTGCAGGACGATCTGCCCGGCCATCGCACGCTCGACCTGGCCGGCCCTGAGGTCGTGACCTACGGCGAGCTGATCGAGCGGATCCGTGACCTGATGCTGCTCGACCGACCGGGCCTGAAGCTACCGGTCTCTATGACGCCGGTCGCGAGCGCCGTCGCGGCTGCGATCGCCGGCGAGGACGTCGGCCTGATCCGGCCGCTGATGGAGGGTCTCGAGGGCGACCTCCTGCCCTCGCACGACGATGCCGCCGACGCGCTCGGCGTCAAGCTGCACACGCTCGATGCGGCGATCGAGCACGCTCTCGGAGAGTGGGAGCAGGTCGAGCAGCTGGCGGCGCGTTAGGGTCCTCGTCCCGTGTCCGACGTGCAGACATCGATCGAGATCGACGCGCCGATCGACGCCGTCTGGGAGCTCGTCATGGATGCCCACCGGCTCGAGCAGTGGGTGACGATCCACCGCGATCTCGTCAGCGCGACCGACACGACGATGAAGCAGGTGATGGTGATCCGGGGCGCGCCGTTCACGGTCGAGTGGCGGCTCGACGAGTCGCGGCCGCCGAGCTACGCGCACTGGCTCGGCAAGGGGCCGGCGGGGTCGAAGGCCGAGATCGAGTACCGGCTGACCGAGACCCGGAGCGGCGGTACCCGGTTCGACTACAAGAACGCTTTCGAGGCGCCCGGCGGACTGCTCGGCAAGGTCGCCTCGCGAGCGCTCGTCGGGTCCACACCCCAGCGCGAGGCCGACGCTTCTCTTCAGAAACTGAAACAGCTCCTGGAATCCTGAAGGATTCCTGTTGGTGTTACTGACACAGGCCTGTACAGTCGTCGGCATGGACTTTCTGGCAGAGAAGCGCAAGGAGATCGAGAACCGGCTCAAGGAGCTGCGTCCACTCGTGGAAGAGGCGAGCAAGCTCGAGGCCGCGCTCGACGCGCTCGACGGCATCGGCTCACCGGCCGCCCGCAAGAGCTCCTCGAAGACCAAGCGCTCACGCGGCAGTGCGAAGCCCCGCCGCAGTGGCTCGGGCAAGCCCGGCCGACCGAAGGGCTCGGGCAAGCGTGCGGCGCAGGCGCTGGCGCTGGTCGAGGCGCAGCCCGGAATCTCGATCCCCGAGATGGCGAGCCAGATGGGCATCCACCAGAACTACCTCTACCGCGTTCTGCCCGGGCTGCAGGCCGACGGCAAGGTCCGCAAGGAAGGCCGCGGCTGGCACGTCGCGGCCTAACCGGCCCGCCCCACTCACCCAGTCGAGTGTCGCGTGACCCATCGCCTGTGATGGGTCACGCGACACTCGACCTCAGCGGTCGCGGGAGTCGGCCTCGCGGATGACCGACTGGATCGTCGGATCGCTGAGGATCCGGCGGTCGGTCAGCGGGTTGACGATGCCGCGGAGGGTCGAGAGCAGCGCCCAGCGCTTCGGGCGGACGACGCGGGCCGCACGCTTCTCGATCCCCTGCACGATCGCCTCACCGGCCACGGCCGGTTTGAGACGCTTGTGGAGCGCCTTCGGGACCGAGTTGATCGCGGTCTGCGCGAGCGGGTCGGCGTCGAGCGCCTCGTGGACCATCGTGGTGTCGATGAACCCGAAGTAACAGGTCGTCGCGCTGGCGCCGTGCGGCGCAAGCTCGACGCGGAGCGTGCGCCCGAACTGCTCGACGGCCGCCTTGCTCATCGCGTACGGGGCGGAGCCCATCCCGTTGAGGAACGCGTAGACCGAGGAGATGACGACGGCGTGCCCCTTGTTCTCGACGATCTGCGGCAGCGCGGCCTCGACCGTGTTGACGACGCCGGTCTGGTTGACGGCGATCACGCGCTCGAAGGTCTCGGTTGGCATCGCGCGGAAGGTGGCGGCGCGGTTGGCGATGCCCGCGTTGGCGACGACAACGTCGAGCCGACCGAAGCGCTCGACCGCCTGCCCCACCGCGCGCTGCATCGCGGCGCGGTCGGTGACGTCGGCGCCGATCCCGATCGCGCGCTCGGCGTGGAGCCGGCCGGCGGCCTCCTGCGAGGCGCCCTCGTCGAGGTCGACGACGACGACGTTCGCGCCGCGGCGGATCATCGCCTCGGCCGTCGCGAAGCCGATGCCGCGCGCGGCGCCGGTGATCAGGGCGGTCTTGCCGGAGAGGTCGTAGCGAGGCATGGCGCGGGAGCCTACGGATCGAAGCGGTTTCGTTGCGCGGCCGTCACGATCGTTGGGGTTCGAGCACCGCGCCGTAGCACGCACGGCTACAATTGTGCACATGCTCGATGTCTCCGTCAGGGAGCTACGCAACGAGACGGCGAGCGTCGTCGCCCGGGTGCGGGCGGGCGAATCGGTAACGCTCACGGTCAACGGTCGTCCGGTGGCCGACATCGTCCCCCACCGAGGTGCCGGCAAAGCGTGGGCGAGTGCAGCGGAGGTGCGCGAACTGCTCAGCGATCCGCTCTTCGCCGCCGACCCGGGACTGCTCGACGACATCGCCGACGTTCGCGGCGAGACGATCGACTGATGCCTGCCGTCCTCGACGCGTCTGTCTTGATCGCGCAGGAGTCAGGGAGACCGCTGGGTGAGATCCCGGATGCGCTCGCCCTGTCGGTGATCACGATCGCCGAACTCGAGCTCGGGGTGCTGCGAGCGGCCGACACGGAGACGAGGTCTCGACGGCTGGCGACGCTGACCCGCGCCAGATCGGTGCTGCCAGTTCTCGACATCGACGATGCGGTCGCCAGCTGCTACGCCCGACTGGCGGCGGCCGAGCGCGAGGCCGGCCGAACCGTCCGTCACCACGACACGTGGATCGCCGCGACAGCGATGCGGCACAACGTGGCCGTGGTGACGCAGGACGCGGGGTTCGGTTCGTTCGACGGCGTCGAGGTGCTGAGGGTGTAGGCCATCCGGAAGGAAGGGCCGGCGCGAGAGCTGTCAGAGGTTCTGCACTCCCCGCGACTCCGTTGCGTCATGAACCCCGACGAACGGAGCAGGCGATGAGCGAGACCCCGGCAGGCTGGTACCCCGACCCGTCCGGAGGTCCGCAGCAGCGCTATTGGGACGGCGCGCAGTGGACCGACCAGGTGCAGGCGCACGCGGCGCCTGCGGCGCCGGAGCCGCCAAAGAAGAAACGGCATTGGTGCCGCTGGGTTGCGGCCGGAATCGTGCTCTTGATCGTCGTCGCGGCGATCGCGTCACCGAGCGACGAGTCCGGTGATTCGGCGTCGAGCGGCGACGCGGCGTCTTCGTCGTCATCTTCAGCCAGCGGCGGTGACGCTGGCGAGAAGAAGGAGTCGTGCGGGACGAAGGCGACCTCCGACTGCACGCCGCGCGCCCGGCCGAACGGGTCGGTGACGGTCGATGCGCTGAAGTGGCGGATCGCCTCTGCGCGCAGCGCGACCGAGCTCGGTGACCAGACCTACGGGCTCGGTGAGAAGGCCGACGGCGTCTTCGTGATCGTCGAGCTGGAGGTGACCTCGAGCCACGACGAGTCGGTGACGTTGTCGGACAGCGTGGTCAAGCTCGAGACCGAGGGCACCACGTACGAGGCCGACAACGACGGCACGGTCGCCGCGATCGGCGCCGGCGAAGAGCCGTTCTTCCTCGAGTCGCTCGGCCCGGACTCGACGATGACCGGGACGGTCGTCTTCGACCTGCCGGAGTCGAAGCTCGGGCAGAAGCTGGAGCTGCGCTTCGGCGAGCTCGGGTTCGGCGAGACGCACGGGTACATCCGGCTGCCGAGGCTCGGATGACCACGCTGAACACCGTTCGGGCGACGTGCTGCTCCTGCGGCGCGTCGTTCGAGCGGGTCGTGGTCGGGTCGACCTACGTGCACGGACCGCCAGACCTGGACCTGCGCGAGGGTCCGCTCGCCCGCGACTGCCACAGGTACCTGGTCGCTCCGTGCGAGTGGTGCGGCTTTCCGGCAGCGGAGGAGGATGAAGATGAACCGGAGGACCTCCGTCGTCGACTGGGTACCGCTCATCGCGAACTGCCCGCCTGCGGTGCTGCCGATGTCGAGTGGGCGGCGCTGAAGCGCCGCGGCCAGATCGAGCGTGGGGTCGGTCGTGACGAGGAGGCCGGAACGATGTTGCTGTCCGCCGCGTGGTGCGCCGACGACGCACGTGACGACCACGAGGCAACCAGGCTCCGACTCGATGCGGCGGAGGCATTCAGCGCCGCGATCGAAGCAGGTGGTCACGACGAGGATCAACCCGGAGCTTGCTTCGTGCGACTTGCCGACGTGCTGAGGCGGGCGGGGGTATGGGACGGCGCAGCGGAGGCGACCACTCTGGGGCTGGCGGAAGGGCCCGACCCGTTCGTCGCGGCTCTTCTGCGCTTCGAGCGCGAGCTGATCGAGAAGCGTGGCCGCGGCGCGCACTCCCTCGGTGAGGTCGAGGCGAGCGGCCTGCTGTAGGGAAGCGGTCGTTCACACTGAGAGCCGATGGCATCGAGGGAACTGAAGCTCCGGCGAGCCGATACCTGCGTCGAGTGCAGCTCAGCGCTCGACGCAGGCGTTCGTGCGTGGTGGGATGCAGACGCGAAGGCGGTGACCTGCCTTGGGTGCAGGGCCGGCGCAGAGGCGCCGGCCGAAGCCGCAGAACCGGCAGCTGAGCCTGAACCCGAATCCGCACCAGACGAGCTCGTGCGAGGCGAGGCCGGCGCCAGCATCCAGCGCGAGTACGAGAAGCGTCGGGCTAACCACGAGCGGCGTACGCGCGAGAAGTACCGCCTGACTGGAGGGCTGCGGCTGAGGTTCCAAGACGAGCCGCAGCACCTGAAGGCGTTTCGTACGGGAGCCGCGGGCGAGCGACAGGTCGCAAGCTCGCTCACCCGCTGGGTGCCTGCCGACAGGGCCGAGTTCCTGTTCAACCGCCGGATGCCAGGCGGGCGCGGGGACATCGACAACCTCGCCGTGTCCGCTCAGGGCGTGTGGGTGATCGACTCGAAGAACCTGAACGGCAAGAAGCGGATCGAGCGCGTCCGCAAGGGCGACGACGTGCTTTGGGTGAACGGCCGCAGGCGCACGAAGCTGCTCGATGGGCTGGACCGGCAGGTCGCGGCCGTGCGAGAGGCGCTGAGCCACTACCCCGACGTGGAGGTCTTCGGCGTCCTCTGCGTCACCGACGGCAACCTCCCGGCCTTCGGTAGCCGAAAGGTCCGAGGTCACTCGCTCCTGCACCACTATGGCCTCGCTCGATGTTTGCGTGACAAGGGCGAGCTTGATGCCGAGCGGCGAGCGGAGATCGCGCGGGTACTGGCCGACGCGTTTCCGGTGGCGTAGCCCGGCAAGTGCCGCCGCGATTACACCTGCATCAGCGCCGCGGCGGCCGGCCCCTCGCCTGAGCTCAGCAGCACGCCGAGCCGGAGGTCGCCTGGGATCTCCGGGTCACCGACTTGGCCTAGGGCGTCGAACACGTCAGCGGCGTTCGAGTGCACGAGCACCGCGCCGAGATCGTCGATCAGATAGCCGGCGGTTCGAAGGCCGGCGGCCAGGTCGTCTTCGCTCGCGCCCCACTCGAGCGGTTCAAGTGAGGTTGGCTCCGGCTCGTCGATGATGTCGAAGCCGTCGGGGGTGACAAAGAAGAGCTGCGTCGCGCCGACAGCGCTCCAGATCACCGCGTCGCAGCAGACGACTGCGAGCGTCAGCGACACGCCACCCCCTTCACTTCCGTGAAGCTCTGCGGGACCTGCCAGCGCGAGCCGCACCTGCTCCCACAGGATCTCCGGTTCCTCGATCGCCGTCTCGACGACGTCCGGCACGTTTCGCAACGCGGCAAGGAGCGCCCGCAGCGCGACACGGCTCGTAACGGGGTCGCCGTCGCCGGCTGCGCACGCGAGAACGGTGCACCCTTCGAACTCGACTACAGCGACGGCGTCATTGAGGGCGCCGGGGTTGACGAGCCCTGCCGCAAGGCCGCTTGCGAGTGACTCGATCCGGCGGCGACCCGGGGCGAGCTCGTCTCCCCAAAGCAGCAGCTTGACCCCGCTGCGCTCGGGGGTCGGAGTGCCGTCGGCCATCGCCGCGAGCAGGTCGCCGGCGTCCGTCTCCTCCCCATGCTCGGCAGAGAGCGCGAGCGCCCTGCGGTACGCGGCTCGAGCCTCTGCCAGCTCACCGATCGCCTCGGCCGCGGCGCCGAAGTAGCGCCACGCCCAGGGAAGTTGCGGCGCGATCTCCGTGTAGCAGCGGAGGTGGTGGTAGGCCTCACGCGGGCACCCGATTTCGAGCAGCGAGTAGCCGAGGCCGTAGTGGGCCATCAGCTCGCCCGCCTCGAGGCACTGGCGCCACGCGCGAACCGCCTCCTCCCCTTTCGCGTGGGTCGCGAGGCCGAAGAGGTAACGATTGAACGTGCCGTTGTTCCTGTAGCGATCACGCGCCGCCGTGATCACCGCACCAGCCGGCACGTCGAAGAGCCCGAGCACCGGGGCGTCGAAATGCTCACCACTCCACAGCTCGTCGATGTCGAAGGCTTCCGGGCCACGCTCGCTGAGCCGGAACACCCGGAAGCCGATGACCGGCTCGTCCGGGCTGTCGCGGAGCAGATCAATGCCGTCCGCGAGCTCGTGCCACTGGTCCTCGAGCCGCCCGTCGATCGTCGTCCCGAACTCGCACGCGGTGAGGATGTCGAGGGGATGGTCGACGCTGACGACTAGGCGAGGGCGGGTGGTGATGGGCATGGGTGAGGGTCGTCGTGAGGGCGGGAATCTGACGTCCGCCCTCCACGTTCACCGCATCGAGATCTCCCTGATGTCCCCCACCACCCGCTGCAGCGCCTCGACCGCCGGCTGCGCGCCTTCGCCGAGTTCCGCCCTACGCGCCGCGAACGCGTCGGCAAGCGAGCCGTAGTACCAGAGCTGTGCTTGGGCCGGGGCGTTGAACCGGTCCCACACCGCGTCGCCATGTGTGCGCAGATCGACTTCGATCGCTCGCGTGTTGTGGAGCTTGTCGGCGAGCGAGACGCGCAGCTCGTCGCGCTGCTTGTGCGCGATCTCGGCGATGTAGGCCTCCTTGCGAGCCCGCCAAGGCGGCTTGGGCTCTTCGTACGTGTCGGAGCACGCGAGCACGATCCGCTCGACGTCCGGTCCGAACACCTCACGGATGTGCGCCGCGGCGGCGAGGCCGCCGCCGTCTTCGACGACGTCATGGAGCAGCGCGGCGATCGCCTCGTCCTCGCTGCCTCCCATCTCGAGCACGAGCGAAGACACGGCCAGGAGGTGCGAGATGTACGGGATGCTCGTGCCCTTACGAACATCGGCGGCATGGTGGATGCGGGCGTAGGTCAGCGCGTCATCGAAGCGGGTGGTCAGTGCGGTCATCGGTCTCCTGTCGTGGCGTCGAGAAGAGAGTCGCTCGACGCCCGCAAATCTGACATGTCAGATCGTGCCGCCGAGCGCGACACTCCATCGACCATCAAGAGCGGTCGAGGGACCTGGACCTACGACACCGCGGCAACCGGCCCACAGGCACGGTGCTACAGCCAGGCGATGGAGGCAGCCATGCACGACGACGTGCCGCAGTTCGAGCACGACCCCGCCTACCGGGCCTACCGCGAGCGGGTCGCAGGCAGCTCGGGACACGCCGGAGCGCTCGCCGATCTAGCGCTCGACGTCGGGAGCGACCTTGAAATCACGCACGAGGAAGAACACGACCTGATCGGACGTATCACGGGTCACCTCGACGAGCTCAGACAGCTAGGCGCCGCGCTCCCGGGCGCGTTGATGAAATGCGAGTACTGCGGCGGCGCGCGTGATCGCGCCCCGGGCGGAACGCTGTCCCTGTGCTTCTGCCAGGGCAGGCCGTGCGGACACTGCGGAGCAGGCCGCACCCATCGCCCGGGCTCTGACTACTTCGACGCGGAACAGCTCGAGTTCTGGCACGTGCCGCACTTCGGAGGCACGGCGCAGTGCATGCACTGTCAGGAACAGTCAGAGCGGCTCGGCAGCCCGGGCTGGGCGGAAGGGCGGGGCGTGCTGCAATCAGCGGCCGAAGCCCTGTCGGCTCCGGTCGCCGGCTTCCGCGACGAGCTCCCGCCGCACACGCTGCTGGCGCTCCACGGCGGCGTGGAGGACTGGCACGACTTGGAGCTCGGTTCGCCGCCCGACGGCCGGCCGCTCTTCGTCGGCACGGCGCTGCCGGAGCTGCGGTACGCGCCGCGCGGGCTGGAGGTCGCGACGTGGTGCGGCGTCAGCCACGGCGAGGTGCCGGAACTGCTCGGCGACCTGCTGGTGCGCTGGCAGCCGCCGCTGAACGACGAGGTGGAGACGCCGTGGAACCGCTGACGTCAGGTGTCGGCCGCTCCCGCGACCCATACCCATGTGGCTCTTCACCCCTCACGGCTTCCTCTCGATCGTCGCCCACCGCGAGCACCCTGGCCGGCTGCTCGTGCGGGGCCGCACCCGTGAGGACGTCGAGTACTTCTGCGAGGTGACTGGCGAGGGCGCCCCGACCGAGACCCCAGGGGCCGACTACCGCTGGCGCGTGGCGGCGCCCGCTGACCTCGTCGCCTGGTTCGTCCAGCAACAGGTGCTCGAACTCGACTACCCGAACTTCAAGGACGCTGTCGCCGAGCGGCAGGGGTACGAGCGAGCGCACACCTACATGGATGTGTGGACAGCGGTGCGGCGGCTTCAGAACGACTGAGCGTCGCGTCCTGTCAGATCTCCGGCACCGAGGCGACTCCCTCTCTAACCCCGAGAAGGAGCACCTCATGCCCACTGACATCGCAGCCCCCAATCTTCAGCAGTACCTCGCCGGCAGTCTGCGCGTCGGCGCACCTGACACGCACGGCCCGCTCTCGGTGTTCCCCGTCTTCGGCCCGCCTCCGCGGCTCGAGTACGTGTCGTTCTCGCAGGGCGTCAAGGCAGGCGTCGTCGTCCGCGAGCTCGAGCAGCGGGCCGAGGTCAGCGACCTGCTCGTCATCAATCCGGCCAACGTGCCGGTGCTGCTGTTCGAGGGCGAGGAAGTTCTGGGCGCCCAGCAGAACCGCACCTTCGACACGTCGGTGCTCGTGCCGGTGGGCGCGCGAGTGCAGGTGCCTGTCTCTTGCGTCGAGGCCGGCCGCTGGGACGGCGCCCGTGCGCACGACCACTTCTCGCCGGCGCCGCAGGCCGCCTACCCGGCACTCCGTCGCCTGAAGAACGAGGCAGCGCGTGCACAGGTGGTCCGCGGCCACGAGCCTCGGGCGCATCAGGGCGCGGTGTGGAACGAGGTCGCGGCAAAGTCCGCCCGCCTCGGCGCGCAGTCGCACACAGGCGCGATGCACGACGTCTTCGAGGCACGCCGCAAACGACTCGACGAGTTCATCCAGGCGATCCCTCTGCACGACGGCCAGAACGGCGCGATCGCCGCAATCGGCGGCCACATCACCGTGCTCGACCACGTGAGCCGGCCTGACGTGTTCGCCACGCTGCACGGCCCGCTCGTCCAGGGCTACGCGCTCGACGCGCTGGAAGCAGGCGGTGACGGCCCGGTCGACGAGGGCGCGGTCGACGCGTTCCTCGCCGCGGTGCTCGGGGCGAGGGTGTCCGAGCACGACGGCATCGGGCTGGGGCGTGATGTGCGCTTCACCGACCGAGGCGTCGGAGGGTCGGGGCTGGTTGCCCGCGAGGAGCTGGTGCAGGTGACGGCGTTCGCGGAGGAGGCTGGCGGTGGTGAGGGCGTCATTCTGGGCACCAGGATTCGCCGGCCGTCGCGACGAGGCTAGACCGGTCGCTCTAGGGTTTCGTTGCCATGGCATCACTGTTGCTTCAGAAGCTCACAGCAGACGCACGCAGCGACCTGATCTCAGTCCTGTGGGAGTCGCAGGGTCACAAGTGCTTCATATGTGAAGAGCCAATCGACCTCGAGGTACATGCGGACAACATCGACGTGGACCACATAGAACCGCTTAGCCAGGGTGGGAAGGACGACAAGACGAACTTCGCGGCCACGCATGCCACGTGTAATCGTCAGAAGCAAGCAGCGCCGCTCGTGGTCGCTCGTGCGCTCGCCCGCTTTTCGAAGACCCAGTCGCGGACGCGTG
>WBZP01005922.1_pt1 | contig 12249 bp, 6 predicted proteins | sample 5204301 | NCBI WGS metagenome assembly WBZP01 (sample SAMN12412401, study PRJNA552823) | activated sludge metagenome | isolation source: activated sludge from nitrification reactor of wastewater treatment plant... | place: USA: Pennsylvania | collected 2017
AGTACCAAACAACTCGCCTGACAATTCCCGGTAACATTATACCCCAATCTGCAAAGGATCTGTATTTCTGCAGCGGTCAGGGTTCTGCGCGTCTCTCCTTCACCCAATTCAAAATTCATCACGTATGTATCTCCGCAATCATCGTCCAAATGACTAAGAGTGTTTACAAAATCTTCCTCGCTCTGCCCGACATAGTTGGCATTCACCGGAGGAGAGCCGCCTGCGTCGAATACCAGATCACCGCAAGTTTGATTCCAGATACCATCAGGCATCTCCGAGAAATCAGTGTTGTTAAATTCGTAGTCAAGGCAGCATTCAGCCGGCATCTGTGCGGGATCGTTGTTGATCATAAAGCCGCCGCCGGGTCTGCGCAGGTTCAAGTCCCATAACGTGTAAAAACCTTGCACAGGCTGCCCATTTTGTCCAATTTGCGAAGAAAAGCCCATTACATGCATTATTTCGTGTAGCACTACTGTGTAAAGGTCAAGTTGATTGGCTGGCGGAGTTCCTGTTCCGGCATAAAACGCAATATTGGGATTTAGTTCTATCAGCCCGTGTGTAGTCTGATTGGGAAACCGTGTATCGGTGTACCAGACACGGTGTACAAGGCTGTGCCCCAACCCGCAATAGTTAGGGAAAAACACCGTGCCTACGCCCGCAGTGCCTTGTGCCATCAGAGGGTCGAAGCGCACTTCTATCATGGCCCTGCGTCCATTCGTACCCTCTATCAGACCGGATACATACTGAAATACCGCGCAGATGGTCGCCCTTTGGGCAGCGTTAAAGTCGTAAGTAATGCCGGCTACGGTAACAGGGACGAAACATACCTGAAAATCAGAATTTGGCCCACAATCATCCACCACTGCGTTGGGAGGCAGGGTGATGTCTGCCTGCCCGTACAGGTTGCCAAAGCGATCCACATACCGCGCCTGGCCTGTAACCGGCTGTTGCTGTATGATGCCACACTGGTGCATAACCTGGGCTGAAGCAGCCTCAAAAAAGGCCCAAAACATCAGGAAAGCTAATCTGGCAGGCAGGAATTTACCCCCCCCATTAACCTTTCATTAACAAATCCTTTTCCCAAAAATCTTCGTTTTTTTAATGTGTTCTTCATAATCCGATTGTGTTAAAAAAATTATAAAAATCGGCCCTCGCGGACCGGAGAACGCTCGGTTTCCCTGCTGCTGTCGTTGCGACGGCGCAGAGGGTCAAAACCATTACACGGCCGCTGTGGGCGGCCTGTAAGTCCCGATAAAAAAACACAAAAGATTAAAAGAAGGGGATGAAAGCGTCCGGTAAAGGATTTACCAGATCACCCACATCAAACGACATACACCCTCCTGCCGGCCCCGACCCGGCAAAATTCGGCCCGGATTGTTGCAACGGAGCCGACGGGGGACGATGACTGTACGCTTTCCAAAACAGTCGGTGTCCAATGAAGAGGAGGCAAATGTAAGGAGGTTTTTGGATTTTTTATAGGAGGGCGCTTTTTTTATAAAAATTTTTTGCGGGGGGCTTTTCTGTGTATATTCCCTGAAGAATATTGAGTGTTTGTCTGTTGGGAAAGCTGTACTTTTGTGGCGTTTTTAAACTGTAAGTACCCTTGCGTCTGCTACACACATCGGATTGGCATTTAGGCCAAAAATTTATTACCGGTCAAAATCGGGAGGCTGAACAGGCCCTTGCCTTAGACTGGCTGCTGGCTGCTGTGCGGCAAAGCAGCCCGGACCTGCTGATGGTCAGTGGCGACGTATTTGATGTGAGCAATCCGCCCATACAGGCCGAGCGGATGTATTATCAGTTTTTAAATCAGTTAAAAACCACCACCACCTGCCGCCATTTAGTGATTGTAGGCGGCAACCACGACGCGCCCTCCAAACTGGATGCTCCCCGCGAGCTTTTGGAAGCCTTCCAGATACACATTGCTGGGGCAGTGAAAGAAAGTCCCGCCGATAACCTGCTGTTGCTCAAAAAGCCGGATGGTACGCCCGAAGCCCTCGTGGCTGCTATTCCCTTTCTGCGCGAACGCGATGTCACACAGGGCGTACCCGGTGAAGACGTAGAGGCCCGCATTGCCCGCATTCGCGCCGGCATTGTCGCCTATTACCGCCACACCGCCGAGGCCGCAAAGGAGGTGCGCGCTACCCTGACAGTTCCTGTTCCCCTGATTGCCACCGGTCACTTGTATGCTACCGGAGCGTCCGCCAGCGAAGAACAGCGCAATATTTATCTCGGCAATTTAGACAATATCAGCGCTGCCGATCTCGACCCCGTGTTCGATTATATTGCCCTTGGCCACATCCACAAAGCGCAGCGCATAGCCGGGCAAGAGCGCATCCGGTACAGCGGCTCCCTTATCCCCCTCAGTTTCAGCGAAATAAAAGACAAAAAAATAATTCTGATCGCCGATTTTGATGCCGCCGGCCAACTTTCCGGCGTTCAGGAAATGGAAGTGCCGGTATTCAGGCAACTGCTCACTCTGCGCGGTACCTTCCCCGAATTGTCCCAAAAAATAGCCGCCCTCGCTCCCCCTCCGCCCTCCCTTCCCACCTCCCACCTCCCACCTCCCACATCAGACATTCCACATCCTCCCTCTTCCCTTCCTGCGTGGCTCAAAATCATCGTTCAGGGCCGCGATCTGCCTGCCGATGTGAATGAGGCCCTGCGCCGCGAAGCCAAAGAAGCAGGTGTGGAAATACTGCGCTTGGAAATAGAGCGTACTTTTACTGCAAGCGGCGGCTTTTCCGAAGACGTGCAGGAAAGTCTGCAATTTTTGGAGGTGGAAGACGTATTTTTGCGGCGCTGTGCTGCTGAAGGTTTGTCGGAAGAAGCCACAGCAGCCTTGTTGTTGCGTTTCAAAGAATTGCTGCACCTCGCACCCGAAGTCCGTTCTTAGGGGCATACTTTTTCGTAAAAATTTCATTTTTTTCAAAATACGATGCGAAATGACGCAAAGCCGGTACTTTTGCGTCCGCAACCCCTTTTTCTCCCTTTTGAGTACCATCCCGACCGTAGTGCATTTTGAAATCCTGCATTCGATTGCGGCACCTGATTACAAGCGCTATTCATCATTCAACATCCAATTTTTATTCAGCGTATGTCTGATATTGTTTTTTCCCTGATCCAACAGGAATTAGAGCGCCAGCGACACGGCGTGGAATTGATTGCCTCCGAAAACTTCACCAGTCAGGCCGTATTAGATGCGATGGGTACCTGCCTGACCAACAAATATGCCGAAGGCTACCCGGGCAGGCGCTATTATGGTGGCTGCGAAGTGGTGGATCAAATAGAGCAATTGGCCATTGACCGCCTTTGTCAGCTGTTTGGCGCGGCATGGGCCAATGTGCAGCCCCATTCGGGGGCGCAGGCCAATGCCGCCGTGTTTTTGGCCTGTTTGCAACCGGGCGATAAAATTCTGGGTTTCAATCTGGCACACGGCGGTCACTTGTCGCACGGCCATCCGGTCAACTATTCCGGCAAGGTGTATCAGCCTTCTTTCTATGGCGTGGAAGAAGAAACCGGGCGCATTGACATGGATAAGGTGGAGGCCCTGGCCCAAAAAGAGCGCCCCAAACTCATCATTTGCGGCGCTTCGGCCTATGCCCGCGATTGGGACTACGCACGTTTTCGCAAAATTGCAGATTCCGTTGGTGCCCTGTTGCTGGCCGACATTGCCCACCCGGCGGGCCTGATTGCTGCCAAACTGCTGAACGATCCCCTGCCGCACTGCCACATCGTCAGCAGCACGACCCATAAAACCCTGCGTGGTCCGCGTGGCGGCATCATCATGATGGGCACCGACACAGACAATCCGTGGGGGCGCATGACCAAAAAAGGCACTCCCATCAAGATGTCCTCCATATTGGACAGTGGCGTGTTTCCCGGTATGCAAGGCGGGCCGTTGGAACACGTCATTGCTGCCAAGGCCGTCGCTTTTGGAGAAGCCTTGCAGCCTGTTTTCCGCACCTATGGCGAACAGGTGATTCGCAACGCTCGCGCCATGGCCGAAGAGTTTGTCAGCAGGGGCTACCGCATTATTTCGGGGGGGACTGATAACCACCTGATGCTGATTGATCTGCGCCCGAAAAATGTGACCGGCAAAGCCGCCGAGGCCATTTTGGGCGCTGCCGACATCACCGTGAATAAAAACATGATTCCCTTCGACCCGCAACCTCCGGTTACCACTTCCGGCATCCGGGTCGGGACGGCAGCGGTCACTTCGCGTGGCTTTCAGGAAGCAGATTGCCGTCAGGTGGCGGTGTGGATTGATGAAGCCCTGACCCATCCCGACGATGCAGAACGCCACCGCCGCATTGGAGGGGCCATTAAGGACTATATGGCCCGCTTCCCGTTGTATGGGGCGTAGGAGGCAGCGGACCGTTTTTATAGTTTGATTTCCAATGACAATTGTGCGAAAGGCTGTCGGTCGCGCTCGTTTAAAAAACGATAACCGCCGCGCAATCCCGCATTCAGGCCCGCCCGCACCATCCCCAGTGTAAGGTCGGCAAAGGCAATATAATCCAGTTCCGTGCGGGCGGTGCTGGTCAGGGGAATTTGTGTGGCCCCTTTACGCACTACCACTTTGTCCACGCCTTTGCCCCGGCTGATTTCGTAGGCGATGTTGCCCTCGCTTTGTTCATTCCGGCGCACATAGCGCAGACCCCCTCCGATGCCGAGGCCCAGAAAGCGCGTGAAGTTTTTGCGCAGCAGCAGGGGCAGCTCTGCGGAGACCGACCCTGTGGTGCGGGTGAAGGTGCGCGTAACCGTGGAATCCAACACCGCAGTACCCTGCACCACTATGGGATAGACCGTGACGACAGGGTCCTGTTTGGGCAGCTCAGTTTGTCCCCGGAATCCCGTCAGCAGTTCCAACTGGGGATAGACTTTCCAGGATTTATATGGCGAAAGGCTAAAGCCCAGCAGGGGATAGCCGGCCTGAATGGAATCCGGGTGGGCGTTGTAGCCGACTTTGATGCCGGGTGATATACCGATTTTAAAGCGGGTACGCGTGTAATTGGTGATCACGGGCGGATTTTTATCAAATACGATGTCGGCGCGGCTGCTAAACGACCGCTTGGCCATGCGTTTTTCGGGTTCAATGCGGTATTTGACAAATCCTTGCGTGGAGTCGTAGTCAGTCACGCCTTTCTGGCGGCTGCCTGGAAGGTATATATTTCGGAAAGTGAAAACCAGTCCATTATCGGAAGAGGCAGTTTCCAGACAGCTGCCGGTTGTTTTCGGGTCGCGGCACACAGGGCATTTGGGATACCAGTCCACAGGGCGCATTTTGCCCACATCGAGTCCTTTCGGCACGCTGATGGTGACCTGCACGGTTGTGGCAGGGCCTTCCCCGTTGTTTTGAAATTTGACTTTGTAGTCCATGTTTTTGGAACCCAGTGTCCGGTAATTGACCCGCGTATCGGACACGCTGATGCGGTTGGGATCGTGGGAATGAACGATTTCCAGTTCCAACGTATAGGCCTCCGGTGGCAGCTGCGGATTGGATGGCTCAAATATGGCCTGTACATAAATGGTGGCACTGAGGTCTTTGAGCATTTTTTCGGTACCGAGCAGCGAAACGAACAAATTGCGGGTGGCCCCTGCGCCCAGCTGACTGAACTGCCACGATTGTTCTTCCCTGAAAATGCTGCGCGCACGGTCGAGCAGGGCAGTGGCGGCAAGGGGAGGTGGCTCGGCATTATGGATGGTTTCTACGCCTGTGCGGCGGTGAGGCCATGCTCCCACTTGTGGCCAAACGTCGGCTACTGCTGTAGGCGCATGGGCAAAAGGAACAGCAGCAGGCAGCGACATGGACAACCGGTCGTCGGGTATCTCTCCGAAGTGGGTGCGGGCCTCCATAAAAGCAAAATGCCGATCCGGATACTTTTTTTCGTTGAAAAAGAGGTAGAGGCGACCATCTGTGGGGGCAGTACCTGTATTCCGATAACTACAGGTCAGGGTGATTTCTTCGGTGGCTTTGGCAGCGCGGTTGGTTTTCAGCGCAATGGCCTGACCGCCGTTTTGAAACACCCCGGGTACCGGTGCCTCAGTACCCGCCACTTTGGCGGCTGCCTTTTTCTTTTTTTTGCGCGGCACCTTGCCGTCGTCGTAATGGTTGGTGACATCCAGCAGGGCAGTGTATTCGCCCGGCCGGGCATATACATGAATTGGCGCTGCTTCCGTGCTGAACGTGCCGTCGCCAAATTCCCAGTGATAGGTGTAGAAAGCGGCGGGCGCTCCGGCCAATTGTTGCAAAGGCGGCAAAATGGCCTGGAAATGTACCGCATTGCCCACCGAAGCGGCATTGAAGTCGGCCGTTCTTTCCGTGTCGGTATTTTGTGCGCATGCTCCGATACACCCACTGAAAAGCAGGCTGAACAGAACAGGGCGCAGTGACTTTGTATAGGACGGGCGAAAATTTTTCATATACCTTTGCGTTTTGATGCTGCAAAGATGGAATTTTTTAGCGTAAAAAAGGCACACTGGTGGATTATAGCGCTGGTGTGGCTCGTAACTGCCTGGTGCAGCGAGGGCTGGCACCACCCGGACGAGCATTTCCAATTGATCGAACCCGCACTGTACAAGATGGGCCGTATTCCCACCAGCTCCCTTGCCTGGGAGTTCGACGCACACATCCGTCCCGGCCTGCAACCGCTTATTGCCGTGGGGTGCCTCCGGCTTTTTGAAGTTTGGGGCGTGTGGGATCCCTTTTTGCAGGCTTTTCTGTTGCGTCTGCTCAGTGGTTTGCTGGCCGGGGGAGCCATGCTGCTCTGGTTGCGGCGGTTGGGCCTGGTGTCTTTCTCAACAGGCAGTGGTGCTTTCATCGGTGGACTGCTGTTGCTTTGCTGGTTTTTGCCCTATATCAGTGTGCGTTTTTCCTCCGAAAATTGGGCCGCTTTTGTGTTTTTATACGGCCTCTTTTTTGTAACGTCCGCTGCCGATCAGCCAGCGCTGCGTGCCTGGCTCTATGGCGCAGGGGGTTTTTTGCTGGGTCTTTCTTTTTTTCTGCGCTTCCAAATGGCTTTTAGTATAGCCGGTGCAGGGCTTTGGTTGCTTTGGGTGCAACGCGTGCGCGGACAAGCCTTGTTGAGTAGTTGCGTGGGCGGGCTTTTAGCGATTTTTGCGGGTTTGGCGGCAGATTACTGGTTCTATGGTCATTGGGAAAATACCGCTTGGCAGTATTTCAACATCAATATTACGGAAAACAAGGCGGCCGCGTGGGGGGTGTCGCCGTGGTGGTATTATGGGGCAGCCTTTTTGCTGTCTGCCCTGCCGCCTGTCAGTGTTTTGTTGGCCGCCGCCGCCGCGCAGAGTGTTCTGAAAGAGCGTTTATCTGTTTTTGTGTGGGTGTTGTTGCCTTTTCTTTTGGCCCACAGCGCGGTGGGACATAAGGAACTGCGGTTTGTTTTCCCGATGGCTTTTCCGTTTTTAGCACTGGCAGCATTAGGTTGGAGACAGGGGGCGGCAAGGGGCATGCGGAGTCGGGGCTTTGGTTATTTTGTTCAGTTTTGCCTGTTGGTCAATTTTGTGGCTTTGGCGGTACGCAGTGTCCTGCCTGCACAGGAGGCCCTTCCGCCCTTGCGCTATATTGCCCGGCAACACTATAAGACACCCGTCACCTTGTTCTGTTTGAAAGAAGACCCGTTTGAATTGGTAGGCCTGACCGCGCATTTTTATCGGCCGACTAATCTGCAGGTGGTGGTTTTGCCCCACCTGATGGCATTGGATACGTGTGTTGTTCCGCCCAACAGCCTGCTTTTGTATCCGCGTATGCAGGTTGAACAGGGGCCAGAGCGGGTTGCCCTACGGCCTGCCTATGCGTTTTTTCCTCAGTGGATTGCTTTTTTGAATGTCAATAACTGGCAAAGCCGTTCCCGGTTGTGGAGTGTGTGGCAGGTTGAACACAGGCAAAATTGAAAATTTGTCCCTTTACAGATTATCGTCCTCCACGCTGTCCAAAAACTGCGTTACCTCTTTCAGTACACTTTCCACGCAGCCGTCTTCAAAAGGCGATTTCAGTCCCGCTAATTGTACCAGCCCTAAAAAGGAACGACTGCCGCCTGCCTTGCACAGTTTGATGTAGTCTCTCCACGCCTGTTTGGGCTGATGGCGATAACGGTTCCAAAACTGAAGGGCACAAATTTGCGCCAGTGTATAGTCTATATAATAGAAAGGCGAGTTGAAAATGTGGTTTTGGCGCTGCCAAAAACGCCCCTCTTCCAAATGGGGCATACCGTCGTAGTCACGGTGGGGCAGGTAAATTTTTTCTAATTGCCGCCAGGCTCTGTTGCGCTCTTCGGGAGCCATGCCCGGATTTTCGTACACGATGTGCTGAAATTCATCCACGGCTACTCCATAAGGCAGGAAAAACAAGGTACTGCCGAGGTGGTGGAAGTAGTACTTCTGCGTGTCTTCACCGAAAAACAATTGCATCCACGGCCAGGTAAAAAATTCCATACTCATGGAATGAATCTCTGCGGCATCGAAAGTAGGCCACTGATATTCCTCAAAGGAGAGGCGACTGCTTGACCACACCTGAAAAGCGTGTCCCGCTTCGTGGGTCAACACATCCACATCGCCGCTGGTGCCGTTGAAATTCGAAAAAATGAAGGGCGCATTGTAGGCATCTATGTAAGTGCAGTAGCCACCCGTGGCTTTGTCTGCGCGATTCACTAAGTCCATCAATCTGCTTTGCCGCATAAACTGAAAAAAGCGATCGGTGTCGGGGCTGAGTTCGCGGTACATGCGGGCAGCGCTTTCCACAATCTCTTCGGGCGTACCGGTGGGTTTGGGATTGCCGGTTTTAAATTTATACTCCTCGTCGTAGTAATTCAACTTATCAAGCCCGAGGCGGCGGCTCTGTCGCTCGTACAGGGCGGAAGTGATGGGTACAATCAATTCGCGCACCTGCCGACGGTAATTGGCCACCATTTCGGGCGTATAATCAGAGCGACGCATCCGGGCATAGCCCACCTCTACAAAATTGCGGTAGCCCAATTTAACAGCGATTTCATGGCGGGTGCCAACCAGCTGATCGAAAAGCGATTCAATATGCGGGGTCTGCTCCTTGAAAAAACCCCATTTGGCCTCGGCGGCCCGGCGGCGCACATCGCGGTCGTCGGATACCTCCAAAGCGCTCAGGCTGCTCAGGTTATGTACTTTCCCGTCGAAGGAAATTTTGGCCATCGCTTTTATTTTCGTATATTCGGAACTGAGGGTGTTTTCCCGCTGTAAGTTTTCCAAAATGGTCGGCTGGAACGTTTTCAAGGCCATTTCGGCAAGGACAAACAACTGTTTGCCGTATTTTTCTTCCAAATCGGCCCGAAATGGCGACCGCAGCAATGCCTCGTAAAAGCGGTTGTTTAAGGCTTCAAAGGCAGGCAGCTGGGCATCGAAGTAGGCGTTTTCCGCGTCATAAAAAGCATCGGCTGTATTGGAAGTATGGCGCACAATGCACAGGTTGTACATGCTGTTGAAAGACTTGCGCAGGGCGTTGAGTTGTGCTAATTTGCGGCTTTGCACCGACGCGGAAGGGGCATTTTGAAAATCCTTCAGGTGGACATCAAATTTGCGGCTCAAAACCGTCATATCGGGGCGGGTGTACTCAAATTGGTCAAATGTCATGGTAATCACGGATACGCCAAACAGGCGCAATGATTTGGATTTTATTAAAATGGATAAAACACATTGTTTCGACGGCGCGTCGTGCATACAAGAGCAGACGCGCCGTCGAAACAGTGCAATAAAGAGGCAAAGGTACTATAAAATTCTGTTTACTTGGCTACAGTAACGTCCCCTTCTTTAAAGATAATTTCGCCATCTGTCAGGCGGGCGCGCAGATAATAGACATATACGCCCACCCCGACATCTTTGCTGTCGCCCATTTTGCCGTCCCAGCCCGGCCAAAATTTAGGCACTACCCTGCCTTCCCACTCATAAACCATATTACCCCAACGGTCGAAAATCCGCACCAACTCCAGGTCAGTGACATTGTCGCTGGAATTTACCGTAAAGAGGTCATTTTTTCCGTCCCCATTGGGGGTAAACACATTGGGTACATAAATGTCTGCCTCCCTGCGTACATTCACCCGAATGGAAGTACTAACCAGGCAATTCGAAGTGTCTGTGAGCGTCAGTCGGTACACATTGCTCTTCAAAGGAGTCCACACCTGAGTAAGTGTGCCGACGCGGCTCGTATCCGGCAGGGGCGACCAGATAATGGTATCTATGGATGCCGTCGTCAGGTTGGTCAGGGCCGTTAAGGTCAATTCCTGTCCTAATCGGACCGAAGTATCGCGGGGCAGTTGCAGAGAAATCACCGGGGGAATGACCACCTGAACGGTTGTATCCGTGGTGCAGCCATTGCCATCCGTTACTTCAATGGTGTTGCTTCCTGCCCGCAACAGAATCACCCCGTTTCCGGCAAAATTGCCGTTGACCCGGATAATATAGGGGGCTGCGCCTCCGTCGGTCTGTATGAAGGCATCGGTAGCAACCGCGCCGCACAAGGGAGTCAGTACCTGTACCTGCAGTTCTACCGGGGGCGGGGCTTTCAACTCCACTGAAGCCGTTGCCGAGCAGCGATTCTCATCGGTGACGGTGACCGTATAAAGACCGGGCAGCACATTGGACAAATTTTGCGTCGTGGCGTTGTTACTCCAAGAATAAGTATAGCTGCTGCTGCCGCCACTCACCAAAACAGCAGTGCCTGCTTCGCTGTCGCCTGCACAACGCACACTGTAGGGCGGGGCTTTCAGCACGGCATTGGCATCTACGGTCATTTTGCCGGGAGCCGGAATGTTCACTGTGGAAGTCACAGTGGCACCGCCGTTCGCGGTAATGGTCACTTTAAAATCGCCGGGGGGCAGGTTCAGGACGCTTACAGGCGTATTGAGGGCGGTTATCTCCCCGTTGCCGGCAGCTCCGTTGCTGTTAGTCCAGCTGTACTGGAAAGGCGGTTCGCCGTTGGTGGCCCGAATAAGGGCGATGCCGTCGCTGCGGTCCGAACAGGTAGCCGGACGCGCTTCCACGGCGATTTGGGGTGCGCACCGGACGGCATCATAAGTGTTCGTTATAAACACTAAGGAGTCACACCCTGCGTTGTTGAATAATCTTCGGGTAATCACGGTGCCTGCCTGCGCCGCATTGCAGGTGGCCATCGTCAGGCGCGTGGTGTCGCTGCGCAATAAAGTTGTAGTGGTGACCACCAAAGAATCGCAGCCCACCCTGTTGGTAAACATTGCTGTTGTAACACCCGCTTGGGCAGGCACACAGGTCGTTCTTGCGAGCCTGATGGTGTCAACTCTCAAAAGGCTGGTAGTCGTAATTACCACCGAGTCGCAGCCTAAGGCATTGTTGTATTTTTCAATGGTCGTACCCGCCTGTAGCCGATCGCAGGTAGTGGCCTGCACGCGCATGGTGTCGGGCGGCGCATACAAGGTAGTGGTAATCACTAAGGAATCGCAATTGCCCCTGTTTTTCAGAGTTTTCTGTGTAATGCCTGCCTGCGTCCGGTCGCAGCTGAAAGCAGTCAGCAGCGTGGTATCCCGTCCCGCCGGGTCAAAAATCGCAGTGGCAATAATCACGCTGTCGCAACCAAATTGATTGACTAATTTCTGTATCGTGGTGACTGCCTGTTCGGGTATGCAGGTAACCCGTGTCAGGCGTACAGTATCTGTCCTCGACAAAATGGTATTCGTAATGACTATGGAGTCGCAGCCAAAGCGATTGACCAATTTTTGGGTACTAAGCCCCGCTTGCAATGGATCGCAGCTGCGCCTTTGCAGCCGAAGGGTGTCGCGCGGCGACAAAACGGTGATTGTAATCACCACAGAATCGCAACCGAGCGAATTGGTCAGGGAACGCACCTGTGTACCTGCCTGCAATGGGTCGCAGGTGCGCAATTGTAGCCGTGTGGTGTCTCTTCCCGTCGGGTCGAAAGTAATAGCAGTAAGCACTAAGGAGTCGCACCCGAAGCGGTTGCGCAGGTGCTGCATGTTGTTTCCCACCAATAGCGGATTGCAGGTGGTACGACTAAGTCGGGTGGTGTCGCTGCGCAACAGGGTGGTGGTCGTAATCACCAGAGAATCGCACCCTGCCCGGTTTTTCAGGGGCTGTATGTTGACCCCCGCCTGCGTTCGGTCGCAGGTAGTTCGGCTAAGTCGGGTGGTGTCGCTGCGCAACAGGGTGGTGGTCGTAATCACCAGAGAATCGCACCCTGCCCGGTTTTTCAGGGGCTGTATGTTCACC
>WBZP01005923.1_pt1 | contig 12248 bp, 13 predicted proteins | sample 5204301 | NCBI WGS metagenome assembly WBZP01 (sample SAMN12412401, study PRJNA552823) | activated sludge metagenome | isolation source: activated sludge from nitrification reactor of wastewater treatment plant... | place: USA: Pennsylvania | collected 2017
CCAGGCTCTTGGGTCCGTCGCCCTTTTTCTTCGGCGCCGAGTAGTAGGAAAGCGCCTGATAATCAATCTTCGGGTAGTGGACATGCGCCCACTGGGGTTCCTGCTGGGTCAGCCAATGACGAAAGGCTACCAGCCGCCATTCCAGCAACCAGTCCGGTTCCTGCTTTTTGGCCGAGATCAGCCGGATAACGTCTTCGTCCAGCCCCGGCGGCACGGTGTCCTGTTCGATATCGGTCACGAAGCCGTATTTGTAGTCGCTGGTGGCGAGTCGTTCGAGGGTTTCGGTGCTGTCGGTCATGGGGTGAGATTCCTGTTCCAGAAAGTCGGCGGTTCAGACGGGGCGACTGGTGGCGTGGTCGGCCATGGCCCGATGCAGAGGATGGAAACGTACCGGTTGGGGTGGGTCGGGCTGGCTCATTTCTTCCAGGCTAATGCTCTGCAAGGCGGTATAAATAGCCTGGTTGATGCGGCTCCAGTGACCGCTGACCTCGCAGTGCTCCTGCCGCGCGCAGCCGTCGTGGGTTTCATCGCTGCATTCGGTGATGGCGATGGGACCCTCCAGCGCGCCGATGATGTCGGCCGCCGAAATCTTCGCCGCTGGCCGCGCCAGGCTGTAGCCACCCTGCGCGCCGCGCTGCGAGGCGAGCAGCCCCGCCCGCGCCAGACTCTTGAGGATTTTGCTGACCATCGGCAGCGGCAGCCGACGCTGCTGCGCCAAAGTGGCGGCGCTGCGCGGTTGACCCTCGGTTTGCGCCAGGCAGGTCATCAGCACGATGCCGTAGTCAGCTTCCCGGGTGATTCGAATCATGGACGCTCCGCGTGACTCAGCCTAATCAGTACCTGATTAGTACTATTTATAAGTAGAATAGTTCAAAACGCGGCGTTTGCCAAGGTGATCCGCCAAGGCTGGCGCCTTGATCTTAAAGGCCGGCTCCCATGGCGAAATCTTCCTGTTCACCGCGCCCGCTGCAACGCCCGAATCCCCTGCTCCAGCCCTTCCAGCGACAATGGAAACATCCGTTCGCCCATCAAGTCCCGCACCATCTGGATCGAGGGCACATAGCTCCAACGATTTTGATGCTGCGGATTGAGCCAGATGGCGCGGGGAAAAGCAGCCAGCAGCCGGTTCAGCCACACATCGCCGGCCTCGGGATTGAAATGCTCGACGCTGCCGCCCGGATAGGTGATCTCATACGGACTCATGGTGGCGTCGCCGACCAGGATCAGTTTGTAATCCTGGCTGAAGGTGCGCAGCACTGTCAGGGTCTCGGCCTTCTCGGTGTAGCGGCGGCGGTTGTCCTTCCACAGCCCCTCGTAGACCATGTTGTGAAAGTAGAAGTATTCCAGGTGCTTGAACTCGCCACGCGCCGCCGAGAACAGTTCCTCGCAAACCCGGACGTGATCGTCCATCGAGCCGCCCACGTCCAGGAACAGCAGCACCTTCACCGCATTGTGTCGCTCCGGCACCATCTTCAGGTCCAGATAGCCGGCGTTGCGCGCCGTCGAACGGATGGTGTCGTCCAGGTCCAGCTCCTCGGCGGCGCCCTCGCGGGCGAAGCGCCGCAAGCGGCGCAGCGCGACCTTGATGTTGCGGGTGCCGAGTTCGATGGCATCGTCCAGATTGCGGAACTCGCGGCGATCCCACACCTTCACCGCCCGGCGGTGGCGGGAAGCATCCTGGCCGATGCGGATGCCTTCCGGGTTGTAGCCATAGGCCCCATACGGCGAGGTTCCGGCGGTACCAATCCACTTGTTGCCGCCCTGATGCCGGCCTTCCTGCTCGGCCATGCGCTGGGCGAAGGTTTCCATCAGTTTTTTCCAGCCGCCCATGGCTTCGATGAGTTGCTGGTCCTCCTCGCTCAGGGTCAGTTCCGCCAATTTATGCAACCATTCCAACGGCACCTTGGCGCCGATCATCTCGTCGAACAGCGTCTCCAGCCCCTTGAAGTGGCTGCCGAACACCTGATCGAAGCGGTCGTAATGGCGCTCGTCTTTCACCAGCGTCGCCCGCGCCAGGTAATAGAACTCCTCGATATCGTGGGCGGTAACGCGCTGGTTCAGTGCTTCCAGCAGGGTCAGAAATTCGGTCAGCGTGACCGGAAGGCCGGCCTTGCGCAATTTAAAGAAGAAGTCGGTCATCATCAACGGAACCCTCACCCCCAGCCCCTCTCCCGCAAGCGGGCGAGGGGAGATTCACTCAATCCTTCTTGCGCCGACTCATGAACAGCAGTCGCTCGAACAGATGCACGTCCTGCTCGTTCTTCAGCAGCGCGCCGCACAGTGGTGGAATCAACTTGCGCTGGTCACCGCGCAGCGCCTCGGGCGGAATGTCCTCGGTCACCAGCAGCTTGATCCAGTCCAGCAACTCCGAGGTGGATGGCCGCTTTTTCAGCCCCGGCACCTCGCGGATCTCGAAGAACGCTTCCAGCGCCTCGCTCAACAGCCGCTTTTTCAAATCCGGGTAATGGACTCGCACGATCCGCTCCATGGTTTCCTTGTCGGGGAAGCGGATGTAATGGAAAAAGCAGCGGCGCAGAAACGCGTCCGGCAGCTCTTTCTCGTTGTTGCTGGTAATGATGATGACCGGCCGGTACCGGGCCTTGACCGTTTGCCGGGTCTCGTAGACGTGGAATTCCATCCGGTCGAGTTCGAGTAGCAGGTCGTTGGGAAACTCGATGTCGGCCTTGTCGATCTCGTCGATCAGCAATACCGGCTGCATCTCATGGGTGAACGCCTCCCACAGCTTGCCCTTGACGATGTAATTACCGATGTCGTGGACCCGCGCGTCGCCCAACTGCGAATCGCGCAGCCGCGACACCGCGTCGTACTCGTACAAGCCCTGCTGAGCCTTGGTGGTGGACTTGATGTGCCACTGAATGAGCGGCCGATTCAGGGCGATGGCGACTTCCTCGGCCAGTTGGGTCTTGCCGGTGCCCGGTTCGCCCTTGACCAGTAACGGCCGGCCCAGGGTCACGGCGGCGTTCACCGCCATCATCAGATCGTCGGTGACGACATAGCGGTCGGTGCCGCTAAAACGGGTGGGTGCCATGGAACGTGGTCTCCTGCGGCGCGGCGGCGCAAAGCGGGTGGGGTCTGAGTTCCAATTGTTGGACAGCACGGTGGTTCGCGCAAGTTTCCAACGATTAGGAACGCGATAGCCATGATTCCAATTCAGCATTCATATATCTTAACCATATATAAAACTAAAAATTTATTCTAATTTATGCATAATTTTTTTTGCTACCGTTGTCAGTCTGGACGCTCTAATCTCTAACAAGCACTCTAAACAATTCACAGCGCGCGAGGAAAAACAATGAAGGCGAATGACATCCTGGCAACCATCGGCAACACGCCCCATGTTCGCATCAACCGGCTGTTCGCCGATCGCAAGGTCGAAGTTTGGATAAAGTTGGAGCGAGCCAATCCCGGCGGCAGCATCAAGGACCGCATCGGCCTGGCGATGATCGAGGACGCCGAACGGCGCGGCGTCCTCAAATCAGACACCATCATCGTCGAACCGACCTCCGGCAATACCGGCATCGCGCTGGCGATGGTGGCGGCGGTCAAGGGTTACCGCCTGATCCTGACCATGCCGGAGTCGATGTCGCTGGAGCGGCGGCGTTATCTGGCGGCGCTGGGTGCGGAACTGGTGCTGACGCCCAAGGAAAAGGGGATGCCGGGCGCGATCGAGAAAGCCCAGGATCTGGTGCGGGATACGCCGAACGCTTGGATGCCACAGCAGTTCGAGAATCCCGCCAATGTCGAGATCCACCGCCGTACCACCGCCCAGGAAATACTCAGCGATTTTCCCGAGGGGCTGGACTACCTGGTCACCGGGGTCGGCACCGGCGGCCACATCACCGGCTGCGCTGAGGTCTTGAAGGAAAAATTTCATAATATCAAGGTATTAGCCGTAGAGCCCACCGCTTCTCCAGTGCTCAGCGGCGGCCAGCGCGGCCCGCATCCGATTCAGGGCATCGGCGCCGGTTTTGTGCCGAAGGTACTGAATATGGCCATTCTCGACGGCATCGTGCAGGTTGCCCACGAGGATGCATTCAAGTTCGCGGTACGCTGCGCCAAGGAGGAAGGTATCTTTATCGGCATCTCCTCCGGCGCGTCGCTGGCGGCGGTGGCCCAGAAACTGCCGGAAATTCCCGATGGCAGCCGGGTGCTGACCTTCTGCTACGACACCGGCGAGCGCTACTTGTCGGTGGCGGGACTGTTCGACTAAGAGGCGTTTTTGGACAGCCTCTGGCGAGCTAAGCGATTGAAAAACAACCCTCACCCCTGCCCCTCTCCCGCCTGCGGGCGAGGGGTTTTTAGACAGTCTCTAAAGAGTCTCCCCTTGCCCGTGCGAGAAGGGATGGAGGCGAAGGTGTTTGTCGCCCGCTCCGACCCTCACCCCAACCCTCTCCCACGGGGAGAGGGAGTTATTCCTTGGCCAGATAGGCGCGGATGAACTCATATTCGGCTTGAGTGGCCTTTTCGGCATCGCCGCCCACAAAATCGGCCAACTTGCCGCCGATGAGCGGAATCCCACACTTGATCTCCAACTGCACGTCGTTGACGCAGCCATCGCCTTGGGTCCGCAATTCCATGACGCCTTTTACGTTGACCGGCACGCCAGCAATATCGATCTCGAACTTGCAGCGATAGGGACCACCGGGTTTCCCCTCCCAGGTTTCGCTCTGGACCACGGTGTTCCAGGAATTGAGGAACTTCTTCAACAGCGACGGCACGTCGGCCGGCACTTCCCGCTTGATCTTGACGGTATAACGGCCCGCGCTCCCGGCGCATTCCAGTACCTCGACATTGCGTGCTCCGATTCCCTCATACTTGACCTTCATGAAATCGGGATCGTGAAACAGTCCAAAGATTGTATCCACATCCTTGGCATACTGATGCAGCGCTTTAATCTTCATCGGTTTTCCTCTTTGGGTATTGCGCAAAACTGGACATTGCCACATGCCGCAAACCACGAACACGCTGCCCGCCGAATGGGCGCCCCAGGACGCTGTTCTGCTGACCTGGCCCCACGCCGACAGCGATTGGCGCCGCTGGCTGGACCAGGCCGACCGAACTTTCGCCGAGTTGGCCACCGCCATCAGCCGCCATGAAACGGTCGTGATTGGCTGCCTCGATCACAAGCATAGCCAGCATGTGCGCGAGCTGCTCGACACCGCCGGCGCCAATCTCGAACGCTGCCGGCTGTACGTCGCGCCGTCCAACGACGTTTGGGCGCGCGATCACGGCCCGATCACCGTTTACCGCGATGGCCGGCCGGTATTGCTGGATTTCCGCTTCAACGGCTGGGGCGGCAAGTATGCCTGCGACCTCGACGACCGAATCACTGGTCGCTTGCACGCGCTAGGCGCGTTCGGCGCGACCCCGCGCGCGCCGGTGAACCTGATTCTGGAAGGCGGCAGTATCGAAACCGACGGCCTGGGCACGCTGCTGACCACCGCCCAATGCCTGCTGCACTCCAACCGCAACGGCCTGGACCGGACCACCCTGGAACAGCGATTACGGGACACGCTGGGATTCACCCGCTTTCTGTGGCTGTGGCGCGGCTATCTGGCGGGCGATGATACCGATAGCCACATCGACACGCTGGTACGTTTTAGCGATTCACGCACCCTGGTCCATCAGGGCTGCGATGATCCCAACGATCCGCATTTCGAGCCGCTGCGGCTGATGGTGGAAGAATTGCGGGCGTTCCGCACGGCGGATGGTGAACCCTACCGGCTGATCGAATTGCCATTACCGGCTACCCGGCGCGATGAGGAGGGCAAGCGCCTGCCCGCCGGTTATGCCAATTTCCTGATCCTGAACGGCGCGGTGTTGATGCCGACCTACGACGATCCGTTGGACGGGGTGGCGTTGGAACGGCTGCGCGGCTGTTTCCCGGATCGGCAAGTGGTGGGCCTGCCCTGCGCGACCCTGATCCGCCAGCGCGGCAGTCTGCATTGCGCGACCATGCAGTTGCCGGCGGGAGTTTTCCCGGCGCAAGATTAAAGGCGCGACGCGAAAAGTCTTTTCCTTTGCGCCTTGAATCTACTCGGGCATGAACAGTTGCAGCAGATCGTTCAGAAACCGCAATCCGAATTCGGTCGGCTGCAATCGCTCGGGGTCCGCAATCAGCAACCCGCGTTCCCGCGCCCGGCTTAATCCCGGCTCCAGCGCGGTCAATGGCAGGCCGGTTCGCTCGGGGAACAATGCCGTCGGTACGCCCTCAACCAGCCGCAACGCATTCATCAAAAACTCCACCGGCAAATCGGCCGCGCGGATCGGTTGGTCAGCGCCGATGCTGGCCGGCGTCCCGGCGGACGCCAGATAATCGCGCGGATGCTTGAGCTTCCACAGTCGGTCAATCCGGCCGGAGGCGGGATCGGTCAATTTGCCGTGCGCGCCGGCGCCGATGCCGAGATAGTCCCCAAATTCCCAGTAGTTCAGATTGTGCCGACAGCGCCAACCATCGCGGGCGTAGGCCGACACTTCGTACTGCCGATAACCGCGCCGACCCAGTTCCGCCTGGGCGCGCTGCTGAATAAGGTCGGTCATCTCGTCGTCCGGCAAGCTTGGCGGCGCCTGGTGAAACGCCGTATTCGGTTCGACGGTGAGCTGATAGTAGGAGAGATGCGCCGGTTGCAAGGCCACGGCATGGGCGATGTCGGTCAACGCCCGTTCGACCGTCTGCCCCGGCAAACCGAACATCAAATCCAGATTGAAGTTGTCCAGCCCGGCGGCATGGGTGGCCTCGGCGGCGGCGACCGCCGCGCGGCGGTCGTGAATCCGCCCCAGCCGCCGCAAGTGCTCGTCGTCGAAACTCTGCACGCCGATGGACAGCCGGTTGATACCCGCCGCGCGGAACTCGGCGAACCGGCCCCGCTCCACCGCGCCCGGATTGGCCTCCAGGGTGATTTCCAGGTCCGGGCGCAGCGGCAACCGGGCGCGCAGGCCCGCCAGCAACCGGTCCAGCGCCTCGGCCGAAAACAGGCTGGGCGTGCCGCCGCCGATGAACACGCTCTCGATTCGCCGCTCCCATACCCGTGGCAGATCCTGTTCCAGATCAGCCAGCAGCGCGTCCACATAGACCGATTCCGGCACTGGACCGCATGCCTCGTGGGAATTGAAATCGCAGTAGGGACATTTGCGCGCGCACCAGGGAATGTGGACGTACAGCGCCAGCGGGATCCGGGCGGTGAATCCCGGCGTCGCCATGCGTTCAGCCCGCCGCCAGCGGAATCGGGGCCAGCTTCAGGGCTTGCGCCAGTTGCGCCAGCGCCCGGCCACGATGGCTCAGGCGATTTTTATCAGCCGGTTTTAGTTCAGCGGCGGTCCGATTCTCGCCGGGCACGAAGAAGACCGGGTCGTAACCAAAACCGTTCGCGCCATGTGGTTCGGTCAGGATGACGCCATCCCAGCTTCCCTGACAGATCAGCGGGGTCGGGTCGGCGGGATGGTGCAGCAGCGCCAGCACGCAGACGAACCGGGCAATGCGCTGCTCCGACGGCACTCCACGCAATTCGGCCAGCAGCTTGTCGATATTAGCGCGGTCGCCGGCGCCGGGACCGGCGTAACGGGCCGAATAAATGCCCGGAGCGCCGTTCAGCACGTCCACCGCCAGCCCGGAATCGTCGGCTAGCGCCGGTAATCCGGTATGCAGGGCAGCGTTGCGGGCCTTGAGAATAGCGTTTTCGACAAAGGTCAACCCGGTTTCCTCCGCTTCCGCTACGTTGAAAGCGGACTGTGGCACGATTTCCAACTCGAATCCCGCCAGCACAGCGGCGAATTCTCGAACCTTACCCATGTTGCCGGTCGCCAACACGATCTTGCGCACGGCTTCAGCCCGGCAGGCCCAGCGTTTCCCGCTGCTTGCGCAGCAAGTGTTCGATTCCGCTCCGCGCCAAGTCCAGCATGGCCTGCAATTCCTCCAAGCGAAAGGCGTGACCCTCGGCGGTGCCCTGAAGTTCGACAAAAGCGCCGGCGTCGTTCATCACCACGTTCATATCGGTTTCCGCCTCCGAATCCTCGGCGTAATCCAGGTCCAGCACCGGCTCGCCCCGATAAATCCCGACCGAGATCGAAGCCACCTGGCCGTGTAGCGGATTCTTCTTGATCTGTTTGCGGCCGATCACATGGCGCACCGCGTCGGCCAGCGCCACGAAGCCGCCGGTGATGGCGGCGGTGCGGGTGCCGCCGTCGGCCTGAATCACATCGCAATCCACAGTGATGGTGCGCTCCCCCAGCGCTTCCAGGTCCATGACCGAACGCAACGCCCGCCCGATCAGCCGCTGGATTTCCATGGTTCGGCCCTCCTGACGACCGCGGCTGGCCTCGCGGCTGGAGCGGGTGTGGGTGGCGCGCGGCAACATGCCGTATTCCGCCGTGACCCAGCCGCGCCCCTTGCCTTTCAGGAACGGCGGCACCCGCTCCTCGACGCTGGCGGTGCAAATCACCCGGGTATCGCCAAATTCCACCAGTACCGAACCTTCGGCGTGCTTGGTGAATTGCCGAGTGATTCGGATCGAGCGTGGTTCGTCGGCGGCGCGGGCACTGGGACGCATGGACGGCTTCCTATGGGCTAAACGTGGGAGATCGGGGGAGCGGCACTATACCAGAACCGGCCGGGGCCACGGGATCGCCACCGCCCGCCCACGAAAAAGGCGGCGGGAGTGCGCCAGGGCCGCCAATTCAGCCTAAGCTTAAAGACCACCAACGAGAGGATCAATCCATGTTGCGCAGCATGACCGCCTTCGCGCGCTGGGAACAACCGAGCGCCTGGGGCACCATTACCTGGGAATTGCGGTCGGTAAATCACCGCTATCTGGAGACTAGCCTCCGCCTGCCCGAGGCGCTGCGGGGTCTGGAATCGTCGGCACGCGAACGCATCGGCGCGACGCTCAGCCGCGGCAAGGTCGAGGGAACGCTCAAGCTGCAAACCACCGGTATGGCCGCGACCGCCATCACCCTGAATTTCCCCATGGTCGAGCGCCTGCTCGATGTCGCGACCGAACTGGAGCACCAGATGGGGCCAGGCACCGGCCTGCGGCTGATCGACGTACTACGCTGGCCGGGCGTGGTCAACGAAACCGAACCGGACCTGGATGAAATCAGGACGGTCATTCTCGGCGCGCTGGACGTGGCGTTGGCGGAACTGATCGCCACCCGCGAACGGGAAGGTCGACGCACCGCCGAGATGTTATTGCAACGCTGTGAGGCGGTTCGGACCCAGGTCGCGCGCGCCCGCGCGCGCCGACCCGAGGTGATGGCCCGCTGGCGCGACAAACTGCTGAGCCGGCTCGCGGACATTCCGGTCGATGCCGACCCCGGTCGGCTGGAACAGGAACTGGCCTTGATCGCCCAACGGCTGGACGTGGACGAGGAGCTTGACCGGCTGGATGCCCACCTCGACGAAATCCAGGCGGTATTCGAACGCTCCGAACCGGTCGGCCGGCGGCTGGATTTCCTGATGCAGGAACTTAACCGCGAAGCCAATACCCTGTCCTCGAAAGCCGCCGATACCGACACCACTCGCGCCGCCGTCGAGCTTAAGGTGTTGATCGAGCAGATGCGGGAGCAGATTCAGAACATCGAGTAGTATTTCACCCCGTTTCATCCTGTCTCACCCTTCCCCGAAAAGCCGCTAAATCAGAGGATTTTCTGTGTCTTTGTGTTGCAATCGGTCTCAATTGATCTCACAATAGTCGCGTACACAAACGTATCCAAAAAGGCTCTTTGGTACAAAAAGTTGGGTACGCGAGAAATCCCAATGAGCAACTTAACCGATTTGCAGATTCGTCAATGGATCAAGGCGGACGAACGCTTCGAGGGCCGCAGCGACGGCAATGGACTGACCTTGCGTTACCGCCCGGTGGATGCCGCGCCAATGTGGCGGTTTCGCTATCGGTTCGCCGGCAAGCAACGGGTGATGGATTTAGGTTCCTATGCCGTGCTGTCGCTGGCGGACGCGCGTAAGAAAGCGCGCGAGCTACGCGCCCAAGTGGCGTTGGGCCACGACGTGGCTGGCGAAAAGCAGGAGCGCAAGCAAGCAGCGCTCGCCAAGCTGGAGGCGGCGCGCGGCGCCGTCACCGTGGCGCAGGTGGCGGATGACTATTTCGAGCGGATGATTCTCGGGCGCTGGAAGCATCCCAACATCGTGCGCAGCCGCATCGAGCGCGACATCAAGCCCCACATCGGCGGCTTGGCAGTGGATGCGGTCAAGCCGTTGCACGTGGACGCCATGTTGCAAGCCATCGTCCGCCGTGGCGCTCCGACTATCGCCAACGATGTGTTGCGCTGGGCGCGGCGCATTTTCGACTACGCCATCAAGCGGCATCTGGTACAGAACAATCCGGTGGCGGCGTTCGACCTGACCGACGCGGGCGGGAAGGAGGTGGCGCGGGAACGGGCGTTGTCGCGGGTTGAACTGGTTCGGCTGTTCGAGGCCATGCGCAACGCCAAAGGCTTCACCTACGAGAATGCGCTGACCGTCAAGTTGCTGCTGTTGCTGGCGGTTCGCAAGCAGGAACTCACCGCCGCGCGCTGGGCGGAGTTCGATCTGGACCACGCCGTCTGGCATCTGCCCGGCGCGCGGACCAAGACCGGGGCGGACCTGGATATTCCCTTGGCGGGGGTCGCGATGGCGTGTCTGCGCGAATTGCACCGGCTGGCGGCGGGGAGCGCGTGGGTGTTGCCGGCGCGCAAGGCGCAAGACCGGATGTTGCCGCACATCCACGAGAATACCCTGAACGTCGCCTTGAGCAAGGTCAAGCCGCTGTTGCCGGACCTGGAACCCTTCTGCATTCACGATTTTCGGCGGACCGCCCGAACCCACCTGGCGGCGCTGGGCGTCGACCCGTACATCGCCGAGCGCTGTCTGAACCACAAGATCAAGAGTATCGAGGGCATCTACAACCGGCACGACTACTTTGCGGAACGCCGCCAAGCCCTGGAGCTTTGGGCTGGATTCCTGGAAGCGTGCGAAGCAGGCAAGGATTGGAACGTGGTTCCGTTGCGGCGCGCGGGTTGACCTGCTTGTTTACAGCCGCGCCTAGTGGTCTGTCATGTTGAATTTGTGGATAAAGCCGTCTGAGTTTGATGCGGGCATCGGGGGTGGTAAATTGCCAATCGACGCCCTTCTGACCGGTGTTACGCAGGGTTTCCCACGCCCCGGTTTCCTGACGTAAGGTGTCAAGGTCGGGGATGCGGCGGTCCAGGCATTGCCGGGTGAGCACACTGAGTTCCAATTCGGCGATGTTCAACCAACTCCCATGTGTCGGGGTGTAGTGAATCTCCAAGCGTTGCGCCAGGCGCCGGGCGGTCTCCGGGGGGAAGGCTTCGTAGAGGGAGCCGAGTTTATGGGTGTTGAGATTGTCGCAGACCAACCGAACCCGCGGGGCCTCGGGATACTGGACCTCCAAGAGATCCTGAATTTCGCTGGCCCAGTCGACCGCCGTGCGCTGTTCCCGGACCCGCACATGACGGTGGCCTTGTAAGGGTTCCGTGAACATAAAGATATTCGCCGTGCCATTGTGCTCGTACTCGTAATCGACTTGCGCCGGGTGGCCCGGGCGGGGCGGCAAGGGCGTCCGGGTCTCCTTGAGCAACTGTACGGGCTTTTCATCCATATAAATCAATGGGATCTGTGGATTATAGGGTAAGCAATAAGTATCCAGAATCTCCTCCATCCGCGCGACAAACTCACCGTTTTGTGCGGGGGGAATCCAGGGCAATCGCGCTATGCGGTAGCCGGACTGGACTGGCCGAGGGGCAGGCACAACCGGTAATCATCGTTGAGGGCGGCGCGGAGTTTGCGACGGCGGATACTGTTGCGCGGCGGGCCGTTGTGGCGCAGCATGTTCAAGGCCACCCGGCGGATCAAAGCCAGGTTTTCCGCCGAGTGATCGTTGCGGGTCCGACAGGCATCTTCGCCAAATTGCACGTCCAAGACCCAGTGCTGTTGATTTTCGATGCCCCAGTGACCGCGCACGGCGGCCGCAAACCGATCGCGATCCGGGAAAGAGCACAAGAAGTAGCGACATTCCGTGCTGGTTTGGTCGCCGATGATCCGGATGGATTCCACCCGGCCGACGGCTTGGAGGCCAGCCCAGTCCGGTTTCGCCTCCAGCCAATCAAATGCGAATTAAGCGCTACAAAAAATTTCAGGGAAAACAAGGACAAACATCGCAGCAGCTAATCGACCAAAGACATGCACCAGTAGGCCGGATGAAGATCGGACTTTACTG
>WBZP01004411.1_pt1 | contig 12246 bp, 13 predicted proteins | sample 5204301 | NCBI WGS metagenome assembly WBZP01 (sample SAMN12412401, study PRJNA552823) | activated sludge metagenome | isolation source: activated sludge from nitrification reactor of wastewater treatment plant... | place: USA: Pennsylvania | collected 2017
CTTTTCTTTTCTCCTCAATAACCTTTTTTTCATCTGGCTGCGCCATAAGCACAGCAGGCATCAGCATAGCAACAACTGATACAAAAACCGATTTTTTAATCCACGTTATTTTCATGTCTGTTAGTTTTAGAGATTATCTACGTTAAGTTTCGTAGTCAAATATAGTAACTAATATGAATTACGAAAAGTTTCGGAAATGTTAAATAGTGCTAAAATGATAAAAGGCCTTTTTAGCTGATACAGGGTTAGAAAAAACTGCAATAACGGTATGTTTGATGCCTGCTTTTCTACAGGCAGCTAATACTTTGTGACTAAATTTATGGCTTACAGTAAACTAATTCGAAAACACGGTGTGAGTCCAAAAGATGGCTTTGCTAAATAATGTTTTGCTGAGACTGCTTTTATATTATAATTTTTCCGAATTTTGAGAATTATCCTAACCTTATCACTCTGCGATATGACAACGATACTGATAGTAATAATAATTATACTCTTCTTATGTGCGGTTGGCTTTACCGTGTACTTCTATTACGACAGTAATAAAAATCTGCCAAAAGGCTGGAGAAAAATGAAGTTTGACGATGACGATATCCCCTTTACTTCCTGATTACAACATATTTTTTACGGCAGTAATTACTTCTTCAAGTTTTCCTGCGTCCTGACCGCCAGCCGTAGCCAAAGTTTTCTGACCGCCACCACCACCTTTAATTAATGGGGCCGCTTTTTCTTTGATAATCTTTCCGGCATCAAGCGATTTTGCTGCTATTACTGTATCAGATATACCCACAGCAACAAATGGCTTTCCGCCAATATTGGCACATAAGACAGCTACATAATCCTGCAGGTGATTTTTAAAGTCAAAACAAAGTTTCTTGAGTGCATCGGCATTGCTTACTTCTACAATGTCGCCGATGAAGGTTACGCCATTTATGATTTCGTCCTTTGCCAGCAGTTCGTTGCGGATGCCAACCAGTTGCCTTGCTTCCAGTGATTCAAGATGCTTTTTAAGTTCAGCATTTTCATTTTGCAGGTTCTCAACAGCCTTCAAAATATCTTTTGGATTCTTCAGAGTTTCTTTCAGACTGCTGATAAGTTGAAGTTGGCTGTTTACATATTCTTCTGCCTGCGTACCGCAAATGGCTTCCACACGGCGGACACCGGCTGCTACGGCTGATTCGCTGGTGAGTTTAAACAAACCTAACTCACCCGTGGAGCCAACATGTGTGCCGCCGCAGAGTTCAACCGAATAATCAGGATCCATTATCACCACACGAACAACATCGCCATACTTCTCGCCAAACAACGCCATGGCACCCAACTTCATCGCCTCCTCTTTAGGTATTGATTTTATGACAACCGGGATATTCTCCCTGATTTTTTCATTTACGATAGCTTCCACTTTTTCGACTTCTTCATCGTTTACTTTGGCAAAATGTGAGAAGTCGAAACGCAGGTGTTCATCATTCACCAAAGAACCCTTTTGCGCCACATGTGTGCCCAGCACTTTTCTTAATGCGGCATGAAGTAAGTGTGTGGCTGAGTGATGCAGTGCTGTATTCTTTCTTTTGCCTGCATCTACTTTGGCAATAACCTCTGCAGTCGGGTCAGCAGGAATGGTTTCTGAAAAATGGATGATTAAATCGTTGTCTTTTTTTGTATCAACAATTATTAATTCTTCATTATTAATTATTAATTGTCCTTTATCCCCCACTTGCCCGCCGCTTTCGGCATAGAAAGGCGTTGTTTCCAGAACAATCTGGAAAAGTTCTTTTCCTTTGGCTTTTACCTTACGGTATTTGAGGATTTGTGTTTTGGTTTCGAGAGAATCATAACCTGTAAACTTGTTGGAGCCAGCTTTCAGTTCAATCCAGTCGCCGGCATCAATAGATGTGGCTGCACGGCTTCGGTCTTTCTGTTCATTTAGTGCACTAGTAAAACCAATTTCATCAACCTTCAAATCGTTTTCTGAAGCAATAAGCCTTGTTAGGTCAATCGGGAAACCATAAGTATCGTATAATTCGAAAGCATCTCTTCCATCAATAACCGAGTTGCATTTTATCTCTGCTCCTTTTATGATATCATCAATTCTTTTTAAACCCTTTTCTAACGTTCTCAAGAAAGCTTCTTCTTCCTCCTTCACCACTTTAGCCACAAAATCAACCTGCTTTTGCAATTCCGGAAATACGGTTTCAAACTGTTTTGCCAGCACAGGGACCAATTGTGCAAGCAACGGATGCTTATAATCGAGATAAGAATAATAATAACGTACAGCCCTTCTTAATATCCGGCGGATAACATACCCAGCTCCTGTATTTGAAGGAAGCTGCCCATCAGCAATGGTAAAACTGATAGCCCGGATGTGGTCGGCAATTACACGAAAAGCAACGGCCTGCTTGGAGTCGCTGTAATCATACTTTTTACCGGTTACTCCTTCAGCCACGGCAATTGTTCCTGTAAAAATATCGGTATCGTAATTGGAAGTTTTGTTTTGCAGCACCCTTACTAACCGCTCTAATCCCATACCTGTATCCACATGCTTGGCGGGCAGCGGTTCAAGGCTGCCGTCTTTCTTGCGGTTAAACTGGATGAATACGTTGTTCCAGATTTCAATTACCTGCGGATTGTCTTTGTTTACCTGCGTTTTTCCATCCACCTGTTTTCTTTCTTCATCGGGCCGGCAGTCAACATGTATTTCGGTGCAGGGGCCACACGGGCCTGTATCGCCCATCTCCCAGAAATTATCTTTTTTATTGCCCATTAAAATCCTGTCTTCGGCAATTACTTTTTTCCATTCGTTGTATGCCTCTTCATCTTTGGGCAGGCCTTCTTTTTCATCGCCTTCGAAAATGGTAACGTAGAGCCTGTCTTTATCCATTCCCAGTACATCAACCAGCAATTCCCAGCTCCAGGCTATGGCTTCTTGTTTGAAATAGTCACCAAAACTCCAGTTACCCAGCATCTCAAACATAGTGTGGTGGTAAGTATCCACACCCACTTCTTCAAGGTCGTTGTGCTTACCGCTTACCCGCAGGCATTTTTGTGTATCGGCAACCCGGGGATTGGCAGCTTTCTTATTTCCAAGAAAATAATCTTTGAACTGGTTCATGCCCGCATTGGTGAACATGAGTGTGGGATCGTTCTTAACCACAATAGGAGCCGAGGGTACAATGTCGTGGTTCTTCGAACGGAAAAAATCCATAAAAGCTTGCCTTATTTCTGCGCTGGTCATCATGTTTGTGAGTGGTAAATGGTGAATGAAAGCCGAATTATTAAATCTGCTCATCGGTGTTACTTCAGTACAAGTGTCCGCCAGTTGGCGGAAGGAACGATGATAGCAGTACTAAAACCGGCTACATAAATAATTTCTTTTTTACTGGTTATCAATACTGTTTCCGGGTTGATTTTTGCTATTTTACAGTCTATCTTTGTCAACCACGTAAAAAGTGGGGCAAAGGTAAATTATTCAGACCGCATTTGATTTAAAGTCGCAGTTAGGGCCACTTTCATGAAAAAAATAAAATACTACTATAATACCAACACCCTCCGGTACGAAAAACTGGAAACTCCACTACGGGTAAAACTGTTGCGGGTGTTTGGTTTTGTAGCAGCTGCCCTTGTTACCGCCGGTCTTATTTCTTATGCAGCTTTTCAATTTATCGGATCACCAAAAGAAAAGCAGTTAGCCTATCAAAACAAAATCCTGAAAGATCATTACAGGGAACTGGAAGACAGTCTTGAATCTGTCCAAAAACAGATGCGGGAGTTGGAAAAAAGGGACAACGATGTTTACCGGGCTGTTTTTGAGGCAAATCCTGTTCCGGACAGTGCCCGGGCAAAAGAACTGGAAACAAAAATTGAGATTGCCAAAGTGGAGAAGATAAAGGACTTTCAACTGGCTGCTTCCATTGCTGCCACGCTGAATAACCTGAACAGCCGCATTGCTGCCCAGAAGAAATCGTATAACGAGGTGGAAGAATTAGTGAAGAATAAAGAACATATGCTGTCGCATACGCCAGCCATACAACCGGTGGCCAATAAAGACCTTACCCGTGTTGCATCAGGCTTTGGTTACCGGATAGACCCGGTATATAAAACCACAAAATTTCATGCGGGGCTTGATTTTACGGCACCAACCGGCACTCCAATTTACGCCACGGCAGACGGAACAGTGACCACCGCCGGAAACACCGGAAACGGGTATGGAAACCATGTTATCATCAGCCATGGTTTTGGATACGAAACACTCTATGGCCACATGGTAAGAGTGAAAGCAAGAAACGGACAGGAAGTAAAACGGGGTGAGGTAATTGGCTGGGTAGGCAGCACCGGAAAAAGCACCGGGCCGCACTGTCACTATGAAGTACATAAATACAGCGATAAACTGGACCCGGTATATTTCTTCTACAACGATCTGACCCCCGAGCAGTTTGACCAATTGCTGAAGAAAGCAGCGGCCAGCAACCAGAGCTTAGATTAATAAGTGAGCCGGGAAAGAAGCCCCCTGTTAATTTTTTCCACACATTGTATAGTATAATTGATAGTCACTAAGGTGTGTTTACCTTTACAACCTTGAAAAAGCCTTTAAGACAAATATCATTTGATTTTAGTGCCCCTGTTGAAGAAGCGGTGGACACCTCATCATTGCCAGTAGTGGAAGAACCAGTTCAGGAAATGGCTGTGGTGGTTCCTGAACCAGAAATTGAAGAGGCGCAAGAAGAAGAGATAACTCCTGAAAAGGAAACCACGATGGCTGCACCACAAACACCCTCTGCCGGAAAAAGGGGCCGCAAATCTTTAAAAGATATTGCCCTGGCGGCTGATTTAATTCATGTGCCGGAGGATGAAGAACTTTTTAAAAAACAATATTACTCTATTGGTGAGGTAGCCGTTATGTTCCGGGAAAACCAATCGCTGATACGCTATTGGGAAACGGAATTCGATATATTACAGCCCCGAAAAAACAGGAAAGGTGACCGGTTCTTCCGGCCGGTGGATATTAAAAACCTGGTAATGATTTACGACCTGCTGCGCCGCCGCAAGTTTACCATTGAAGGGGCGAAAGATTACCTGAAGAAAAATAAAAAAGCTGAAGAACGTTTTGCAGCAATACAATCTTTACAAAAGGTCAAAGGCTTCTTGCTGGAGATGAAGGCGAATTTATAAGCACTTCGTCTGAACGCTGCAACTTTTGCGCCAGTTGCTTCATCTTTTGGCCACACCCTTTTACTTTTGCTGCTATAAAGCATTCACCATGAAAAAGATTTTGCCTGTTATAATTCTTGCCCTGCTTGCTGGGAATACTCTTTTTGCTCAAACACAGTATGAAGTACTGGTAGAAAGGCCTGATGAAAAGTCGTATAAAGGATTCATCACAAAAGAAATATTGCAGGCTGATACCAGTTTTAAATGGTACGCCCAAAACCTTGTTGGCTACACCCCCAATAAAGTTGCTGTTGATGGCCTGCAGCAACATAAAGACTCGTTGCAACTACTGGTGTTTATGGGCACCTGGTGCGAAGATTCGCAATTCATAATACCAAAGTTGTTTGCCTTAACAGAAGCCGCCGGTTTTCCGGCCGACAGGGTAACATTGTTTGGTGTTGACAGAAAGAAGAAATCTTTTGGCAGCCTGTCGCTTGCCCTTAACATTACCAATGTGCCCACTATTATCGTATTGAAACAAGGAAAGGAACTGGGCCGTGTTGTAGAATATGGTAAATATGGTGTGTTTGATAAGGAACTCGGTGAGATTATCAGTACGGCATTTCCGGTTCAGTAATTTTGGGGGTTATTGATTACTGTTTTCAATTATCATCGTACAATACCTGGGAATCCGAGGTTCGCTGGTTTCCAATGCCTGAACAATAGGAGGGTCTGCATAAAAAGATAAATAAGTTCTACCACTCGGCTTAAGTCGTCCTATTATTAATTCATATGTACCATTAATGTCAATCAACCCTGCAATACCAACAGGGCCTTTTAAGAACAGAACAGAATCCAAGTGTTCTCCTGTGGGGATATTATCGTAAGATAAATTGAAAGAGTCCTTTGAAATCTGCAAATCAATTTTTTTGTACAAGGCAATACTATCCTTAGTATTTATTCGCAAGGAATCAAAAAGCCTTAATTGCCCAACACCTTTTATTTCAAAGTAATCCTTATCTCGCCTGATTTCTATAACTCCTTTTTTTTCAGAAGCCTCATCATAGGTGAAAATTTGCACCACATTTTCAAACTCTTTTCTTGTTATCCCAATTTCAGAAGAAAATATCGCAGTCCCGCTTTTCTTTATTTCATCAAAGAAAGAAGCTGTTTTTTCGTTAACCATTGCGAGTTTAACAACTTTCTGCAACAGATGCTTTTGAGCATTGGTCAACTCTTTGCTGGCATAATAAGTTACATCATTTTTCCCTTCCTTAAAATAAGGATTGAGGTAATATAAATTATCCTCTGTATTGTTCATTCGGAGTTTATGCCCTGTCGAATTATTACAACCAACAAGGGCTATCCACCAAAGAAAAACTATTAAGCTGATTTTGAAAATCATTTATTAATCTTTATATCCTTATTCTCACCAGCCAGTTCAATCTTCAATTCTTCGAGCAGTTTCAGGCTTTGCAGGTTTATTTCCTGCCTGATGGCATTAAACTCTTCTATTGAAACAGGTGCTGTAAGGTAATCGCCTGTCACAATAATTGCATTGGCAGCAATTTCACCCACATGTGCCTGAAATGATTCCACATCTGTCCGGTTTAATATCTTTTTTATTTCTTCGGTTAGCTGTGCCGTTAATGTACTGCTGGTGTGCAGGTCAATTTCGAGCCGCAGATCTCCTTTGCGATGTGTGCGGAGCGATAAATTATCTACAATACTATCCACCATCTGCTTATTGGGAACTGTTATGTATGTCTTCTGGTCGGTTCTTATCCGGGTGCTCCTCAGCCCAATTTTTTCAACCGTGCCGGTAAAACTGTGCACCTTTACCAGGTCGCCGGTTACAAAAGGCTTATCGAAGAAAATAATAAAAGAAGCAATCAGGTTTTCGATACTTTCACGAAGGGCAAGGGCAATAGCAGCACCCACAATGCTCAAACCTGTAAGCAAGCTTCGAACATCCTGCCCGAAGGAGTAACGAAGCACCAGTATTATTCCAATGATAACAATTATAACCTTGAAAAAATCTTTAAAGAAAACGATTAGCTGGTTGTCATTCTGCTCCGGGGTCAGGTTTGCCTTTTTTTCCAGTATCGTTGCCACGAAATCAATAATGCGTATCAGCAGGCCCGCAAAGGAAATAATAATAATGGCCGAGGCAAACCTGTGAGCTATTTCTTTTGACGAAAAACCAAAAAGCAGTTCAACATTCAGCTTTTCAGGAAACCGGAGTTTGTATAACGCAATGCAGGTTGCCAATATCGCCACAAAAGTGCCAAGTGGTCTTATAACGAGATTAATGAAAGACTTGCGGTCAATATCACTCCAGATTTTTCTTACAACTCCAAAAAGCAGCCCTGCAAAAAATCTTGAAATAATTCTTTTAAAAATCCAGATAAAGAGAATAACACCGGCAACAATCAGGTATGCCTGAACGGCGTTATCAAACCATATTTTCTGAAAGAAATCATTCATGCCGCAAAATTATCAAAAAAATAAAGTTCTGCTGTTAACGGACCGTATAAACAAGAAGGCTAAAGGTTTTTTTATCTGCCTCAGGCTTTAAGGCATACACCCTTCCGGTAGTAAAATTGAAAGATAATGCGTTTTGCAACTGGCCGGGGAGCTTCCACTCGTCGTATTGAAAATCCGAAATATCGTAACGGTATAATGTGTCAGCTTTGGAGCCATAAATATATTTTCCGGCTACTTTTAAGTTCTGCCAGCCGGTAATCATAATATTATTCCGCAGTGTTCCGTAATAATCAAATACATAAACACCATAAGTTGAATCGTAGAGATACACAAACTTGTTTTCATCAAATATCTTGACGGGTTGTGCTGCCACATCAAGCAGTAGTCTGAAGTCGGGTGTTTCTTGTAATAGCTTGCCGCTTTCGTCCACTTTTTTCAATTTGTTCTCCACCTCATCATACACCCAGATTTTATTATCATACGACTGAGCAATGGCTTTTGCCTGCAGTATATTCTGCTTACGCAAATCGACAGTGTTTACTACATTCAAAAAACGGTCGAGCATGGCAACGGTAGCAAAATCTTTGTAGTATAACAACACCTTCAGCGGGTTAGAAACATCTATCAGCGTTGTTTGCCCAAACTTCCTGATGTTATTATACACTGCCACGGAATCGCCATTGGCGTTTATCTTCTTAACCTGGTTCCGGCTGTTGAGTATATAAATATTGTCAAGGTTGTCAACAGTAAACCCTACAATATCACCTGATATCTTTCTTATAAAGTGAAAGCTGGTATCATCCTGCGCATTAGCAGACAAGAGCAAACAACAAAACAATATTGTGATCAGCTGTTTCAATAATTCCTGATAATTTTATGACCGTTGTCCTTATATGATTTCATTATCATCTCGTTTCCGTCAAACTCAGCATACGTAAAGTAGCGAATCCAGTCGCCAAGGTTTATATATTTCCCTTTTTCAAGACGGAAATCGATAGGTAAATGCCTGTGACCAAACACAAAAAAATCATAATTCTTGTGTTTCTGCTTTTCCTTGCAGTAGATAATAAGCCATTCTTTGTCCTCGCCAAGAAAGGTCTCTTCTGTTGCGCCGGTTTGTGCCCTGCTGCGGCGGCTCATATAGTTTGCGAGCCCCATGCCTATAACCGGTGGCAAAATTCCAAACAGCCATTTTGAAACCGGATTGCGAAATACTTTTTTCAATCTTTTATAGCCATGATCGCCGGGACCGAGGCCATCGCCATGTCCGATAAGAAAAGTTTTACCGTTTCGTTCAAATTCTTTCGGTTCAAAATAAACCGGAATAGTCAGCTCTTTTTGAAAATAATCCCGCATCCACATATCGTGGTTACCCACAAAGAAATGTAAGGGGATACCTGCATCAGTGAATTCGGCCAGTTTTCCCAATAACCTTACAAATCCTTTCGGTACCACCTGGCGATACTCGTACCAAAAGTCGAACATATCTCCCACCAGAAAAACTTCGGCAGCCGTACTTTTTATTTCTTCCAGAAACTGAACAATCAATCTTTCCCGTTCAAGACTTGCTGAAAAGTTGGGTGCGCCGAGGTGAAAGTCGGAGAGAAAATATATCTTTTTATTTAGCGGGGAAGACACTGATTATATTACCTTTTTTGATTAAGGTATTCAATTACATCGCCAGAAGCGATTAGTGGCTTATCAGTTACATCACCGTTAAACCAGTAAATCCATGCAGGCTTTATTTCACCGTTAATGTACACATCGGTAACAGAGCGGCAGTATAACGGCTGATCGCCGGCCTCAGCAGACACTCCTTCATAATCATCCAGCTGTCCTATTGCCCAGGAGAACTCATCCGGATTCATTATGTGATAAAGTTCGCCGGTAATAAATGATTCATCGTCTGTTGGAAGAGCCGCAGGATAATTGCCCATATCAAACAATTTCCCTTTCACTTTTGCGGCACCAGCCAGCGAAAAGTACCGGCTGATGTACTCATAAGCATGGCTTTGGAAGCCACTGCGCAATGAGCCATACACGAAAAGAAAATAAGTTGGCTTATCCGACATGATGTAAAAATAATCATAAAGAGAGTAGATTCCTACCCAAAAAGAAGCTGGGCAATTTTTTCTTTGGTTTTCCAGTGATGGGAAGCTAATTCACCAACGATTGCAGACAATGTAACAGGCCGGATGGGATTATTATCGGGAATTGTAATCTGATGTGTAATTGCTGTTCCGGAAAGCGTATCCTCAATTGTTGTTGTAAGCCGGATATGTTCGTCCTGCCGGTTCGAAATCTCATATCCAAGGTTTTTTAGTATAACAACTAATTCGTCTGCTGAAATTTGCTTTGAGAACTTCATAAGGATATTATCTCTTCTTTTACAAAATGCAGTTTAATAACTTTTGGTAATTCGTCGCCTTCAAAATGACAGTGAACAGCTTTTTTTATATTCTCTTTTATTTGTTCATAAGACTCTGACTCAGTGAGAATACTAACACCCATTGCTTTGGCAGTATAGCCACCAGTAAAAATTTCGTCAATAATGAAAGTAACTGAGGTCATTGGCACGGTGGATTTTATTCAAATATAAGTTCAACCTTCGACTAAAAAAAGAAACACTTCTTTCGGGCCGTGAACTCCCACCACCAGCGTTTTTTCAATATCGGCTGTGCGGCTTGGTCCGGTGGCAAAAGTTATTAACGATGGAAGGTTATTACCATATTTCTCTTTAGCTCCCTGGAGTGCATCTTTAATATCATAAACCAGTTGACTGGTAAATGCAATACAAATGTGAACCGGAGCATATACACTTGCAGTACGTCCGCCGGCCTGTGCAGTACTCATCACAATACTTCCCGTTCTGGCCACAAGGTATTCGCAGCCTGTGATTGACACATCACAGCCAGCCAGATCAGAGGTTATTAATCTTTCCCCAAGCTGATCGGCCAGCGGCCCCAGTAAGTCCTGTTCCAGGCAATATACTTTTTGCCAGTCTTGCTTTTTAATAAGGCTGTTTAGCTGAAATGATAATTCCTGGCGGTTAATGCAGTAAATAAATTTGCCCTGAAGTTTGGTGAACTGTTCTGCAAATTCAATTTCGGGTTCCTGGGTTAATGGATGAAAAACAGGCTGGTTACCCTCGCTTTGCGGAAAAGGCAAAGGCGTTGAATGACTCAACGCCTTGCGTATTTTCTTTAAAATGTTTTCTTTTGACGGAGATACGTTCATACTAAGAGTTTAATTAGAGGATTCTGGTTCAGTGTTACCCTCTTCCTTTTCTTGCGGTTCGCTCACAACATTTTCAACTGTAATATCTTCCACTATGTGCTTTCTGTCTTCAAAAGGCCGTTTTCCAATCAATGCTTCCACATCACTTTGGAATAAAACTTCTTTGTCAAGAAGCGCATTGGCCAGTTTTTCCACTTCTGCCTTTTTCTCTGTCAGCAGACTGATGGTTTTAGAATAAGCATCATCAATCAGTTTTCTGACCTCCTCATCAATCATTTTTGCTGTTTCATCTGAATAGGGCTTGGTAAATGCTGTTTCCTGCTGCGGATCGTAAAAACTTACGTTACCCACTTTATCGTTCATACCATATACAGTAACCATTGCATAAGCGATGCGGGTTATTTGCTGCAGGTCGTTTTGTGCGCCGGTGGAAATTTTCTTAAAGAAGATCTCTTCGCTGGCCCTTCCGCCCAGCGTCATACAAATCTGATCACTGAGCTGGTCGGTATTATACAGATATTGCTCTTTAGGTGTGTATTGTGCATAACCCAACGCTGCAGTTCCTCTTGGAACTATAGTAACCTTCAGTAAAGGATAGGCATGTTCAAGAAACCATCCGCAAATAGCATGACCGGCTTCGTGGTAAGCAATTATCTTTTTCTCTTCGGGAGAAATGATTTTGTTTTTCTTTTCCAGTCCGCCAATCACCCTGTCCACCGCATCCTGGAAGTCCTGCATATCTACAGCTTCCTTGTTTTTGCGGGCAGCAATCAGGGCAGCCTCGTTACAAACATTGGCAATATCTGCACCGGCAAAGCCGGGTGTTTGTTCTGCCAGTTTGTGAATATCGAGAGACTTGGAAACTTTGATTGGCTGAAGGTGTACTTTAAAAATTGCCTCACGGCCAACCAGGTCTGGTTTGTCAATTGAAATTTGCCTGTCGAAACGGCCAGGGCGAAGCAATGCAGAGTCTAATACATCCGGTCTGTTAGTAGCTGCCAGTACGATGATGCCCACATCTGTGCCAAAGCCATCCATTTCAACCAGCAACTGGTTAAGGGTGCTTTCCCTTTCATCGTTGCTCATCATCGCATTTTTTCCTCTTGCACGGCCAATGGCATCTATCTCATCAATAAAAATAATACAAGGCGCTTTTTCTCTTGCCTGTTTAAATAAATCTCTTACACGGCTGGCACCCACACCCACAAACATTTCAACAAAATCAGAACCACTAAGGCTGAAGAAAGGAACCTGTGCTTCACCGGCAACGGCTTTTGCCAGCAATGTTTTACCTGTGCCCGGAGGGCCAACAAGTAATGCACCTTTTGGAATTTTACCACCAAGGTTGGTATATTTCTTCGGATTTTTTAAGAAGTCAAC
>WBZP01005926.1_pt1 | contig 12246 bp, 12 predicted proteins | sample 5204301 | NCBI WGS metagenome assembly WBZP01 (sample SAMN12412401, study PRJNA552823) | activated sludge metagenome | isolation source: activated sludge from nitrification reactor of wastewater treatment plant... | place: USA: Pennsylvania | collected 2017
TCCAACCGCAGATCCAGGCCGCCTGCGAAGGCGACTGGTCGATGGAGCGCTGCATGCTGGTGGGCGAGCGGATCTGGAACCTGGAGCGGGAATTCAACCTGAAGGCCGGCTTCACCGGCAAGGACGACACCCTGCCGCCGCGGCTGCTGAACGAGCCCGCCCCCAGCGGCCCCTCCAAGGGCGCGGTGGTGAAGCTCGGGGTGATGATGCCGCAGTACTACGAGGTCCGCGGCTGGTCCGCCGAGGGCGTTCCGACCGGAGCCACCCTCGCCCGCCTCGGGCTCTGATCCGCGTTCCTTCCAGGGCCGGACCCAGGATCCGCCTGTGTCCGGCCCGACCGTTCCAGGAGCTGCCATGCGACACGTCATCCTTGGCGCCGGCCCGGCCGGCGTGGTCGCCGCGGAGACCCTGCGCAAGGCCGATCCCTCCGCGTCCATCACCCTGGTCTGCGGCGAGGTCGACCCGCCCTATGCGCGCATGGCCATCCCCTACCTGCTGTCCGGCCGGGTCGACGAGGCCGGAACCTACCTGCGCAAGGCGCCGGACCACTACCGCCGGCTGCGCATCGACCAGGTCCAGGGCCGCGCCGCGTCGGTCGATGTGCCGGCCCGGACCGTGCGGCTGGAGGACGGCAGCGTCCTGCCCTTCGACCGCCTGCTGGTGGCCACCGGCGCCACCCCGACCCGCCAGAAGGTGCCGGGCATCGACCTGCCCGGCGTCCACACCTGCTGGACCCTGGAGGACGTCCGCGCGATCACGGCGGCGGTCCGGCCCGGCACCCGGATCGTGCAGATGGGGGCGGGCTTCGTCGGCTGCATCATCCTCGAAGGCCTGGTCTCGCTGGGGGTTGACCTGACTGTGCTGGTGCGCAGCGGCCGGATGGTGTCGCGCATGATGAACCCCCCCGCCAGCGCCCTGCTGAAGCGCTGGTGCGAAGCCAAGGGCGTGCGGGTGCGGGTGAACACCCTGCCCACGGCGATCCGCGCCGAGGGCGGCGAACTGCGGGTGCAGCTGCCGGACGGGGAACTGGCGGCGGACCTCTACCTCAACCTGATCGGGGTGCAGCCGAACGTCGGCTTCCTGCAGGGCAGCGGCGTGGCCGTGGACAGCGGCATCCTGGTCGACGCGCACCTGCAGTCCAGCGTCCCCGGCATTTTCGCCGCCGGTGACGTGGCCGAATCGGTGGACATCGTCACCGGCCGCCGCCAGGTCAACGCCATCCAGCCCAACGCCGTCGAGCAGGGGCGGCGGGCGGCGCTCAACATGGCCGGCCGTCCGGCCGCTTCGGCGGGCAGCTTCGCCTTCAATGTCCTCACCACCCTCGGCCTGGTGTCCTCCTCCTTCGGCGAGTGGCAGGGCGTGCCCGGCGGCGACCACGTGGAACTGCTGGACGAGGCGCGCTACCGCTACCTGCGCCTGGAGTTCGACGGCGACCGGCTGGTGGGCGCCAACCTGGTGGGCTGGACCGAGCACGTCGGCGCCCTCCGCGGCCTGATCGAAGGCCGCGCCGCCCTGGGCCCCTGGAAGGCCAGGCTGTGCGAGGACCCCACCCGGATCATGGCGGCCTACCTCGCCTGCGTGCAGCGGTCGGCGTGAAGGTCGGCTTCAAGCTGTACGCCTCGCTGGGGGCCTTCCTCCCTGCGGAGGCGCGCAAGGCCAGCCGCGTCGACCTCGACCTGGCCGAGGGGACCACGGTGCTGCAGGTGATCCTGGGGCAGGGGGTGCCGCCGGAGCGCTGCAGCCTGGTGCTGGTCAACGGCGGCTTCGTCGCCGTCTCCGCCCGCGCCGGCCACGTCCTGCGCGAGGGCGACGTGCTGGCGATCTGGCCGCCGGTGGCGGGCGGCTGAGGGTGGCCGCGGAACAGGTGGTCCTGGAGATGACCATCGACCGGGACGACTTCCTGCGCAGGCTGCCCCAGGCGGTGGGGGACTTCGTCGAAGATGGCGATGCGATCCAGGCCGTCGACCAGCGGTGGCGCCTGCGGATCGTGCCGCTGGCCGCCAGCCGGATCGGCGCCATCGACCTGCCTCGGCTGCACGTGGCATTTGATTTCCCCGGCTTCGGCCCGGCCGAGCGCGAGGCCTTCCTGGCCCGCTTCCGCCTCCACTATCATCGGGGCGGAGGCTAGCCTCCCTTGGGAGCAACCCGGACCATGAAGCACCCCGCGCCGGACCAGGCCACCCTGCGCATCCGCATCACCTGCGGCGACGACATCGCCATCGGCCAGGGCAAGGCCGACCTCCTGCAGGGCGTGTGCGAGACCGGCTCCATCGCCGGCGCCGCGCGGCGCATGGGGATGAGCTACCGCAAGGCCTGGCTGCTGCTGGACGAGATGAACCGCTGCTTCCGCGAGCCGGTGGTGGTCGCTGTCAAGGGCGGCCCCAGCGGCGGTGGCGCCGTGCTCACCCCGCTCGGCCAGGAGGCCCTGGACCGCTACCGGATCATCCAGCAGCACGCCCGCGCCGCCATCGAGCAGGAGCTGGCAGCGTACCGGCAGTTGCTGCGGGTGAAGCAGCCCGGGCCAGCGCGCCCGTCCGCAGGCTGACCGGAGATCGTCCGATCCAGGCCGGGCCGAGGGTCGGGCGGCCTTGCCCTGGGGCGATACCGGACCGATGAATCATTCGCTTTTTCGTTGCGCTGATCGCAACGAAGCGCATAGGCTCCAATAAGAAATTTTCGAGCCTTCTTTGGCATCGCAGCGCATATTCCATCCCCTTGGGAGGTTCCTTTGGCCCGGACGAATCAGTTATTCAACGCCATGCGCTGGGCAGGGCTGGGTGGCCTCCTCCTGCTGAGTGCCTGCGGGGGCAGCGGGGGCGGCTCGACGCCGCTGCCGACGCCGGACTTCACCCTGTCGGCCACCCCGCCGGCGGGCATCCAGGCGGGCTCCAGCGGCCCGGTCACGGTGGCCGTGGCGCGCACGGGAGGGCACAGCGCTGCGGTCGCCCTTTCGCTTTCGGCCCCGCCGGCCGGCATCACCGGCAGCGGGACGATCAGCGCGGGCGGTGCCAGCGGGACCCTGACCCTGAATGTGGCTGCCGCCACCGCCCCGGCGACGCAGACCCTCACGGTCAGTGGGACCGACGGGACCTCGACCCGGACCGCCACCTTCGCCCTCACGGTGACCCCCTTGCCGGGGGTCACCAGCTTCGGAGGAACCTACGCCTGGGCCTGTTCCTCCGGCCAGAACTGCCAGTCGGTGTTCGATTTCACCGTGGCTGCCGGATCCGTATTGAATGTCAGCGTCAGCGCGGTGAGTTCCGGTTCCGTGGCGCAGCTCGCCCTGTATGCGCCGGGCGTCGCCCTGGGCGGCACCAACCTGCTCACCGGGAATACCAAGGAACTGCGCTGCGCCTCCGCGGGCAGTTGCGATGCCGCGGCCTACGCAGCGGGAGAGCACAAAAATGGCGTGGTCGCGGCCGTGGGTGGCACCTACCGGCTGGCGGTCACCCGGGTCTGGGGCATCAGCTGCGGCGGCTCGGGCACCTTCCGGGTGGACGTCACCTCGAACATCCCCTTCCAGGCCGCCGGCCCGACCGTGCAGAACCAGCAGTCCGCGGTGGCCCAGGCCGAGTCGGAGTGCAAATAGCGGGCAGCCTCACCCCATGAACGGGTAGCGGTAGTCCGTCGCCGGGACGAAGGTCTCCTTGATGGTGCGGGGGCTGATCCAGCGCAGCAGGTTGAGGCTGGAGCCGGCCTTGTCGTCGATGTAAAAGCTGCCGGCGGTGTGGCCACCCCAAGATCCAGTTGGATCCGACCTCCCCGAACAGCCAAAGCAAGGTCGGGTCACCCCCTTGGAGGCTGCTCCAGCAGGGCCCGCAGTTCCGCGAGAGGTCGCTCGAGCTGCTTTGGATATTCCCCTTGCGCCCTGGCCGCATCCGCCTGTTTGAGGAAGAGCAGCGCGTATTTTCGAGAGGCTGCCAGCGCCTTTGAATAGCGCCGGTCACCTTTGATCTTCTGCATGTCTGGATCCACCAGAAGAAAATCGTAGGGCGGCGGGGAATTGGCCTCGGTGCACCGCTCCAGCAACCAGAGCGCGTCCTCGTTCAGCCCCAGGCGGACCAGCAGTGGGCCGTAGAAAATCAAGCGGTTGGTCCAGTCCATGGGGCCCGAACGGGCCGTCCGCCATTTCGCGCGGATCGACATGGCCATTTCCTTCCCGACGGACGCTTCGCCCCCCATGAGGGAGCGCATCAACCGTGAGGCGCCAGGCCATTCGACCTCTGTGTAAGCGGGTTTCGCCTCCTCGAAGCGCCCGGCATGGAAGTAGCAGAAATACCGGATCCAGGTGTGGAATCCCTCCGGTATGTCGAGACGGTTGGCCCGTTCGATGATGCGGAGCCCTTCCTCTGCCTTGCCGATAAGGGGCAACTGAAAGGCCGCGACGGAGTAGCCGTCTGGATCCAGAGGATTCAATTCCGCGCCAAGCAGGCCCGCGGCGGCCCCGTAGGCCGCCGTAGGAGCCACGCACGCCAGGGTGATGTAGGTCTTCGAATCCCTGGGGGAGAATCGGGCTGCCTTCAAGGCAAATTCCACCACGGCGGCAGGATCCACCTTTGGCCGGCTGGTTTCAATCCAGCTCCTGACCCCCCAGGCCCGCCCGCAGCGCGGGTCAAGCGCAAGGGCCCGCGCCACCCATTGTTCTGCCTCGCCCCACGCCTTTGGATCCTGGGTGTGGAAGTGCTGCTGCTCGAAGAGGTGGGCGATCTCGGCGACGAGGAGGGCGCTGGACGGGTCCAGCGACTGGGCTTTCCGGAAGGCCGCCAGCGCCAGGTCGAAATCATGGGGGTTCTTGGAGGACTGGTACTTACGTTGGAAATACCTGCCCTCCCGAAGGGCCAATTCAACCGGGGAGCTGAACACCGGTTGTCCGCCCCCCCGCTTGTGGCCGGCACCCGGATCCAGGACCGCGGAGATGGCCTGTGCGGCGTCGCGGAGAAGTCCGTTGTAATTGTCCCGGGCGGCCTCGTACTGGCTGGCCCAGCGGACCTTCCGTGTGGAGGCTTCGGCCAGTTTCACGTTGAGGAGCAGGCGTTCGGGTTCGACGGTGACCGCCGTGTGGATGAGGAAATCGGCCCGGTAGGCCTCGGCGATCTTGGCCACATCCCCCCGGATCCGCTCCACCTGGACGCTGGTGGGCGGGACCTTCGTCTCCAGGCCTTCACTGTTTCCCAGCAGCGTTGAAAGGGTGTCAGGAATGGCATCGGCGAAGAATGCCGAATCAGCTCCCCCGTACACCGTCGTCGGCAGCGCCACCACGCTGGGGAGATGGACAGGATGATCCTGGGGCGGGAACCCCCGGGTCGAGTTGCCGCGAAGGAGGAGGAGGGCTCCCATCCCGGCCAGCATCGCCGCGGCGGTCCAGACCGGGAGCCGTTTTCGGGGTCGGAAGGGGACCTGGGTTCCGTGCGCCGTCGGCGAATGATCCGGGAACTCCGCCACCACCTCGCCCAGGAAGCGGAACCCCCGGCCGGGAAGCGTCTCGATATACCGGGGCAACTGGGAGGAGTCCCCGAGGGCCTGCCGAACTTTGTGGACCGCGGTTCGCAGGGCCCCTTCGAAATCCAGGTTCACATCCGCGGGCCAGATATCGTTGCGCAGCTCATCGCGGCTGCGAAGCTCTCCAGGGTGTTCCAGGAGGGCGACGAGAAAACGGAAAGGGATGTCCTGGAGAGGAACCGCCGCCCCGTCCTGGCGAAGCAGGCCGATACGGGTATCCACTTCGAAGGCATCGAATCGGTACCGCCGGGAAACCATCTGGGTCTGGGGGTACATCTTCATGATCTCGTTTGACAATTCTAATCCAGATATGAATCAAACTGATAAAATAACGATATTTTTTGATTCTAAACGGCTTTGCAATCCTCTATGGATCGAACCGAGTCCCGGTGTGGAGAGGCGTTCACGATCCGTCTACGGCAGGTCAATGGCCTGTCAATGGCCTGCCTCCTTGGCGCGAGACACCTTTGACGCCGGGTCGGGAACCGGCCCCAGCCAAGGAGGCAATCGTGAACCGTTCCTGCATCACCCTCACCCTCATGGCGGCCGGCCTGACCGCCTTCGCCCAGGCTCCCAGCACCGAGCAAATCCTCCAGGTGGCACGCGCCACCTGGCCCGGCAGCCACAGCGTGGGCATCGTGTGCAATTACGCCCGCAGTGGCGAGACCATCCGCGCCATGCTCGATGGCTTCGCGCCGGGAAGCACCGTCACGGTGCTTGATGTGCGATCCAGGGCCAGCATCTACAACGCCTGCGCTTCGCTCACCGAATACAGCCCCCAGTTTGTGCTGCTGCTCCCGGACGACCCCATCGTGCATGACGGTTCCTGGGAAGCCCGGCAGGTGATCTTTCACATGAACCACCGGAAAATCCCCACCCTGGCGACCACCCCCACCGCCCTGGCCCAGGGTGCCTGGGCCGTGATGGGGCCTGCCACGGGGAACCAGCTTCAGGTGAACCCCGCCCTCCAGGGCTACATCGAAGCCTACGGAACACCCATTTCCCCCAACCGCCCCAGCGCGAAGAACACCGAGGCCGGGACCCGAGCCAACCTTTCCGTGGTCGCGGCCTTCTGAAGCAGGCCTGCCGGGAAAAACGGCCCCGATCGGGGCCGTTTTCTGCGAACGCCATCGCGCCTCACCCCATGAACGGATAGCGGTAGTCCGTCGCCGGGACGAAGGTCTCCTTGATGGTGCGGGGGCTGATCCAGCGCAGCAGGTTGAGGCTGGAGCCGGCCTTGTCGTTGGTGCCGCTCATCCTTGCCCCGCCGAACGGCTGCTGGCCGACCACCGCGCCGGTGGGCTTGTCGTTGATGTAAAAATTTCCCGCGGCGTGCCGGAGCTTGTGCACAGCGATGTGCAGGGCGTAGCGGTCCTGGCTGAACACCGCGCCGGTGAGGGCATAGGGGCTGGTGCGGTCGACCACGTCGAGCATGTCCTCCCACTTGGCCTCGTCGTAGACGTGCAGGGTGAGGATCGGCCCGAACAGCTCGTGGCTCATGGTGTGGTAGGTCGGATCCAGGGCCTCGATCAGGGTGGGGCGGACGAACCAGCCCTTGGAGCCGTCGTAGCTGCCGCCGGCGAGGATGCGGGCGTCCTTGGAGGCCTTGGCGGCGTCGATGGCCTCGCTGTGCTCCTTGAAGGCGCCCTGGTCGATGACCGCGCCCATGAAATTGGAGAAGTCGCGGACGTCGCCCATGCGGATGCCCTCGACCTGGGCGATCAGGTCGTCCTTGATCAGCGCCCACAGGTTGCTCGGGATGTAGGCGCGGGAGGCGGCGCTGCACTTCTGCCCCTGGTACTCGAAGGCGCCGCGCAGGATCGCGGTGGTGAGCGCCTTCGGGTCGGCGCTGGGGTGGGCGAAGATGAAGTCCTTGCCGCCGGTCTCGCCCACCAGCCGCGGGTAGGACGTGTAGCGTTCGAGGTTCTGGCCGACCGTGCGCCACATGCCGTTGAAGACGCCGGTGGAGCCGGTGAAGTGGATGCCGGCCAGGTCGTCCGAGGCGATGGCCGGGTCGCCGATGGCGCGGCCGCTGCCGGGCAGCATGGTGATCACGCCCTCGGGCATGCCGGCGTCGCGCCACAGCTTCGTCAGGTAGTGGGCGCTCAGCAGCGCGGTGCTGGCGGGCTTCCACAGCACGGTGTTGCCGCACTGGGCGGGCGCCGCCGCCAGGTTGCTGGCGATGGCGGTGAAATTGAAGGGCGCCACCGCGAACACGAAGCCTTCGAGGGGCCGGTGCTCCATGCGGTTCCACATGCCCGGACCGCTCTCCGGCTGCTCGGTGAGGATGTCGGCGTAGAAGTGCGCATTGAAGCGGAGGAAGTCGATGGTCTCGGCGGCGCTGTCGATCTCCGCCTGGTGGCAGGTCTTGCTCTGGCCCAGCATGGTGGCGGCGTTGAGCACGTCGCGGTAGGGCCCGGCCAGCAGATCGGCGGCCTTGAGGAAGATGGCGACCCGCTCCTCCCAGGGCATCCGCGACCAGAAGTCCTTGGCCTTCGCCGCCGCGGCGATGGCCAGCTGGACCTCCTCGGGACCGGCCAGGTGCACGTCGGCCAGCACGTGCTGGTGGTCGTGCGGCATCACCGCCTGGGCGATCTTCCCGGTGCGGATCTCCCTGCCGCCGATGCGCAGCGGGATCTCCAGCCGCTGGCCGGCCATCTCCTCGACCTTCGCCTGCAGCGACGCCCGCTCCGCGCTCCCCGGCGCGTAGTCCCGCACCGGCTCGTTCTTCGGGACCGGGACCTTGAAAATGCCTAGGGACATTGGGTCAACTCCGGGAAAAGAATTTTCTTCCGCAGATTTCGCAGATTGCGCCGATTAAGGAAAATTGAAATCTGCGTAATCTGCGTAATCTGCGGACAAATTTTAAAATTCAATCTGAATCCCCTGCGCCAGCTCGATCCGCCCGCTGAAGTTGAGGGCGTTGGTCTGCCGGCGCATGTACTGCTTCCAGGCGTCGGAGCCGCTCTCGCGGCCGCCGCCGGTCTCCTTCTCGCCGCCGAAGGCGCCGCCGATCTCGGCGCCGCTGGTGCCGGTGTTGACGTTGGCGATGCCGCAGTCGCTGCCGGCGCTGGACAGGAACAGCTCGCTCTCGCGCATGTCGTTGGTGATGATCGCACTGCTGAGACCCTGGGGCACGCCGTTCTGGGCGGCGATGGCCTGCTCGAGGGTGGTGTACTTCATCAGGTACAGCACCGGCGCGAAGGTCTCCTCCTGGACGATGGGCAGGGTGTTGTCGGCCTCGACGATGCAGGGGGTGACGTAGCAGCCGCCGGGCAGGTCGAGCTTCTCGCCGCCGCACAGCACCTTGGCGCCTTGCGATTTAGCGGTTTCGATCGCCTTGAGCATGGTGGCGAGGGCATCCGCGTCCACCAGCGGGCCCATCAGGTTGGCGTTGTCGAGCGGGTTGCCGATGGTGGTCTTGGCGTAGAGGGCCTTGAGGCGCTCGACGAAGGTTCCATACACGGACTCGTGGACGATCACCCGGCGGGTGGAGGTGCAGCGCTGGCCGGAGGTGCCGATGGCGCCGAAGTAGACGGCCTTGAGGGCGATGTCCAGGTCGGCCTTGTCGCTGACGATCACCGCGTTGTTGCCGCCGAGTTCGAGGATCATCCGGCCGAAGCGCTCGATCACCAGCTTGCCGACGTGGCGGCCGCCGGGCACCGAGCCGGTGTAGGACACCAGGGCCACCCGCGGGTCGGTGTTGATCAGGTCGCCGATGTCGCTGCCGCGGCCGATGCTGAGGCTGCAGATGGCCGGGTCGAAGCCGAACCGCTCCAGCACCCGCTGGGCGATCCGGGTGCAGGCGAGGGCGGTGAGCGGGGTCTTGGAGGACGGCTTCCACAGCACCGTGTCGCCGCAGACCAGGGCCAGGGCGGTGTTCCAGCTCCACACCGCGACCGGGAAGTTGAAGGCGGTGATCACGCCGACCACGCCGAGCGGGTGCCACTGCTCCTGCAGGCGGTGCTGGCGGCGCTCGCTGGGCATGGTCAGGCCGTACAGCTGGCGGCTCAGGCCCACCGCGAAGTCGCAGATGTCGATCATCTCCTGCACCTCGCCGAGGCCCTCGCGCAGGGTCTTGCCCATCTCCAGGGAGACCAGCCGGGCCAGGGCGTCCTTGTTGGCGCGCAGTTCCTCGCCGAGGGCCTTGACCACCTCGCCGCGCTTGGGCGCCGGCACCTGGCTCCAGGCGGCGAAGGCAACCTGGCAGCGGCCGAGGATCGTCTCGAATTCGTCCTTGGTCACGTTGATGACCGTGGCCAGGGGGGTGCCGTCCACCGGGGAGACGACCTGCTGCGGCTTGCCGCTGCCGAGCCACTGGCCGGCGAAGCCGCCGGGGTTGGAATCCGCGATGCCCAGTCCGAGCAGGACGTCCTTGGGAGTGAGTTCGAGTTTCATGTGCATGGCCGACCTCCGATATCCCGTTATAGGCCGGGGTCATACATTCACGAAATTCATTGTTTTCATAATAAATATTAATATAATTCATATATGAACAATCCCGAACTGGATCTGCAGCAACTGCGGGCCTTCTACCTGGTGGTGCAGGCAGGCAGCTTCTCCGCCGCCGCCCGCCGCCTGAACCGCACCCAGAGCGCGGTCAGCCACGCGGTGCGCAAGCTGGAGGAATCGGCCGGCGTGCGCCTGCTCGACCGCCGCGGCCGCGAAGTGCGGCCCACCGAGGAGGGGCGGCGGCTGAACCAGGCCTGCGAGGCGGTGTTCTCCACCTTGGACGCCGCCCAGGAGGACCTGCAGCGCGACCGCGGCCGGGCCGCCGGCCGGATCCGCCTGGGGGCGACGGTGGAATTCGGCTGCAGTGTGCTGATGCACCACATCCAGCCCTTCCTGGCCGCCCATCCCGGCATCGAGATGGACTTCCACCTCAGCCACGACCTGCTCACCCCGCTGCTGCGCGAGGACCTCGACCTGGCCATCGACTGCGTCGAGCATCCCCTGGCGGAACTGGAGCGGACCCCATTGTTCCGCGAGGCCTACATGGTGGCCTGCGCCCCGGACTACCGGGCCGCCCAGGCCATCGCCCAGCCCGCCGACCTGGCCCGCTGCACCGTGCTCTCCATCGACAAGGCCTGCGGCTGGTGGGACCGCTTCCTGGCGGCCTTTCCGAAATCACGGCAGCCGGCCTTCGGTCGGGTCATCGAGATCAACCACATCCGCGGCATGATCACCGCCGCCGTGAACGGCTTCGGCGTGCTCATCGCGCCCAGCTACAGCCTCCAGGGCGAACTCCAGCGCGGCGCGCTGGTGCCGCTGTTCCCATCGATCCGGCCGCTGGAGGACCGCTTCGCCCTGTACCAGAAGACCACCAAGGCCCGGCTCGCCAAGCACCGGCTGCTGAAGGACTACCTGGTCCAGCTCAACCCGGCGGAGTTCGGGGCCTAGCTGGGCGCGATGCGGGTGCCGGAGGGGATCTCCATGCCCTTGGGCACCACCACGATGCCGTCCTGGACCACGTAGCTGCCGGCGTCGAGATCGGTGCCGCGGGGGAAGGGCAGGATCACCACGTCGTCGCCGAGGCGGGCGTTCTTGTCGAGGATCGCGCCCTCGATCCGGCAGCGGCGGCCGATGCCCAGGGGCAGCCCGGGGCTGCCGCGCTCGTAGTAGTCGGCGCCCATCACGATGCTGTCCTGGATCCGGGTGCCGGGCCCGACCAGGCTGCGCACGCCGATGATCGAGTGGACGATGTCGGCGTCGCGGACCACGCAGCCCTCGGTGAACAGGACGTCCTCCAGGCGGCTGTTGGTGACGATGGAGCCCGGCAGGAAGCGGGAGTTGGTGTAGATGGGGGCGTGCGCGTCATAGAAGTTGAACGGGGCCGAGGGCCGGGTCAGTTCCAGGTTGGTGTCGTAGAAGGAGCGGATGGTGCCGATGTCCTGCCAGTAGCCCTCGAAGGCGTAGCCGGAGACGTTCAGGCTCCCGATGGCGCGGGGGATCACGTCGGCGCCGAAGTCGTCGTCCTCGGGGTGGCGGGTCAGCAGGTCCATCAGCACCTGGGTCTCGAACAGGTAGATCCCCATGGAGCCCTGGAAGGGCCGCTCGGGGTCGTCGCGGCTCACCATCCGGGCCTGGTCGGCCGGTTCCGTGGGCTTCTCCATGAAATCGAGGATGCGCCCGTCGTCGCCGAGCTTGAGGATGCCGAAGCGCGACGCCTCCTCCCGGGCCACCGGCTGCACCGCCACGGTGATGTCGGCGCCGCGGGCGGCATGGCTGTCGAGCATGGCGGCGTAGTCCATGCGGTAGAGGTGGTCGCCGGCCAGGATCAGCACCCGCTCGGCGCCGGTGGCGCGGATCTCGAACAGCTGCTTGCGGACGGCGTCGGCGGTGCCCTGGTACCAGTCGGCGCGCTCGGGGGTCTGCTCTGCCGCCAGCACCTCCACCCAGCCGGTGTGGAAGGTGTCGAACTTGTAGGTGGTGGTGATGTGGCGGTGCAGGGAGACCGAGTTGAACTGGGTCAGCACGTCGATGCGGGTGATCCCCGAATTGATGCAGTTGCTGATCGGGATGTCGATCAGCCGATACTTGCCGGCGATGGGGACGGCCGGCTTGGAGCGGGTGCGGGTGAGCGGGTACAAACGGGCGCCACGCCCTCCGCCGAGAATGACGGCGAGCACGTCCTTGGTTGCAGGCATGGGGTCACCTCAGGATGGAACGGTCGTGAAATCGAATCCCCTGAGGATAGCTGGCTTCCACGCCACGGCCCAGGCCATGAGGCCCGGGCCGTGGCGGGGA
>WBZP01002217.1_pt1 | contig 12244 bp, 13 predicted proteins | sample 5204301 | NCBI WGS metagenome assembly WBZP01 (sample SAMN12412401, study PRJNA552823) | activated sludge metagenome | isolation source: activated sludge from nitrification reactor of wastewater treatment plant... | place: USA: Pennsylvania | collected 2017
TTCCCTACGATCAGTACGAAGCCCGTTCGCCGCGCATGGTCGCCGAAATCCTGGTGGACTATCCCATCGCCGTGGTGCGCGGCCACGGCGTCTACGCCTGCGCCGACAGCCTCAATCTCGCCTACAAATGGACCTGTTCGCTGGAGCTGTCGGCTAAGACCGCTTTCATCGCCCAGCAGGCGGGCAAGATCTGATGGAATACCCTCCGCTGTAGTCCAGGCAACCGCTCAAACTCACCCGCGCGGCGTGAGTTTGAACGGCGGACCTGGGGATTTTGGCGCGGTGTTCCCGCAAAACTCCACCAGCATCTTCGCTACCGGTAGCTTAACGCTCCGCTTGCAACACCCCATCCGCCAGCCGCCAAATCGCATCCATCCGGGCCGCCAGCCCCGAGTCGTGGGTGACTACGACGAAACTGGTTCCCAGATCGCGGTTCAGTTCCAGCATCAGCTCGAATACGTGCTCGGCGCTGAGCCGGTCGAGATTGCCGGTCGGCTCGTCGGCCAGCACGCAGGCCGGTTCGGTGATCAAGGCCCGCGCCACCGCCGCCCGCTGTCGTTCGCCGCCGGACAGTTCACCCGGCTTGTGCGTCAGGCGCTGGCCCAGTCCAACCCTTTCCAGCAATCCCGCCGCCCGTTCGGTCGCGCTCACTGACTTCTCGCCGCGAATCAGCAACGGCATCGCCACGTTTTCCAAAGCGGTGAATTCCGGCAACAGATGATGAAACTGGTAAATGAACCCCAGACAGCGGTTGCGTAGCCGACCTCGGCTGGCATCGCTCAGCCGGCTCAATTCCTGCCCCGCCACCCATACCGAGCCGGCGGTGGGCGTATCCAGCCCACCCAGCAAATGCAGCAGCGTACTCTTGCCTGACCCGGAACTGCCGATGATCGCCAGTCGTTCACCGCGCCGCACCTGGAAATCAACGCCCCGCAATACCTCCAACCGTTCGTCGCCCTGTCGGAACGCCTTGGCCAGTTGCCGACATTCCAGCACCGCCGTTGCCACCGTTACCGTCGATGCCTCATTCATAACGCAGCGCCTCCGCCGGCTGGGTCCGCGCCGCCCGCCAGGCCGGATAGAGCGTGGCCAGCGTGGCCAGCCCAAACGCCACCAGGCCAATGGTCGTGACATCGCCCCATTGCACCTGTGATGGCAAATCGCTGATCAGGTACACGTCCGGGGCCAGAAACTTGATACCGAACAATCTCTCGATAAACGGCACCGCTACATCGACATGGGTCGCCAGGGCCACCCCGCCGATCAGCCCCAGCAGGGTGCCGACCAGGCCGATGGTAATGCCCTGGACGATGAAGATCCCCATGATGCTGAGCGGCGTCGCCCCCAGGGTGCGCAGGATGGCGATATCGGCCTGCTTGTCGGTCACCACCATGACCAGGGCGGACACGATGTTGAAAGCCGCCACCGCCACGATCAGAGTCAGAATCACGAACATCGCGGTCTTCTCGATCTGCACCGCCCGGAAGAAGCTGGCGTGATCCTGGGTCCAGTCGCGCGCCAGATAACCCTCCGGCAACTGGCTGGCGAGTTCGCGGGCCAGGCGCGGCGCCTGGAACAGGTCGTTCAGTCGCAGTCGCACTCCGCTAACCGCGCCATCGGGCAGTTGAAACAGCTTGCCGGCATCGGCGACATGCACCAGCGCCAACCCCCGGTCGTATTCGTACATGCCGGCCTTGAACAGGCCCACCACGTCGAAGCGTTTCAGCCGCGGCAGCACGCCGGCCGGGGTTACGTTGGCTTGCGGGGTGATCACCGTCACCTTGTCGCCCAGTCCCACGCCCAGCGCGTTGGCCAGTTCCTTACCGAGCACAATACCGAACTTGCCGGAGCGCAGATCATCCAGCGATCCCTGAATCATCTTGCCGCCGATGTCCGACACCTGTTGTTCCTCCGCCGGCAGAATGCCCTGAACCAGCGCGCCGCTCACCAGCGAGGCGTTGTTGAGCATCGCCTCGCCGCGGATGTAGGGCGCGCCGCCTTGAACCTCGGGATTGCGCAGCGCCTGTTCGCGCACCGCCGGCCAATCGTTCACCAGGCTATCCCAGCGGCTGATGGTGGCGTGGGCGGTCATCGCCAGGATGCGACCGCGCAATTCCTGCTGAAAGCCGTTCATCACCGACAACACGGTGATCAGCGCGGTGATGCCCAGCGCGATGCCGAGCATGGAGGTCAGGGAAATGAAGGAAATGAAGTGATTGCGGCGCTTGGCGCGGGTGTAGCGCAGGCCGATGAACAACTCCAGGGGACGAAACATGGGCACGATCCCGATTGGCGGCAACGCTCGCTGCCGGAAAGCGCGCCATTATAAAGAGTTGGCCGCCCCGTAGGCGGCCAACTCGCAATCCCTCGCGAACCGGAAGGATTCCAACGCGATTACGGCTTGGGCGTGGCGGGCATCGCCGGGGTAGCCGTAGCCGGGGTAGCGGGCATCGCCGGGGTGGCCGGGGTGGCGGGCATCGCCGGCTTGGCGGGCATGGCTGGAGTAGCGGGCATCGCCGGCTTGGCAGGCATGGCTGGAGTAGCGGGCATGGCTGGAGTAGCGGGCGTAGCCGGCATCGCCGGGGTGGCTGATGGTTCCGCTCCACCCACGGTCACCATGGGTTTGATCATATCAAGGGTTTTCCCCTTGATGCCAGGAATCTTGGCCAAGTCGTCCACCGATTTGAAGGGGCCGTTGGCTTCCCGATACTTGACGATGTCGGCCGCCTTTTTGGGACCGATCCCCTTCAACCCTTTATCCAATTGCTCGGTGGTCGCTGTATTGATGTCGATAGCCTGGGCGAAGGTCACGGTGGAGAATAACGCCAGGACAACCACGAGCATCAGATGCAACAGTTTCATTTTTCGCTCCTTTTCCGATGATTATTCTGTCGGTGGCAAAAAACCGGCATTGAGAAAAACATAGAACGAAACCATGGGAATGCAAGCCATCCGACGGTTTTTTTAGGGCGGGCATTCTTGCTGGGGCAAGTGGATTAGAACCGCTGCCCGGCGCGGCAAGCGTTGATTTTCATGAAAGGTCAAAAATCAAACGCTGGTCTTCATGACCAGATCAGGCATCGGCTTGATGGTGTTCCACTGCTGGCAACTGGGACAGCACCAGTGCAGCGATTTGACGACAAAACCGCAGTTGCCGCAACGGTAGCGAGCGGCGCCGTTGAGCATCTGCGTACTGACGCAGTGCAAGGCGCGCAAATCGGCATACCCTGCCCCTTCGCCGCGCTCCAGTTGGATTTGGACCAACCGCCGCAAACCCAGCAGGGTCGGATACTCCTGTAATTCGCGTTCGAGAAACTTGAGCGCCGCCTCCTCGCCCTCCTGCTGCAACAGCCAATCCGCCAAGGCATCGGTGATTCGGCCGCCATGATCCCGCTGCTGGACCTCCCGCAAATACGTTCCCCATTCGTCGAGCCGGTCCAGCGCACCGTAGCACTGACCGAGCAGCGCGATCACCTCCGGGAAATACCCCCGATCCTGCCGTTCGACCGCCTGAAACGCCGCGATGGCCGCCCGATGGTCTCCCACCCGCATCGCCAGACGACCCAGCAGCAGGTTGGCCCGGGCGCAGCCGGGATCTCGCGCCAGCGCATCGAGCAACCAAATGCTGGCATCATCATCCTGGTTGGCTTCCTCGGCCAACTCACAGCAAAAATGCGCGGTCTCCCGCCGTTTGGATTCGCCGCCGATCCGCTCCAGACGGTCGCAATAAGTGATCGCCTGGCGCCAGTCCTTTTCCTGCTGAAAAATATGGATCAGGCGGGACAGGGCCGCTTCGGTGTGATCGGGCTGTTCCAGCAGTTGCCGAAACAGCTCCTCGGCCCGGTCAAACAGGCCGGCCCGCAGATAGTCCTCGCCGAGTTCGAGCAAGGCCCGGCAACGCTGGTCCGCCGTCAGGGTGGACCGGGCGATCAGGCTACCGTGAATGTGGATCGCCCGATCCACCTCGCCGCGGCGACGGAACAGATTGCCCAGGGTCAAATGAATCTCCGCGGTATTCCGGTCCACGTCGGCCATGCGCGTGAACACTTCAATCGCCTGATCGGGCTTGTCTTCGATCAGATAATTAAGCCCTTTAAAGTACTCGGTACTGCGGTCGGTCGCACTGCTGCGCCGCCCTGCGTACTCGCGCCGGGCTACCCACCAGCCAGAAGCCGCGGCGACCGGTAGCAGCAGCCACAATAGCTCCATCATAACCTAGCGACGCGTCCCCGGCGCGTCAATGACCATCCCGGCCCGCCTTCCTGGCCAGCAGGCTGATTTCCTGGTCCTTACCGGCGACAGCCTGCCGCAACCGGGCCACCCGCCAACGCAGCGGCAACACAACGAAGGCTCCGATCAGCGCGGTCAACAGAACTCCGGAGGCGAATGCGCCCACCACGACCCATGCCAACTCCAGAGTTGTTGTGCCCAGCAGATAATTCACGTCAACCTGCTGGGTGTGCAGTGTGGCAAACTCCACCCCAAGCAGCAGCAAGACCAAAAAAATGGCAACGATCAAGGCGAATTTAATGATTTTAATCCAGAGCATCGCTTTCCCCTGCTAAAAAACGGCTTGAACTCGGCCGACCCGAACGGTTGGCCGCCACCGATGGCGGACCCGGTTCCCGCGGCTCTTCAACAAAAAACCCACTTCATACCGTGGGTTTTTGAACGGCGGATAATAGCCCGATAGCCTGCCGGATTGAGATGGCGATTACAACAAGGCGTCGCCACCTTCGAAATCGCGGTCGTTGACCCGTTCGCGCAATTCCTTACCGGGCTTGAAGTGCGGGACGCACTTACCCGCCAGCGTGACAGCATCGCCGGTCTTGGGATTGCGGCCGACCCGCGGTGGCCGGAAGTGCAGCGAAAAGCTGCCGAAACCGCGGATTTCGATCCGCTCGCCGTGAGCCAGCGAATCGCTCATCTGCTCCAGCAGGGTCTTAACCGCTTGCTCCACATCCTTATAGGGAATGTCGCTGCGCTTGCACGCGAGAATCCCGATCAATTCCGATTTCGTCATGGAACACCCCCAGTGAACGGCGGTCGCGGTGGTCAACACCGCGCCACACTTGTTCGAGTCAGTCGTCCTGCGCGCTCATCTGTTCCTTGAAGATATCGCCCAGGGTCGCGCCGGTGCTGGACTTGCGGCTGTAGTCCTGCAACACCTCGGCTTCCTCCGCCATGTCCTTGGCCTTGATGGACAGGGTGATGGTGCGGTTCTTGCGATCCACGCCGATGAACTTGGCCTCGATCTCTTCGCCTTCCTTCAGGACCGAACGGGCATCCTCGATCCGTTCGCGGGACAGATCGGAGGCGCGCAGCGTACCCTCGACCCCATAACCCAAATCCACCAAGGCGCCCTTGCTATCCACCGAGGCGATCCGGCCCTTGATCACGCTGCCCTTGGGATGATCGGCAACAAAATTGGAGAAGGGATCCTTGTCGATCTGCTTGATGCCCAGCGAAATGCGCTCGCGCTCGGGATCCACCGCCAGCACCACGGCCTCGACTTCCTGGCCTTTCTTGTACTGACGCACCGCTTCCTCGCCAGTGGCGTTCCAGGAAATGTCGGACAGATGAACCAGACCGTCAATCCCGCCATCCAGGCCGATGAAAATGCCAAAGTCGGTGATGGATTTGATCTTGCCGGAGACGCGGTCCCCCTTGGCATGGCTCTGATCGAAGTCATCCCAGGGATTGGCCTGGCACTGCTTCATCCCCAGCGAGATGCGGCGGCGATCCTCGTCGATGTCGAGCACCATGACCTCGACCTCGTCGCCCATGGCCACCACCTTGTTGGGATTGACGTTTTTGTTGGTCCAGTCCATTTCGGAGACGTGGACCAGACCCTCGACTCCTTCCTCGATCTCCACGAAGCAGCCATAGTCGGCGATGTTGGTCACCTTGCCGAACACCCGGGTGCCGACCGGATAGCGGCGGGCCAGGGCGATCCATGGATCGTCGCCCAGTTGCTTCAGGCCCAGCGACACCCGATTGCGCTCGCGGTCGAACTTGAGCACCTTGATCTTGATGTTGTCGCCGACCGCGACCACTTCCGAGGGATGCTTGACCCGTCGCCAAGCCATGTCGGTGATGTGCAGCAGACCGTCGATGCCACCCAGATCCAGGAACGCGCCGTAGTCGGTAAGATTCTTGACCACGCCATCCACGATCTGGCCTTCTTGCAGGTTTTGCAACAGAGCCTCACGCTCGGCGCTGTATTCCTGCTCCACCACCGCCCGGCGGGAGACCACCACGTTATTGCGCCGGCGGTCGAGCTTGATGACCTTGAACTCCTGTTCCTTGCCTTCCAGATAGGCGGCGTCCCGCACCGGCCGCACGTCCACCAGCGATCCAGGCAAAAAGGCGCGAATCTCGCCGATGTCCACGGTGAAACCGCCTTTCACCTTGCCGCTGATCAGGCCCTTGATGATTTCCTCGCCCTCGAAGGCTTTTTCCAGGGCGCTCCAGACCCGGGCGCGCTTGGCTTTCTCGCGGGACAGCCGGGTTTCCCCGAAGCCATCCTCGAGCGCATCCAGGGCGACCTCGACCATATCGCCCACCTTCACTTCGAGCACGCCGTCCTCGTTGTAAAACTGTTCGAGTGGAATCAGCCCCTCGGATTTCAGGCCGGCGTTGACGACCACGGCATCCGACCGGATCTCCACCACCAGTCCCTGGACGATGGAGCCAAGCTGCATCTGCTTGTCAACCAGGCTCTGTTCAAACAGTTCGGCAAAACTTTCGGTCATGGGTTATAGCTCAAAAAAACCGGCGGCAAGAAACCGCCACGGGTGGGTTGGGGTATCGGATTCGGCAGCGCGCTCCCGAACCGGTTCTGGGTGACTGAATTTCTCGTTACGACGGGAGCGCCCAGTCTTAGCGCTCGTCAACGGGTAAGCGTAGCATGGGCGACGCCAGCGTAAAGGTTTGAGCCTAACAGTTTTCCGGCAATCCCAGCCGCTGGATGGCCAGCGCCAGCGCCCGGGCGCATACCTCGGCAATGCTCAAGTGCGTGGTGTCGAGCATTTCCGCATCGGCGGCGGGCCGAAGCGGCGCCACCGCGCGATGGCGGTCGCGGGCGTCGCGCTCCGCGATTTCGCTGGCAAGGTTATCAAGGTTAGCATTCACGCCCTGTTCGCTCAACTGCTTATGTCGGCGACGGGCGCGTTCCTGGGCGCTGGCGGTCAAAAACAGCTTGAGCCTGGCGTCGGGGAACACCACCGTGCCCATGTCCCGACCGTCGGCGATCAGGCCAGGAGCACGGCGAAAATCCCGTTGCCGTTGCAACAACGCGGCGCGCACCGCCGGGAACGCGGCGACCCGGGACGCGGCATTGCCGGTCGTCTCGCTGCGCAGCGCATCGCCGACCGGCGCGCTGTCCAGGATCACCCGCGCGATCCCATCAGCGCCGGGCGCGAAGCTCGCATCCAGCCCGGCGGCGACCGCCACAACCCCGGCCTCGTCCTCCAGCGCCAGGTTCCGACGCAACGCCGCCAGCGCGGTCAGCCGGTACAGCGCGCCGCTATCCAGCAGATGAAAGCCCAGCCGGGCCGCCAACCACTGGCAGAGCGTACCCTTGCCAACCCCGCTCGGACCATCCACGGCGATCACGGGAGCCCGTGTACTCATACCGTTCCCCGTTCCTGGATGGCCAGCCCGGCGGTTCGGGCGAGATTCACGAAGCCGGGGAAGGAGGTGTTGACGTTGGCGCAATCATGAACCGAGATGGGGCCACCGGCGCGCAATGCGGCCATGGCGAAACTCATGGCGATGCGGTGGTCGCCATGGCTATCCACCGTGCCGCCGGACAGCACGCCGCCCTGGATAACGATGCCATCCGCGGTCGGCTCGGCGGCGATGCCCAGCGCGTTCAGCCCATCGGCCATGACCTGAATGCGGTCGCTTTCCTTGACTCGCAACTCTTCCGCACCGGTCAACACGGTCACGCCCTCGGCGCCAGCGGCGGCGATGAACAACGCCGGAAATTCGTCAATCGCCAGCGGCACCCGTTCGGCGGGAATGCGGATGCCGCGCAATGGCGCGTGACGCACCCGCAGATCGGCCACCGGCTCGCCGCCGGCCAGCCGCGGATTCAGCACCTCGATATTCGCCCCCATCAACCGCAGGATGTCGATGACGCCGGCGCGGGTGGGATTGACGCCGACGTGTTCCAGCAGCAGGTCGGAACCGGGCGCGAGGCTGGCCCCGACCAGGAAGAACGCCGCCGAGGAAATGTCCGCCGGCACGTCGATTTCAGTCCCCGTCAGCCGGCCGCCGCCGGCCAGCGCGACGGTGCGTTCGCCCTCGCGCCGCAATGCATAGCCAAAGCCTGCCAGCATCCGCTCGCTGTGGTCGCGGGTTGGGGCCGGTTCGGTGATGCGGGTCATGCCTTCGGCGTACAGACCGGCCAGCAACAGACAGGATTTGACCTGGGCGCTGGCCACTGGCAGCGCGTAATCAATGCCTTTCAACCGCTGGCCGCCGTGAATTCGCAACGGCGCGGCGCCCGCTTCGGTAGTTTCAATGCGCGCGCCCATTCGGGCCAGCGGTTCGGTCACCCGCCGCATCGGCCGCCGGGTCAGCGAGGCATCGCCGGTCAGCATGGTATCGAACGCCTGCCCGGCCAGAATGCCGCTCATCAGCCGCATCGAAGTGCCGGAGTTACCCATGTCCAGTGGACCGCTCGGAGCGTGCAAGCCGCGCAGGCCGACGCTATGCACCGTCACCCGCCCCCGTTCCGGGCCGTCGATGCGCACGCCCATGGCACGGAATGCCCGCAGCGTGGCCAAGCAGTCCTCGCCTTCCAGAAAACCGGTCACGGTGGTGATGCCCTCGGCCAGTGCTCCAAACATGATGGCGCGGTGGGAGATGGATTTGTCGCCGGGTACGCGAATGCGCCCGCGCAACGCGCCGCCGGGCTCGATGACAAAGGTGAGAGTGGTCATGTTGTGCAGGGATCAGTCGAGATACAGGTTGTCGCGGGCGCGCTTGGCCCGCTGGAAAGTGGCAAGAATCGCGGCGCGGTCGTCGGTGCGGATCGCCTCGGCTAACCGCTCCAGATCGGAGCCGAACAGGGCGATCATCTCCAGCAACTGTTCGCGGTTGGCGACACAGATGTCGTGCCACATCCGCGGATCGCTGGAGGCGATGCGGGTGAAGTCGCGGAAACCGCCGGCGGCGTAGCGGAAAATTTCCGCCCGGTCGTCCAGCCGCGCCAGGGTATCCACCAGGGTATAGGCCAACATGTGCGGCAGATGGCTGGTGGCGGCCAGCACAGCGTCGTGATGGCGCACCCCCATGTCCACCACCTCGGCGCCGGTCGACTCCCACATTGTTCTAACCAGGTGATGGGCGGCGGCGGCGGTTTCCGCCAGCGGGGTCAGGATCACCCGCCGGCGCTGGAACAGGGTGGCGAAGGAGGCTTCGACCCCGCTCTGTTCGGTGCCGGCGATGGGGTGGCCGGGCACGAAGTTCGGCGGGACGCCGCCACAAATCCGCTCGACGTCCGCCACCACGCTACCCTTGGCGCTACCGACATCGGTCACCACCGCACCGGGCGATAAATGCGGAACGATGGCGCGCAACACCGGTTCAATCGCCCCCAGCGGCACGGCCACCACCACCACGTCAGCGCCGGCGACCGCGCGGGCCGGATCGGTGTCGTAGCGATCCACCACGCCCAGGCGGACCGCGGCGCGCAGGTTGTCCTCGTTGCGGCCGGAGCCGATCACTTCGCCCACTTCGCCCGCCTGCCTGAGGGCGCGGGCCAGCGAGCCGCCGATCAGGCCGACGCCGATGACGCACAGCCGCCGGATCAAAGGCTGTTGCGCGACCATGTCAGCCCTTCAGCACGTCGTTGAGGGCTTCGATCAAGCGGGCGTTCTCCGCTTCGGCGCCGATGGTGATTCGCAGGTGCTGGGGCAAGCCGTAATTGTCCACCGGCCGAGCGATCACGCCGCGCTTGAGCAGTTCCAGGAATACCTCGCGCCCCGGTCGGCCCACGTCCACGCACAGGAAATTGCCGACCGACGGCAGCCAGCTCAAACCCAACTGGCGACAGGCTTCTTGCAACTGCTTCATGCCAGCGCGGTTGAGGGCTTTGCTCCGCTCCAGATGGTTCACATCGTCCAGCGCCGCCGCCGCCGCGACCAGCGCCAGGCTGTTGACGTTGAATGGTTCGCGCACCCGGTTCAGCAAATCCGCCACCTGGGAATGGGACACCGCGTAGCCGACCCGCAATCCGGCCAGTCCGTAAGCCTTGGAGAAGGTGCGAGTGACGATCAGATTGGGGAATCGGTCGAGCCAGCGCAGGGCGTTGGGGCAGTCCGCCTCGGCGTCCACATATTCACCATACGCCTCGTCCACCACTACGATGACCTGTTCGGGAACCGCCGCCAAAAAGGCTTCCAGTTCCGCCGTTTTCAGCCAGGTGCCGGTGGGATTGTTGGGGTTAGCGATGAACACCAGCCGGGTCCGGTCGTTGATCAGCGCCAGCAGCGCCGCCGGATCGTGGCCATGGGGCATGGCGTGATCGGGCGGATTGGCCCTGGCGACGCGGGCGGTGGCGCCGATGGCCTGGGTGACGATGGGATAAACCGCGAAGGCGTGTTCGGAGAATACCGCCTCGTGTTCCGGAGTCAGAAAGGCCCGCGCTGCCAGTTCCAGTACATCGTTGGAGCCGTTGCCCAAGGTCAGCGCCGCCATGGACAAACCGAGCTTGGCGGCTAGCGCGGACTTGAGTTCGAAGCCGTTGCCGTCGGGATAGCGGGCCAGTCCGTTCAAGGCTTCGCGCACGGCGGTCAACGCTCGGGGGCTGGGACCGAGCGGATTTTCGTTGGAAGCCAGCTTGACGATGTTGCTCAGGCCGTATTCCCGGCGCAGTTCGCTTTCCGGCTTGCCGGGTTGGTAGGGTTGCAGGGTGCGCACGCCGGGGGCGGCGAGGGAGAGGAAATCGCAGGTCATGGGGAAGGAGGCTCCATCGGGAATATCTATTTTTGATAACCCTATCAGAAAGTTCGGGCGCGATATAGCGGATTACGCCTTACAGCGTTCCAGCAATTCCCGGCATGGCTGGGCGATGCGCTCCACATCCTCCATGCCGCCGGTCATTTTATGAATCATGCCCTTTTTCAAATACGGCGACAGTTCCTTGCGGCTTTGCCGCTGCATTCGATCGATGACGTGGTTCGGATCGCCGGCCGTCAGGGTGTAGCGCACCAGTTCCCCCAGCACCGCCGATGGACTGTTGGCATTACGCAGCAGCAGGTAACGGAAAAAGCAGCCGATTTCGTCGTCCGGCCGGGTGTCTTCCGGCAAATTCGCTGCGGTCGCGGCGCGGCGCATGACCTGATCCAGCAGCGATTCATCCTCCAGCAGATACGTCATCAACCGCTCGATATGATCCGTTTTTTCTTCAAAGAAAATGCCGCCCTTGGCGAACTGGTCGTAACTTGGAAAAACCTTGCGCCCCTCGTCGTCGTAAACGTGAAATTCCTGCGAACCCGTGGTGGCTTTCTCCAACTCCTGACGTTTGGTGGTCGAGATGAATGCCCCTTTCAGGCGAAACTTCACGGGTTGCCCGTTCCGATCATGGGTATTCCCAAGTTGGCTGGCGATTTCGACCAGCTTGTACACGAAGCACAGAACTTTGTGGTGATTCCAGCCACCGCGCATTCCCATTTCCAAACCCTTGGGGTCGAGATAGCACAATCGCTGGGTTTCCGGCTGCGTCGCCTTGTCGATGATCCAGAAGATGAAGTCCGGGTAAAACCAGTCCTCCCCGGCCAGCCGCAGGCGGGTTCCATCGGGAGAACGGTCCAGATTGCGCAAGAGATAATATTCCCGCTGGCCCTGTTTAATCGCCGCCGGGATGCGCTTGATCACGTCTTCGTTTTTCGCATGATGCGGGTCGAGATGCCGGATCAATTTGGCGATGAATTCCCTTTCGGTTGCGATCAACGCGCCGGGGCTGGCGGCCTTGCCGATGCCGTCCACTGCAACCGGAGAAGGCGTGTAGAGATGGCCGGGCGTGTACACCAGAACCTGGTCGGTCGCGCGGTCGGTAATCAGCGGCAAACCGTCCACACCGTCGTGCTGGTAGGGGGCGTCATCGAACAGGGAAGGAGGCGCAGTCGCCATCAATTCATTCTCCGGATATGCAGATGGTCGGGCAGCAGGTCATGTTCGGGAGGCAGCGGTGCGAGGTGATAGCGAATCTGCCGGGCCTGCTGGCGACGCC
>WBZP01005928.1_pt1 | contig 12242 bp, 11 predicted proteins | sample 5204301 | NCBI WGS metagenome assembly WBZP01 (sample SAMN12412401, study PRJNA552823) | activated sludge metagenome | isolation source: activated sludge from nitrification reactor of wastewater treatment plant... | place: USA: Pennsylvania | collected 2017
GCTGCCGGTCTTCGCCGCGGAAACGCTGTATGTCGCGGGCGGCCTCTACGGTAACCTCGCCGCGCTGGACGAGATTGAACGCATGGCGGCTGTCGAGGATCAGAGGGTGACGATCCTCTTCAATGGCGATTTCAACTGGTTCAACGTGGCTGATGACGGCTACACCGAGGTCAACGACCGTGTGCTGGCCCATCGTGCCATCGCCGGCAATGTGGAGGTCGAGCTTGGCCGCAGCGACAGCAGGGCCGGCTGCGGCTGCGGCTATCCCGATAGCGTGGATCACGCGACAGTGGACCGATCGAACGAAATCCACGCGCGCCTGCGCGCCACCGCTTCGCGCCACCCGGCACTGACCGCACGTCTGGCGCGCTTGCCGCGGCAAGCACGCTGCCAGATCGGCGATACCCGCGTGGGCATCGTTCATGGCGACGCGGATTCGCTGGCCGGCTGGCGCTTCGGCATCGATGCGCTCGACGCTGCCGACTCGGCGGCGACGTTGCCGGCGTATTTCCGCGACGCCGAGGTCGATGTCTTCGCCTGCAGCCACACCTGCCTGCCGGCGATGCGTGAGGTGGCGCTGGCCCAGCGCAGCGGGCTGATCGCCAACAACGGCGCGGCCGGCATGCCGAATTTTCGCGGCGAGCGCTACGGCGTGATCACCCGCATTTCCGAGCGGGCTTCGCCGCATGCGCCGCTTTATTCCGCACGCATCGGCGCGACGCGTGTCGAGGCCCTCGCCGTTCGCTACGACGCCCAGAAATTCGCGCGCGTGTTCCTCGCCGACTGGCCGCCCGGCTCGCCTGCCCATGCGTCGTACTGGTCGCGGATCGACGCAGGCACCGCACTGCCGCTCGCCGCCGCCATGCCGCGCCCGGCCGGATGTGCGACAGTTGGAGTCGCGTGCCAGGTTGCGGCGGGCTGATGTAAGCACGCCCCCGTCTCGACGGTCACATGATTCGACAACCGGCCACGCGAATTCGCGCCATGATCCGGGGAGAGCCGCAATGAGCAAGTCCAGACTGTTCGTCATGCTATTGATCGTCGCGCTGATCGGGGCGTTCTTCGCCTTCGATCTCGGCCGCTATGTCAGCCTGGATTTCTTCAAGTCGCAGCAGGCGTCGATCGCGGCCTGGTACGCGGAAAATCCGCTGAAAACGATCGCCGGCTTCTTCCTGATCTACGTCGCGGTGACCGGCCTGTCGCTGCCGGGTGCCGCAGTGCTGACCCTGGTGGCCGGTGCATTGTTCGGCCTGCTGGCCGGTACTGTCGTCGTGTCGTTCGCCTCTTCGATCGGCGCGACGCTGGCGTTCCTCAGTTCGCGCTTCCTGCTGCGCGACTGGGTGCAGCGCAGCTTCGGCGATCGGCTCAAACCGATCAACGACGGCATCCAGAAGGACGGCGCGTTCTATCTATTCACCCTGCGCCTGGTGCCGGCCTTTCCGTTCTTCGTGATCAACCTGCTGATGGGTCTGACGCCGTTGCCGGCGCGCACTTTCTACTGGGTCAGCCAGATCGGCATGCTGGCCGGTACGCTGGTCTACGTGAATGCCGGCACGCAACTGGCGAAGATCGAGTCGCTGCGCGGCATCCTCTCGCCAGGTTTGCTTTTGTCATTCACCCTGCTCGGCTTGTTTCCGCTGATCGCCAGGAAGATCGTCGACGCCGTCAAGGCGCGCAAGGTCTACGCGCGCTGGGCCAGGCCGGCGTCCTTCGACCGCAACATCGTAGTCATCGGCGCGGGTTCTGCCGGTCTCGTCACCGCCTACATCGCGGCTGCAGTAAAGGCGGAAGTTACCCTGGTCGAGAAACACCGGATGGGCGGCGATTGCCTGAACACCGGCTGCGTGCCGTCGAAAGCGCTGATCCGCTCGGCCAAGCTGCTCTCGCACATTCGCCGCGCACAGCAGTTCGGACTTCAGGGAGCCAGCGCGCGCTTCGATTTCGCCGAAGTCATGGAGCGCGTGCAGCGTGTGGTGCGCACCGTGGAACCGCACGACTCGGTCGAGCGCTATACCGGTCTTGGGGTCGAATGCATCGAAGGCACGGCGAAGATCACCTCACCGTGGACCGTCGAGGTGGCGAGCGCGCAAGGCGTGCAGACGTTGACGACGCGCGCGATCGTGATCGCCGCCGGCGCCCGCCCCTTCGTGCCGCCGATTCCCGGCATCGACGAGGTCGGCTACCTGACCTCGGATACCGTCTGGAATCTGCGCGTGCTGCCCAGGCGCTTGGTGGTGCTCGGTGGCGGGCCGATCGGCTGCGAACTGACCCAGGCGTTCGCGCGCCTCGGCGCACAGGTAACGCAGGTCGAGATGGCGCCGCGCATCATGATCCGCGAAGATGCCGAGGTGTCCGAACTGGTGGCGCAGCGCTTTCGCGACGAGGGCGTGGCTGTGCTGGTCGAGCACCGCGCCAAGCAGTTCGTCATAGAGAACGGCGAGAAGGTGCTGATCGCCGAGCATGCCGGCCAGGACGTCCGGATACCGTTCGACCAGTTGCTGTGCGCCGTCGGCCGGGTAGCCAACACCGCAGGCTACGGGCTCGAGGAACTCGGCATTCCCACCACCAGGACCCGCACGATCGAAACCAACGAATTCCTGGAGACGCTCTATCCGAACATCTATGCCTGCGGCGACGTGGCAGGTCCCTACCAGTTCACCCACACCGCCGCGCACCAGGCCTGGTATGCCGCGGTGAACGCACTGTTCGGGCGCTTTCGCCGCTTTCGCGCCGACTACTCGGTGATTCCCTGGGCGACTTTCACCGAGCCGGAGGTGGCGCGGGTCGGGCTCAACGAGCAGGAGGCGAAGGAGAAGAACATTGCGCACGAGGTTACGCTGTACGGTATCGACGATCTCGACCGGGCGATCGCCGACGAGGAAGCACATGGTTTCGTCAAAGTGCTGACGGTGCCGGGCAAGGACCGCATCCTCGGCGTGACCATCGTCGGCGAGCACGCCGGCGACCTGATCGCCGAATACGTGATGGCGATGAAGCACGGGCTGGGACTCAACAAGCTGCTCGGCACCATCCACATCTACCCGACGCTGGCCGAGGCCAACAAGTATGCCGCCGGCAACTGGAAGCGCGCCCACGCGCCGCAGAAGCTGCTCGAATGGGTCGGGCGCTACCACGCCTGGGCCAGAAGCTAGGAGCGAACCCGTCATGAACACCTGCCGCGCAATTCTCGCCTGTCTGATTCTCGCATTCGCCGCCTGGCACGGCACTGCCCTCGCGGCGTTCGACCATGAACACAAGTCCTGGAACGAATTGCTGCGCAAGCATGTCGTCTTGCAGGACGGCGGCAAGTCCTCGCGGGTAAACTACGCCGGCTTCGCGCAGGACCGCGCCCGACTGAAGGCCTACCTCGGCGATCTTTCCTCCGTCTCCGATGGCGAGTTCAAGTCCTGGAGCAAGCCGCAGCAGCTCGCCTTTCTGATCAACGCCTACAATGCGTTCACGATCGAGAAAGTGCTGACGCGTTATCCGGATCTGAAATCGATTCGCGATTTCGGCAAGGTGATCGGCAATCCGTGGAAAGACAAGTTCTTCAGCCTGTTCGGCCGCGAGGCGACACTCGACGGCATCGAGCACGACACGATCCGCGCCCCCGGCCGCTACGACGATCCGCGCATCCACTTCGCGGCCAACTGCGCATCGATCGGATGCCCGATGCTGCGTGAGGAAGCCTATGTCGCGGCCCGCCTCGACGCCCAGCTCGACGAGCAGGCCCTGCGCTTCATGGCGGACCGTACGCGCAACCGCTATGAGGCGGCCGCAGGCCGGCTTGCGCTGTCATCGATATTCGACTGGTATGGCAAGGACTTCTCGCGCGGCTGGAAAGGATACAAGTCGCTCGACCAGTGGCTGGCGCGCTACGCCGACCAGCTAGCCGACCGCCCTGAAGAGCGCGCCGCAATCCGCGACGGCAAACTGCCGGTGAGCTTCCTCGACTACGACTGGCGGCTCAACGACGCGAAGTAGCGACTCGGGTATTCCGTCTGCAATGAGGCAACTTTCGATCGTCATTCCGGCCCTGAACGAGTCGGAGAACATCGTACCCAGCCTGCGCGCCCTCGCGCCGCTGGCCGCGCGCGGCGCGCAGCGCATCGTCGTCGATGGCGGCAGCAGCGACGACACAGCGGCGCGCGCGACCGGCGATGCCGAGCGGGTGATCGTCGCCCCGCGTGGCCGTGCCTCGCAGATGAATGCCGGCGCCGCCGCTGCCAGCGGCGATGTGCTGCTCTTTCTGCATGCCGATACACGTTTGCCGGAAGATGCCGACCGACTCGTTGCCGATGCCCTCGCGCGCCGACTGTGGGGGCGTTTCGATGTGCGAATCGAGGGCGGCGGCGCCTGGCTTGCGCTGGTCGCCTGGTTCATGAACCGGCGCTCGCGGCTGACCGGCATCGCCACCGGCGACCAGGCGCTGTTCACTCGCCGCGAAACCTTCGAGCGGCTCGGCGGATTTGCCCCGATACCGTTGATGGAGGATATCGAGATGTCGCGCCGCCTCAAGGCGCTGGGCCGGCCTGCCTGCATCGCGGCGCCGGTCGTGACCTCGGGCCGGCGCTGGGTCCGCAACGGGCCGTGGCGCACCATCTGGCTGATGTGGCGACTGCGCGCCGCCTACTTCCTCGGTGCCGACCCGGTGCGGCTCGCCGCCCGCTACCACGACGCGCGCTGATCGTGGCCCGGATTCAGGTCTTCGCCAAGGCGCCCGTTGCCGGCCAAGTCAAGACGCGGCTTATCCCGGCGATCGACGGCGATGCGGCTGCGCTCCTGCATCGGCGCCTGGTGCTGCATACGCTGCGGACTGCCTGCGACGCGGCGCCCGGCAGGGTCGAACTGCATTGCAGCCCGTCGACCGACCACCCGTTCTTTGCCGAGTGCGCGGCGCGTCACGATCTCGCACTGGTTCGCCAGTGCGAAGGGGATATCGGCGCCCGCATGGCGTACGCAATGCGCGCCGCTGCGCCGGATAATGCGCTGCTGCTGATCGGTACCGACTGCCCGGCGCGCACAGTTGCCGATTTGCTGGCCGCGATCGCGGCGCTCGAGTCGGGTCGCGATGCGGTGCTCGGTCCGGTAGAAGACGGGGGCTATTCGCTCATCGGCCTTTCCCGATTCGACGCCCGGTTGTTCCACGACATTGCCTGGAGCACCGATCAGGTACTCGCGCAGACGCTGGTCCGATTGCAGCACTATGACTTTCGCGTGCGCATGCTGCCCGCACTGTGGGATGTCGACCGGCCGGATGACCTCGTGCGTCTTCGATCGACGCATCCGTCGCTGCTCGACGAGATCGACTGCCATGCGCGCGTGCCTGTTTAGCCTGGCCCTGCTTTGCCCGCTCGTGCTGGCGGCAGACGGCGAGGAGCTTGCGGTCGGACATTTCTCGCGCAATTCGGCCGGCGACGCGATTCCCGCCGGCTGGAAGCCCTACCGGATCGGCCGGATCAAGCGCGAAACGCGGTACGTTCTGTCGATCGTCGATGGCCAAACGGTGCTCGAAGCGCAGGCGGACAACTCGGCGTCGGCGCTGGTATATCCGTTGCGGGCCGACCCGATGCACACGCCATGGCTCACTTTCCGCTTGCGTACCGAACGCCTGATCGAAAAGACCGACGTCACGACCCGCGCCGGCGACGACTATCCGGCCCGCGTATACGTGACCTTCGACTACGACGCCGCGCGGTTGCCGTTCGGCGACCGCATGAAGCTGCGCATGGCGCGCTCGGTGTGGGGCGATCAGGTGCCCGCGGCGGCGCTATGCTACATCTGGGAGCGTCGCCAGCCGGTCGGCTATAGCCAGTGGAGCGCATTTACCAACCGCCTGCGCATGATCGTCGTCGAGTCCGGCAGCACGCGGCTCGGCCAATGGGTCGTCATAGAGCGCAATGTCGCCGAGGACTTCCGCGCCGCCTTCGGCGAAGCGCCGCCCCCGATCAGCGGCATCATCGTCGCAACCGATACCGACGACACCGGCGAGACCGCGCACACCTGGTTCGGCGACATCAGCCTGCGCAGCCGACCGCGCGGCGCGCGCTGACACGCCCGCGCCTGCTCCCGCGCCGCGGACCGGCCCGCGGTGCGGCGGCCCGTAGTAGTAGAATGGCGGCTCACTTTCGCAGCGCACTGCCCTCTCCATGAAACGTACCCGCTTCTCCCGCCGCGGCGGTCTCACCCGCGATGCCGAACAATTGATCGTCGCGGCACGCGGCCTGGGCACCTCGGGCAGTCGCCTCGAAGACCGCTACTGGGAATCGCAACTGTTCGATCTGGTCAGTCGCATGCTCGGCGCGAGCAACGAAGACGGGCTCAATGCCGCCCTCGACGCGCTGTATCGAGACGACGGCCGCGGCTATGAAGCGCTCGCCGACATGGTCGAGGCGTGCACCGAAAGCACCCAGGTTGACGACGAAGACAAGCAATGGGACGTGCTGATGTTTGCCGCACCGGCGCTGGCCTGGTCGCGTTTCAGCATTCCGTCGGGCACGATCTCCGGCACCGCGCTGGCCGCGCTGCGGGTTCATCTCGGCGCCCATGTGGTGGCGGCCGGGGCGCGGATCGCGCTGACCAACGTCCTGTGGAGCCCCGACCAGTTGCCCAACGGTTTCGTCGAAACCCATGAACTTGCACAGCGTTTGACCGCCGCCGCGATCCGCGAGCGCGATGTGGTGGTCAACCCGCGCGACCTGCCGGAGACCAATCCCTTCCTTTCGGACATGCGTTATGTCATCGGCGCGATCGCCGTGCCGCGCGACGGCCCGCTGTTTCGCTGGCAGGAAGCCGACGGCTCGCGCGAGGCCGCCGCCACTGCATGGGCCAGCCAGGGCCACGCGGCGATGCAGGCGCTGTTTGCCGGCTGTGCGCTCGAGGTATTGCTGCCGGACGCGTTCCATGCGGCATGCCGCCAGGCCGATCGGCGCGCGCGCCCGTACTCGCTGGCGGCGTCGGTGGCGTTTCTGGAGAGCGCACTCGAGGCCAAGCCGGCGACTCTGCGCGTAACCATCGGCGGTTTCTGGGACAAGCGTCTCGAGGAATTTCGCGTCGGTTTCGCACTGCACGGCCAGACCGAAGTGGTGCACGGCGTGGTCTGGCCGCTGCTCGACGCCGAAGACGAAAACTCGGACATCCCGCAGCAGATCGAAGCAGTGCTGCGCGAGTGCGGCGTCACCGACATTCTGGTGCATGAGCAGCGCTTTCCGCTCGAGTACTGCGACGACTGCGGCGCACCGCTCTACCCCGATTCGGACGGCATGCCGGCGCACGCAGAAATGCCGGAGTCGGAGCAACCGCAACCGCGCCATCTGCATTGAGGTCGCGCTAGCCACCGCGCCGGAGCGCTTTCCGAATGACGCAGCCTATCGCAATGCCGCGGTCGCGCCGCGAGGAAAGGGCGCGCTTCGAATCGAACAAGCTGGCCAAACGCCTGCGCAGCGCCGTCGGCGCGGCGATCGGCGACTACCGGATGATCGAGGACGGCGACCGGGTGATGGTCTGCCTTTCCGGCGGCAAGGACAGCTACTCGCTGCTCGACATCCTCCTCTCGCTGGAGGACAAGGCGCCGATCCGCTTCGAGATCGTCGCCTTCAATCTCGACCAGAAACAGCCAGGCTTTCCCGCCGGCGTGCTGCCCGAGTACCTGCGCCGGCGCGGCGTGCGCTTCCACATCGAGAGCCAGAATACCTACGGCGTCGTCAAGCGCGTGATCCCCGAGGGCAAGACAACCTGCGGCCTGTGCTCCAGGCTGCGCCGCGGCGTCATCTACCGCATGGCGAGCGAGCTTGGCTGCAGCAAGATCGCACTCGGCCATCACCGCGACGACATACTGGAAACCGTGTTCCTGAACATGTTCTACGGCGGCAAGCTAAAGGGCATGGCGCCCAAGCTGGTCAGCGACGACGGCAGACACGTCATCATCCGCCCGCTGGCCTACGTCGGCGAGCACGACCTTGCCGAATACGCATCGCAGCGCGCGTTTCCGATCATTCCGTGCAATCTCTGCGGGTCGCAACCGAACCTGCAGCGCCAGGCCGTCAAGCAGATGCTGCAGGCCTGGGAGCGCCAGTTTCCGGGGCGTATCGAGACCATGTTCCGCGCCCTGCAGAACATCGTTCCCTCGCACCTGGCCGATGCATCCCTGTTCGATTTCGCCGGGCTCAAAGCCGGCGGGGTCGCCTGTCCGGAGGGCGATCGGGCGTTCGATCCGCCGGACTTCAGCGACGCCACGGCGTGCGCCGACAAGTAGACGACCGATTGTCGCCGCCGTGTCCGACCCGACCCGCCTGAGCGCCTTGCACCGATGAGCAACGCGGAACTCCTCGCGCGCAGCCTGAACGCCGTCTGGCATCCGTGCACGCAGATGAAGCACCACGAGAACCTGCCGCTGGTGCCGATCGCCCGCGGCGAGGGCTGCTGGCTGTTCGACTTGGACGGCCGCCGCTATCTGGATGCGGTCAGTTCCTGGTGGGTCAATCTGTTCGGCCACTGCAACCCGCGCATCAACGCGGCATTGACGGATCAACTCGGCCGCATCGAACACGTCATGCTGGCGGGATTCACGCATCGCCCGGTGGTCGAGCTCTCCGAACGGCTTGCCGCGCTCACCGACGGTGCGCTGGGTCATTGCTTTTATGCCTCCGACGGCGCCTCCGCCACCGAAATCGCGCTGAAGATGAGCCACCATTTCTGGCGCAACAGCGGGCGCCCGGAGAAGGACCGTTTCGTCAGCCTGGCCGGCAGCTACCATGGCGAAACCGTCGGCGCGCTGGGCGTAACCGACGTGGCGATATTTCGCGACGCCTATCAGCCGCTGCTTCATCCCGGCGATATCGTGCCGAATCCTGATGCGCGTCACGCCCTGCCCGGCCAGTCAGCCGCCGATGTCGCGTACCTGGCAGCCGCGGCACTCGAACAGCATCTGCGGCTGCACGCCGATCGCACCGCGGCGCTGATCGTCGAGCCGCTGGTCCAGTGTGCCAGCGGCATGGCGATGTACGACCCGGAATACCTGCGGCTCGCCCGCGAGTTGTGCGACCACTACGGCGTGCATCTGATCGCCGACGAGATCGCAGTCGGCTGCGGTCGCACCGGCACCTTCTTCGCGCATGAACAGGCCGGCATCCGGCCCGATTTCCTGTGCCTGTCCAAGGGCATCAGCGGCGGCTATCTGCCGTTGTCGATCACCCTCACACGCGATGCGATCTACCGCGCCTTCTACGATGACAGCGTCAGACGCGGCTTTCTGCACTCGCACTCCTACACCGGCAACGCGCTGGCCTGCCGCGCCGCCCTGGCGACCCTCGACATCTTCGACCAGGACGATGTGATCGCCCGCAACCGCGAACGCGCCGACCTGCTTGCCAGCCTGTGCGAGCCGATTGGCGCGGACCCGCGCACCCGGCACTTGCGCCAGCGCGGCCTGATCGTCGCGTTCGATGTCGCGACCGACGATCCGGACTTCGCGCGAAAGCTGTTCGCCGCCGGCCTCGAACGCGAACTGCTGTTGCGGCCGATCGGCAACACGATCTACTTCATGCCGCCCTACGTCATTTCCGATGCGCAGTGCGCGCTGCTGGTGACGCGCACCCGGGAAGCGCTCGATGCCGTCCTCGGCTGACCTGCCGCCGGCGCTCGCCGCAATCGAGGCGGAACTCGCCAAGCTGGCCGACGACGGCCTGCGACGAACCCGGCGCAGCGTCGACAGCCCGTGCGCGCCCGAAGTCGACGTCGATGGCAGGCGTTACCTGGCGTTCGCCTCGAACGACTACCTGGGGCTGGCGAATCATCCGGACCTGATCGCGGCCGCGCGGGAGGGCGCGGCGCTTTTCGGGGTCGGCAGCGGCGCCTCGCATCTGGTCAGCGGCCACAGCCGCGCCCACGACCGGTTGGAAGCAAGGCTCGCGGCATTTCTCGATCTGCCGCGCGCGCTCACCTTCTCCACCGGCTACATGGCCAATCTGGCAGTCATTCCGGCGTTGCTCGGGCGAAACGACGCGGTGTTCGCCGACCGCCTGAATCATGCCTGCCTGGTCGACGCCGCGGTGCTGTCGCGCGCCTCGCATCATCGCTATCCTCACCTGGATCTCGGCGCGCTCGAACGCCAGCTTGCCACTTCACCGGCGCCGCGCAAGCTGATCGCCACCGATGCGGTATTCAGCATGGATGGCGACATCGCGCCGCTGCCCGATCTGTTGCGTCTGGCCGAGACCTTCGACGCCTGGCTGCTGGTTGACGACGCCCACGGTTTTGGCGTGCTCGGCCCGCAGGGTCGCGGCAGCCTCGCGCATTTCGGCCTCGAGTCGCCGCGACTCATCCTGATGGGCACCCTGGGCAAGGCGGCCGGCGTTGCCGGCGCCTTCGTCGCCGGCCATCGCAACCTCGTCGAATGGCTGCTGCAGCGCGCGCGGCCCTACATCTTCACCACCGCCGCGCCGCCGCTGCTCGCCCATGCGCTGCTCGTCGCGCTCGACCTGATCGAGGCCGGCGACGCGCGTCGCGCGCATCTGATGGCGCTGATCAACCGCCTGCGCAGCGGGCTGTCCCAGGCGCGCTGGCCGCTGCGCGCCTCGACCACCGCGATCCAGCCGCTGATCGTCGGCGACAACTACGACACCCTGCAAGTCGCCCGCGCCCTCGATGCCCAGGGCATCTGGGTACCGGCGATCCGCCCGCCTACCGTGCCCAAGGGAGAAGCGCGTCTGCGCATCTCGCTCTCCGCCGCGCATTCCGAGCCACAGATCGACCGGTTGGTGGCCGCCATCCGCGCCCTGCCGTGAATCCGCATGTCGTCACACGCGGCACGGGACCCGATCTGGTGCTGCTGCATGGCTGGAGCATGGACGGGTCGATCTGGGGCGCGTTCGCCGACGAACTGGCCAGGTACTTCCGCCTGCACCTGGTCGACCTGCCGGGCCACGGCGTCAGCCCGCGCGAGTCTGCGCTGACCATCGACTCGCTGGCGGGCGCGGTTGCCGGCGTCCTTCCGCCGCAATGCCTGCTCTGTGGCTGGTCGCTCGGCGGCATTGTAGCCCTACATCTGGCGGCGACACAGGCCGAACGGCCGCGCGGACTGGTGCTGATCGGCTCGACACCGCGCTTTGCTGCCGCGGACGACTGGCCGCATGGCACGGCGCAGGAAGCGCTGGCGTCGTTCGCGGCCGAACTCGATGCCGATCCGGTGACCTTGCTGGCGCGATTCCGCGCCTCGATGTGCCGGTCCGACAATGCCGAGAAGCGCCTGCGCCGCCTGATGAGCGCGTTGCCGGCGCCACCGTCCGATCTGACGGCGCTGCGCGAAGGGCTGGACATCCTGCGCGATACCGATCTGCGTGAGGACGCGAGGCGCATCGCCGTGCCCACGCTGGTTGTCCACGGGGCGCGGGATGCCGTGGTCCCGCCCGGCGCCGGGGACTGGCTGGCGGCGCATATCGGCGGGGCGCGCCGGCACGTGTTCGACGACTGCACGCATCTGCCGTTTCTGTCGCGTCCGGAGGACTGCGCGGCGCTCGTGCGACAATTCGCGAGTGAAATCGAGCCAATCAACTGAAGCGTCGGTCGTCGCGCGTGCACGACAGGCCTTCGACCGTGCGGCAACCAGCTACGATGCCGCGGCCGAGTTTCAACGCCGGATCTGCGATCGGCTGGTCGGCCTGCTTCCCGCCGATCTCGACCCATTGCGGGTCGCCGATCTCGGTTGCGGCACCGGTTACAGCACTCGGCACCTGGCCGACCGCTACTTGCATGCCGAGATCCTCGGGATCGATTTCGCGCCCTCGATGCTGCAGCAGGCGCGCGGCGACGGCGGCGCCCGGTACTGGATCGGTGCGAACCTGCAGGCTTTACCTTTGCATCCGGAATCGGTGGATCTGGTGTGCTCGAGCCTCGCGCTGCAGTGGTGCGACCCGGCGCAGGCCTTTTCCGAAGCCATGCGCATCCTGCGCCCCGGCGCGGTGCTGGCGATCGCCACGGTAGGCCCGGGCACCCTCGCCGAACTGGATAGCGCCTTCGCCGGCATCGATGGCCATGACCACGTGATGCAGTTCTGCGACGCCACCCGACTCTCTGCATTGGCCACTGCTGCCGGACTGCGCATCGCGCATGCGCTGGAGGAGCCGCTGACGCTCTATCGCCCCGATCTGCACAGCATACTGCGCGAGTTGAAGGCGATCGGTGCCAATACCGTCGGTTCGCGCCGCCGCCGCGGCATGTTGAGCCGCGCCGGCTGGCAGGCCGTC
>WBZP01005932.1_pt1 | contig 12239 bp, 13 predicted proteins | sample 5204301 | NCBI WGS metagenome assembly WBZP01 (sample SAMN12412401, study PRJNA552823) | activated sludge metagenome | isolation source: activated sludge from nitrification reactor of wastewater treatment plant... | place: USA: Pennsylvania | collected 2017
GACCTTGTCCCTCTTCGCGGTAGTGGTGGTGGAAGGGGCCTTCATCTGGCTGGTCTACGGATTCACGCGGGCCTTCTCGTCGTTTCTCGAACGGGTGATCTCGTTCGCGGGGATGGGCTTTCTGGTGGTGGTGATGCTGAGCAATATCGTCACCCATTTCATGATCGTCAAGAACTTGCCATTGCACAGCTATCAGCAGGCGTGGTTGGGTTGGGGAGCGGTCTCGGTCTTCATCGCGGTCTTACTGATTGTGCTGGCGATTACGCTGGCGGATCCGGTTATTCGTCTGATCAGGCTGGAGTTGAAGTACATGGGGCGGCAGCAGGAGATCATCCTGGAGGCGAAGACGGAGGGTTTGGAGAGCGAGAAGCTGCATGCGGCCATGGCCGATCGGGCGGAATGGGAGGCCGGGCAGCTGGCGGCGAGGATCATGGGGGGCGCCCTTCCGCCGGCCTCGATCCAGGCGCATCAGGTCACGGGGTTTTCCCGCGCCAGCCTGCCCAACAACTACAATTTTCAGGCAGTCCTGGATCACGACGACCCAAAAGCCTGACGCCGTCGAGTGAGGGAGCGGACCCATTCGAAACTCCCCTGGCGAGTTCTCCGATCTTGGCGGCGGAATCACGTGACGGATACGACGGGCCCTATCAGGTGCTGACCGGTCATGCCGGACAGGTTGAGGAATCGATGCATCGGCTCCAGGCGCGGCGCGATGGGACGACCGGTCAACCGCTGGGCAGCTACCTGACGCTGCTCCCTTCTCCGGCGTCGTCCCCGGCCAGGAGGGAAGGCGGTTATCGCGGATCGCGGCGTCCGATGGGAAGGAGATCCGAGAATCCTCATCCCGGGATCAAGAAACGAAGACCGGGCAAGTCCGGACAGGAAGAGATGCCGCCAACGCCGTGGGGCTGTGAATGGCGCCGCAGCGATGACGGCTGGAACCTCTGGCGCTGCTGGTCGGAGAAGGACGGCCAGTTGTCCCGCCGGGTGAAAAAGAGCCGCTATGCCGGATATCTCAGCAACGAGGCATGGGCGGTCCTGAAGGATTACGATTATGAAACGTTCCTCTCGATTATCGGCCAGCGGCTTCGCCGATACGGCAAGCGGTAATCCGTTTGCCGTCTTTGAGATCATCGCCGACGCCAAGAGGATCCAGCATCGTGTCTCCGATGCCGAGGTGATCGAGAGCGCGCGGCGGATCGAACTGCACGCCGACGGCATGATCAAGACTATTCTGGGCACTTCCGATCTCTCGACGGCGGAGGTTCCGGCCAGCATCATCGAACAAATCGTCGAATTGCTTCGTACTCATCGGCAGTGATGGCGATCCTTTACCTTAACATCAGGAGAACAAAGTCATGGAGATAACCCAACATCGGCCCGGCACATTTTGTTGGTTGGAACTCGGCACTACCGATCAAGCAGGAGCCAAGCAATTCTATACGACACTCTTCGGCTGGAGCTTTATCGATGTCCCGATGGGGCCCGACAGCGTCTACACCATATTGCAAGTGCGGGAGAAGGATGTTGCCGCGCTTTATCAATTCGATGAGGCCATGCGGAGCCAGGGAGTCCCTCCGCACTGGCTTAATTATGTCTGCGCGGAGAGCGCCGACGCGACGGTCGAAAAGGCGACCGCCGCCGGAGGCCTTGTCGTCATGCCTCCCTTCGATGTTCAGGACCATGGCCGCATGGCCGTCATGACAGATCCGCAGGGGGCGACCTTTGCCGTTTGGGAACCGCGGACGCACACAGGGATCCAGATCATCAATGAGACCAATGCCGCCGTCTGGTTTGAACTGGCGACCAGCGACCCCGTCGCCGCCGCGGAATTTTACGGCCAGGTTTTCGGCTGGAGGGCGAAAACTGATACCTCCTCGGACAATCCCTATACTGAGTTCCAGCCGGCGGATCCGAACGAGCAGCGCGGAATCGGCGGAATGCTCCAGATTCGCGAGGAGTGGGGGCAGGTGCCGCCCTACTGGATGGTCTATTTCGCGGTCGACGATTGCGTCCAGAAAACAGAGCAGGCCGGTTCGCTGGGGGCGACGATATTAAAGGCTCCGGCGTCGATCCCGAATGTCGGGACCTTCTCGGTGCTGCAGGATCCGCAGGGGGCGGTCTTCGCCATCATCGATTTGAGTGGGATGGGCTGAGTTCAATTGAGCGCCAGCCTGAGAACTTGCGCCAGGGATTCAGCCTGTTGGCGAATGATGGCCTCATTCCTTCCCTCGATCATGATGCGCGCGATGTTTTCCGTTCCGGAGTAGCGGACCAGGATTCGTCCCTGTCCGGCCAGTTTCCCGTGCTGGTCGGACAGGGCTTCATTAATTTCCGGGATGCTCTCCAGGGGCGGCTTGCGCGAGACCTTGACGTTGAGGATAACCTGGGGAAGCCGAGTCATGCCGCCGGCCATTTGAGAAACGCCGCGGCCGGTTTCGACCGCGGCTCGGAGGATTTCGAGTGCCGTGATCATGCCGTCCCCGGCCAGGCTGATCTCCGGGAAAATGATGTGGCCCGACTGCTCGCCGCCGATGGCGCCTCCCCCCTTGAGCAGTTCATCCAGCACGTACTTATCGCCGACGGAAGTCCTCGCCAGCTCGATTCCGCGTTGAGCGAGGGCCAATTCCAGACCCAGGTTGCTCATGACCGTCGCCACCACCCGGTTGCCCGTCAAAGACTTTCGGGAGGCCAGATATTCGGCCAGCATGAAAAGAATATGATCGCCATCGAGCAGGGCGCCCCGTTCATCGACCAGCATCAGGCGATCGGCGTCGCCGTCGAAAGCGATGCCCAGGTCGGCTCCGGTTTCCGTCACCGCCCGCTGCAAAGATTCGGGATGGAGCGATCCGCAACCGAGATTGATGTTCCTTCCGTCCGGCGTGGCATGAATCACTTCTACCCTGGCGCCCAGCGAAGTGAAGAGTCGCGGAGCCAGATGAGAGGCGGCTCCATTGGCGCAGTCGATCGCGATCGTCAGATGATTCAGCGACAGCCCGGCTCCGACCGATTCCCGGAGATAGGCCAGATATTTTTCCGCCAACGAGGCATCGACCGCCGTTCCTTCCCGCGAGGTCGATGAATCGGGCAGTGCGAAACTTTCGTTGTTGAGATCCTCCTCGATGGCCGCTTCCATTTGATCGCTCAATTTGCGGCCGGTCGGGGAGAAGATCTTGATGCCGTTATCCTGAAAGGGATTGTGCGAAGCCGAGATGACGACGCCGGCATCGGCTTTGAGATCCCTGGTCAGAAAGGCGACCCCGGGAGTGGTGATGACGCCGGCCGAGATCGATTGCGCCCCGCCGGCAGCAATGCCTCGCGAGATGGCCTGCTCGATCCAGATCCCCGATTCGCGCGTGTCGCGCCCGATGACGATCATGGCCGCTCGGTTGGCCTGGGCGTTCAAATGCCTGGCCAGGGAATAGCCGATCCGCTCAATTGTGGGAAGATCCAGCGGATAAATCCCCGCTTCTCCCCTGATTCCGTCCGTTCCGAAGAAATCTCCCATATTCCGGTTTCCGTTTCTGACTCAGTTTTTAACTTTCTTAAATTTGATCTCGGCCGGCAGGATCTGTTTGACCTTGACATGGGGAAGGCATCTGTCCGGCAGAGCGACATTCGGGGCTGCGGAGATAATATTGCCGGGAAGGTTATTGGTCAACAGTTTCACTTCGATCTCTTGCGCCGAGAGGGTGTTGAGGATCGAGGCAGGGCCATGCAGTTCCAGGGCGACCGCGCGGGTGATCAGTTTGTCTCCCGGCCCGCGGTCCGGCCATTCCACCCCGACTTCGGGAAAGTATCGGGTGATCCGGCGCTCGCCGATGTCGATGAACAACCTAATCCGCTCGCGGGTCTTGACGCGTAGGGAGGTGGTCGACGTCTCGACATCGAGCACCGCCTCGAAATTCGACTTGCGGCCATTGAGGTTGACAGTCTCGGTGGTGACAAACTCGGCTTTTTCGATATGAGATTCGGGCCCCTCGATCTCGATTTGAGGCGGGACGATGCGCATGTCGTAGATCTCCCATCCCTCCGCCACCCGGCCGAGGGTTTTAGCCTCGACCTTGACCGATTTGACGGCGGTCCGCTCCAGGTGCAGGCGAATGCTGGGAGGGAGGATCTGCAGCACTTGGACATGCTCCGGGCGGGTGACATCGTCGGGATGCAATTGGGCGATGCGGTCTCCGGGTTCCTTGTTGGAGAGATTGGCCGTCACCGAGATCTGGTTGGCGTTGAGGCTGCGGACGATGTCGCGCGGACCCTGGAGCCGGACGCTCACCAACTGGCCCTGATCTCCGACAATCTCGACCCCCGGCGGAATCCCGCGGAATTCCACCGGCACCTCGTTGATGCGCACATCGCTGATCGGCTGGCGGGAAAAAGCGAAGAGCAGAATGGCCAGCAGAATCGAGAGCAACTTCAGACCTTTATTTTCCAGGGCGACGTGGATACCCTGTTGCAACGCGCCGAGAATCCTCCTCTTCATAGGCCTCCGCCTTCCTGCACGCTCTCCGGCGGGTGACCAATTTCGCGCTTGCGGGCTGTGACCACGGCATCGAGTTCCCGTTCCCGTTCCCGCTCCTCCTCCTCCAATTCATCCGATTCGGATTCGCTCCGCCAGGGCTCCATGGCTTGCTGAATCAGCCGGCGCAATCCCGGACCGTCGAGGTTTCGCTTGAGCTCCCCGTCGATGGCGAAGGAGATGACCCCGGTCTCCTCCGAGATGATGACGGCAAAGCAGTCCGTGTCCTCCGTCACACCGATCGCCGCGCGATGACGGGTCCCCAGTTCACGCGAAATCCGCGGATTCTGCGTCAGCGGCAAAAAACAACAGGCCGCCGCCACCCGCGCATTGCTGATGATCAAGGCCCCATCGTGCAACGGAGTGTGCGTGTTGAAGATCGTCACCAGCAAATCGTAGTTGACCCGCGAATCCAGCCTGATCCCGCTCTCGATATAGGTCTTCAGCCCGACATCGCGCTCGAAGACCATCAGCGCCCCGGTCTTCTCCGACGATAACGTCGTCGCCGCCAAGACCACCTCGTCGTACCACTCCTCGCCAAACGGATTGTCGGTCCGCTTCTTGTTGAGAATGATGTTGTTCCCCAGATGTGTCAGGGCCGAACGGATCTCGTGCTGGAAAAGGACGATGACCGCGAATCCCAGATAGACGGCGGCTGTCCGCATGACCCATTCCACTGTCGTCAGCTCGAAGTAGAATGAAAGCCAGTATAATATGGCAACCAGAATCAACCCGACCGCCATTTGCACGGCGCGAGTCCCCCGCACCAACCTGAGCACCTCGTAGATCAGGAAGGCAACGATCAGTATGTCGATCAAGTGCCTGAGCTCAAAGGCCGCCAGAACCCAGTTGGCTTGTGACCATAACTCGCCCATCGTCAATAGTTTCCTAGAAAATTGCAGGCCAATCCGGGGCTCTCGCCCTGGCTTTGGAGCCGCTTGGTTGATTCTTGTCTGATCGCGAACACCGCCTAGGATACCATATCTTTTCATCGGTGAAACGACTCAACTTGGTAAAAGAACTGAATCGCAATTGCCGGAAAGAAAAGTAGGTGTTGTCCTCCGGGAATTGTTTTGCTAGACTGCTCTCCGTGTGCCACCCCCCATGTTTATTGACAGGCGATTTTTGGGTTGATTAAGACTCGGACCTGAAATTAAACAAACATTGGCCGGCGCTAGCGGAGCATTGCGGAGCTAGTTGCCCCACGGAACCCTGCAGACAGGGCGAGACGGTAAATGTCTCTGTCGAAGCGGTTCAAGAAAGGGATTGAAAATGAGGAGAGTCGCGCATCGTTTAGCGAGTGCTTTGCTCTTTGTCCTCCTCCTGAGCGCCGTGGGAATTATCCCCGCCGAGACGGTCCAAGCCGGCGCGCCTCAGAAATCAGCAACGAAGAAGAAGTCGACCGGGAAGAAGCAGTCTACCGGGAAGACGACTGCCGCCGCCCGCAAGGGGCGAAGCTCCAGGTCGTCGAGCCGGCAGGTGGCGCGAAAGGGATCGCGGACGAGCCAGAAGGGCAAGACGGTGGCGGCGCGAAAGAGCGGCAGCCGCCGAAGCACGGCTTCGAGCAGATCGCGCACGGTGGCGTCGTCCAAGTATTCGCGTTCCTCTCGCCGGCGCCGCGCGCGCGCCTTGTACATGGCTCGCCTGCGCGCGTTGCGTGCCCGCGACTCCGCGCTGCGCAGCATCGCCGCCTCGAATATCGAAAAAGACAACAATACCGGAGAGGACCTGGAGATTCGGCGGGTGGCGATCGATGCCCTGCAAGGGCGATCGGGCACGGTCGTGGTCATGGATCCCAACAATGGCCGGGTTTTCACCATCGTCAATCAGCAGATGGCGCTGGGATCGCCGGTCAAGCCCTGTTCGACGGTCAAGCTGGTGGTCGGATTGGCGGCGCTGCACGAGGGGGTCTTCGATCCGAATCTCGATGTGCGGATCTCAAGCCGAGCCGGGATGAACCTGACCGATGCCGTGGCCCGGTCGAATAATCCTGTCTTTCAGGTGCTCGGCCGGATGCTTGGCTTTGAGCGCGTCGTTGATTATGCCGGCAATTTCGGCTTTGGGCAGAAGACCGGCGTCAACTATCCGGGTGAGAGCGACGGCTTCCTGCCGGAAGAGGGCGAACACGAGACCGGACACATGTCGAGCCACGGCGACGGCTTTGGCGTGACCGCGATTCAGCTGGCTGCCTTCACCTCGGCGATCGCCAACGGCGGCAATCTCTATGTCCCGCATGCGCCGCGCACTCCCGAGGAGCATTCGAATTTCGAGCCGATCCTCAGACGCCGGATCGACATGTCGCCGGAGGATCGCCTGCGCCTGATGGGCGGGATGATCGGCGCGGTCAACTTCGGCACGGCTCGGCTGGCCTACAATCCACTGGGCCAGGTGGCCGGCAAGACCGGAACCTGCACGGGCAATCGCGACAAACTCGGTCTCTTCACCTCGTTCTCCAGCGTCGATAATCCGCGCGTGGTGGTGACGGTGATCACGACCGGTTACCAGGAAGCCGGCAAGCGCGCGGCCGAAATCGCCGGCCGCATCTACGCCGCGATCTCGCCCCGCTTCTTCCGCGATAAGACGGTCACGCCCGCCACCGCTAGCGTCGAGATCAATAACTGAAACTGAATTAAAACGCCAAGAGGCGCAAAGGGGAAATTTCACAGGATTGACAGGATTATGCAGGATTGAGAGGATCGGTTTTTATATTGTTAAGCGGTGTTTTTGATCAAAGCAACCCGAAACCAATCCTGTCAATCCTGTAAAATCCCGTCAATCCTGTGAAATTCCCCCTTTGCGCCTCTTGGCGTTTCAACCTAAAAACGAATCCCGCGCAATTCGAGGGCGTGGTCCTTGACCAGTTCTTCCTTGATATTGCCGGGGCGATCGATCTTGATGCTGAAGCTCAGCGATTCGCCCGGGGCGAGAGCTTTCTCCCGGGTACGAGGAATGGGGAATCCGATGGCCTCGGCGACGATGCCGTCATCCAGGCCGAGCATTTTTCCCCGCACCTCGACGGCGGTCAGCGAGCGATCGCCAAGGTTGGTGACGCGGGCGCGCACTTCGTGCTGGGCCATGCCGATCAGGTTGGGATGGACGATCGTCTCGATCATCTCGATCTGGACTTTATCGCGATAGCCGTCGAATTCAGCCGTCCCGGCGCGGAGCACCCCTTCGATGGCGCTGGATTTGGAATTCTGGGTGCCGATGATCATGACTATCAGCAGGATGAGGGCGAAGGCGGCGATGGCGGCCAGTCCCCAGAGCGTGCGCCTTCTCTCCTTTTGGTCCTTTAGAGCTTGTTCGTTTTCGAGCATATTACTCCTTTTCTCCTTGCGCCCCCTGGCGATTAATTGCCGCTGACGGTCATCCGGTCGATTTTGACGGTTGGCGCGGCAATCTTTCCGCGGAATCGCAGGTCGTTTCCAATCATTTCAATGCCGCGCAGCATGTCGCGGAAATTGCCGGCGATGGTGACCTCCTCGACGGGAAAGGCCAGCTCGCCGTTTTCGATCCACCAGCCGGCAGCGCCGCGCGAGTAGTCTCCCGTCACCGGATTGAAGCCGAAACCGATCGTCTCGGTGACGTAGAAGCCGTCCTTGACCGATTTAATCATGTCGGCTGGATCATAGACACCGGGAGCGAGGAAAAAGTTTCCCACGCCGACGCTGGGGGCTCCGGTCAGGCCGCGCACGGCATTGCCGGTCGAGGCCAGGCACAGTTTTCGGGCGGTATAAGTGTTGAGCAGATAGTTCTTAAGCACGCCGTTTTCGATGACCACGGTGCGTCTGGTGGCCAGGCCCTCGCCGTCGAAGGGGCGAGATCCCAGGGCGCCGGGCATCAGCCCGTCGTCGACGATGGTGACGAGCGGGGAGGCGATCGTCTCGCCCAGTTTCCCGACGAGGAATGAGGCGCGGCGAAAGACGGCGCCGCCGTTGACGGCGTCGAAGAGATCGCCGAGCAGGTCCTCGGCGGCATTGGCTTCGAAAACGATGGGGACGGTTCTGGTCGAGACCTTGCGGGCGCCCAATTTACGGAGGGCGCGGCGGGCGGCCTCGCGACCGATCTCTTCCGGCGAATCGAGCGGATCGAAGGCGCGCCGGCGGTCGCCCCAGTAGCCGACCTGCATCTGTTCGCCTTGCTTGGCGATCGGCGCCGTCACGAGGCTGCAGGTGGTGGCGCGATAGCTGCCGGCGAAACCGATCGTGTTGACCAGCGTGACGCGGCTGGAGACAGTCGAGCAGGCGGCGCCGTCGGAATTGACTATGCGCGGATCGGCCGAACGGGCCGCTTCTTCCGTGCGCCGCGCCAACTCGATCTTTTTCTCCGTCGGCAGCTCGACGATGGCTGGATCGAAGAGGCCCAGGTCGGGGAGATCGCGCGTCATCTCTTCCCGTTCCGGCAACAAGGCGGCCTCATCGACCGAGGTGGATTTCGCCATCTCGACCGCATTGGCGACCATCTCGTCGATGGCGGACGGGCCGATATCCGAGGTCGAGCATGAAGCCTGGCGGCCGCGGTGCAGCACACGCAGCCCGATGCCCTGTGAACTGGCTTCCTGCAGCTTCTCGACCTGTCCGAGCCTCACCTCGACCGAGAACTCCGAGGTCGCGATGCCGATGACCTCGGCATCCGTCGCGCCGCGATCGATCGCCAGCCGGGCAATGTGGGAAAGAAACTCGGGAGTCAATCGATCGGTCATTTCGTGCCCCCCACCGTCATTTCGGAAATTTTGATAGTCGGCAGGCCCACGCCGACGGGAACCGATTGGCCATCCTTGCCGCAGGTGCCGACGCCCTCGTCGAGCGCCAGGTCGTTGGCCACGGCCGTGACCTTGGTCAGCGATTGCGGTCCGTTGCCGATGAGGGTCGCTCCCTTGACCGGCGCGGTAATCCGGCCATCCTCGATCAGGTAGGCCTCGCTGGCGGAGAAGACGAATTTGCCGCTGGTGATATCGACCTGGCCGCCGCCGAACTGGACGGCGTAGAGCCCTCGCTTGACGGAGCCAATGATCTCTTCCGGCGTGCTCTCGCCGCCCAGCATATAGGTGTTGGTCATGCGCGGCATCGGCATATGCCGATAGCTCTCGCGCCGGCCATTTCCCGTCAATGGCGCTCCGGTCAGGCGGGAACTGAGATGGTCCTGCAAATAGCCGCGTAAAATCCCCTTCTCGATCAGGATCGTTTGCGAGGTCGGATGACCTTCGTCGTCGATATTGATCGAGCCGCGTCGATGGGGCATGGTCCCCTCATCGATCACCGTGCAGAGTTCGCTCGCGACGCGTTGGCCGATCAGGCCGGAGAAGGCGGAAGTTCCCTTGCGGTTGAAATCGGCCTCCAGTCCGTGGCCCACCGCTTCGTGCCGGCCGGCGCTTCCCGGGCATCGAGTTGGACGATCGCCTGGCGCGCCGCCTCTCGCGCATAGTGGTCGATCAATTGATCCGAGAAGTAGTCGATGCCCAGGCGCCCTCCGCCGCCCGAGACTCCCGATTGCAGGTTACCGTCGTCGTCGGCGATGCACATGACGCGCATCCGCGCCAGCGGCTGGACATCGCCGATCAGGACGCCGTTCGAGTTGGCGATCAGGATCACTTTGTATTCATCGGCCAGTCCGGCCTGCACCTCGCGAATGCGGCGATCGAACTCCCGCGCCGTCCGGTCGACCCGCGTCAGCAACTCGATGCGGCGCTCGATCGGCTGCCGGCCGACCACCTGCTCGACGGGATAGAGGTTCCGTTCCGGACGTCGCTCGCTCACCCCCACCGGGCCGACTTCCCGCGGTTGATTGGCGATGTGCGCCGCTGTCCTCGCCGCCTGGCGAATCGCTTCCCGGTCGATCTCGTCGCAATAGGCGAAGCCGGTGCGCTCTCCCGAGATCACCCTCACCCCCACACCCTGACTGACCGAGCGTCCCGCCGATTTGACGATCCCTTCCTCCAGGCTCAGGTTGTTGACCACCGAATACTCGAAAAAGAGATCGGCGTATTCTCCCCCTTGGGAGAGTGCCACCCCCAGCAACTCCTCGATCCCGCCGACCGTCAGCGGATATCTGTCAGTAAAAAATTTGATTGGATCGATCATGGTTCAGTCGCGTTCCCCCAGGTGCAAGGCGGCAATGCCCGCCGAGAGATTATGATAGCGAACATTGGTAAAACCGGTCTCGCGCATCATCTCGGCCAGTTTGCGCTGGTCCGGAAAATTGCTGACCGATTGCGGGAGGTAGGTGTAGGCCGTCGAGGAGCCCGAAATCAGCGCTCCCACCCGCGGCAGAATGCGGTGAAAATAGAATTCGAACAACTGGCGGAAGCCAGGCAGGATCGGCCGCGAAAATTCGAGGATGGCCGCGCGACCGCCCGGCTTGAGCACACGATAAATTTCCGCCAGGCCGAGATCGACGCGCGCGAGGTTGCGCAGGCCAAAGGCGATCGTCACGGCGTCGAAGCTGCGTTCGGCGAAGGGCAGGCGCAGGGCGTCGCCCTCGGCCAGAGTGGCGCGCCGGCCGGCTTGCTCGGCCACTTTCCGATGGCCGATGACCAGCATCGGATGGCAGAAGTCACACCCGATGACGCGGGCATGGGGCGCGATCTCCAGCGTCAAATCGGCCGTTCCGCAGCACAGGTCGAGCGCCAGCGCCCCCGGCCTTTCCAGGACATCCATCAATTGGCCGACCGTGAAGCGCCGCCAGCGCTTGTCGATGTTGAGCGAGAGCAGGTGATTGAGCTTGTCGTAATTGGGCGCGATCTCGGAAAACATCGCCCGGACGGCCCGATCCTTACCCGGCGCATTGAATTCCGGATTGGGTATTTCCATGTTCAGTTTTTATTGAACGAATCGTTGACTGGCCCCCGGACGACCACCGTCAGGGCGTTGGCTGCGAACAGCTTCCTGGCGACGCGCTGGGCCTCGGCCGGGGTGATCGCTTCCAGACGGGATTTGAGATTGACGGGGTAGTTTCGCGGCAGGGAAAAGGCCTCGATATCGCGCAGCCAGAGCTCGATCGGACGCGCGGAGAACTCGTCGATCAGCGATCTTTTCGCCGCGGCCAGCTCCTCCTCGGAGATGGCTGCGCTCGCCAGCCCCGCCAGCCCATCCGTCAATCGTTGCGACAGCGCCTGCGCCTCGCTCGGCGGCGCGCTGGCGGAAAAATAGAGCGGCCCCGCCAGCAGGCGCGGCGCGGCCTCGATCACGACGCCTTCCCGGCTCCAACGCTGCGTGAGAATCCGGGCCAACACTTGCGTGATGGGAAAATCGGGGCTGCCGTATTTCACGCCGAGCACTCCACCCCGCATCTCCACCCGCTCGGCCTGCGGATCGTCGATCTTGACCAGCTTCATTTGCGCGATCTGCGCCGGCGCCCGGAAAGTCGCCGGGACGATCGCACCCTTGCTCCACCCGCCAAAGAGTATCTTGAAGGCGCGCAACACCCTTTCTGGTGAAATCCTGCCCACTACCACGGCGGAGGAGTTGTTGGCCAGATAAAAGCGGCGAAAGACATCGTAGATATCGCCCTGCTTGAGACCGCTTACCGTCAATGCCGATCCGTCGATGTTATGGCCATAGGGATGGTCCCCGTAGAGCGCCTGGTGAAAAGCTTCGTCGGCGAGTTCCGCCGACGGCAAGGGGCTCTTGATTCTTTCGATTTGCTCGGCCTGGGCGCGCTTGAAGGCGTCCGATCGGATGTTCTCCACCACCAGCAGGCGCGCCAGGATCTCCAGCGC
>WBZP01005933.1_pt1 | contig 12238 bp, 11 predicted proteins | sample 5204301 | NCBI WGS metagenome assembly WBZP01 (sample SAMN12412401, study PRJNA552823) | activated sludge metagenome | isolation source: activated sludge from nitrification reactor of wastewater treatment plant... | place: USA: Pennsylvania | collected 2017
CAGGATCGTCGCGGCCCGATAGATCTGTTCCAGGAGCATCACGCGGACCATCTGGTGCGGCCACGTAGCGGCACCGAACGCGATCACGAGCCTAGCCTTGCCTCGCAATTCCGGCGAAAGTCCGTCTGCGCCGCCGATGACGAAGATAATATCGGTGCCGGCATCGCGCAAACCGCCCAGATGCCGGGCGAAGGCCGCGCTGTCGATGCTCTTGCCGCGTTCGTCGAGAACGATCAGCCCATGCTTTTCCGGGAAGTGCGCCGCAATGGCCGCCGCTTCTTCCGCCATCCGCGTCGCGGCATCGCGGGCGCGGCTTTCCGCGATTTCATGAATCTCGATGCTGCGAAACCCGAGCTTGCGGCCGATGTCGTCGAATCGCTCGCGATAGCGTTCCGCGAGCTCCCGTTCGGGCCCTTGTTTCAGCCGGCCGACGGCGATGAGGAGGAGGCGCATACCGCTATTTCCGGCGCACCGAGCGGTGCGCAAGGCAACCTACATGCGCGTCAGCCGATTCGCATCGGCTCGCAGTCTAGTTCGCCGCCTTCGCCGTCGCCGGATTCTGCGTCCACAACCGCTCGAGGTTGTAGAATTCGCGAACCTCCGGCCTGAACACATGCACCACCACGTCGCCGGAATCGATCAGCACCCAGTCGCAATTGGGCATGCCCTCGACGTGGAGATTCTTGATCCCGTTTTCCTTCAGGGCTTTCGTAACGTTTTCTGCGATCGCGCCGACGTGACGGTTGGCCCGTCCGGTGGCGATGACCATGTAGTCGGAAAACGCGGATTTGCCGCGAAGGTCGATGGTGACCGTCTCTTCCGCCTTCATGTCGTCGAGGCGGGAGAGGATCAGTTTCAGGGTCTTGTCGGCGTCGCTTGGCGCCTTCAAGGCCGCAGCCTGGGTCGCCGTGGCTTGGCTCGAACTCTTACGCGCGGTCTTTGCACCCTCGACCTTCGAAGACGCGGTCTTGGAGCGTTTGGGCAAAGCCGACTTGGACAATACAGGTGTGGCCAGGGACCATTCCTTTCACTTGTATCGCGTACGGCCGAATCCTCGACCGTCCGCCAATTATACTACGCATGTGGGGTTAATGGACCAGAAATTCCAGTGCGCCCGCATGACACTCACGAGTGTTGCCTATTTATCTGCCAGCTTCCGTCCGGGTTCCTCAGCCCGGTCGAGGAGATGTCGAGCTTCATTCCGGTGAGGAAGACCCAGGCAGGCGTGCGCCGATCCGGCAGGCTCGCCGCCTGATTCTCGGGCAACCGGTAGCGCGCCAGCGCCTGCGCGGCCGGCGCGGCGAGCGCGCGAAAACTCTGCGGCGGGCGGTCGATCACCGCCATCGGCACGGCCTCGGCAATGCGCCGCCAGTCCTTCCAGCGATGGAACTGCGCCAGATTGTCCGCGCCCATGATCCAAACGAAGCGCGCGCCCGAAACCCGGCGGCGCAGATGCGTGATCGTATCGACGGTATAGCTGACGCCGATGACGTCTTCGAGACAACTGATGTCGATGCGCGGGTCGGCCGCGACTTCGCGTGCCGCCTGCGCCCGCTCTGCGAGGCTGCGCAAACCCTTGTGCTCCTTCAGCGGATTGCCGGGGCTGAGCAGCCACCAAACGCGGTCGAGCTTCAGCCGCTTGATCGCAAACAGGCTGATGGCGCGATGCGCTGCGTGCGGCGGATTGAAGGATCCGCCGAGCAGCCCGATGCGCATGCCCTCGCTGTGCAGCGGAACGGCGGTGCCCGATGACGCGGTGGCCGCAGGCTTCAACGGCATGCCCCGGAACGGAGGGTCACGGCCGCGTCTGCCCGGTGCCGCGCACGCGGTACTTGAAGCTCGTGAGCTGCTCGGCGCCGACGGGGCCGCGGGCGTGGAATCTGCCGGTGGCGATCCCGATCTCGGCGCCGAAGCCGAACTCGCCGCCGTCGGCGAACTGCGTCGAAGCGTTATGCAGCACGATCGCCGAGTCCACCTCGTCGAGGAATTTCTGTGCGACCGCTCCGTCCTCGGCGACGATCGCGTCGGTGTGGTGCGAGCCGTGATCCTGGATGTGCGCGATCGCTCCACGCACGCCGTCGACGACGCGCGCGGCGATGATCGAATCCAGATATTCGGTGTCCCAGTCCTCGTCGGCGGCCGGCTTCACCCGTGCGTCGGCCTCTCGCACGGCGGCATCGCCGCGCACTTCGCAGCCGGCGTCGATCAGCATGGCCACCAGCGGCTTGAGCTGGGTGGCGGCCGCGGCGCGATCGACCAGCAGCGTTTCGGCCGCACCGCAGACGCCGGTGCGTCGCATCTTGGCGTTCAGCACGATCGATTTCGCCATGTCGAGATCGGCGGAGGCGTCGACGTAGACGTGGTTGACGCCTTCGAGATGCGCAAACACCGGCACGCGCGCTTCGGCCTCGACGCGTGCGACGAGGCTCTTGCCGCCGCGCGGCACGATGACGTCGATGCCGCCGTTCATGCCCGAGAGCATCAGGCCCACTGCGGCGCGGTCGCGCGTCGGCACCAGCGTGATCGCCGCTTCCGGCAGGCCGGCCTCGCGCAGGCCTTGCGCCAGGCACTCATGAATCGCGCGGCAGGAGCGGAAGCTGTCGGAGCCGCCACGCAGGATCACCGCATTGCCTGATTTCAGGCAGAGCACGCCGGCATCGGCGGCGACGTTGGGGCGGCTCTCGAAGATCACGCCGATCACGCCGAGCGGTACGCGCACGCGCTCGATGGTCATCCCGTTCGGCCGCTGCCAGCTTTCGGTCACCGCGCCCACGGGATCGGGGATGCCGCGCACGATGGCGACGCCGTCAGCCATCGCCTCGATGCGCGACGGCGTCAGCGTCAGCCGGTCGAGGAAGGCCGAGGTCGCGCCGCCCGCCTTCACCTCGGCAACATCCTCGGCATTGGCCGCGAGAATTTCTTTCGCTTGGCTGCGGATCGCCCGCTCGATCGCCTCCAGCGCCCGGTCCTTCTGCTCGGCCGGCGCCAGCGCCAGCACCCGCGCAGCCGCGCGGGCGCCCTTGACCAGTTCGGTCATCAGGGCGGGCAGGTCGGCGGAGCCGTCGACGGCTTTCAGGGCGGTGGTCATGGTATCGGGGGCCTGGAGTTAAGGCCTTCTCCTAGCACGGAAATCCGCGCGGTGCGAGGCACGGAACGGGAATGGCTGGTCGGCACTGGGGCGATTTTGCAAGGTCGGCCAATGGCCTACTTGGCCGGTACGATTCCGGGCCGTCCCACCACCAGATCGTCCCGGTGAATCATCTCGGATCGTCCGGTGACGCCAAGGATGGCGGCTACGTCGGGCGAGGACCTCCCCTTGATCTTGTCGGCATCCTCGGCGTCGTAGGCGACGAGGCCGCGGCCGATCTCGTGGGTATCGGGGCCGCGCACGATCACGGCATCGCCGCGCGCGAAGGTGCCGTCGACGCGGATCACGCCGGCCGGCAGCAGGCTTTTCCCGGCGCGCAGCGCGCTGACGGCGCCGGCATCGATGGTCAGCGTTCCCCTCGGCTCCAGCGAGCCCGCGATCCAGCGTTTGCGTGCCGTGACCGGATTGGCCGGGGTGAGAAACCAGGTGCAGCGCCCGCCGTCGGCGATCGCCTGCAGGGGATGCTCGATCTTGCCCGAGGCGATCAGCATATGCGTGCCCGCGGTGGTCGCGATCTTCGCCGCCTCGATCTTGGTGAACATGCCGCCGCGCGACAGCTCGGATTCGGCCGCGCCCGCCATCGCCTCGATTTCCGACGTCACGGACTCTACGATCGGAATCAGCTTGGCGTTCGGATTGGCGCCGGGCGGGGCGTCGTAAAGGCCGTCGATGTCGGAGAGCAGGATCAGGAGATCGGCGCTGGCCATGGTGGCGACGCGGGCCGCAAGGCGGTCATTGTCGCCGTAGCGGATTTCGGTGGTGGCCACCGTGTCGTTCTCGTTGATGACGGGTACGGCCCGCCATTCCAGCAGCTTTGCGATGGTCGAGCGCGCGTTGAGATAGCGCCGCCGCTCCTCGGTGTCCTGCAACGTCACCAGGATCTGCCCCGCGCCGATACCGTGATCGCCCAGCACCTCCGACCAGATGCGCGCCAGCGCGATCTGGCCCACGGCTGCCGCGCCCTGGCTTTCCTCCAGCTTGAGCGGCCCGCGCGGCAGCTTCAGACGGCTGCGCCCAAGCGCGATCGAGCCTGAGGACACCACCAGCACGTCGCGGCCAGCGCCGTGCAGGGCGGCGATATCGGCCGCCAGCGCCTTCAACCAGGCCGTGCGCACCTCGCCCTTGGCCGAGTCGATCAGGAGCGACGATCCGACCTTGACGACGATGCGACGGAAATTCTTCAGCGCAGGGCGTTTCATAGCGACGTTTTGCAGCAGGCGGCCCGCCCGTGCAAGCGGCTGGCCGGGTGCCCGCGACTTGTTGGTTATTTCCCACGGCGGCCATCCGGGTTAATACCGGCAAAAATCATCAGTGAGGGGTAGGCTCATGAATCGCCGGGAATTCGTCGCAGGAAGCCTCGCATCGTCGATGGCGTTGAAGGCTGGCCCGGCCTGGGCGCAATCCGGACCGCTCAGCAAGATCATCTTTCCGTTCGCCGCCGGGGGCAGCGGCGACATGCTGTGCCGCCAACTGGCCGAATACCTTCCCGCCGCGCTCGACCGAAAGTTCATCGTCGAAAACCGCACCGGCGGCGACGGCCTGATCGGCATCCGCGCGGTGAAGGGCGCGCCTCCCGACGGCACCACTATCCTTGTGACTACGGGTCCCACCATGTACCTGCTGCCGATGGTGGAGAATGAGCCGAGCTACGATTCGGCTCGGGATTTCGTGCCGGTCTCGCTGCTGACCCGATTCGAATTCGTGGTGGTCGCAAGCCCCACGATCGGCGTGACCGACTTCAAGCAACTCGTGGCCTGGATCAAGGCGAACCCCTCGAAGGCGAGCTACGGCGTGCCGTCCAGCGGTACTGTTCCGCATTTCACCGGCTTTCAGCTCGAAAAGACGCTGGGCCTCGCCATGACGCGCGTGCCCTATCGCGGTTCGGCGCCGATCATCACCGACCTGATTGCGGGACATCTGCCGTTCGCCGTGACGACTCTGGCGGATACAATCACCCAGCACCGTGCTGGCGGCATTCGTATCGTCGCGGTGAGCGGAGCGGTGCGCTCGCCGTTCTTGCCTGACGTGCCGACGTTGAAGGAAGCCGGCGTCGATCTGGTCGCCGACGGCTGGTACGGCATGTGGCTGCCGGCGGGCTCCTCGCCGGAGTTCGCGAAGAAGCTGAGCGTCGCCGCTGCGGCGGTGCTGGCCAAGCCCGATGTGCAGGAAAAGCTGAAGGCCGTGACGCTGATTCCGGTCGGCTCGACACCGGAAGAGCTGACCAAAGCGCTCGCCGCCGACACCGCCTTCTGGCAGCCGATCGTGAAGGCGACGGGCTACAAGATCGGCAATTGAGGCAAGTGCTCGGTTCGTCGATCGTTGGGTCAGTGGAAGCGGTCACAACGACCGACGCGCCCAAGCAGGTGATCTTTACGAGACCAAAGCGAATGAGGCGCGGTCAATTGCGCTCACGTCATGATGATCGCCACTTGCGTTCGGCGTCATCCCAGGCCGCTAGCGGTTGCAGGTCCGGCACCCAGGCCAGTCCGGTCTTGCCGTCGGAGGAGATCGCCTCCGGCGTCACCACCATGTCGAGCAGCGCCGGCCGGTTGGCAAGCGCCCGCGCGATCGCAGGCGCGAGCTGCTCTTCGGTCTCGACGCGTTCGGCATGCATGCCGAAGGATTTCGCCATGCCGGCATAATCGGCAAATTGCAGCCGGGTGCCCACGACCTTGCCGTGAGTCACCGTCTGGTCGTGGACCTCGATCTGCCAGGCCCCGTTATTGGCAACCACGATCAGCACGGGCGCCTTGTGGCGCACCGCGGTGTCGATCTCGATGGCGTTGAAGCCGAAGGCGCCGTCGCCGGTCGCGACCACGACGGGCTTGTCGGGGAAGGCAAGGCTTGCGGCGATGCCGTAGGGCACGCCGATACCGATGCAGCCGAACGGGCCGGGATCGAGCATGAGCGGCGCCGTGAGCCCGACGCGCGCGAAGGCCAGGAAGTCGCCGCCGTCGGTGATGACGACGGAGTCGTTGCCGATCGCCTGCTGCAGGGCCGAGAGCACCTTGTTCGGGTTGAGCTTGCCATCGGAGCCGGCTGGCGCAGCGGCCATGCTCTGCTGGAGCTTTCTGGCGCGCTCCTCGTGCCCGCCACGCAGCTTCGCAGCCCACGCGCGGTCGACCAGGGATTGGCGGTTACCGGCATGCGCGACCATGGCGCGGAGCGTTTCGGCGGGTGCGGCCATGATCTCGACGGCGCCACGGCGATTGTCGCGCATTTCCGACGGTGCATCGCCGATACGGACGAACTTGGCGTCCTTGAAGACCGCGGGCGATCCGTAGGCGAGCTGGAAGTCGAGGCGCCGGCCGACGGTGAGAACGACGTCGGCGTCGCTCATGACAGCGCCGCGCATCGCCGCGACGACGGAGGGGTGATCGTCGGGAACCAGCCCTCGGCTTTCGCCGGTGTCCAGATAGACGGCGCCAAGGCGGTCGAGCAGGCTGATCAGCTCGGGGCCTGCGCCACGCGCGCCGCGCCCGGAGATGACGAGCACGCGCGGCGCCGACCACAACAGATCCACCGCGCGCTCGACTTGTGCCGGATCCGGCAGCGTGATGACGCGCGGCTTGGCATCGAGATGCTCGTCGAGCTGCAGCGCCTTCGGCACGATGCCGCGCAGGGTGTCGGTGGGGAAATCGATATAGGAGGGGCCGGGTTCGCCGCCTTCGCCGAAGGCGCGGGCGATCGCCTCGTCGAGTTCCTGCAACACTAGCGACGGCTCGCGCACGGTGCGGGCATAGCGCGTGATCGAACGCACCAGCTGGGTATGGTCCATGTCCTGCAAGCCGCCGCGATTTTCCTGCGCTCGGGGATTACCGCCTGACATGACCAGCACCGGTGCGCGCGAGACGTGAGCATTGGCGATCCCGGTGATGGCGTTGGTCATTCCGGGACCCGCGGTCACCAGCGCCACGCCGAGTTCGCCGGTCAGTTCGGCATGCGCCTGGGCCATGTGAACCGCGGCGCGCTCGTCGCGGACGTCGATGATGCGAATGCCTTCGGCATCGAGCCGCATCCAGATCGGCATGATGTGGCCGCCGCACAGAGCAAAGACGCGCGTGACGCCGCGGCGCTTCAGCAGGCGCGCGATGAGGTCGGCGGCGCTGTCGGGCAACACTTTCATGGGATGGCTCCGTTGAGGTCGGCTGAAGGCATCTTGTGCGAAGCCGCTCAGGCCCGGTTGGCGTATTTCTTGTTCAGTTCCCGATGCAGGACCTTGCCGGTCGCGTTGCGGGGCAGCTCGTCTTCGGCGATGAAGGCGTAGGAACGCGGACGCTTGTAGGCGGCAAGCCGATCCTTCGACCAACGCTGCAGGTCGTCTTCCTGCAGCGTCGCGCCCTGGTGCGGCACGATGACGGCATGGACGCGTTCGCCCCATTTCTCGTCGGGAACGCCGATCACCGCGATGTCCTTGACCTGAGGGTGAGCGCCGATCAGGGCTTCGATCTCCGAGGGATAGATGTTCTCGCCGCCCGAGATGATCATGTTGCTCTTGCGATCGGACAGATGGATGTAGCCGTCCTCGTCGCGGCGCGCCATGTCGCCGACCGAGCAGTATTCGCCGCGGAAGGCTTCCCGCGTCTTGTCCGGCTGACGCCAGTAGCAGTCGAAGGTGTGGGCGTTGCAGGAATAAAGCTCGCCCGCCTGGCCATCAGCCACTTCGTTGCCAGCCTCGTCCAGGATCCGGATCGGAGCCGCGCCGACGCATTCGCGTCCAACCGAGCCGAGCTTGGTGAATTGCTCATGCGGGTGAAGCATGGTCACCCAGCCGGTTTCGGTTGCGCCGTAGAGTTCGAACAGGCCGGAATTGGGAAACATCTCCATGACCTGACGCTTGGTGTCCGGGCGCGCAGGCGCCGAGGAAATCATCAGCTTGGTCACGGTGTCGTAGTTGTAGGCGTCGCGCACCGCCTGCGGAAGGCCGAGCATCATGATGTAGTGCGTCGGAACCAGCGAGGTGAAGGTCGACCCGTTGCCGGCGAGTGTCCTGACGGCGTGTTCGGGGTCGAAGTTTTTGCGCGAATAGATCGAGTTGACTCCGCCGCAATAACCGAACGCACCGAAGAAGTTCAGCGAATTGGCGTGGCACATCGGCATCACCAGCAGCGCATCGTCCCTGCGGTTCAGGCCCAGCTCGATCTCGGTGACCATCGACAGCACCACGGCGCTGCGATGACTTCGCACCACGCCCTTTGGCTTTCCTGTCGTGCCCGACGTGTACATGAGCGTCCACGGATCGGAGAGGCTGACCGCCTGCGTCGGCTCGCGGCTGCTTCCGGCCGCCATCAGGGGCTCATAGCTGCTGTAGCCGGCCGGGCAGGGGCGAGTGCCGAAATGAATGAAGCGGTCTGGCCGGATCGGCAGGTCCTTGCGGATTTCCTCCACGACACCGACGAGATCGTCCTGGACGATGAACGCGGCCGCTTCGGCGTCGTCGACGATGAATTGGATTTCCTTGCCGATCAGGCGGAAGTTGATCGGCAGGGCGACAAGGCCGGCCTTGGCCGTGGCTGCGAAGATCTCGCACCATTCGACGCAATTGTAGGCGAGCACGGCGACACGGTCGCCCTTGTTGAGGCCGAGGCCGAGCAGGGCATTGGCGAGCCGGCAGGCGCGCTCGTTCCAGAGCGCGAAGCTCATCGTTCGATCGAGGTCACGCGCGCCCGTGCGGTCCGGCGTGATCCGGGCATGGGCCGACAGCATCTGTCCGAAATTCAGGAGGTCCTTCACGTTAGCTCCCTCACGATCTCTTGTATTCGAATTCAGAATTCATACTCCGAATTCGAATGCAATGGAATAGATTTTTCGAGCGGGGGGTGATAGGCCTCGCAAAGCAGCCCTCCGGAGCACGCATGGCCCAGGTTCAAAGTCATCCAACGCTGGTGGAACAGGTTGTAAACGCTATCGTTTCCGAGATCGTCGACGGCCAATTGCCGTCCAACTCGCGCCTGATCCAGGATGAACTGGCCCGCGCTTATGGTGTGTCGCGCCAGCCGGTACAGCAGGCATTGCTGCTGCTGCGGGATCGGGGACTGGTCCGCGAGGCCCCTGGCCGGGGGCTGATCGTCTCGCCGATCGATCCGGATTTCGTCCGCAACCTCTCCGAAGTGCGCGCCATGCTGGACGGCCTCGCGGCCCGTCTTGCGGCCGAGCGGGGCGCGGAGCGTGCCAGGGCCGAGGGGCCGGCTCTCATCGCGTTGGGCCGGGCAGCGGTCGAAAGCGGTTCACTCAATGATCAGATCGAAGCTGACATGAAATTCCATGGCTTCGTCAGCGAGCTCGCCGAGAATGCGCTGATCGGCGAGACCACGGCGCCGCATTGGCCCTATCTCCGCCGCGTCATGGGCGAGGTGCTGCGTGACGACGCCCAGATGCCCAAGACGATTCTGGGCGAGCACGTCGCGATCCTCGATGCGATCATCGCAGGCGACGGTGCGCGCGCCGAGCAGTTGAGTCGCGATCACATTTCCAGGGCGGCGAAGATCTTCGTGCAGCGCCTGCAGGCTCAGCAGGAGGCCTCGGAGCAGGAAACGAGCCGTCGGCGCATTCGCTGACTGCGCGCCTATTTCGCTCCCGCGCCTTCCAGGATCGTCACCATCATCAGATAGTTGCGCGCCGTCGCGAGCCTGAGCGGCGTTGCCCCGCTGCGGTCGGGGATATTGACGTCGGCGCCGGCCTCGACCAGCGCGCGCAGCGTTTCGGTGTGATTGATCCCGCCGTCGCCGAGCACGATCGATTCGATCAGCGCGGTCCAACCGAGATTGTTGACGTGGTCGAGCGGCGCTTTCGCCGCGATCAGCGTCCGCACGACTTCGACGTGACCGAGATGGGCCGCCGCGATCAGCGCCGTTCCGTCATAGCGGCTGGTGATGGCCTTCGGATTGCCGCCGCCCTCGATGGCCAGCTTGAGCATAGGGACGTCGTCGGCGACCGCCGCGATGGTGATGATGTCGTAACGGTCGATCTCGAGCCGGTTCGGATCGGCGCCGAGCCGGATCAAGGCGCGTGCGGCGTCGTGCCGGCGCTGGTAAACCGCGACATGCAATGGCGTGCGTTGACGGCCGTCCACTGCCTCCTTGTCTTCTCCCGCGGCGATGCGTCTCTCGATCTCGGCGACATCGCCGCGTGCGGCTGCTGCATGCAGCCCGGCATAGGCGCGCAATTCCGCCGCGGTCGGAGCGACCTGGGCCGCTGCGGGCAGGATGGACAGCAGGACGATCAGGAATGCCACGCAAAAAGCAAAGGGTGGGCTTCTGCGGCTCTGCGGGTGCATGTCAGGCGATCCTCGCCGAATATGGCGCGCACGATGTGATGGCGGCGACCACGGCCTCGGCGTCGATCTCATGCGCCAGGCCGATACACACCAACCGGCCCGGGCCTTTCGCCGTTGCGGGCGCGGGCTCGACGGAGGCGCGGCTGCCCATGACATGGATGGCTTTGAGGACGCCGTGCCGGTCATGCACCATTCCTTTCGCTCGCAATAGCCGCAGCGAGGTGTCGGCGAGAATCCGCGCCAACGCTTCCGGTTCACCTTGGCCAGCAATCTCGAAGCTGAAGGACGCGAGCTGTGCGGTGTTGTGTCCGGCGGCGAAGAAGCGGCCTTGGGTGTGCTCGCCATGCCGCGCCAGGATGAGGTCCGGCGGCAGGTTCGCGCGCTGCGCCGGCAGCACGCGGGCGCGCGGCGCGACCTGCTTCAGCCACGCGGTCGTGTCGGCCAATTGCGCCGGCGAAACCAGATCGGCCTTGTTCAGGACGACGAGGTCGGCCGCGGCCAACTGGGCCAGCACGGTATCGCCCATGTAGCGGTCGGTGGCCCGCGCCCGGACGGTTTCGGCGTCGGCCAGGATGACGATGCCGTTGACGTCGATATCGGGAATCAGTTGCAGCGATTGCGCAATCGTCGCCGGTAGCGCTACGCCTGAGGTCTCGATCAGCAGATGGTCGATCGGTCGTCGTGCCGCGCGCAGCTCGATGATCGCGGCAATCAGATCGCTGCCGAAGCTGCAGCAGATGCAGCCGCCGGAGATGCTGAGCAGGTTGCCCTCGCGCGCCTCGATCAGGTCGGCATCGATCGGCAGCTCGCCGAAATCGTTGACCAGGACGGCAAGCCTGAGCCCGGCGGCACCGTGTAGCAGGGCGTTGACCAGTGTGGTCTTGCCGGAGCCGAGATAGCCGCCGATCAGCGTCGCCGGCAGGCGCGTGCTCATATCGCCGCGGCCGGAAACGGACGTCCGCCCAGCACCGTGCCCCAGATCCGCACGTCCTTCAGCCGCTCGCCGCCGATCTCGGTTGGATCGTCTTCGAGCACCGCGAAGTCCGCGCGCTTGCCGCACTCGATCGAGCCGATCTCGTCATCGAGACCCAGCGTGAAGGCCGCTCCGAGCGTGATCGTGCGCAAGGCGTCCGCCACCGAAATGCGCTCGTTCTCGCCGAGCACGCGTCCGCTCGCCGTGCGGCGGTTGACGGCGCACCAGGCCGTGAACAACGGGCCGAGCGGCGTGACCGAGCATCCGAATGGATGGCGAGCGGCACGCCGGTGGCGAGCGCGGTGGCGCAGGCGTTCATCCGCTCGGCGCGTTCGGGGCCGACGGTGAGCGCGTAGTGCTGGTCGCCCCAGTAGAAATGATGGTTGGGAAAAAGATTCACGCACATGCCGAGCGAACGCATCCGGCGGAATTGCGCGGCGTTCGCCAGCTGGGCGTGCTGCAGCGTGAAGCGGTGGTTGGGCGAGGGGTGCTTGCGCAGCGCCAGCTCCATCATGTCGAGCACGAGGTCGGTGGCCTCGTCGCCATTGGTGTGGCAATGCACCTGGACGCCGCCGGCCAGCGAACGCTCGAGGATCTCGCGCAACTGCTCCGGCGCCACGTACCACAGGCCGTTCGGCGCGCCGTTGTAATAGCCGGGCGCTTTCAGCCGCGCCGAAAATCCCTGGATCGAGCCGTCGACGACGATCTTGATCCGGCCGAGGCGCAGGCGGTCGGTGCTGAGCGGCCGCAATTCGAGCACGCGGTCGACCAGTTCGGCGGGGCCGATCTCGCGGGCGATGCGCAGCGGCACGATACGGGCCGGAAAATTTTCCTCGGCGGT
>WBZP01004167.1_pt1 | contig 12236 bp, 10 predicted proteins | sample 5204301 | NCBI WGS metagenome assembly WBZP01 (sample SAMN12412401, study PRJNA552823) | activated sludge metagenome | isolation source: activated sludge from nitrification reactor of wastewater treatment plant... | place: USA: Pennsylvania | collected 2017
GTTACGAGGTGGCGCGTATTGAAATCGAACGTGACCGGATCTACGCGTCTCTCAAGGTAACCAACCAGCGCGACGAAGTCGTACTGGTTGGCGAGCATGTCCTGCGCTTTGTCGCGCTCGAAAAGCCCACGGGGAAGGCATGAAAGAGCCCATCGTTCTACTTGAAGTACGTGGCCCGGTCGGGTTGATAACGCTCAACCGTCCCGAGGCGTTGAATGCACTCAGCACGGAGCTGATGGATGCGCTGACCGCGGCCTTGAGACAGTGCGAGCGCAATACTGATATCGGCTGCATGGTTCTGACCGGCAAAGGCCGGGCCTTCGCGGCAGGCGCGGACATCAAGGAGATGGCGAACAAGACCTATGCCGACGCCTATACGGAAGACTTCATCACTCGCAACTGGGAGGAGGCGACGCGGTGCCGCAAGCCGATCATCGCCGCCGTCAACGGGCTGGCACTGGGCGGCGGTTGCGAACTCGCGATGATGTGCGACTTCATCCTGTGCGCGGATACGGCTCGGTTCGGCCAGCCTGAAGTCAAGGTGGGCGTTATGCCTGGCGCGGGCGGAACCCAGCGGCTGTCGCGCTCGATTGGAAAATCGAAAGCGATGGAAATGTGCCTGACCGGACGTATGATGCCGGCCGATGAGGCGGAGCGCTGCGGCCTCGTCAGCAGGATTGTCCCAGCGCACGAACTCATCGACGAGGCCATCCGCGTCGCGACTCAGATAGCGGAGCTCTCGCGGCCGATGATCATGATGACTAAGGAAGCGTTGAATAGGTCCTTCGAAGTTCCGCTTGCTGAAGGAGTGCGTTTCGAACGTCGGCTTGCGCACACCACCTTTGCACTAGAAGATCACAAGGAGGGTGCCGCGGCGTTCGCCGAAAAACGCAAGCCCATCTTTCGACACCGCTGACCTGGGCTTTCCCTGAACATGCTGCAATTGCCCTTTGAGACCTGGACCCTCGATGTTGCGCTCGCCGAGCGAGTGCGGCAGTCTCCGGATGCGCCCTTCGTCCGCATGGTCGATGGCGATCCGCTCAGCTATGCGCGCATGCAGGCGGAATCGCTGGCGCTGGCGCATGTGCTCGAAAAGGAAGGCGTTACGGCCGGCGACCGCGTGGTCGTCATGGGGGCCAACTGCCTGTGGACGCTGCGCGCGTGGTTCGCGCTGAACCTGCTTGGAGCTGTCGATGTCACCATCAACACCGCTTATCGAGGCCACACCCTTGAACACGCGATCAATACTGCCGATGCACGGCTGATCCTGATCGAGGACAGATTGCTCGGCGTGCTGCGTGAGAGTGAGGACGCAGTTCCCCGGCTGGAGCGGGCACTTTACTATTCTGCAGAAGGTGCGAACGGCGCGGTACCTGTCGTACAATTCGGCCGTGTTTCGCTTGCACCCTTGCCTGAAGGCGCGAGGGTGCCACAAGGGTGGCGTGCTGCCGGCGCCAAGCCCTCCGATCTGGCGTCAATCATCTTCACGTCCGGTACCTCGGGGCCGGCGAAGGGTGTAATGCTGCCGCATGCGCAGACCTATCTGCTTTCGCTGGAATCGGCGCAGCAGATGAAAGTGAACGAACGTGATACATACTACATTTTTCATCCGCTCTTTCATATGTCGCCGCGCTATGTCGGCATCTATGCTGCGCTGATCGCTGGCGCACAGATCTGCCTGGACCGCACCTTCAGCGCGGCGGAGTGGCTTGATCGTATCCGGGCGTGCGGGGCGACGGTATCGATCGCGCACGGTCCGATGCTGGAAATGATTCACGCACAACCAGAGCGGCCAGACGATGCGGACAATCCATTGCAGCGGTTCGGAACATCGCCGTTTCCGCGGCATATTGCGGCTTCATTCGAAGCCCGGTTCGGTGTGCGCGGGCTCGAAGTCTGGGGCATGACAGAGGCCAACATTCCGATCTGGTCGTCACTCGACGAACCGCTGCGGCCAGGGTCATGCGGCCGCCCGATCGCGGATCATTATGAGTTGCGCATCGTAGACCCGGAGACTGATCGTGAGGTGGTGCCGGGCACAACCGGCGAGCTGGTGGTGCGCTCCAAGCTGCCCTGGACCTTGATGCAAGGTTACTTCGGGATGCCTGAGGCGACCGTCAAAGCTTGGCGGAATCTTTGGTTTCATACTGGCGATCTGGTTTATCGCGATGAGGAGGGCTACTTTCATTTCGTCGATCGCCTCGGCGACCGCATACGCCGTCGTGCGGAGAACATCTCATCCTATGAGATCGAACACGCGGCGATGACCTATCCCGGCGTCGGCGAATGTGCGGCCGTCGGCGTCGCTTCCGAATTCGCCTCCGATGACGACGTGAAGCTGGTCGTCGTTCCGCAGCCGAATAGCGTTATCGTCGAGCCCGCCGCACTGCTGATGCACCTTGCGCAACGGCTGCCTCATTATATGGTTCCGCGCTACGTCGAGATTGTCGACGCGCTTCCGCGGACGCCAACCAACAAGGTTCGCAAAGCCCTGTTGCGCGCGAATGGCGTCGGTCGAGCTACGTGGGACCGTAAGGCCGCCGGCATCGTGCTCAAGGAGCTTGTGGATCGGCAGGCCGGTGCCGGTCGCAAGAGCGCCTGAAGTGCCGATGTTGCAAGCTTCATGGTCTCCCCTCGCGAGCTGTGCCGGACAGGAGCAACCGTGTTCCTTGGCGCAGGATGCAGGCTTTGCAGATCAAGCGATTGTCCACCCGATTTCGAGCAATGTAGCCTTTGGCTCGGCTGCATGTGGTCGCCACGATCGACATCGATCAATACCAACCGGTTGAGAAATCATGGCCGCAATCACGCTTCAAGACGTGTCCCTCCAAGATAAGTACACCAAGCCGTCCGGGCGCATCTATGTGTCCGGTGTTCAGGCATTGGTGCGCTTGCCGTTGTTGCAGCGCGCACGCGATCGCGCGGCTGGCTTCAATACGGGTGGGTTTATCTCCGGTTACCGCGGCTCGCCGCTCGGCATGTACGACAGCGCGTTATGGGGTGCGAAGGCGCATCTGGCGGCCGAGAACATCCAGTTTCAACCTGGGCTGAACGAAGACCTGGCAGCGACTTCGGTCTGGGGCAGCCAGCAGGTCGGCATGTTTTCCGGCGCGACCGTGCAGGGTGTGTTCGGCATCTGGTACGGTAAGGGCCCCGGCGTCGATCGTTCTGCGGATGCGCTAAAGCACGCCAACGCGGCCGGCACCTCGCGGTACGGCGGCGTGCTTGCGCTGGCCGGTGACGATCATGGCTGCCAGTCGTCGACGCTGGCGCACCAGAGCGAACAGATCTTCCAGGCGGCGATGATGCCGATCCTCAATCCGGCGACGGTGCAGGAATATCTCGACTTCGGCATCTACGGCTTCGCGTTGTCGCGTTATTCCGGCTGCTGGATCGGCTTCAAGGCGATTTCGGAGACGGCGGAAAGCTCGGCGTCGATCACCGTCGATCCGGAGCGTTTGCAGTTTGTCGAGCCGACCGATTTTGAGATGCCGCCGGGCGGGCTTCATATCCGCTGGCCGGACCCGCCGCTCGAGGCCGAGCGGCGTCTGCATGGTCCGAAGATGCTGGCGGTCGGAGCCTTCGCGCGCGCCAACCAGATCGACCGTGTGGTGCTGGATTCGCCGGCGCCGCGCCTCGGCATCCTGACAACCGGCAAGGCTTACCTCGACGTGCGTCAGGCGCTGGCCGATCTCGGCCTGTCGGAGGAGGCGTGCAAGTCGATGGGCTTGCGCATCTACAAGGTCGGCCTGGTGTGGCCGCTCGAAGTCGAAGCCGCGCGCCGCTTCGCTGACGGTCTGAAGGACGTGCTGGTCGTCGAGGAGAAGCACGGATTCATTGAGGGCCAGTTCGTTCACGCGCTCTATAATATGGATGCCGCGCGACGGCCGTCGGTGGTAGGCAAGCGCGACGAGAAGGGCGCGCCGCTGCTGCCGAGCGAGGGCGAACTATCGCCAACGCTGGTTGCGCGGGCGATCCTGTCCCGGCTAGAGCGGATGGGCAATGGCAATTCACAACTAGCGCAGCGTCTGGCGCGGCTCGAGTCGTTCGAGCGCGTCGCCGGGACGCCGCAAATAAAGTCACAGCGCGCGCCGTTCTTCTGTTCAGGCTGTCCGCACAACACGTCGACCCAATTGCCCGACGGCAGCCGCGCAATGGCCGGCATCGGTTGCCACGGCATGGCGACGTGGATGCCCAATCGCAACACCCAAACCATCACCCATATGGGCGGTGAGGGCGCCAACTGGATCGGCCAGTCGGCGTTCACTACGGAAAAGCACGTCTTCCAGAACCTCGGTGATGGCACATATACCCACAGTGGCTTGCTGGCGATCCGCGCCGCTGCCGCCGCGCGCGTCAACATCACTTACAAGATTCTCTACAATGATGCGGTGGCGATGACGGGCGGCCAGTCAGCCGAGAGCGGCTTCACCGTTCCGCAGATCGCGTCGCAGATGGTGGCGGAAGGCGCCAGGCGCGTCGTGATCGTCTCCGACGAGCCGAACAAGTATCCCGACATGAGTTTGTTCCCGCGGGGCGTCACCACCCACGACCGCAAGGATCTCGACGCGGTCCAGCGCGAACTGCGTGAGACCGCGGGCCTCACGGTTCTGATCTACGACCAGACCTGCGCTGCGGAGAAGCGTCGCCGGCGCAAGCGTGGCCTGTTTCCCGATCCGCCGAAGCGCGCCTTCATCAACGATGCGGTGTGCGAGGGCTGCGGAGACTGCTCACTGAAGTCGAACTGCGTGTCGGTGAAGCCACTGGAGACCGAATTCGGTCGCAAGCGCATCATCGACCAGTCGAGCTGCAACAAGGACTTCTCCTGCGTCGAGGGGTTCTGCCCGAGCTTCGTCACGGTTCATGGCGGCAGCCTCCGCAAGGCGGAGAAGCCGAGCACTACGATCGGGCAGGGTCCGTTCCGCGATATTCCGATGCCGACAGCACGAGCGTTGCACGAGCCCTACAACATGCTGATGACCGGTATCGGCGGCACGGGCGTGATCACGGTCGGCGCGCTGCTCGGCATGGCTGCGCACCTTGAAGGCAAGGGCTGCTCGGTGCTCGATTTCACTGGGCTGGCGCAGAAGAACGGTGGAGTCATGACGCATGTCCGTATCGCGCCGACGCCGCAGGATATCGCCGCCGTTCGCATCGCCGCTGGCGGCGCCGATCTGCTGCTGGGCTTCGATATGGTGGGTGCGGCATCGCCCGTGGCGCTGGCGCGAATTGAGCATGGCGTCACCCGTGCGGTGATCAACACGTCGCTGACGCCGACCGCTGCCTTCGTCACCGATGGCAACATCGATTTCGAAGCCGGTTTGATGAACAAGGTCTTGCGCGATGCCGTCGGCGAGAAGGGTGTCGACTTCGTGCAGGGCACCAAGATCGCGACCGCGATCATGGGCGATTCGATTGCGACCAATCTGCTGCTGCTCGGCTATGTGTTCCAGAAGGGGCTGCTGCCGCTGAGCTTCGAAGCGATCGAACGCGCGATCGAGCTCAACGACTCCGCCGTCGACGCCAACAAGCGGGCGTTCGCGTGGGGACGGCTGGCGGCACACGACCCGCTGGCGATTGAAAAGGCAGTTGCCAAACGCGTTGCACCCGAAGCGCGCCAGATGTCGCTGTCCGAGCGCATCAAGTTCAACGCCGACCATCTGACACGCTATCAAGACGCAGCCTATGCCAAGGCATACACCGATGTCATCGCGCGCGTGCAGACCGCGGAAGCCTCGCTTACGCCAGGACTTCATGGCTTGACCGATGCCGCGGCGCGGGGGCTGTTCAAGCTGATGGCGTACAAGGACGAGTACGAAGTCGCACGTCTCTACACCGATGGTGACTTTCTCGCCAAACTCGACCGTCAGTTTGAAGGCGATTTCAAGCTCCAGTTCCATCTGGCGCCACCGATCCTGGCGAAAAAAGACCCGATCACCGGCCATCTGCGCAAGCGCGCCTTTGGGCCGTGGGTGTTCGGCGTGTTCAAGGTGCTCGCGCGGTTGCGGGGCCTGCGCGGAACGGCGTTCGATATTTTCGGGTACACCGCGGAACGCCGGATGGAGCGCGAACTGGTGAAGGATTACGCGGCCCAGATCGATGATCTGATCGTGCGCCTCTCGCCGAAGAACCACTCGCTTGCCGTAGAGATGCTGCGACTGCCTGATTCCATTCGCGGCTTTGGCCACATCAAGGAGAAGTCGGTTCAGGACGCTCGCGAGAGAAAGTCCCAGCTGCTTGCCGCATTCGACAGCGGCTCGGCCATGGCAGCGGAATAGACTGCCATGAGAAAGGAAAATGTTCAACGACGGCACTGGCGGGCCGTTATTTGCAGCAGCGAACCTGAATGGCTGGCTCCTACTCCAGCATTGTCAAAATCAGGATGACGACATAGAGCAGGCAACGTATGAATAACAACGAGCAGTGCAGTGCAGTGCCAACTAATAGACGCATCGTTCTACAGAGCCGTCCGCAGGGAGAGCCTTCGGTTTCGGACTTTCGATTCGAACGAATTGAAATCCCCACTGTGCCCGAGGGTAGCATACTGCTCAAGACCAGGATGCTTTCGCTTGATCCGTACATGCGATGGCGAATGAATGCCGGGCCCTCTTACGCGAAGCCGGTCGATATCGGCGAAACGATGGTCGGCGCAACGGTGGCGGAAGTCGTCAAAACGAACAACGATAAATTCAGAGTCGGCGACACCGTGCTTGGCCGCTGCGGCTGGCAGGACTACGCCCTGTCGGACGGAAGCGATCTGCGTAAGCTCGATCCTGATGTCGCGCCGGTCTCCACGGCATTGGGTGTGCTGGGGGCGCCGGGATTGACGGCTTACACGGGCCTACTCAACATCGGGAAGCCGGAGGCAGGTGAAACCGTTGTTGTTGCGGCTGCGACCGGGCCGGTCGGTTCACTCGTCGGCCAGATTGCGAAGATCAAAGGATGCCGTGTGGTCGGTATCGCCGGTGGCGCAGATAAATGCCGCTACGCATCGGAGACGTTGGGCTTCGACGTCGCGCTCGATCACCATGAAAGCGATCTTGTGGGCCGGCTGCAGCAGGCCTGTCCGCGGGGCGTCAACGTCTATTTCGAGAATGTCGGCGGGAAAATCTGGGAGGCGGTCTTCCCGCTGCTCAATGATTTCGCCCGGATTCCGGTTTGCGGGCTGATCTCGCAATACAACACGGGCACCGGGCAACCGGGTCAACCGGGTATGGACGAATTCATGCGCGCGATGCTGGTCAAGCGGCTGACGATGCGTGGTTTCATCGTAACCGACTTCATTGCCCAGTACGACGGCTTTCTGCGCGATGTTGGTGGCTGGCTGAAGGCCGGTCGGATCGTCTATCGCGAGCAGATCGTCGAAGGGCTCGAATCCGCCCCGGAAGCGTTCATCGGCATGCTCAAAGGGCGCAATTTCGGCAAGCTGATCGTGCGTGTCAGCTAATCAGTGAGGTTACCCGAGCGTCCCACGCTTGCTTGGTCAGTTTTCGGTCAGATAGTCGGTGACCGCTTCGATTTGTGATCCGAGCATTTCGCGGCCGTAGATCGTGATACATCCAGAGCCTTCCGCAATCTGCAGAAGACGCGTGCGATCCGGAGCCATAACGATGTCCATGACTGCGAGCCGTGAGGGCAAACGCTGATCGCGGATCACGCTAGCTGCGGGATCAAGCATGCCAACCGGCGATGCGTTGATCAGGATGTCGATCTCATCAGGAATCGGAACGGCTTGCGTGACCGCGAGATACGGAAACGCCTTGCGGAGTTGACTTGTGATCATTTCGCAACGAGCGGAGTCCGGATCTCGGATCGTCAGCGATCGCGGGTTCTCGGATGCAAGCGCGAGAGCGATCGCAGATCCAGCGCCGCCGACGCCATAAAGACCGATCCGGCTCCCGGTGATCGCAACATTCCTGCGCCGGATTGCCGCCGCACAGCCGATGCCATCGAACATCTCGCCGCGCCAGCCGGCACGAGTTTTCGCCATCACGCTTACGGTTCCGGTGAGGCGCGCCTGCCGGCCGAGATCATGTGCAAAACGCGTTGCGCGTGCTTTGTAGGGAATGGTGATGATCAGGCCATCGAGATTCTCGACCGCCATGATAGCTGGCATCAACTCTTCAAAACGATCGGAAGGAAGATGGATCGGCACCAGCACCGCGTCGCGCCCGCGTCGGCTCAGTTCCGCGGTGACGAATGCTGGCGAGCGAACCTGCTCGATGGGGTGCCCCACAATGCCGAAAAGACGCGTGCGCCCCGACACGTATGGCACGCTGGTAGGAATAAAGTCGTCGGCCTTCATCGCTGCCCTCAGCTTGAGTTATTGACCTACATGTAAGTCAGCGGTATGGAGGATGGCAAGTCGAACCGGGAGAGGCAACGTGAAGGAAGCGGATTTTCAGGTCACCGTGGGACAGTCGGTCAAATTTGCGAAGACGGTGAGCGAGGGCGACGTCTATCTGTTCGCCGGCATCTCCGGCGATCTGTCGGACGTTCACTGCAACGAAGAATATATGCAGAAATCAGCGTTCGGTCAGCGCATCGCGCACGGCGTGCTGTCGATGGGGTTCATGTCGACTGCGTCCACGCTGATGTTCACCCCCTACATCAAGAAATACGTCGGCCTGACCGCTGTATCACAGGGTTATGAACGGGTGCGGTTTCTTAATCCGGTTTTTTTTGGAGACACGGTCACAGTGACTTACACCATCGAGAAGATCGATCCCGATAGCAATCGGGTCTTCTCGAAGGTTGAAGTCGCGAACCAGCGCAACGAGTTGGTGGCGGCGGCCACGCACATCATGAAATGGGTTCCTGTGCCGGCCCGTGCCAAGTCGGCCGCATAGGACGCCGCGATGACCAAGGAATGTGGACGGGCGCGGCGCGCTCTGGTGACTGGCGGGCGCCGCGGCATTGGTCGAGCGATTGCCTACGCGCTGGCGGACAACGGGTTCGACGTCGCGATTGTCGATCTCGACCACGATGACGTAGCCGCGGAGACCCTCGACGGCATTGCGCGGCGTGGCCGTAACGGCGTATTTGTCGCCGGCGACGTCGCGGATCTCGGACAGCATGAGCGTATCATCAACGAGGTTAGGCGCGCGCTGGGCTCGATCTCGTGTCTCGTCAACAATGCCGGCGTCCAGACTCGGCATCGCGGCGACATGCTGGAAGTGCCGCCAGAAAGCTTCGATCGCCTGATATCCGTTAATCTGCGTGGCGCTTTCTTCTTGACACAGCGAATCGCGAAGATCATGCGCGATGACGACGTGGGCGACCGCACGCGGCCCGATCGCAGTGTGATCTTCATTTCATCGGGCAATGCAGTGATCGCGACTGCGGCACAGGCGGAATACTGCGTTTCAAAGGCTGGTGTCGCCATGATGAGCACGCTCTATGCCATGCGCCTTGCCGAGTATGGCATCGCCGTTCACGAGATCCGTCCGGGAATCATCCAGACCGATATGACGAAGGATGTGTTCGACAAATATAACGGCTGGGTCGAGTCCGGTGGATTTCCCCAGGCGCGCTGGGGGCAGCCGGAGGACATCGGTCGCACAGTGGCTGAACTCGCGTCCGGCCGCATGCCGTATTCGACCGGCCATGCCTTCTATGTCGATGGCGGCATGCATATCCGGCGCACCTGAGCGGTTCACACAAAGTCGCGTCCCAACGAGCAGAGTGAGATTGATGTACGATTACGAAGGTCATGTTGCAATCGTAACCGGAGCTGCATCCGGAATTGGCCGGGCTATTTCGCGTCGTTTGGCCAAGGAAGGCTGCAAGGTCCTGCTGTGGGATTGCGATGGTGAGACGCTGTCGCGCACGCATGCCGAGCTGGCCGCGGAGGGCGTCGATGTGTCGCAATCCGTAGTCGACATCACCGACCTTGCCCAGGTGAAGGCTGGGGTGGACGCGACGATCGCGGCTCATGGCCAAGTGGATATTCTGGTCAACAACGCCGGGACCGGGCAGGTGGCTTCCATCGTCGATGACACGCCGCAAGCGTTCGATTTCACCATGCGGCTCAATGTTTATGGCGCGTTCAATTGCTGCCATGCCGTCGTGCCGGCAATGCTTAGCCGAAAAGCTGGACGGATCATCAATGTCGCGTCGTGGTTCGGAAAGGTCGGGCGTCCCAGCTCGCTTGCCTATTGCACGTCCAAATTCGCGCTTTTGGGCATGACCCAGTCCATGGGACTTGATCTCGCCAGTCACGGTATCCGCGTCAATGCGGTGTGCCCGGGAACCATCATGAACACCAGGATGCGCGAGGTTGCGGATGCGCAAGCAATCGCGAAAGGGTTGCCGCCGGCAGCCGAACGCGCGCATCTCATCCCGCTCGGCCGGCTCGGCGAACCGGAAGATGTGGCCAATGTGGTGGCGTTCCTGCTGTCGAGCCAAGCGAACTATATGACCGGGCAGGGGATCAACGTGACCGGCGGTCTCTGGATGAATTGACCGGTCGCAGCATTAAGGCTGCGGGTCGGCCCGCCAGAACGCTTGACACGAACTGACAATTATACTTACGTGTAGGTAAGTAGAAAGCCGCGCGGCGGTGATGGGCGGGATGTCGGGAGGCTTGGTTGTTTGAGCTCGTGGAATTCGTCATTCGCGGCGCGCTGTTGGGTGTCATCTACGGCCTTCTGGCTTTTCCGATCAGCCTTGTGTTCGCAACGACGGGCTCGGTGGACCTCGCCGTCGGCGCTTACACAGTTCTTGCGGTTGCTATTGCCTGGTCGGTCGGGGGGGCTTGGGGGATTGGCGTCGCGATCGCGGCGGCTGTACTGGCTTCCGCGGTGGTCGGGCTGATTTCGATGCGCCTCAATCGCCCGGGTATGTTCGACCACATCACCGCCGTTCTCGGCACGTTCGGCCTGGCCACCTTCCTCGAGTCGTTCATTCTGACCGTTTACGGCAAGGATCCGATGGCCCGCCAGGTGTTCGAGACATTCTGGGATGTGATGGGCATCCGTATCAGCCCGCAGGCGCTGATCAATATCGTGATCTGCCTCCTGCTGCTGGCCGGCCTTTATCTATTGCTTTATCGCACGCCATTCGGCCGGGCGATGCGCGCAAGCGCGATCAACCCGCTCGGCGCCTCGCTTAACGGCATTCCGGTCAAGATGATCTGGTTCTGCACCTATCTCGTCGGCGGCTTTCTTGCGGGTGTAGCCGGCGTGCTGGTGCTCTACACGACCGGCGCGGATTACAGCACGGGTCTGTCGCTGACCATTTCGGGCTTCGGCGCGGCAATCATTTTCGGCATGACTAGCCCGCTGCGCGGCTTCGCCGGCGGGCTCGTTACCGGGTTGGTGCAGGCGTTGAGCTCGGGATACCTGCCGGGCGGCTGGGTCACAGCTGCCCCGATGATCTTCATCTTCATCGTGCTGGCGCTTGGTCCGATGAACCGAATTTCGGCGACCGGAGGACGTGTCTGATGGCAAAGGGCATGTTCAAACGGTTGCAGCCAGCGATCATCCTGTTCATGGCTATTGCTGCGCTGACTCCCGTGATCATCGGGCAGCCCTTCTGGCTAGACAATTCGATTCTAGTTGCGATCTTTTCGCTGATGGCGCTGTCGGTCGGCATGGCTTATGGCCAGGCCGGCATCCTTTCGGTCGCAACCGCCGCGTTCGCATCGATCGGCGCATTCGCCACCAGCATCGTCACGACGCGCTATGGTCTTTCGCCGCTGGTCGGCCTCCTGCTGGCGATGGCGCTGCCAATGATCGTCGGCTATCCGATGGCTCGCGCGATCACGCGCCTGTCGCCGATGCCGCTTTCGATTGCGACTCTATTGCTCAGCATGGTTCTGGAAACCGCGATCCGCGAAGGCGGAGATTTCACCGGCGGCTATATCGGCCTGTCAGGCGTGCCGCGGCTGTGGTTCGCATCGAGCACCGAGGGCATGCACATCCTGTCGTGGGCCATCGTTCTAATCGTGCTGGTACTTTACATCAATCTCACGCATTCGGCGATCGGCCGCGCCGTAAAGACGGCGCGTCATGACCCGCTTCGCGCCACCGCCGACGGGGTAGACGTCCCCCGGCTATTGGCGAGCTACCTTGCGATGTCGGCGGCTGTCGCTGGTGTCGCCGGATGGCTCTATGCCCATCACCTGACCTACATGGGGCCGGAGTCGCTCACCATTCACGTCTCGATCAAGACGATGCTGATGACTGTGATCGGCGGCGCCCAGACGTTCCTTGGTCCTATCGTCGGAGCTGCGT
>WBZP01005934.1_pt1 | contig 12236 bp, 2 predicted proteins | sample 5204301 | NCBI WGS metagenome assembly WBZP01 (sample SAMN12412401, study PRJNA552823) | activated sludge metagenome | isolation source: activated sludge from nitrification reactor of wastewater treatment plant... | place: USA: Pennsylvania | collected 2017
TACGTTGGTAGAAATGACGATATTTGCCCTCATTCGACCTCGGAGAGGTCGCACCTGCCCGCTTTTGGCATCCCGGTTTTGCCCTGACGTTCGACCTCTCCGTGGTCGCAACATCTTGTTAATCAATCATTTCTACCAATTGTTAATCAATCATTTCTACCAACGTTAAACCTCTCCGAGGTGGTTGGGATAGGCGGCTGGATAGTTACGATGCGGGCATCAACGCATTTTTTTAGACATTTTTTTTGGAAAAAGGCCCGACTGGGTTTTGCCTTTTTTAAAGCCGCCTTTCTTGGAAGTTTGCACTTTCAAACTCTCATTGGCGGGGCATCCGCTTTTGGGACTGCACGCGGGTGTAAAAAAGCCGATCATGGCTGATAAGAACAAAAAACGCAAATTTCTCATGCAATTATAAACAGAATTGCTCGAAATGTTATTGTTTTGCACCCGGAAAAATGAACCTTAATTTTGACGTTTCTGTAGCCAACGAGCGGCATGTACATCTGGCCGAAACCATTTGTGCCGAAATGGAAGCCTCTGCCAAAGTGCGTGGCACTGGTATTGCCAAACGCGACCCTGAATACATTCGGACAAAAATGCGGGAAGGGAAAGCTGTGATTGCCTTTGCCGGAGACGGAGCATGGGCAGGTTTCTGCTACATTGAGGCGTGGAGTCACGGCCGGTTTGTCGCCAACTCCGGACTGATTGTCGCGCCTTCCTACCGCAAAAGTGGTTTGGCGCGCGAAATCAAAGCCGCCATTTTTGGCCTCACCCGCGAGCGTTACCCGGATGCAAAGATTTTTGGCCTGACCACCGGATTGGCAGTGATGAAAATCAACTCCGATCTCGGTTACGAGCCGGTTACCTACAGCGAATTGACGCAGGACGAGGAATTTTGGAAAGGCTGCCGCAGCTGTGTCAACTACGATATTTTGATGAGCAAAGAGCGGAAAAACTGTCTTTGCACCGCCATGCTTTACGACCCTGCCGAAAAAGAGGCCATCCCGCTGCCGGTTGCTGAAGAACCTCCGTTTCAGGAAGCAGGGACAGAAGTATCGGAGCGGCAGGGCATGACAGCCGACACTTCAACAGAGAAGGAAAAAAAGAAAAAGAAAAAAGGCAAGGAGACCGATAAGGAGAAAAAACCTGCCAAATCTTTGGATGCCGTTGCAGAAAAGGCGGTGAAAAAGGCCATCAAAAAGGCTACCCGCAAACTTTTACTGGAGCAAATGCGGGAGGAAAAAGCGCTGGGAAAGAACACCGGACAGGAATCCGCCTGGCTGCGCATTCAGGAGCGTTATCTGCGTCTCAAACAGTACGTATTCATGAAAATCATAAAACCTTGGACCGACAATGAACACTACCCCCCTTCCCAACAATAAAGTAGTACTCGCTTTCAGTGGCGGCTTAGACACCACTTTTTGCGCCATCTGGCTGGCTGTAGAGCAGGGCTTAGATGTATATGCCCTTACGGTCAATACGGGCGGCTTCTCGGAGGCCGATCGCACACAAATTGAAGCCCATGCCCGTGCTTTGGGAGTAGCGGATTTTGTCTGGGCCGATGAAACGCATAACTATTACGAACGGGTCATTCAATACCTGATTTATGGCAACATCCTGAAAAATGCGACCTATCCCCTGAGCGTCAGCGCCGAGCGCATTGCGCAGGCCGTGGCGGTAGCGCATTACGCACGCAGTCTGGGCGCTTCCCGTGTAGCCCACGGCAGTACCGGGGCCGGCAACGATCAGGTGCGTTTTGATATGATTTTGGAAACCTTAGTGCCGGACATTCGGATCATCACGCCCATCCGCGATCTGAAACTCTCGCGGGAAGCAGAAATAGAATACCTGCGCAAACACGGGGTGCAAATGAACTTTGAAAAGGCCAAATACAGCATCAATAAGGGCCTGTGGGGTACTTCGGTCGGGGGCAAAGAGACGCTGACTTCCCATTTGCCGCTGCCGGAGGAAGCGTGGCCCACCCCTGTAACGGCCACCGAACCCCGTACCGTAGAACTCGCCTTTGAGAAAGGCACCCTGATTGGTGTGGACGGCCAATCCTTCGACCATCCGGTATCCGCCATTCAGCATTTGCAGCAACTGGCCGCTCCCTATGGGGTAGGGCGCGATATCCATACCGGCGACACGATTATCGGCATCAAAGGGCGCGTTGGCTTCGAAGCAGCTGCTCCGGTCGTGATCATAAAGGCGCATCATGCCTTAGAAAAACACACCCTGACCAAGTGGCAGCTCTACTGGAAAGACCAATTGGCTGCCTGGTATGGCAACTGGCTGCACGAAGGGCAGTATTTAGACCCTGTAATGCGCAATTTTGAAGCTTTTTTTAAAGATACCCAGCAAAACGTCAGCGGACGGGTTCAGGTCACTCTGCATCCTTACCATTTTACGATAGACGGCGTTTCTTCTCCCCATGATCTGATGTCGGCCAAATTTGGCAGTTACGGAGAAATGAACAATGCCTGGACGGGCGAGGATGTAAAAGGGTTTACAAAAATATTTGGCAATCAGACCAATATCTACTTCAAAGTCAACGGCAGAAAATTGCCCTATTAACAAATTTTTTTAGGCACATCTTCCCGCTTTTCGAGAAATGCGCAGTATATTTGCGCCGAACTTGTTTTTTTAATCTCCGTTTGCTCATGAAAAGGTGAAAGTACCTCCTGTTTGGCGTTTGTTTAAACAAGCCGCTGACAAGTTTTCTTCCCTTTTCTTTTTTGGTTTTTGAATCAGGCGCATCCTGTTGCAGGATTGGCCATGTTTGTGTTTTGAGCAAATTGCTTAATAAATTCTGATTTAAAACGACTTTCACCTATACATCTCTAATCACTCTTCACATCTCATGAAAAAACACGTACTACTGTTCAGCACCCTGTTGTTTTTGACTACAATAAGCCTTTCAGCACAGGTCACCGGGGTAAAAAATGTACCAGGCGACTATATGGATTTGGCCGCTGCCTTTGCCGATCTCAATGCCGTCGGTGTGGGGGCAGGCGGCGCAACAATCAACATTTTGGCTCCCCAAACTGCGCCTGCCAATGGGTATCAGTTGGGTTCCGCCGCGCTTTATGCGTCGCTTTCTTCTGCCAACCCGCTGACCATCAACGGAAATGGCAATACGGTTACCGGTTTTGTGGGTACCCGCGCCGGAAGTCTGACCTCCGGGGTGAATGACGGCATTTTTGTGTTCATTGGAGTGGACTATGTGACCGTTTCGAATGTCGTTTTCCAGGATTTAGCCACCAATAATACTGCTACGACTGCCATGGAAAACGCCATTGCCTATTATAATGCAGGCGCTGCGGCGGGTTCTGCAAACGGGTGCCAGTTCAACAATGTGTCGGGGTGTACCTTTAATTTAGGAAATGCGGCCACCTCGGGAGCGGCTGTTTTTTCCGGCCCCTATATTTTTAATGCCACTACCACAGTGAGTTGGACGGCCAATAGCACGGACATTCACCGCAGCCTTACGCTAAACAATAACAATTTTGCCAACATCTACAATGGTGTGCTTTTTCGCGGGCCGACTACTGCACAGGCGCGCAATTTGGTAGTGACCAATAATCTATTCACGGGCGTGGGCGGCGGCGGATCTACGGCTTATGGCACTTATATGTTATATACCGACTCTATTCGTTGGAACAACAACAGCGCAGTTGGCGACATTGCGCAAACTACTACTTCGTATTTGTTTTTTACAAGCACCAACTGCGGCGGATTTATTCAGGCCAACGGAAATACCGTCTCCTTACAAAGTGGTACCACTTCGTCCGCTACGTATGGTATTTACGCGCTGAGTACCATAGGCGCAAACCGCCAGATTAATAATAATACGTTGCGCTTCGGTTCTTTTCCAGCCATTACTTCCGGTTCACTCTATGGCTTGTATGCCACCTACAGTGGGGGGAATAACAATATTTTGATGGAAATGAATGGCAACACGGTGTCGGGAGAAACTATTCCGCCGACGACTTCCACCTTGGTCTATCTACTGTACAATTTCGGTAATACAGGGACGAATCGGAGAATTCACATGAAGAACAATACCATCTCCAACGTCACAAAGTCCAATAGTGGAACTGTCTATTGCATTTATCCGGGTACGGCGGACTCGGTGGATGTTTCCGGAAATACCATCAGTGACATTACTATTATCAATAATTCCGCTTCCGCTTCCGCTACCCTGTACGGGGTTTATGGTTTTGGTTCTCCGGTGTATCAGGCAGTCTATAACAATAGTGTCAGCAACATTTTGATTTCCGGTACCTCTACTTCCACTGCCGGAACTATCCATGCTATCAATTCCGGAACAATTTCCACGGGCTTAGCGGACGTATATAACAATACGGTTAAAAATGTTGGATATGGCACAGGCACCAATACGGGTACTGCCATCGGTATTCAAGTGGGGACTTCCGCCAACAACGTCTATAAAAACAAAGTGTCCGGTGTTTTTGCTTTTCAGACCTCCGGTATTGCTTATGGCATACAGGCGATCAGCGGTACCACCAACAATATTTATAACAATGTTGTCAGCGACATCCGAACCCCGCAGGCCAATTCCAGCAATGCTTTTGGCGGCATTTATGTGTCCGGTGGTACAACGGCAAATATTTCCTACAATACCGTCTATTTGAGTAGTGCCGGGCCTCTGACCTCTGCCGGAGCGCTTTTTGGCGGCTCCGGTATTTATATTTCCTCCACCACGAATGCCACCATCCGCAACAATATTGTCAACGTGACCGGTACTGCCAATGGCGATGCCTATATCGCTGCCCTCAAGCGCTCGGCAGTGGGTGCGTCCGGCGTGAAGCCTGCTAACATTACGGCCTCCAATAATATTTATTTCGCTCCCTACATTTATGGAGAAGGCACGGCGCTTTCCACCGCCACCAATGTGTTTTATGTAAGCGGGGGGACAACCGGTACCGCAGACCCCAATTTCAATACGGCCTGCGGTTTGTATAAAGTGTTCATGCAGGAGGCGGGGACGTTTACCGAAAATAACCTCACTGCTGTAGGAACGGATTTGTATGCGCCCTCCGGAGTCAGTTTTGCAGAAAGTGGAGCAACTGTTGCCACCACGCCCGTTATTACAACCGACTATAATGGTACCCCACGGGGCAGCAATCCTGACATCGGTGCGCTCCAATTCGCCGGTATCCTCAATGACGCAGCCGGTCCGCTGATTACCTACACGCCTGTGGCGGCCCAAAACTGCACCAACAATCCTGTCTTAACAGCCACCATTACCGATCCTTCTTTGGTAAATACCACCTCGAGTACTGCACCGCGCCTCTATTTTAAAAAATCTACAGAATCCAATGTGCTGCCAGCCACCAATACTTCGGCCAGCAATGGCTGGAAATGGGTAGAAGCAACGGGCAGTGGCCCGGCTTTCGTATTTAATATCAATTACAGTCTTTTGACAGCTCCGGTAGCACCTGGCGAAACCATTCAGTATTTTGTGGTGGCACAGGATCTCGCCTCCACGCCCAATTTTGGAGTAAATACCGCCGTTTTCCCTTCGGGTGTATGCCCCACTACCGTGAATCTGACTGCTTCGGCCTTCCCGGTGTCGGGTACCAATAGTTTTGCTATTAATAACGCTCCCTTGGTTACGGTGAGTGCCAACCCTTCCACAGTATGTATTAATAATCCCACCACACTCTCGGTGGTAATTACTCAACCGGGCAGTGCCACCATTGGTACCGGCACTGCCACCAGTTCTACTTATACGCCCTACTACGGTAGTACCACCTCAGCGCGGCGCATTCAGTATCTATACACAGCAGCCGAATTGCGTGCGCAGGGGCTGCGTGCCGGAAATATCACCAGTATCGCTTTCGATATTGCTTCGGTTCCTGCTGCCATGACGATTCCCGATTTTACTCTTAAAATCGGCCATACAACGGCTGCTGCATTGACTGCCACGTTTAGTGCCAGTGCTACTCAGACGGTTTATATGGGGCCATACAGTCCGGTGGTGGGCGGTAATCGCCATGTGTTTACGACACCTTTTGCTTGGGACGGGGTTTCCAATATCGTAGTGGAAGCCTGTCATGGCATTGTGGGAACAGCCAGTCTGACTACGGTGCGTTATACCAGTGGTTTGCCTACGGGTATTTCCGTATATTCCACGAATGCAGCAGGATGTGGGCAGGCTACGGGTACTACGACCACCATTCGCGCCAATGCCGTCTTTGAAGGGGCGAAAGATGCGACTTCCACTTATACAAATTTTGTATGGAATGACGGTATGGGCAATGTGGGTGCCAGCAATGATACCATCACGGTGCAGCCCGCTTTCCCCAATGGAAATACCATGACCTACACTGTAGTGGCTACCGATGCCGCCGGTTGTACCGCCACCGGAAGTGTGGTAGTGACGCGCAATGTGAGTACGCCCACTGGTGCCGCTTCGGTTAATTTAACCAGCATTTGTGCGGGACAAAGTGTAACCTTATCTGCTACTGCAACATCAGGTTGTCCTCCTTATACATTTACCTGGGGCAACGGCACAGTAACAGTGGGTACGGGCAACAACCTTTCTGTAATGCCAGGGGCAACTACTACCTATATATTGACTATTACGGATAACGCAGGCCAGACCTTTACCACTACGGCTCCGACGGTTACAGTGTCAGCCCCTATGATTGTTTCGACAACACCCGCAACAGCCTGTGGCCCCGGCCCGGTGTCTGTGGCCCTGAGTGCTGCGGCGACCAGTGGTGCTACTGTTAATTGGTATGCCACCCCTGCTGGCGGAGCGCCCATAGCAACAGGTAATACGTTTAATACGCCTTCCATTACTACCACTACGACTTACTATGCAGCGGCTTCCGAAGGTGGGGGTGCCGGGTCGGTGGGGCCTTTGAACCCCAACATCGGCACCATCAGTGCTTCTAACATTGCCATTGGTACACAGCGAATGTTCTTTGATGTATTAACCCAGACGACCCTGCTGTCCGTTGATATCTTTCCAACAGCCGCAGTGGGTTCTATGGGCTCTGTTACAATAAGGAACAACATGCAACAGGTGCTTTTTGACATCCCTTATATCACTACAGTCACAGGCGGCATGTTGCAAACTGTCCCCATGAATGTGGTGCTTATGCCTGGTACAGCTTACGAAATTGGACAGGGGACAGCGATCAATCTGAATCGCAACACGACGGGCGCTGTATATCCCTATACTTCGGCGGCCATTAATATCACTGGCAACACGTTCGATCCGGTTTACTATTATTTCTACTACAATTGGCAGTTCACAACTGCCTGCGAATCCGCACGTGTTCCGGTAGTTGCCACCATTGTTAACAGTGCACCCACTTGTCCCTCCAATTTCTCTGTTTGTATTGACGCTCCGGCTGTTGCCCTGACAGGCGGCACTCCCACAGGCGGCGTGTACAGCGGACCGGGCGTTTCGGGCAACAGCTTTATCCCTGACTTGGCGGGTATAGGTACACATACCCTCACCTATACGCTTTGTGGCTTTAGTTGCACCTTCACGGCTACGGTTAATGCCCTTCCGACTCCTGCCATTGCCATTGCCGAAAACTCCGGTACCCCCAATGACGGGAACATTTGCCCGGGGGCTTCGGCTACTTTGACTGCTTCAGGCGGTACTTCTTATGTCTGGAGTCCGGGCGGTGCCAATACTGCTTCCATTACTACTTCAACAGCAGGCTCCTATATCGTTACGGTGACAAATGCCGATGGATGCTCGGCAACTGCTACGGCCTCTATTGTTGTTGTGCCTGCTGCTACGGCTTCTGTGACCGGCCCTGCTGCGGCCTGCACAGGCAGTCCGGTAACCTTAACAGCCAATACAGGCTCTGCGTACTTGTGGTCGGACAACTCCACGACCCAAAGTATCACTTTCACCATGCCAACGGGTACCGCTTCCTACACGGTTGTGGTGACCAATAGCAATGGGTGTACAGCCAGCGCCAGCAAAACAGTCAGTAACCTCCCAGTGCCTGCTATCACCAACGCTGCGCTGGTTCAGCCCACCACCTGTTTGTCCACAGACGGTAGTATCACATTGACGGTTTCGGGTACCGGCCTCACCTACAACTGGACCACCAATGGGGGTACCGGCTTAGTACAAGGCAATCAAAACCAAACGGGTTTAACAACGGGTACTTATACAGTAGTGGTTTCCAACAGCAATGGATGTACGGCCGCTGCTTCCTACGACCTTGTAGGTCCCGGGGGCTGTAACATATGCCCGACCATCGCCAGTGTAGCGGTAGGCACACCGCGTTGTTCCAACGCGCCCATCAGCTTTACGGCCTCTGGTTTGCAGGCAATGGGCAATACCTATGGTATTCGCTTTGTGGCCTTCCCGGCAGCCACCGGCAATCCTTACGATCCAAGCGGTACCACCCTGGCTACTGTTTCTAACAATGCACTGACCAACGGCGGTACGGTGGCTGCCACCACTGCTTCTGCACCTGCGGGCAATCATATCATTTATGCCATTTTGTCGCCGGCTCCGGCGGATCCGGCATGCCGCCCTTCAGCCAATGTAGCGATTACCGTAAGTCCCGCTGCAACAGCAGGCATTAATGTTGTAGAAACTTCGGGTATCCCCAACGATGGTATTCTGTGTACCGGGGGATCTGCTACCTTAACTGCTACCGGAGGTGCCTCTTATATATGGAGTCCCGGAGGAGCCACTACAGCTTCTATTCCGGTGAATGTTGCCGGTGTTTACACAGTAACCGTAGTAAATGATATGGGGTGCTCCGGGAGTGCATCCGTAAACATCACTACGATAGCCCCGCCTGTTGCTTTGAATATTACAGGTGGTGGTACACGTTGTTCCAATGGCTCCGCCTTACCCATTGCATTGAGCGGAACCGGACAGGCAGGAGTACGCTACCGCTTATTGAGAAATGGGGTAGCAGTGGACAGCATTACTCTGAGCGCTCCCGGTGCCGTTAATTTCCCGGCTCAGACGCTGGCTGGTACCTATACAGCCAATGCTACTCATCTCACTACGGGATGTACTTCCCTGATGGTTGGTACAGCAGTCATTACAGTGTCTCCGTTGCCGGCAGCGCTGGCTGTTACTGGCGGTGGAAGCCGCTGCATCACTGGTAACGCCCTGCCTGTAGGTCTCTCCGGAACAGGAGAGGCGGGTGTTACTTACAGACTGTTTTTGAATGGAGTAAAGGTGGACAGCATTATATTGAGTGCTGCCGGGCCGGTTAACTTCCAGCCCCAGTCGGCTGCTGGCACTTACACCGCCGATGCCTACAATACGACAGGGTGTAGAGCCAACATGACTGGCAGCGCCGTTATTAACATCACTGCCGGTCCTACTCCTTTAACTGTAACCGGGGGCGGATCGCGTTGCTCCGACGACAATGGGTTGCCCATCGGCCTCTCAGGAAATGGAGAAGCCGGGGTGCGTTACCGTTTGCTGCTAAATGGTATAGCAGTGGACAGTGTTCTGCTGTCGGTACCGGGTATTGTTAATTTTACGCCTCAAACTACAGCAGGTACATACACGGTCAATGCTACCAATATCGCAGCAGCCTGTACGGGATCTATGATAGGCAGCGTAACCATCACATTGGCAAACTGCGGTGCTTCTATTACCGATCCCTGCACCTGTTTGAACAACGCCACGACATTAGAGAACGGTCAGTTTGGGGAGACGATCACGGTGACGGCTCCTGCGGGTCAGGTATGGACGGTCGTATCGGCTCCCGGCCTTTATGCCTCCACGAGTCCGAATCCGCCTTCCAACCCTGTACCCATCACACCGGGTACGGTTTTGACAGCCAGTGGCACGACGTACACCCTCACGGGTCGGCACGTGGATGCTCAGGGCTACACCGTCACGGTGACCAACGGACGCGGCACGACGCTGACGATCAGCAACACCTGCGCCTACCCCAATCCTTCCATCACGGGTTTGGACGGGCCTCTGTGTTTGTTCTCGCCTGCCGTCACGCTGGCGGGTACACCGGGCGATGCCAACATCGTCAGCCAGGGATTCACGATCAACGGCAATGCGGCTACGGTATTTAACCCCGCTACGCTGGGCATAGGCGACCACACGGTGGTATATACCGTCAATGGCGGCGTGCCGAAGGCCAGCGGTGCCAACGATCCGGGCTGCATCCAGAGCGTGTCGAAGGTGGTGCGCATTGTGGCCACTTCGCCCGTTGTGACGTGCAACGACAACATACAGATTTCCTTGGACGAGGACTGCTTGGTGACCGTTTTTCCGGACGATGTTCTGGAAGGCGACCGTGCGTGCTATGACGACTATCAGGTTATCATTACGAACCTAAGCGGCAGTGTCCCCTACGGCACCACTGTGACTGGGGCGCTGATTGGCCAGACTCTGAAGGTGACGATTCGCCACCGGGTCAGCGGCAACACCTGCTGGGGCCGTTTGACAGTGGAAGACAAACTGCCGCCGGTGCTGACCTGCGAGCCGGTTTGGGTTCCGTGTGCTGCCCAGGATTTTGATCCTTCGGACGATGTGAACAGCGACAGCGGCCTTGATCCGCGCTACCTCACGGACGATGCCGATCTGCTTCCTGTGGGAGTGGACAACATTCGCGGTTTGGGCATAGTTGCCGGTCAGCCGGTGGCCACCGACAACTGTAGCCTGCGCTCCCTGACCTTCATAGACGGGGCGTTGGTGAACACCGACTGCAACTTCTCGGTGAATGGTCGCCCGGTATCGGCGTGGTTTGTGCGCAAGTGGACGGCGACGGATGCCAGCGGCAATGTGGCTACGTGCGAGCAGGTCATTTACTACGAACGCCGCCGGGTTTGGGACGTACAGTTCCCCGGCGATTCCGAGATCAGTTGCACCTCTTCGGTGACCGATGCCGGGGTGCCTTATATTGTATTCAACGGTTTGAGCATTCCGGTGTATCCGTCTTCGGAGAACTGCGAATTCAACATTTCGTTTACCGATCAGAAAATACCGGTGTGTGACGGCACCACGAAGGTGATCCGCACATGGGTGGTTCTGGACTGGTGTTCGCCCACGGGTACCTTCACCTCACCGGTTCCTTACAGCAACCCCACGTACAAAGTACAGGTGATCAAGTATGTGGACAATCAGGGGCCACAGGTACAGTGTCCGACGAACCTGACGGTTTCGACCGATCCGCTGAAGTGCTGCGGGACGATAAATCTGCCAGATGTTCTGGTGCAGGACAACTGCTCGCGGGTGAGCGGCATCACGGCCCATGTGATTGTACGCGATCCGTTAACCAATAACGAGGTGTCTCGTCAGACCGTACAGGGTACGATCGGCGATTTTTCGGGCAACAACTGGTGGTTGCCGGATACAATGGGTTATGTGGGTACAACGACCTGTTTGGCTATTGGCACGCACGATGTGGAATATGACATCACGGACGACTGCGGGAACCTGACTCGTTGTTTGTTCACCCTGACGGTAGCGGACTACACCGAACCGATCATGTCCTGCGATCAACCGACGGTGGGCAGTTTGGACGGCGACGATGTGGAGGACTGCTACCTGCCGGACAGCTGTAAGCGCGCCGGTGTGGCGTGGATCAAGGCGCGCACTTTTGATGATGGTTCTTACGACAACTGCCGTGGGCCGTTGATCTTCAAAGTGCGCCGGATGGCTCCGTACAGCACCTTTATTGAGAGTTTGAACAAGCAAAAAGGCGTACCTCCCTGCAACACTGGCAATTCCCAGCCCACGGAATACGAGCGTGCGACGACTCCTCCTGGCAGTGTGATGGACGACGGTTTTGGGGGCGGTGCCGATTCATTAAAGATCTACTGTGACGAACACGGCACGATCCAGACGGTGATCTTGCGGGCTTACCAATCGAACCCCGACGGCACCATTTACACGAAGCCGGACGGTGAGCCTGTGTTCAATGAGTGCATGATCCAGATTGAAGTTCAGGACAAAGTGCGTCCGACGTGCGAATCGCCGAAGAACGTGACGGTGAACTGCGAGAACTTCGATCCCACGCTGTGGGCTTACGGCACGGCAAAAGCGGACGACAACTGCTGCTTAGACTGTGATAAGAGCTACCAGGGAGTGAAGGGTTTGACGCACACGGCCAACTACAGCCTTTTTGACACGGCGTGTCAGGTAGGCACCATTGACCGGACGTTCACGGCCTACGACTGTCACGGCTTCACCAACCGCTGCACGCAGCGCATTGTGGTGACCTACAAGGAAGATTACTACG
>WBZP01005936.1_pt1 | contig 12234 bp, 12 predicted proteins | sample 5204301 | NCBI WGS metagenome assembly WBZP01 (sample SAMN12412401, study PRJNA552823) | activated sludge metagenome | isolation source: activated sludge from nitrification reactor of wastewater treatment plant... | place: USA: Pennsylvania | collected 2017
ACCAGCGCCCCAGGCTCCCGGCGGCGACCCCCAGGGCCAGTAGATTCGGCAGGGTGCCGATGCCGAAACTCAGCATCAGGGCGGCCCCATGCCAAGCGCTCCCGGATGAGAGGGTCCAGATCAGGACGCTGTACACCAGACCACAGGGAAGCCAGCCCCACACCAACCCCAGCGCCCAGGCCTGTCTGGGATTACGCACCGGCAGCAGGCGACGCGCCAGGGGTTCCAGATGACTCCAGAGCCGACTTCCCAGACTCTCGATCCGATTCAGCCCCACCCACCATCCGGCCAGATAGAGCCCGAGCAGGATCATGAACAGACAGGCCACCACCAACAATAACCGCTGGGCCAGATAGAGGGGTAACACCTGGGCGACCAGGGTCCCTACCCCACCGGCCAAAGCCCCCGCCAGGGTATAGCTGGAGATGCGTCCCAGGTTATAGGCCAGTTGATAGGAGAGTGCCGTGGAAACCGAGGCGCGGACCTGGGTCGGCAGGCCGAAGGTGAGTGCGCCCAGGATACCTCCACACATACCGACGCAATGCACCCCGCCCAGCAGGCCGACGACCGCCGCGGCCAGCAGATCACTCCACTCGTTCATAGGCCGCCTCGCTGGAGATCGGTACTGGCCGCTCTTCCCCCTGCAAACGGAGGAGAAGCAACATCCCGGGGATAGCGATGAGGGCGCAGCCAAAGAAAAAGCCCGCCCAACCCAGCATCCCGGCCAGGTAGCCGGTCGGCGCCGCGATCACCACCCGCGGAATGCCCATGAAGCTCGACAGCAAGGCATACTGGGTGGCCGTGAACCTCTTGTTGGTGAGGCTACCCATGTAGGCGACGAAGGCCGCGGTGCCCATGCCTCCGGTGAGATTCTCGAAGGCGATTACCGTTGCCAGGGCGGTGATATCCTTCCCCATCAGAGCCAGCAGGGCGAAGCCGAGGGTCGATACCCCTTGGAAGATACCAAAGACCCACAGGGAACGCAGGATACCCCAACGCAAGACCAACACCCCACCGAGCAGCCCGCCCAGGACGGTGGCCCAGAAACCGAAGAGTTTTACCACCACCCCGATCTGTTCGGTGGAAAACCCCAGATCCAGATAGAAAGGGGTGGTCATCTGCGCCGCCATGGTGTCGCCGATCTTGTACAACAGGACAAAACCCAGCATGAGCCAGGCTTGATGGCGTTGGAAATACTCGACGAAGGGTTCGATCACCGCCTCACGGAGCGATTGGGGTTGCCCCTCGCTGACGGGGGGTTCGGGGGCCCAGAGGGTGGTGATCACCCCCAGCAGCATCAGGACGGCCATGAGCCGATAGAGGTTGGGAAAGCCGATGTAGGTCGCCAGGATCAGGCCCCCTCCCCCGGCGACCAGGAGTCCGACCCGATAGCCATAGACATAGAGCGAGGCGCCCAGACCCAGTTCCTCGTCCGCCAGGCTTTCCCGCCGATAGGCATCCACCACGATATCCTGACTGGCCGCGAACAGGGTCACCAGGAAGGCCGCCCCGGCCAGCCGCCAAGTCGAGGATTCGACATCGATCCGGGACAGGGCAAGGATAGCGATGATGAGCGCCAGTTGGGCGATCAACAACCACCCCCGCCGCCGCCCCAGAAAGCTGGGCGTGTAGCGGTCGAACAACGGCGCCCAGAGAAATTTGAGGGTGTATGGCAGACCGACCAGGGCAAAGAGCCCGATCATGCTCAGGTCGACCCCGCTCAACTTCATCCAGGCCTGGAGCAGAGACCCGGTGAGCTGCAAGGGCAGGCCACAGGCAAAGCCCATCGCCAGGGCGATCAGCATCCGCCGGCTGAACAGAACCCGCCACAGCTCCCGATTCCAGATCTCGCGCACCCTCAGACCCCTCATGTTGTTGCGTTGTCGATGCGGAATACCCTACCTGTCTCTTACAGGATGGCCCGGCATTATATCCGCTGCCGTTCCCCCCGGGGCGTCAGCGCCAAAACATGACCCTCGGATAGCCGGCCCCGGGAATGTTGAAGCTTTCCCCAGTAACCGCAAGCTTGCCTTGATATCTTCGCGAATCATGGACATTGAGATTGGTACACTGCGGAGTTTGTGGCCAGTCGACACCTAATCGTTCGGACCCCCTGCCCCTGAGAGGAAGAGAGGAGCTGAACGCACACATGAGCGCGGCTCTTGAACGACGCTTGTTGACGAAAAATGTAGCGCTGAGATGTGAAGCTTTTCCCCAGTGACCTCCGGTTTTCAAGGATAACGAAATGACGATCACCAAGCCTAAGCCTCCTTACTACCCCATCATCTATGTTCGCGGTTATGCCATGACCGAGCGGGAGATCAGCGACACGGTTGCTACCCCCTACATGGGATTCGAGCTGGGGTCGACCAAGATCCGTCAAGCCTGGGACGGCACAGTCCATCGGCTGATCTTCGAATCGCCGCTGGTGCGGCTGATGAAAGACTACGGCTATTGCGACATCTACCGCGACGGCACGGAGCGGGCGGATCGGCTGCCGGCGCGGAGCATCGTCATTCATCGCTACTACGAACAGGCCGATCCCGACCTGGGTCGCGGCCAAGTGCCGAGCATCAAGGAGGCTGCGGAGGGCCTCCATGACTTGATTCTGCGTCTGCGGGAGCAAGTCTGCGGCGACGACCCAGCCGCCCGCGCGGCCTTTCGCGTCATTCTGGTGGCCCACTCCATGGGCGGGCTGGTCTGCCGTTGCTTCCTGCAGAACGACAGAGTCGGCACCCCTGAAACCAAGGCCCTGGTGGATAAGGTATTCACCTACGCCACCCCCCACAACGGCATCGAGATGGGAGGCATGAACGTCCCGGCCTTTTTCTCGCCAATGGATATGAACAACTTCAACCGCAAGCTCATGGCCGGCGACGACTATCTCGCCCTTGGGGGCACGCCGAAGGATGTCGATACCCTCAACGGCCAATTCGACCCCAAGCGGTTCTTTTGTCTAGTCGGCACCAACAGCCGGGACTACGCGGTAGCCTTCGGGCTCTCCAGCCGGCTTTCCGGGGAGATGGGCGATGGGCTGGTCCGCATCGAGAACGCCACAGTGCGGGGCGCCCCCCGGGCCTTCGTGCATCGCAGCCACAGCGGCCACTTCGGCATCGTCAATTCCGAGGAGGGCTATCAGAACCTGACCCGGTTCTTGTTCGGCGATGTGCGGGTGGAAGGGGTTCTCGATGTAAACCGGTTGCCGCTCCCGCCCGAGGTGCAGCAGGCCCTCGACGAGGGCCGCAAGGTGCGCGCCTCCTACTATTTCGAAGCGGCCGTTGCTCCACGGGGCGCCTTTACCTATGACCTGACCCGCCGTACCCGCGCCAATAACAGCGCCATCCTGCGCACCTTCGACGAAATGCTCAAGCCCGACTCCGCCGGACGCAATGAACCCCGTAGCCCCTACCTATTCTCGGTGTTTCTCGACACCAAGCGGATCGAGAGCGGCAACACCTTGGTGTTTGCCTTGGATCTGGCCATTTCCACCACCGGCTACGAGGTCGATAAACGCTTCTTGGGCTCTAGCCAGATCCCCGGCGAGTATCTGTTTCGCAACAACCTGGTGCTCAGGGCGACGCCGGGCAAAACCGCCGCGGACTGGGTGATCACTTATGTCTGGTCGGACGACAAATGGGCCAGCGCCCGCGGGCAGCGCGCGACCTTTGAGGATGGGGCATTTCGTATCCCGGTCAAAAGTAGCAAAGGCCTGGATGCGGTGCTGCGTCTGACTCCCTCGCGCTGGGGATAGGAAAGTGGCTCGGGCGCCAATTCAGAGTCGCCGATGAAGGTAACGACCTCTCAGGAATGGGCCTAGGCGCTCGGTGGCTCCGGGCATGGGCCTGTGTAGCCGTTTTTTTGTTCTCCATTTGAGAACAATACCGCTCCAAGAGAGATATTGTTCTCTTTAGAAGAACGAAAAATGGCCATTTTCAACCGAGGCCCGGAAGGCTGAGCCGTAGGCTGAAGATGGGTTAACACCCATTCTACCCGGCTCGCCCTTCCATCCTCCGTAGAAACCCATCAAAACCCATCGCAAACCCAATCCAGCCAAAGGCCAACATCGACATCCCCATCCACCGTTTCCGACCAGGCCAAATTCGCATAACTACGCCTGCAAGGGGTAAATCATACCGACAATTGATATCACCCCCACGAGCTCATAGGAGTTGGTATCGGTTCTCGACAGATGTGGCTGGCTTTGCCCTCTCCCCTTTGATCCGGCGTACAATCCGACGCGAGGGTTAGCGGCTCTCCCAGGCCCCGGAGCCCTCACCCTTGAGGATCAGGTCGGAATGAGTATGAGAATCTCCACTACCAGCTCCTTGGACTATTCCCTGCTTCGCCACTTGGCGGATGGTGAGATCCATTCCGGAGAGCGGCTGGCCGAGCCTTTGGGTCTGACCCGCGCCGGGATCTGGAAGCGTCTGAAGGACTTGGCCGGGCGCTTCGATCTCCAGATCGAAGCGCTCCCCGCGCGGGGCTATCGCTTGCGGCACTCACTGGAACTGCTGGAACCGGAGCGCCTTCTGCGGGCCATGTCGCCGGCCACCCTCGCCTCCCTGTCGGAACTCCATCTCCTGCTCCAGGTAGATTCGACCAATACCTGGCTGGGCACCCAGGGATATGCCGCCGATACCTCGGGGGTGGTGTGTCTGGCCGAACATCAGACCGCTGGTCGCGGGCGTCTGGGTCGACGCTGGATCTCGCCCTTCGGTGCCAATGTCTACCTCTCGATCCTCTGGCACTACGATCTCCCCCCCGTGGCCTTGAGTGGACTCAGCCTGGCCCTCGGCCTAGCGGTGGTACAGAGTCTGGAATCCCTGGGCGTGCCTGGTGTGGGCTTGAAATGGCCGAACGATCTCCTGTGGCAGGGCCGCAAGATCGCCGGTCTGCTGTTGGAAGTGAAAGGTGAATTTGCCGGTCCCAGCCGCATCATCGCCGGGCTGGGGGTGAATACCCGTATCGATGCCGCCCATGGAGAGGCGATCGAGCAGGCCTGGGTGGATCTCGAGCACATCCCCGGTGGCGCCGGGATAGCGCGAAATCAACTGGTCGGGTGCTTGATCGAGGCCCTGGTGACAGAGTTTCAGCGCTTCGCCCGGGAAGGATTTGCACCTCTGGTCGAAGTCTGGCGTAGCCATGACGCCTATCTGGGTCAGCGGGTCCAACTCAGCCGTGGCGAACACCTGGTCGAGGGGATCGAGCAAGGGGTCAATGAGTCCGGGGCGCTCCTGCTCGAATGCGAGGGCGAGCGGCGGAGCTTTGTCGGTGGTGAACTCAGTTTGAGGAAATGTCCTTGACCCCGTTACCGGCTCTCTTGGTCGATATCGGCAACAGCCGCGTCAAGTGGTCGATGTTGTCCAGCTCGGGGCGCTCGCCCACCCAATCGACGCTGCACCGCGGCGAAGAAGACCACCAAGCCCTGTTTCAGAGGTCATGGGGAGAGCTGGAACGACCAAGCGCTCTCTATGTGGCCAATGTCGGCGGTGGAACCCTGATGGCGGCCCTGAGGGCCTGGACCGGGCGACACTGGGGATTGGAACCGATCCGCTTGCTGGCCCAGCGTCATTGTCTCGGCGTCACCAATGCCTATGCCGATCCCGAACGGCTCGGCGTCGACCGCTGGCTGGCCCTGGTTGCCGCCCATCGCGCCTATTCCGGACCGCTCTGCCTCCTGGATAGCGGCTCCGCGATCACCATCGACGGGCTCGCTGCCGACGGCCAGCATCTGGGCGGCCTCATCCTGCCGGGCCTTCGCCTGATGCGAGAGGCCCTGTTGCAAGGAACCAGCCTGGAACGGACCGAGGCCGCGTCCATCCATACCCTCCTGGCACGGGATACGGCCACGGCGATCGCCGCCGCGGCTCCTCAAGCCTGTGTCGCCCTGGTCGAGCGGGTATGTCATGATATCGAAGGTTCTTGCGGGAGCCGCCCTCGGCTGGTCGTTACCGGCGGGGATGCCCCGCTCCTGCTGCCCCTGTGGTCCCTGCCGGTGCATCAGGAGCCGGATCTCGTGATGCAGGGTTTAATGCTGGTTGTAATGGAATCATGATGACGAGATGGATGTTTTTTCTGCTCCTGGGGCTCAATCTGGCCATCTTTTTCTGGCCCCAGTCGAGCCGGTCGCCGGGTGAACCCGCTCTTTCCGGAACCAATCCCATCCCCAGTCTGAAACTGACATCAGAGCTGGTGATTCCCATGGTCAAGCCGGTCAAACAAGGGGATGGGCCGCCTCGCCATCCTCAAAGGGAGCCGGACCTCGCAGCCACGTCGATTCCCAACCCGACCGCCGAAGTCGATAGTCGCCGCCCCGAAGAGCAATCCTCAGCCGCTGAAACCGCTTCTCCTCAAGCCATTACCCCGCCCAAGGAGGTCGTCGATCAGCCGCCAGCCCCAGCGACCCTTGAGGTATCCCATGTCGAAGCTCCCTCTTCAGCGACGGCCAGGGTTCAGGAAGCCGAGCCACCCTCGACGCCTCCCCAAGCCGCCGCCGAGATTATCCCGCCCCTCTGTCTCAGCCTGGGTCCTTTCAGCAACCGTCCCAGCCTCGGCGATCTAGGGAAGGAGATTGGCGACCTGGGTGGAAAGATAGCTATCCGCCAAGTCAGCAATAAGGTGGAAACCGGTTATTGGGTGATCATTCCACCGCGACCCAGCCTCGTTGCCGCCAATGAAATGGTGGAAAAACTGAGAGCGGACGGAATCTCGGACGTCATGCGCTTCCCTAAGGGAGAGCTGGCCAATGCGATTTCGGTCGGTGTCTTCTCCGCCAAAACTCAGGCGGAACAACATCGCAAAAATATGGCCGCCAAAGGGTTTCAGGTCGAAATCCTGCCCCGCTTCGCCGACAAACCCCAGTTTTGGATCGATGCCGTCCTTTCCGGCGGGCGACAGGCTCAGAACGATTGGCGTCGCACCCTCACCCACAGATTCCCCAGCAAAGGCTTGAGCGCTCTGTCCTGTGAGGAGAATTTGTCTCAATGACAAGGCTTGTCTAAAATCCTCCTGGTTTTCCATCCCGCCTTATTGCTGGCGTAGCTCAGTAGGTAGAGCAGCTGATTTGTAATCAGCAGGTCGAGGGTTCGAATCCGTCCGCCAGCTCCAATGAATCAAGGGCTTACGATAACTCAGCCGCCCCGATCAGAAATTGAGTCACCATAGAGTCACCACGGCGAGAAATTCGCCCTTAGTTACTGTATGGGATTCAAGGAAATCTATCCTCAGCAGATCGCCTTCGATCAGAAAGCGCTGTTTGTGATCAAAGCCGCTTCGCCGGGAAACCCGAGCACCCAGACCCCGGGGATATCGATCGCCCGCCAGGTCAACCGCTGGCTCTCTTTATCGATACGGATCTCAACCGCGCCCGCCTCGAAGTCGGAGAAATTGCAGGTGCCCCAGCGCCGCAGGCGCTCGGGGTGCTTCTCGACAAAGGCCAGAATCCGATTGTGCAAGCGCCGGATGGGTGACCGTGTGGGGCAGTACAGCCGCCCCGTTCTCCGCCAGTAGTCGACCTCGGCGGCTATTTTTTGCGGCCGCATGAAAAAAAAACGCGCTGCCCGGTGGACGCCATGTCAGGAAACCGCCATCCGGACAGCGCAAACCTTAACCGGCCTGGACCCGAACCGCGCCGCGCCGCCCGATGGCCCCGATGCCAAACCAATGCCGAGCGCCGAAAACAAGCCCGAAAAACGCCTTTTTGGTTCCGTCCCGCCCCGTCCAGTCTGCCCGGTTTGCGTGAAACGAAATCCCCGGCCCGTCCGAACGAAGCAGCGTCAGCCGCGCAATGACCGGGCTTTCGAGTGGGTCGGCCAGCACATAGAAGGTGGTCTCGCTGCCCAGCCAGGGCAGGCCCACAACCCGCAGCCTTGGCGGCTGTCCGGATGGCGTCAACTTGTTGACCGCCTCGATTGCCGCCGCTTCCTGCTTCGGGTGGCAGATCAGCCACTTCCCGCGAAGGTTGGCGGGCTCGCCGCTGCCTAGGACGAAGTCGCCAAAGTCCAGGCTCTCACCCTCGACCATGGCTGGCGAGGATGCCCGCGGGAAAGCCTTCGGCGCTGTGGTCAACGCCCTGGCCTGGAAAAACGGGAGCGGTTCGGCCGCACCGAACCCCTCGGTGATGGCCTGTTGCAGCCCACCGGCTACCGCTTCGCCGAAGCTGGGCTCAAAGAGCGAACTTTGATACCCCTGTCCGCGCAGAACTACGCGCCCGGTGATCGAGGCGGCCAGGTCCACGCCGCGATGACCATCGCGGCTACGAAGCAACGCCTCGGCGACGGGGTTGGGGTTGTTCACCGTGCGGCCGGCTCGCATCAATAACCAGTGACCGAGCGCCTCGCCAACATCGCGCGATGTGTAATTAAGGATTGGTCGTTCGAGTTCTTCGGACATTGTGCTCTCCTTCAATAAAGATGCCTGGAGCATACCCGCCGCCGATTGACGGCACCGCGTCAAGCTTTCGAGAGGATGTCGTACAGCCGTCTCGCGCTCCGCGGTCGTTGGCTTACCGGAATTTCGGCATCGTGTTCCAGCGCCGCGACCAGCACCGTCTCTAAAGAATCACGCGGCCTCCGGGCTCCGGCCCGGATTCGCGGCCAGGCGGTAGCTTCAAACCGCCCCAGGGTCGCCGCCAGGCGGGACGAAACGGCCCAGGTGGACAACTCGTCGTCTGGGTCGATCAGCTCCGCCGCCCGCCGCAGGGCGGCATCTCGCAGGACCATTGCCGCGCTAACCTCCAGCCTTGCCCGCCGCGACGGAGGGAGACGTCCGGCCTCAGCCAGGTCGGCCAGGTCTCGCAGAATTTGTGACAAGGAAGCGTTCATTGCTTGTTAGGTTGGGGCAGTTAAGGTAAGGCTATTAAGCCAGTTTGATAGCCACTTCCTAGAAAAACGCCGAAGGTCACGACCCGCCCGACCTTTCCCTTCAGGAGGACCCATTTCACTGATTGAGAAGCCTTTCTCTCATGACCAGGCAAAAGGCATCGAGGGAAATTTCCGCCGTCCACTCGAAGCCTGGATCAAATGGCATCGACTCAAAAAATAAGCTTATGGGCACGAGGAAACGCCAGTCCTGCCGGTCCAGGCGAAATGCCAAAGCCGGGAGCATAAAGACAAGTTCAGCCTGCATGGCGGTTTGCGCCCACCATTCGCGGATGTCTGCCGATCTCGCATCGGCATGGCGTTTCACCTCAAGCGCCACCTCAGCCAAGCCGATCAGATCGCATCCGCCCTCGCGGAATTGATTTAGGTTTCGTTCGACGCGGACCCCCAGGTGTTCGAGCAACAGGCGGGCCAGCTCCCGCTCCGCCACCGCCCCCTTTCGCCGTCGTCCTGCGGGAGACAGGGGGGACATCACAGCGTCGCTCGGTCAAGCAGGGCCTGGAGCCGCTGCGCCAGGTTCTCCAGCCGCGCCGCTTCGCCCATCTCAGACCGATAGGCGTTGCCGTCGTCCGCGTACTGCGCCCCCTGCCGGGTGGATGCGGCCTGTTTTTTTAGTCGGTGGATATGCGTTTGCAGCGAGCCCATATCGCCATCCCAGCCGCTTAGACGTGCCTGGGAAAGCAGGGCAACATCCCCTTGGTCTGCATTCCTGTGCGGGCTCTGCGGGTCTGGGCTTTGGGTCATCGGCTCGCCGTCCGTCCGCGCCCACCCTCGGCTCTCGATCACGGCACAAACCTCCTCATACTTGGCCCGGGACATGGTATTGACGTCCTCGATGCCGCGACGCAGCAACCCGGTTTTAATTTGCTCAGGGGTCAGCCCCGCGGATCGGCCCAAGGCGAACAATCGCTTGACCTGGGCCTCTGTCACTGGTCGGCTGTCCCCCGCTGGGGGTCGACCCTCGCCGGAATCCGGTTTTGAGCTGGGAGCGTCCACGGTGCCGGGTGGCAGGTCCTCGAGGTCCTGGGTAAAGACCTCCGACAAGCCTCCCATCCTCAAGGTCGCGTCCACGTGAGCGCTCTTCGCCGCCATCTTCAAGGTCTTGTTGAGGTCGCCTGAGTCCTGGGATAGGGTTCTCGCCCCCATTCCATCGGCGACCACTCGGCCATCCGGCCCCAGGATTTCGCACCGTAAGATAATGGTCTTGATCTCGACGCCGCTCAGGGCGGCCCGCTCATAGTCGGCCAGGGTGGGGAAGGAAACGGTCACCCCCAACATGCCGCAGACCTTCTCAGCGCCCGGCTTCCATAGACTCGGCTTGCTGGCCCCCCTCTTGGTGGGGATAGAACCGAAGTCCACCCCCTCAACCAAAGCACCCCGGACCCAGGACAACAGGGCTTTTCGGTTCTCGCCGCGCCGGGCCAGGCCCGCCCGGAAAACGCCCGGGTCCAGGTCCAAGGGGTTGGTGGGTGGCGGTTCAGATCGTTGGATAAGTTCGCTACTCATGGCTTTCTCGCTGTAAAGAGAGGTTGAAGGGTTCATGCCGCTACGCCTGTGCCCAGGCCCGCTTGCCGATCCAGCAGGGCAATGAACTGTTGAAGGTTCCAGCGCCGAGCGTCGATTTCCAGAATGCAGGTGCCCACGTCGCGGATGCCGAGCATGATCTGCACTGGATCGCCGCTCGCGTCGACCTCCGCCGCGCGTCGGATGCCGGGATGGGCGCGCAGATCGGCCAGGACCTTGGCGCGGGCCTTGGCGGTCTTAAGTTCGGTCAGGATCTCGGCTCGATGCTCGCGGATCAGTTGCCGCAGTTCATCGGTGAGCGGCCCGGAAGCTCGCAGGGTGTTATCGTCAGCGGCCCGAAGCTTGACGCCGACATCGGCCAGGGTGGCGAGGATCTCCGCCGCGGTACCCCACGCAGATACTTGTGGTTGTGAAGTCCTGCATGTCCTGATGTCCTGCTGTCCTCGCGAGCCACAAGAAGCCGTTTCATTATTTATCAATGGTTTACTGACATTTGCCGGCGCCTGGATACCAGGACATTGATTTGCAATGTCCTGCCCCTCTCTCCCGGCTCGCTCTGGCTGGGGTGTCTGGCTATCAGGACATTGATTTGCAATGTCCTGCTCCGCCATAGGCCCAAAAAATGGCTTATATCTCTGTTTTTCCTGCATTTTAGAACACCTCGTCTTGACTCTCGGCCAGGACATCAGGACATGCAGGACTTGGGAACCCAAAGTATCCTCGCGGGGCGTCGCTCTCCGCCTTGGTCTCGACCTTCGGCCCGACATGCCATTTGATGACGCCGCCGATTTTCCCGCCGCTCCTGACCTCGATCCCGAGTTGCCGCAAAGCCGGGGCTACCCGCCGTAGAGCGTCGCCAAATCCCTTCGGGGTTCGCGGCCAGTTCTCCGCGCTCGTGGGTTTCTTCGACTCGATCTCGGCTAGAAGGTCTTTCAAGGAAAGCTCGGTCCCCTGCCGGTGCCGCGAGTCGAACCACTCGACCAAAGCCGTTGCCACCGGCGAGGCGTCGATGGTTCGAGCAATGGACTCTTGGCGGCAGGTGGTGAACTGGTCCAAGAACTCCTCGCCACTCCGACCCATGGCCTCGGCCACAGCCATTCCCAGCCGGGCAAACTCGATTAACCTGGGGCGTTTGTCTCGCGGAATCTTGATGCGCGGCAATCTCTCCAGAGCGGCTGCGAACAGGCCCAGCAAGGCCCCGAGCAAATGGCCATGCAAGCGCTCGAACTCGCGCCAGAGGTCGGTTGTCTCCCGTCGGTCGGTGATGTTCGGCAGCTCAATTGACAGGGTGCGGTCGAGTAGGTCCTGAGCTGTCACCGCGATAGAGATCCCGTTCAGGATGGTGGGGCGGCTTACGCTGATGATCGACTCATCCGCGTCGGTGTAAAGTTTCCGCTTGGCAAACCCGCCGCCGGTCGACAGCACGCATAAAGCATCCTGCATCGGGGCGGGTAGGTGGCTGACGTTTTCGTAGGACACGATCCACCCCGCCCCAGCCGAGATAAAGATATCCTCGGTCGTTTTCGGGGCGGCCCGTAGGTCACAGGCTGAGGGGTCGATCAGGCGGCGCAAGATCTTTTGCGTGGTGCTCTTGGCGCTTCCCTGCTCGCCAAACACCTCAATAAGAGGAAACGGGGTGTCAGTCCGCAGGCAATCACAAAGCCAGGCAAGCACCAGCAGCCGCGAAGGCTCGGGGATATTCACCAGCCGCCAGAGGTCGGCCATTCGCCCTCCTCGCTTTGGTTCAGGCAACGGCCTCTGGCTGTCCGGTCGGATGAAGTGCAACGTAGGCTCGACTACCTCCCATTGCCCCGGGGTGATCCTCACGGCC
>WBZP01005937.1_pt1 | contig 12232 bp, 4 predicted proteins | sample 5204301 | NCBI WGS metagenome assembly WBZP01 (sample SAMN12412401, study PRJNA552823) | activated sludge metagenome | isolation source: activated sludge from nitrification reactor of wastewater treatment plant... | place: USA: Pennsylvania | collected 2017
CTCGACCGGGTGCGCGCCGTCGTGCGCGAACTGCCGGCGGGCGAGCGTGCCGACGCGGCGTGGCGCGAGGCCGACGCCATCTGCACCGAGGACGCCGCGATCAACCACGCGATCGGCGAGCACGGGCTCGCGCTGCTGCGCGAGATCGCCGCGCGCAAGGCCGGCCCGGTCAACGTGATGACCCACTGCAACGCGGGCGCCCTGGCCGCGACCGCCTGGGGCACCGCCACGGCGCCGATCTTCCTCGGGCACGGCGAAGGGCTGGCGCTGCACGTCTGGGTCAGCGAGACGCGGCCGCGGCTGCAGGGCGCGAACCTCACCGCCTGGGAAATGGCGCAGCGGCGCGTCCCCTACACGCTGCTGCCCGATGTCGCCAGCGCGCTGCTGATGCAGCGCGGCGACGTCGACCTGGTGATCGTCGGCACCGACCGCGTCGCGGCCAACGGCGACGTCTGCAACAAGATCGGCACCTACGAGAAGGCGCTCGCCGCACGCGACAACGCCGTGCCGTTCTACGTCGCGCTGCCGTCCCCGACGCTCGACCCGGCGCTGCCCGACGGCAGCGCCATCCCCATCGAGTCGCGGGGCATCGACGAGGTCGTCGGCGTCACCGGCCGGGACAGCTACGGCCAGTCGACGACCGTCGCCATCGCCCCGGCCGGCGCCCGCGCCGTCAACTACGCGTTCGACGTCACGCCGGCGCGGCTGGTCACCGGCCTCGTCACCGAGCGCGGGGTCGTCGCCCCGACACGCGCCGCGCTCGCCGCGCGCTTTCCGGAGCGCTTTGCCGGATGACCGTCGACGAGGCAGCGCTGCGCCGCGCCGTCATCGACACCGCGCTGGCGATGAACGCCGCGGGGATCAACCGCGGCAAGTCGGGCAACGTCAGCGTCCGGCACGCGGCAGCGGGCTTCGCCGGCTACCTGATCACGCCGTCGGGGCTGCCCTACGCGCGGACGACGCCGGACGACATCGTGGCGATGCCGCAGGACGGCGACGAAACGGCGGCGATCGGCCGGCTCGCCCCGTCGTCGGAGTGGCGGATCCACCGCGACGTCTACCGCGCGCGCCCCGAGGTGGGGGCGATCGTCCACGCGCACCCGCCGTTCGCGACGACGCTCGCCTGCCACCAGCGCGGCATCCCGGCGTTCCACTACATGATCGCGGTCGCCGGCGACCGGGACATCCGCTGCGCGCCGTACGCGACGTTCGGGACGCAGGAGTTGTCCGCGCACGCGGTCGCCGCGCTGGCCGGCCGCCGCGCCTGCCTGCTCGCGCACCACGGCATGCTGGCGCTCGGCAGCGACCTCGAGGGCGCGCTGGCGCTTGCGATCGAGGTCGAGGCGCTGGCCGAGATGTACTGGCGCGCGCTGCAGCTCGGCGAGCCCCCGCGCCTGGACGACGCGGAGATGGCCCGGGTGGTCGCGAAGTTCGCGACCTACGGCGTGAAGCGCTGACCGGGCACAGCGTCCTGCGGTCGGGCGCACGGCCGGTCGCCGGCGTCCGTCGTATTGCAGTCGCTATGCCGATGGCATAGACTCGGTCGCGTTTTTTGGTGCCGCCCGCGGCGCCCAGTTCCCACTCGGGGGGTCTGCATGCCACGGTCCGCCTTCGTCGCGCGCTGCGCCGGCGCGCTCCTCATGACGTTCGCCGCGATCGTGCTGGCGAACGGCCACTCGCTGCGGTTCTTCGGCACCGGCAGCGGCGACGTCGATCGCATCAAGATCCCGCTCGAACTCGGCGGCGGCTCGAGTCCGGTCAACGTCGGCGGCGACTTCACCGTCGAGTTCTGGCTGAAGGCGCAGCCCGGGGACAACGCCGGGACGGTCGACGGCGCCGTCGGCGACGGCTGGATCACCGGCAACATCGTCGTCGATCGCGACGTCTACGGCAGCGGCGACCGCGGCGACTTCGGCGTCTCGCTCGGTGCGGGCCGGGTCGCGTTCGGCGTCGCCGTGGGGACTGCCGCCAAGACCATCGTCGGCACGACGGCGATCGACGACGGCGCCTGGCACCACGTCGCCGCCACGCGGCGCGCGGCAACCGGCGAGCTCGCCGTCTACGTCGACGGCATCCGCGACGCGCACGCGCCGACCGGTCCGACCGGGGATCTCTCCTACCGGGTGGGCCGCCCGACGTCGTACCCGGCGTCGGACCCGTACCTCGTCATCGGCGCCGAGAAGCACGACGCGGGAGCGCAGTACCCGTCGTTCCGGGGCTGGCTCGACGAACTGCGGATCTCGTCGGTCGTCCGCTACGGGGGCGCGTTCGCGCGCCCGGCGCGCCCCTTCGTTCCCGACCCGGCGACCGTGGCGCTGCTGCACCTCGACGACGGCGGCGGCGTGACGACGCACGACGCCAGCACGTTCAGCGGTGCGCTGGCAGACGGCGCCCTCAACCGCGGCGGCCCCCAGGCAGGTCCGGCGTGGTCGATCGACACGCCGTTCACCGCCTCGCTCGCCGACCTCGAGTTCCGCAGCTGGATTCCCGGCACCGGCGGGACCGTCGACATCGTCTACCCCCCCGACGACAGCGATCGGGTGTTCCTCGTCCGGCAGAGCGGGACCGTGGTCATCGCCGAGAACCGCGTCGTGCTGCCGACGCCGTTCCTCAACCTCGGCGCAGCGGTGCTCACCGGCGGCGAGCGCGGGCTGCTGTCGCTCGCCTTCCATCCCGACTACGTGGCCAACGGCCGCCTCTACGTGCTCTACACCCGCGCGCCGGACGGGGCGCTCACCCTCGCCCGCTATCTCCGCTCGGCCGTCGATCCGCGGCTGGTGGACCCGGCGAGCGGCACCGTGCTGCTGGCCATACCGCACTCGGAGAACGCAAACCACAACGGCGGCAAGCTGCTGTTCGGGGACGACGGCTACCTGTATTGGTCGACCGGCGATGGCGGCGGCGCCAACGATCAACCCAACAACGCGCAGAATCTCGGGCTGCTGCTCGGCAAGCTGCTCCGGATCGACGTCGACGGCGGGAGCCCGTACGCGGTGCCCCCGGACAACCCGTTCGTCGGCACGCCCGGCGCATCGCCGGAGATCTTCGCCTACGGGCTGCGCAATGCCTGGCGCTGGAGCTTCGACCGCGTGACCGGCGACCTGTTCATCGGCGACGTCGGCCAGGACCGGCTGGAGGAGATCGACCTGCTGCCGGCGACCACCGGCGGCGGGCAGAATTTCGGCTGGCGCGTCTTCGAGGGGTCGCGCTGCAACACGCCGCGGGTGACCACCGCCGAATGCGCGGCCCTGACCTCGGTGCCGCCGATCCTCGAGTACCAGCACGGCACCGAGGCCGGCACCGGGTTCTGCACGTCGGTCACCGGCGGCTTCCGCTACCGCGGCAACGACGTTCCGGCGCTGCGCGCGCGCTACGTGTTCGCCGACTACTGCACCGGGCGGATCTGGACCGCGTGGCTCGACGACGGCGGCGCGTGGCAACGCAGCGTGCTGGTCGATTCGCTGACACAGATCGCGACCTTCGGCGAGGATGCACGCGGCGAACTCGTCTATGCGGCCGCGACCGGCGAACTGCGCCGCTTCGACCGGCGGCGGCAGGTGCAGCTCGCGCGCCGCGCCTTCGATGCCGACGCCAACGACGACCTGCTGGTGCGCAGCACGGCGGGCGCGACCGCGCTGCGGCTGATGAGCAGCGGGCCGCCCGGCGTCGAGTCGGCGCTGCTCGGGGACGCGGCGTGGCGGGTGACGCACGTCGCCGATTTCGACGGCAACGGCAAGGCCGACCTTGTCTGGCGCAACGACGGCCTCGGCGCGACGGTGCTCTGGCTGATGGACGGGGCCGCACGGACCGGTGCGGCGTGGCTGCTCGTCGACGGTGCCTGGCGCGTCACGCACGTCGGCGATTTCAATGGCGACGGCCGCGCCGACCTTGTCTGGTACAACGCGACGCTGGGGGCAACGGCGATCTGGCTGATGAGCGGGACGTCGCGCCTCGCCGGCCAGTGGCTCCCTGCCGGCAGCAGCTGGCAGGTGGCGCACGTCGGCGACCTCGACGGCGACGGCCGGTCCGACCTCGTCTGGCGCCACGCCGTCTCCGGCGCGACGGCGGTATGGCTGATGAATGGCGCCACCGCCGCGGCGACCGCGTTCCTGGCGAGCGATCCGTCCTGGGTGGTGACCGCCGTCGCCGACCTCGACGGCGATCGCCGCAGCGACCTTCTGTGGCGGAACACGGCGACGGGCGTCACCTCCGCGTGGCTGATGAACGGCACCGGCCGCACCGAGGACGCCAGCCTGCTCGCCGACCTCGCCTGGCAGGTCGAGGCAACCGCGGACTTCGACGGCGACGGGCGCGCCGACCTCCTCTGGCGCAACAACGTCAACGGCGCGTCGGCGATCTGGCTGATGGACGGGCTGGTCCGACGCGCCATTGGCTGGCTCGGCGCCAGTCCCTCGCTGACGTTTGCGCCGGCTGGCGATGCCAACGGCGACCGCCACGCCGACCTGCTGGTCCGCAACGCCTCGACCGGGGCAACCAGCCTCTGGCTGATGGCGGGCGCGCGCGTCATCGGGACGGCGACGCTGGATGCGACCGGCACCCGCAACTTCTTCGGGCCGTGACCGGGCAGGTGGTACCCTTGCCGGCGCGATCGGCCGGGACGCGACGGCAATGGCGCAGTCCTTGCTTCGTTGCCGGGGACTGCGCTCCCACCGCGACCGTGTGCGCTCAGGTTCTCCGGATCCTGGCCGATAACGACGGCAAGCGGCGAGCCGAGCGAATTTCGCGGTATCCGCCGACAAGGTCGACCCGATGACCCGCCTGCTTGCCTCCCTCCGATTGCGCTTCTCCGCCCGTGCGCTGCTGCCGCTGCTGTTGCTGCTGGTCCCGCTGGGGACGCCGGCTCCCGCCGCCGCGGGGTCGGCGCCGATCGATGAACTGGTCGTGTTGTGGCGTACCGAAGCGGAAGCGACCGACGCCGCATCGCTGACGTTCGCCGACTGGGCGGCCCTCGAGACGGTGATCCGCGGAACGTTCACCACCGCCGGACAGACACCGGACGGAGCGCTGCGGTTGCGCCTCGACACGCCGCTTTCGGTCGACGACGCGCGCGCCGTGCTCAATCGGCTGCGGGGGCTGCCTGCGGTCGTGTACGCCAGCCTGGTCGCGCCCGCAGCGGACCCGGCCGGCGAGGTGACCCGGCAGCCGCGATCCGCCGCCGAACTGCCCCCGGTGCGGCGGATGATCGTCAAGTTCCGCAACACCGACGGTCCCGGAACCTCGCCGCAGTTCACCGGCCCGTCGACGACCGACCGGCTGTCGTTGCTGGCCGGCCAGCCGCTGTCGACCGACCGGCTGCTCGGCAACGGCGCAACCCTGCTGCAACTGTTCTTCGCGGTGCCGCATGCCAACGCCCAGACGTTGGCGCGGCAGTTCGCACAGGACCCGGGGGTCGAGTACGCCGAGCCGGACATCCTCCACCTTTCGACCGCGGTCCCGAACGACAGCAGCTACGGCAGCGAGTGGCACCTGATGAGCGCACCGACCGAGCCCGGCGGCGTCAACATGCCGGCAGCGTGGAACGTCACGACCGGGTCGGCGTCGATCGTCGCCGCCGTCATCGATACCGGAGCCCTGTACAACCACCCCGATCTCGCCGGCCGCTTCGTCGGCGGCTACGACATGATCAACGACGCGCTGGTCGCGAACGACGGCGACGCGCGCGACGCCGACCCCAGCGATCCGGGTGACTGGCTGTCGCAGGCCGACATCAACGCCAACCCGTCGTACTGGAGCTACTGCTCGGTGCGCAACAGTTCGTGGCACGGCTCGCACGTCGCCGGCACGATCGCCGCGGCGACCAACAACGCGTCCGGCATCGCCGGCATCAACTGGACCAGCAAGATACTGCCGGTGCGGGTGCTCGGCCGCTGCGGCGGCTACACGTCCGACATCGCCGACGCGATCCGCTGGGCGGCGGGCCTGTCGGTCCCCGGCGTGCCGGCGAATCCGAACCCCGCGCGCGTGCTCAACCTGAGCCTCGGCGGCTACGCCTGCGACGCCTACGGCGCCAATTGCCAGTGCGGATCGACGACGCAGAGCGCCGTGACCGCCGCGGTCGCCGCCGGCGCCGTCGTCGTGGTGTCGGCCGGCAACAGCAACCGCCCGGCGCTCGAATCGTCGCCGGCCAACTGCGCCGGTGTCATCACCGTCGGCGCGACCGGCCGCAGCGGCCAGCGCGCTTCGTACAGCAACTACGGGCCCTACGTCGAGATCTCCGCGCCCGGCGGCTCCGACGGTGCCGGCGTCTATTCGACGATCAACAGCAGCACGACGTCGGTCAACCCGTCCGGGTACACCTACGCGCTCTACCAGGGCACCAGCATGGCCGCGCCGCACGTCACCGGCATCGCATCGCTGATGCTGTCGGTCAACCCGGCGCTGACGCCGGCGCAGGTGCTGGCCAAGATCCAGTCGACCGCACGCGCATTCCCGACCGGCACGGTGCGCGACTGCACGACGGCGAACTGCGGCGCCGGCATCATCGACGCAGGTGCGGCCGTCACCTCGGCGGCGCTGCCGGCGATCACCGGCGACTTCGACTACGACGGCTACGGCGAGATCCTCTGGCAGAACCTCACGGCGCGCGCCGCGGCGCTGTGGTTCATGCAACCGTCGGGCGTGCGCGGCGCGGCGTTCTGGGGCGTGCCGACCGGCTGGACGATGCGCCGCGTCGGCGACTTCGACGGCGACGGATTCGCCGACGTCCTGTGGACGAACAGCGGCGCCGGCCTGGTGGCGATCTGGTACATGCGCGGCAACGTGCTCGTCGCCACGCTGATCGTCGGCGTCGGACCGAACTGGACACCGGCGGTGGTCGGCGATCTCGACGGCGACAAGCGCAGCGACATCGTCTGGCGCAGCGCCTCCGGCAGCGTCGCCGTCTGGCTGATGAAGGGCACGAGCACCTTCACCTCGGTGAACCTCCCCGGCGTGGGCGCCGACTGGAACCTCGTGGGCACCGGCGATTTCTTCGGCGACGGGCGCGCGCAACTGGTCTGGCAGCCGGCCGCGACCGGCAGCGTCGTCGTCTGGCGCAACGCGCACACCACCACGCCGACACCCGTGACGCTGGGCAGCCCCGGCACCGGGTGGGCAGTGCAAGGCATCGGGGATTTCAACGCCGACGGCCGCGCTGACCTGTTCTGGCGCAATGCCACCGGCAGCAATGCCGTCTGGCTGTCCGGCTCGTCGGCCAGCGCAGTCGCGATGCCCTCGGTCGGAACCACCTGGAGCATCGGCACCGTCGCGCGGACCAGCGGCGACGGGCGCGACAACGTGGTCTGGACGCGCAGCGACGGCCTGACCGCGCTGTGGAAGTTCAACGAATCGCTGGCGCCGACGACGACCTTCCTGCCGTCGGCGCCCGCGGGCTGGGCACCGGTCCCCTGACGCCGCGAGACCCCGACCCCGTCGGGAGCGGTTGGCGGCGAGCGCTGAAAGGTCGGGTCAACGCGTCAGCAGCGTCCAGCCTGCGGGGACCGTGATGACGAAGGACACCGACGGTGACAGCGCGGCGTTGAACCGCCAGGTGGCGACGAGGCCGTCGTTGCGCTGCCACACGACGTTCGCCCTGCCGTCGCCGTAGATCTGCGCCGCACCACGCGGACTCCAGTCGAGGCCGACGCCCGGAAGGAACACCGCCTGGCCGACGAGGCCGGAACGCCAGATGGCGTTCACGCCTATCGCATCGCGCCAGAAGATGTCGTCGAGGCCATCCCCGTCGAAGTCGGCGATCGCCATCGGCTGCCAGGTAGAGCCGGGGCGTCCCAGCGCGTTGAGCTGCGGCGTGGTCGTATCCGCGCCACTCCAGTGGAACAGGTCGCCGGTCGGCGCGTAGCGCCAGACGAGGCTGGCCTTCGCCGAGGCCGTGAACCGCGCCGAGCCGAGGATCTCCCAGTTCGCGTCGACGCCCCCCTGGGCGTGGGCGGAGAGGATCGCCGACCCGTTCATCAGCCAGGTCACCACCTGCCCGCTGCTGTGGCGCCAGGTGATGTCGGCCTTGCCGTCGCCGTTGTAGTCGCCGACCGCCGCCGGCGTCCACCCCGGGCCGGGGCTGAAATAGGCGGCAGGCTTCGCGAAGCTGCCCCCGTTCATGAACCAGATCGCCGCCTGCCCCGACGGCACGTGCGTCCAGACGACGTCTGCCTTCCCGTCGCCGTCGAAATCACCGACCCCCTTCGGCTGCCAGCCGCCGCCGACGCCGCTCGCGGCGCTCCCGGAGAGCACGCCGAGGTCCATGAACCACTGCGAGAACTGCCCGGTCCCGGCGTTGAACCACGTGAGGTCGGCCATGCCGTCGCCGTTGTAGTCCATCAGCCGCGGCGGCTTCACCGGGTTGACGATCGTCACCGTGTACGCGAAGTTGCGCGGCGTGCCGCCGACGGTGACGTTGTTGACGGCGACGTTGACGACGCGATCCGCGGCGGGAGTCGTGTAGGCGAAGCCCGTGGGCTTCCACACCAGTGTGTTGTCGCCGTAGCCGTTGGCGACCGCTTCGTAGGTCACCGGATAGGTCGTCGCCCCCTCGGTCATCGTCACCGTCGCGCCGGTGAACGTGGCCGCCGGGTAGGAGAACGACCAGCGGTTCGAACCCGCCGGCAGGATCTGCCAGGGCACGTAGCCGGACGGTGGCCACGGCGTGCCGTTGGGCGTCGCCGCCGCCGTCGTCCAGGGCCCGAGCACCCACAGCGCGTTGGAACGCCAGGTCACGCCGGGGCCTTCGACGTCGCCGGTGCCGATCTGCAGCTGCCGCGGATAGAGAATCCAGCGGCGGTGGCCCACCGCCGTGTTGCCGCCGCCGTAGTCGTCCATGTACGCGTCGATTGCGTCGGGTCCGGCGAGCCCAAGCGCGATGTTGGAGTTGAGCGCCGCTTCGGTCGCGTCGGCCGTCAGGCACTTCCACGAGCCGGCGACGTTGGGCGGCGGTGAACTGAGGTAGTGCGACAGGTCGCCGGTGGCGGCGTAGACCAGCGCCGCCTGCTGGTTCTTCCCGCTGCGGGTGCCGTCGAGCGTCAATGTGTCCGGAAGATGCGCCATCGCCCGGTAGTAGTTGACCGACTCGATCACCGCGTTCCGGTGGCCCTGGTCCGTGGTTCCCGCGACGCAGGGATTGAGCGTCCCGGTCCAGCCGACCGTCGGATCGAGGTAACGCATCCAGCGCGAGTGGAAGTGGCCGATCACCTCGCCACGGTGCGCGGTGTCGATCGCGTTCGCCTGTCCGGCATTGCGCGGCGCGCGCACCGACGGGACCCGGTCCGGATCGGCCAGCCATGGCGCGGGTCCAAGTTCCTGAGCCGCAACGAAACCCGGCACCAGCGGCAGCAGCCAGACCGGGAGGAGGGGGCGCCGGCATCCGCCGGTTCCCGCGTTGGGGTGGGTCCGTCCGGGCGGACGTCGGTTGCTGTCGCGTCGCATCTGGGTCGCCTCGTCAACGTCGGCACGCAGCCGTCGAATGGCTACGCCCATTCGCCGCCTTGGGCGCGAATCCGGCCCGCAGGCAGGCTCCGCCACGTGGACGGAGCGGCCGACGTCATGACAGAAGCATAACCCGGGCCACGGCGCGGGGATACCGGCGGCCGCGACCAGGCACCCCGGCTGCCCGCACCGCTTCCGCGCCGCAATCCGGCCACGGCGCCGGGCACGCCGCGCCGGCGCGGCCCGGTCAGGTCAGGGGACGATCGACCATCCGGTGCCGATGGCGGTGACGTTCTCGGTGATCGGCTGCACGCCGCGCCCCTGCATCAGCCAGCGGACGAGCGCCCCCGAGGTCGGCGAATACCAGAGCAGGTCGGACCGGCCGTCGAAGTCGAAGTCGTCGACGCGGCCGAGTGTCCAGGTAGCGATCGGCACCGAGAGGAAGAAATCGTAGGCGACCTGCACGCCGCCGTTCATGTACCAGACGACGGTGAGCCCGTTGGCCTCGTTGCGCCAGAAGATGTCGGCCTTGCCGTCGCCGTCGAAGTCGCCGACCTTGTGCGGCCGCCAGCTGCCCGGGCCCACGGCGCCCGGAAACGCACCGGCGAACGTCCCGTTGGCGTTCATCAGGTAGACGACCACGACGCCGTCGGACGGGTGGATCCAGAGGATGTCGTCGATGCCGTCGCCGTTGAAGTCACCGACGCCGCGGATCTCGTAAGTGAGCGACACCGTGCCGAGGCTCTTGGTGCTGCCGATCGTGCCGGTCGCGCTCATGTACCAGATCAGCACCTCGCCGCTGACCCCGTGGCGCCAGACGAGGTCGGCCCGGCCGTCGCCGTTCATGTCGCCGATGGCGGCGATCGCCCACGGGCTGCCGGCGCCCACGCTCGCCGGGAACGTCGCCGTGGTCACGCCGACGGTCGAGTTCATCAGCCAGATCGCCACGAGTCCGCTCGACGGCTGGAACCAGACGACGTCGGTGATGCCGTCGCCGTTGATGTCGCCCACGCCCTTGGCCTGCCAGTTCGGAGGGACGCCGGGCGGGAAGCCGGTGGCGAACTGCGCGACGTTCGGCCCGTCTATCGACCACGACGCGTTGGTGCCGTCGGACTTGCGCAGGAACACGCCGAGCGGCGGATAGGTTCCGGTGCTCTTGCTGAAGCCGGCGACACCGTGGATCGGAAGGTAGAACTGGGCGTTGGCGAACACGCCGCCGGCGAGCACCCGGGTCGCGTCGGGCAGGATGTCGTAGGTGCCGTCGTTGAGGATCGGGAACCACGCCTGGACGTCGCCGAACACCGGGTCGACCGCCGCCGCCGTGCCGGTCTGCCAGCCGGCGACGTTGAGGAACGCGCCGGCGATGTACACGGTCTTGGCGTCGTAGGGCTTCACCTTGAGCACGACGTAGTCGGGGTCGGGGTTCCAGTTCGTCACCGCGCCGGTCGAGGTGGTGACCGCGCCGGTGAAGTTGCGCGTGACGCCGCCCAGCGTGTGGAAGTTGCCGGAGACGTAAAGCGTGGTCCCCGAGATCGTCAGGTCGAAGACCTTCTCGTCGGTGCCGGGATTCCACGTCCCGTCGACGATCCCGGTCGCCTTCGACACCTTGGCGAGGTTGAAGCGCGTGACGCCGCCGATGGAGTTGAACAGCCCGCCGACGAAGACGTTCGACGCGTCGACGGCGATGGCTTCGACGAAGTCCCCGACGCCGCCGGCTGGATACCAGCTGCCCAGCGCGCCGGTCGTCGCGTTCACTTGCGCGATGAAGTTGCGGCCCGTGCCGCCGACCTGCGTGAACTGGCCGCCGATGTACGCGTTCGTCCCGTCGACGACGACGGTGTTGACGACGCCGTTGACGTTGGCGTTGAACGACGTCGCGAGTCCGGTCGTCAGGTCGACGGCGGCGAGGCTCGCGCGGCTGGTCGCGCCGACCGCGGTGAAGCTGCCGCCGATCAGCACGGTGTTGCCGGACAGCGCCGCGGTGACGGCCTGGCCGTCGACGTTCGGGTTCCAGCCGGTGTCCAGAGTGTCGTTGGCGTTGAGCCGCGCGAGGCTGCGGTAGAGCACGCCGCCGACGTTCATGTAGTAGTCGCCGGCGAGGATCGTCTTGCCGTCGCCCTGCCGCACCAGCGCCCACACCGCCGGGTCGTCGTAGACGTTGCCGGCGATGGTCGTGGCACCCGTCGTCTTGTTGAAGCCGCCGAACGCCGGGTTGATGACGCCGTTGGCCTTGATGAACTCGCCGCCGACGAGCAGCGACGTGGCGCCGGAATTGAGCGCGATCGCGTTGACGAGGTTGTCCGGCCCGGGGTTGAACGACAGCGTGTTGTTGTTGCGGGCGACGGTGACGCCGGTGGCCGCAGGCTCGTTGCCGGGCGAGCCGGGAACCGCATAGGTGAAGTGCGTCGAGTCGATGACGGTGATCGGGCCGCGGATCCCGTTGTACTCGATGTTCGCCGCCCCCTGGATGGTGACGTAGTTGCCGGTGGCAAGCGTCGTGTTCGGCGCCGACAGCGTGGCCGACGCCGTCGAGCCGGAGCGCGACAGTACGGTGATCGTCGACACCGTCGTGTCGAACGCCGCGACGTGGTTGCGCGTCGTCGGTGACGCCGTCGTGCCGTTGAAGCCGGTCAGCGTGAACTCGCCGCCCGCGTACAGCGTGGTGCCATCAAGCACGATCGACTTGACGACGTCGTTGACCGACGGGTTCCAGACGGTCGCCGCGCCCGTGGTCGCGTTGACGGCGCCGAGTGCTGCCCGGGGAATCACGGGGTTGTTGAGCCCGGTGAACTGGCCG
>WBZP01005940.1_pt1 | contig 12230 bp, 8 predicted proteins | sample 5204301 | NCBI WGS metagenome assembly WBZP01 (sample SAMN12412401, study PRJNA552823) | activated sludge metagenome | isolation source: activated sludge from nitrification reactor of wastewater treatment plant... | place: USA: Pennsylvania | collected 2017
TGGCCCGTCTGCCTGTCGACGCTTCCGGGCATGGGTTCTTTTAGCTGGTTTATTGTTCTCCAATAGAGAACAATAATGATATTTTTTGCGAATTGTTCTCTAAAAAAGAACAGTAAATGGCCATTTTCAGCCCATGCCCGGAATTATGAAGCACTCACACCGATTCCTCTTGGGTCTGGCCTACATTAACGGATGATGATGTTGCCCCGAGCCCGAGGGCTCGAAAGCCGAATGTATTCAGAAATGGTGGAAGGTGCGTCGGACGCTGTTGAGGGCCTCCGGCTTATGCCGGAGGTGATACGTAGTCGCTTGTACGGAAAGATCGCGTAGCAAGTGGCCCGGATGAAAAGAAATGGAATCCGGATGTTGTTGTTTGGTATCGCCATATTCCCGGATTCCGCCAGGCTCCTCCGGGCTGCTTTTCAGACGCGACGGGGTTTGGGCGATTTCTGTCAAAAGAAATACCCGCCTGCCGCCCTTCGGCGCGGAGCGGGTTTTCTAGCCCTTGGCTTGATGATCGACCGCGTTCTTCCCCAACCCCCGCCCTTTCCATAACAAAAACGCCGCCGGAATCACCAGCAAGGTCAGCACCGTCGAGGTGACCATGCCGCCGACCATGGGCGCGGCGATGCGGCGCATCACCTCCGAGCCGGTGCCGCTGCCGAGCATGATGGGCAGGAGGCCGGCGATGATGGTGAGCACGGTCATGAGTTTGGGCCGCAGTCGCAGCAGGGCGCCTTCGATGATGGCCTGTCGCAGTTCGGTGACGGAAGGAGCGTCGGTGTGATCGAGATGTTTGCGCCATGCCAGGTTGAGGTAGAGCAGCATCACCACCCCGGTCTCCACCGCCACCCCGGCGAGGGCGATGAAGCCCATGACGACCGCCACCGAGAGGTCGTAGTGGAGCCAATAGAGCAGCCAGACGCCGCCGACCAGGGCCATGGGCAGCGAGGTAAGGATAAGTATGACCTCGCCCAGGTTGCGGGAGTTGAGATAGAGCAGCAGCAGGATGATGACCAGGGTGAGGGGGACCACCACGCCGAGGCGTTCCTTGGCGCGCTCGACATATTCGTATTGTCCCGACCAGGCGATGGCATAGCCGGCGGGGAGTTTGAGCTGCTCTTCCAGGACCCGCCTGGCCTCCGCCACGTAGGAGCCCAGATCCCGCCCCTGGATATCGACGAATACCCAGCCGCTGGGGCGGGCGTTTTCGCTGCGGATCATGGCCGGACCATCCTCGATGCGCACCTCGGCCACCGCGTCCAGGGGCAAGCGTAGACCCTGTTCGGTGATCAGGGGCAGGTTACGCAGCTTGTCCAGCGAATCCCGGGCATCCGAGGGATAGCGCAGGTTGACCGGATAACGCTCCAGTCCTTCCACCGTGTTGGTGACGTTCATGCCCCCGACCGCGGTACTGATGACCTCCTGCACCTCGGTGACGCTGAGCCCGTGACGGGCAGCAGCGACGCGGTTGATGTCCAGGGTGAGATAGCGCCCGGCGGCCAGGCGTTCGGCATAGGCGGAGGCGGTGCCCGGTAGTGGTCGGACGAGTTGTTCGATGCGCTCGCCGATCTGTTGGATCACCCCCAGGTCGGGACCGGACACCTTGATGCCCAGTGGCGTTTTGATGCCGGTGGCCAGCATGTCGATGCGGGTCTTGATCGGCATCACCCAGGCGTTGGCCAGACCCGGGAACTGGATAAGCTGGTCGAGTTCAGCCTTGAGCTTTTCCAGCGTCATGCTTGGTCGCCATTGGTCGCGGGGGGCAAGCTGGATAGTGGTCTCCACCATCTCCATGGGCGCTGGATCGGTGGCGGTCTCGGCACGTCCGGCCTTGCCGAAGACGCTTCGCACCTCCGGGATGGTACGGATGAGCCTGTCTGTCTGCTGCAACAGCTCCTGCATCTTGCCGATGGAGACGCCGGGGAAGGTGGTGGGCATGTAGAGCAGATCCCCCTCGTCCAACTCGGGCATGAACTCGGAGCCCAGTCGCACGGCCGGCCAGAGGCTGGCGACCATGAGCAGCAGCGCCAGGATGAGTGTGCCACGGGGGTGGCGCAGCACCAGATCCAGCAGGGGCCGATACATGGCCATCAAGACTCGGTTGAGGGGATTCTTGTGTTCCGGGGTGATGTGACCACGGATGAAGTAGCCCATGAGCACCGGCACCAGGGTGACCGAGAGCCCGGCGGCGGCGGCCATGGCATAGGTCTTGGTGTAGGCGAGCGGCGAGAACAGCCGTCCCTCCTGGGCCTCCAGGGTGAACACCGGCAGAAAGCTCAGGGTGATGATGAGCAGGGAGAAGAACAGCGGCGGCCCGACCTCGATGCTGGCCTCGCGGATGATGCGCCAGCGGTTGGCGTCGGTGATGGGCTCGCGTTCGAGGTGTTTGTGGACGTTCTCGATCATGACGATGGCGGCGTCCACCATGGCGCCGATGGCGATGGCGATGCCACCCAGGGACATGATGTTGGCGTTGATGCCCTGATGATTCATGACGATGAAGGCGGTCAACACCCCGAGCGGCAGGGTGACGATGGCCACCAGGGCGGAACGCAGATGGAAGAGGAACACCAGGCAGACCAGACCGACGACGATGAATTCCTCGATCAACTTGCCCTTCAGATTATCGACGGCGCGTTCGATCAGGGCCGAGCGGTCGTAGGTCTCCACCAGCTCCACCCCGGGAGGCAGGCTGGCCTTCAACTCGGCCAGCTTGCGCTTGACCCCCTGGATGCTGGTGAGGGCATTCTCACCGTAACGCATCACGATGATGCCGCCGGCCACCTCACCCTCGCCGTCGAGTTCGGCGAGGCCGCGACGCATCTGGGGACCAAGGCGGATCTCGGCGACATCCCCGAGCAAGATGGGGATGCCGCGCTCGTTCATGCCCAGGGGCACCGCGCGCAGGTCGTCCTCGGAGCGGATATAGCCGGTGGCGCGCACCATGTATTCGGCCTCGGCCAGTTCCAGCACCGAACCGCCCTGTTCCTGATTGGCGTTGCGGATCGCCGCCGCGATGCGCGATAGCGGCAATCCGTAAGCGCGCAGTCGGTTGGGATCGAGTACCACCTGGTACTGCTTGACCATGCCGCCCACGGTGGCCACCTCGGAGACGCCGGGCAGGGTCTGGAGTTCGTATTTGAGGAACCAGTCTTGCAGACTACGTAATTGGGCCAGGTCATGGGCGCCGCTCCGGTCCACCAGGGCGTATTCGTAGATCCAACCGACCCCGGTGGCGTCCGGCCCCAACGCCGGTCGCGCCTCCGGCGGCAGTCGTGCGGCTACCTGACTGAGGTACTCCAACACCCGGGAGCGGGCCCAATAAGGATCGGTGCCATCGGCGAAGATGACATAGACGAAGGAGTCGCCGAAGAAGGAATAGCCCCGCACCGTCACCGCGCCTGGCACGGCGAGGAGCGCCGTGGTGAGGGGGTAGGTCACCTGGTCCTCCACCACCCGCGGTGCCTGACCCGGGTAGTTGGTCTTGACGATCACCTGGACGTCGGAGAGATCCGGAATGGCGTCGAGAGGGATATGGCGCAGGGCGTGAATCCCCCAGGCGGTGAGGATCAGGCTCAGCAGCAGCACCAGGAAACGGTTGCCCAGGGACCAGTCGATGAGGCGGGCGATCATGGCTTCTGCCCCTCGTGGCCTGAATGGTCCTCATGGGGAGCCTGGGTTTCGAGGCGCTTGAGGCTGGCCTTGAGGCTGGCCTCGGAGTCGATGAGGAATTGCCCGGACAGCACGACCTTTTCGCCCGGTTTGAGACCGGAGAGGATCTCGACCCGCTCCCCGGATTCCATCCCGGACACCACCGGGCGCTGGGCGAAGCGGCCCCCGCCCAGATCCAGGATCACCCGCTGTTCCTGGCCGGTACGGATCAGCGCCTCCCGGGGGATGGAGAGCACCTCGTCCTTGGGACCGGCAAAGATAGTGACATCGGCGAACATATTGGGCTTCAACACCTCACCCGGGTTGGGGAAACGCAGCCGCACCCGCAGGGTTCGCGTCTGAGGTTCGAGGTTGGGATAGACATATTCCACCTTGCCCTCCCAGAGCCGCCCCGGCAGCGAGGCCAGCCGCACCTCCCCGGATTGGCCGGGTTTGACCCAGGCGGCTTGGTGCTCGAACACCTCGGCGATGATCCAGACCTCGGAGAGATCGGCGATGGCCACCGCCTCGGTGCCCAGTTCGAGGTACATGCCTTCGGTGGCGTTGAGGATGGTGACCACCCCGTCGCGGTGGGCGAAGAAGCCGACCGTCTGACTGGCGGTTCCCCGGCGGCTCAGGGCCTCGATCTGCTCCCGGGAGACGCCCAGGGCGGCGAGGCGCTCGCTGGAGGCGGCGATCAGGCGTTCGTTGCCACCGGCCCGCGCTTGCAGGTATTCCTCCTGGGCCCGCACCAGGGTGGGGGAATAGAGATCGAACAGGCGTTCGCCCCGTTTCACCCGCTGGCCGAGGGAACGCACATAGAGCCGCTCCACCCAACCCTCGGTGCGCACATGCACGTGCCCCAGGGTGAAGCTGTCGTATTCCACATAGCCCAGGGTGTCGATGCGCCGCCAGAGACGCCCTTTTTCCACGGCGGCGCTACGGAGGCCCAGGTTGTTCATCACCGTCGGTGAGATGAGCACACCGCCGCCCGGGCCAGCGTCGTAGACAGGCAGATAGTCCATGCCCATCTCGTCTTTCAGGGGATGATCAGAAACCACGTCCGGCTTGTGGGGGTGGCGGTAGAAGAGGATCTTGCGTTCCCCCGCCGTCGTTGGCGCCGGCTCCAGGGGACGACGAGGGACCAGGCTCATGCCGCAAATGGGGCAGGTGCCGGGGGCATCGCGCAGGATTTGCGGATGCATGGGACAGACATAGCCGGGTTCATGGTGTTCATGGGCGGGTTCCGGGGTGTCATCCCCCGGTCCGGTTTGTGTCAGGGCCAGCCAGGCCTGGCGCCAGCGTTCCTGATCCGGACCCTGGGTTACCAGCCAGACGGCCGCCAGGGCCAGCGGAAGGACAAGCAAGAATTTGAGGGATTTCATTGTTGTTCTCCGGCGAAATAGAGCAGGCGTGCCTGGGCCATGAGTTGTTCCACCTCGAGAGTCAACCCCTCGATGCGGGCGTCGAACAGGGCGACCCTGGCCTTGAGCAGGCTCTCGAAATCGGTGACCCCGCTCCGATAGGCGCTCAGGGCGGCGACGGCGTTGGCCTCGGCCTGGGGCAGCAGGCGTCCCTGATAGAGTCGGCGCCGCTCGCCGAGGCGGCTCCAGGTGGCGTAGGCCGACTCCAGCCCCCCCTGTAACTCTCGCAATTGGTCGTCCCGGTTGGCGTTCATCGCCGCCAGTTCCTGTTCCCTGGCGGCCAGCCGCCGATCCTGACGTTTGCCGGTGAAGATCGGTAACTCCACCTCCAGCATGGCGGTGAGCATAGCCGCACGGCTGGCGCCGTCCGGCTCCTTGCCGAAACGATCGCCGTAGGAGACCGAAGCCGACCAGGCGGGTTTGTATTCCTCCCGGGCCAGTTGTACCCCGAGCCGCTTTTCGGCGACATCCGCGTTCACCAGATTCAGCACCGAATGCCCGAGCAAGCCTTCCCGCAATTGTTCCAGGGCCGCCGGGTTCGGTAGTCGGGGCAGGGACTCGGCCAGTGGTCGTCGAGCCGCGCCACCGATCCAACGCGCCAGTTCGGCCCTGGCCTTGTCCTCCCGAGCCGAGACCTGGATCAGCCGATCATCCAAGGCCGCCAGTTCGAGTTGCGCCTGCAACACCATCTGTTGATCCGTCCCGCCCAGGGCGTACTGAGCTGCGGTCACTTCGATGAGTTGTTGCAGCTCTTGGCGGTTTTTCGCCAACAGGTCAGCGGTCCGGATTTGGAGCGAGACATCCAGCCAGGCTTCCCGTACCGATCTACGAAGCAGGCGCTGGCGTTCTTCCCCACGGGCCTCCTGACCGCTGGCGGCCACTTCCATCTGTTCCTGTTTGTAGCGGAGGGAATCGCCTCGCGGTAAGGCTTGGGTGAGGCCGAACTTCAACTGGCTCATGGGCTCGGCGGTCAGCGTAAAAGTATCCAGGGGCAGGCTTTCCACCCCCAGACTGAGCATGGGATCCATCCATTGGCCCTCGGCGATCGCCTGTTCGCGTTTGGCCTGGGCGAGGTGTCGATACTCGGTGAGCCCGGGATCCTGGTCGAGTGCCAGGCGTTCGGCCTCCGCCAGACTGAGACCGGCGCCCAACGCCGGAGTACCGGGCAAGAGGCCGAGCCCGGCGATACAACAAGAGACGAAAATAGCGGCTTTCATGCAATGAAACTCCCGAAACCCTGATGGAGAAAAGCTGAGCCGGGACGTCGCGGGGGGGCGACGCCGGAAACCAGGCTAATTCAGCAGGGCGCGATAGCGCAGGGCGGGGTGTTCCTGGGGAGTCCAGGCAAAGCCTGGCGCCGCCCCTGACCGCGAATTCGGGATCCGAGTGGGAAGCAGAAACGTCGTCGCCGGGAGGACAAGGGAAACACCGAGATGGCTGTCAAGCGGCAGCCAGGCCTCGGCTTGGAGGGCATCAGCAAGCATGACCGGGCACAGGGGGGGGATCGCCTTTGTATGATGATCTCCACCTTGGTGTTCGCAGCAGGGGTGCTCACAATGAGACGCCGCCGTCTGGTCGAAGCCGCCACCCAGGCCGCAGGCGCCGAGATGGGTGTTGATCCACAGCATACCCCAGGCCAGCAGCAGGCCGGCGATGATATGGCGGGAATGACGTAAACGCTGGAACATACTGCTGATACTAGAAGGCGGCGGGCGTTCTGGCTAGATCAGGAGCGGAGTCGGGTTGGCAATAAACGGAATTTTGATTGGAAGCTGTTTGGAAAGTCTTGTTACAGCTTCCGCGCCTCGGGGCTGAGCTTGTTCCTGCGATCATTGTTCTTACCAAGAGAACAATACAGGATTTATTTCTTCATCTGTTGCAAATAAGAGAACGAAAATCGGGCCTTTCCGCTCGATGCCCGGGAGCCAAGACTTTCCAAACAGTTTCTGGGAAACGTATGGCGGGTTAGCCTGGCCTAACCCGCCGAATCGAGAAGCCGGGTGGCAACGCTTGGCGCCACGACAGCCGCCGGCATGACGCCTCCTTGGCAAGCCAGCCGAGACTAGAGGCGCTCCACCCGTACCTTGATCACCGAACGCTCGTCCGCTTCGACCACGGTGAACCTATGGCCTTGCTCCTCCGCCATATCGCCCACCCGGGGGATGTGGCGCAGCCTGTTGATGAGGAAACCGCCGACGGTATGGGCCTCGCCCACCGGCAACTTGAGTTGCAGGATGTCGTTGATCTCCGAGATGGGGGTACGTCCGCCGACCAGGTGGCTATCCTCTCCTTCGTGCTCGACATAAACCCGGCGGGCCGGTTTGAACTCGTCGAAGTCATAGCCGACGTCGATCTCCCCCACCACCTCCTCGAAGATGTCCTCCATGGTCAGGATGCCGACGGCGGAGCCGAACTCGTCCACGACTATGGCCAGGTGATCGGGACGGGAGCGCAACTCGGGCAGGGCCTGATCCAGGCTCTGCTTGGGCGAGAGGTAGAGGGCGGGACGGATGAAATCCGTCACCGGACGCTCCTGGAGATCCGGGTCCATGAGGTCCCAGGTGGCCAGGGTGAGCACGCCCTTGACGTTGGTGATGTTGCCGCGATAGACCGGCAGCCGGTTGAAACCGTGCTGCCATACCAGCCGCATGGCCTCTTTCATGGGTCGGGTTTCGGAGATGCCGATGACCTCGGCCAGCGGGGTCATGGCCTCGCCCACCGTGGTGTCGGCGAAACGGATGATGCGCATGAGGCGGCGCTTGTTCAGGGCGCCGCTGCTGGAGCCGGTATCCGTGATATCCACCAGTACCCGCAGCTCGTCCTTGGTGATGAAACCGCTCTGGGTGGTGCTTTTGCCGCCGACCAGGCGGGCAGCCAGGCGGGCGATGCGGCTGAATACCAGGATCACGGGATAAAAGAGGATCGAAGCCGCGCGCAGGATGTAGATGATCTTGGTGACGACCACGTCGGCTTTCTGCTGCATGACGCTTTTGGGCACGATCTCGCCGAAGATGAGCAGGAAGGGGGTGAAGAACAACACCGAGACCAGGTCGCCGGAAGGCCCCAGCAGGTCGATGAAGATCAGGGTGCCCAGGGTGGTGATGGTGACCGTGGCGATATTGGTGCCCACCAATGTGGTGCCCAACATGATGTCCGGGGTACGGAAGAGTTTCAGCACCATCCTGGCGCCAGAATTGCCCATCTTCGCCTCGTGCCGCAGCCGGATCTTGTCGGAATTGACCATGGCGATCTCGGAGCCGGAGAAAAACCCCTTCAGCACCAAAAAGAACAGGATAACCAAGAGTTCTACGAGTATGTCCATGCTGGTCTCCCTAGCGGTTGGTGGTTGCGGATTCGTGGCTGGATTCGGTGCCGCTCTCGGCCGGTTCGGCCGGCTGGTCGGCTTCGAACATATCGCTCTCCGCCGCCGGTTCGGCAACCTCGTCCGCAGTGACGGCCTTGGTGTCGGGAACGCTCTCCATGGGAATGGGCTCTTCCGGAGAGATCGCCTCGGCATCCGGGCTGTGGCCGCGGCTCACCCGCACCTGGGTGATGCGTAACCCGCTCACCGCCTTGACCATGATCTCGAAATCCGCGTAGTAGACCTTTTCGCCGACCCTGGGCAGGCGACCGAAGAGGCGGAAGGTCACCCCGCCGATGGTGGTCATGATGGGATCTTCGATATCGAAGTTGGTGAGGTTGTAGAAGTCCGCCAGCCGCATGTCGCCAGGGACGACATAGGTGTTGTCGTCCTCTTCCTTGTAATACTCCTGACCACGCATCTTGCCGGAGATCTCGCCGAAGATATAAGTCAGCACATCCTTGATGCTCAGGATACCCAGCACCTCGCCATACTCGCCGATGACCAGGGCGGCCCGGGTGTTGAAACGCTGGAAGTAGTCGAGCATCTCGTCCACCTTCTTGGTCGGGGGGACGAAATGGGCGGGTTTGAGAATGGCCCGCAGACTGATCTGGGAGGTATCCACCCCACCGCGAACGATCCGCAGCAGATCCTCGGAATGGAGAAAGCCGACGATATTGTTCTGGTGGCCTTCGCAGACCGGGATGCGGGGATGTTTGTAGGTACGGAAGAAGGTGATCACCTCGTCGATTTCGGTGTCGATATCGAGAAAGCGGATGCGGGTACTCGGTGTCATGATGCGAGAGACATCGGTCTCGGCGGATTCGAACAGCTTGTCGATCAGTACCCGCTCCGAGGCCTGGATCACTCCGGTTTCTTCGCTTTCGGCCATGAGGGTGCGCAGTTCGTCCGCCTTGAGGATGTTCTCCCGACTGGTCTGGACGCCGACCACGAGGGTAGTGACCCGGTCGGCCACCGCCCGCACCGCGGTGCGCAAGGGGGTGATGAAGAAAATCCATTTCGGCAGCAAACGCGCCGAGAGTTTGGTGGCGAATTTCACCGGGAAATTGACGGCGATGGTCTTGGGCGTGACCTCGCCGAACAGCAGCAACATGGGCACCATGACCACCACGTTGATCCAGCCGGCGTCCGCCTCGCCATAGAGGCTGACCAGGATGGAGGTCATGTTGGCGGCGGAGGCGACATTCACCAGCTCATTGCCGCAGAGGAGGGAGATGATGAGACGACGCGGTTCGTCGAGCAGGGCGTGGATGCTTTCCGAGAATGGATTGCGCGTGTTGCGCAGCTTTTGCAGATCGATCCGGCTCAGGGAGAAGAGCGCCGTTTCGGAACCGGAGAAAAAGGCCGACATGCTTAACAGCATGCATTGCAACATGACCCGGAGGATCAACTCCAGGTCCTGTGCCGTCAGCCCGAGCGCATCGATAAGAACTTTCGATTCTTCCATTTGGAGTGCCCCGCCTGCACAGTTGATTGAGTTGGAAAGAGTCGCCGATGAACGAAACGCCACGGATCCGCCGCGACGGCGTGGCGCCCCATGCCAAGGCCGGAAGCCTTCGCAAGTCGGCCAGACTATGCCGTTTGCGGCGCAAAAACAAGCAGTTGCGAAAAGGTTTTTGGGTCCGCGGAGGCCATCCGGGCAAGTTCCGGGCGCCTCTCGCGAAGCCTTTTCTTGCGATGCAGCAACAACTTGGGATGATCGGCTTGTCGGCCTCCGGAGAAAGGCGTGGCCAGGGTCGGAAACGGCTTCCGCGCGCTCGCCTCCCGGATCCGGTATGACGGCACATCTCTTTCTCACTGAAAGAACTTGCCCATCAGAACGACACATGGCGATGGACGCTCGGCGGCTCCGGGCAGAGACCGAAACCGGCTGGTTTCGTTCATTTTTGGAGAACAATGCGTCAACAAAATCGGATATTGTTTCCTGATTAAGAACACAAAAGCGACCCGGAGACCCCGTGCCCGGAACCGCCGTCGCATTCTGGTATTTCTCTTTCCGGCAATCGCCTAAGATGATCAGCCTCCAATTCATCAAGAGGCACCGCAGAGGATGACCCAAACCATACCCGGATCAGAGCTGGACATGGAGCTGGCGAGCGGTATCGCCGCCTTCGAGGCCAAGCATTTTTCCCGCGCCAGTCGCTATCTCTCGCCCCTCGCCGAGGCGGGTATAGTGGAGGCCCAATACCGCATGGCGATCATGGCGCAGAACGGTCTCGGCATGACCGCCAATCCCCTTTTGGCTTACGGCTACATGAAGGCGGCGGCGGAAAGCGGCTATGCCCTGGCCCAGCATGGTCTCGGCTTCATGTATCTCCAAGGCGAATGCACCGAGAAAAACCCCGCCAAGGCGGCGGAATGGTTTCGTCGGGCGGCGGAGCAGGGTCTGGCCGGTTCCCAGACCACCCTGGCGATGCTTTATGAAGAGGGCCGGGGGGTGGAGAAGGACCCCGAGGAGGCCAGGAGGTGGTATCGCCTGGCCGGGTTCGATTTTGAAGCGACGCGGTAGTTCCCGCTCAGATCGCGTACTGGGCGGCCGGGCGCAGGCGCCGTTCGCGCACCGCCGCCGCCAGGCCATGGAGCAGCGGGACGCTGTCATCCCAGGCGATGCAGGCATCGGTGATGCTCTGACCATAGACCAGGTCTTCGCCGGGCTTGAGGTCCTGGCGCCCGCTGACCAGATGGCTCTCGATCATGGCCCCGATAAGGCGACGTTCCCCACGGGCGATCTGCCCGGCGACGTCCCGACTCACGTCGATTTGTTTTTCATGCTTTTTCCGACTATTGGCATGGCTGAAGTCGATCATGATGCGGGGTGGCAGCCCGGCCCGTTCCAGTTCCTCGGCGGCGATTTCCACACTTTCGGCATCATAGTTGGGACGCTGACCGCCGCGTAGGATGACATGGGTGTCTTCGTTGCCGGCGGTGGAAAAGATGGCCGACTGTCCGGCCTTGGTGAGCGAGAGGAAATGATGTGGCACGGCCGCGGCGCGGATGGCGTCGATGGCGATTTGCAGGTTACCGTCGGTACCGTTCTTGAAGCCGACCGCGCAGGAAAGACCCGAGGCCAGTTCGCGGTGGACCTGGCTCTCCGTGGTGCGGGCGCCGATGGCCCCCCAGCTGATGAGATCCGAGACATACTGCGGACTGATGAGGTCGAGATATTCGGTGCCGGCCGGGACGCCCATGTCGTTGAGGTCGAGCAGCAGTTCCCGCGCCAGCCGCAGGCCGCGGTTGATCTGGAAGCTGCCGTCCAGGTTGGGATCGTTGATCAGGCCCTTCCAGCCCACGGTGGTGCGGGGTTTCTCGAAATAGACCCGCATCAGGATCACCAGATCCCGGGCCAGTTCCTCCCGTACCGCCTTGAGTCGTCCGGCATAATCCCGGGCGGCCTGGACGTCGTGCACGGAACAGGGTCCGATCACCAGGATGAGGCGATCGTCGCGGCCATGGAGGATGTTGTGGATCGCCTGCCGGGTCTCGAACACGGTTTCCGAGGCCCGGTCGGTGATGGGGAAGGCCTCGAGGACCTCCGAGGGGGGGGTGACCTTCTTGATGGTCTTGATGCGAAGGTCGTCGGTTCTGTACTTCATCTCGATGCCTGGGGTTGGGGCGGGGACTTCACGCAAGACCGGAATGGTACCCTGTCGCCCCGGGGGCAAGGCAAGTACTGATCGGGTCGAGGTGACGGGATTGCGCCCGTCACCCCTCCCACACCACCGGACATGCGGTCTTCCGCATCCGGCGGTTGGACTCGGCGACCGTCTTGT
>WBZP01005941.1_pt1 | contig 12228 bp, 10 predicted proteins | sample 5204301 | NCBI WGS metagenome assembly WBZP01 (sample SAMN12412401, study PRJNA552823) | activated sludge metagenome | isolation source: activated sludge from nitrification reactor of wastewater treatment plant... | place: USA: Pennsylvania | collected 2017
TGGAATCGGCGGTCATCGAGCTGGGGGTCTGGTAACGGCATGCGGCACTATGCTCCTGAGGGCGACATTCTAGACGGTGCGGCCGCGAAATGCCGTCGCCTCAGCGACGCAGCTCGGAATCACCGCTATTCGGGTTCGATCAGGTAGAACGGGTAAACGAGGGAGCGGGCGTCCTTGGTCCCGCGCACCGTATAGCGGACGCCGATGTTCATCCGGCCGCGGTCCGCCTGCGCCGGGTCGAGCGAGACCACGACTTCCTCAACTTCGATGCGCGGTTCCCACATGCCGAGCGCATCTTCGACGTAGCGGCGGGCCAGGCCGACGGTTTCGGCCGTGTTCGGCGCGAAGACGAGCTCGTGAATGCGGCAACCAAACCGGGGCCGCATCACGCGTTCACCGGGGCTCGTGCCGAGGATGATCGTGATCGACTCCTCGATCTCCGGTTCGTTGCGGGAGAGCCGGATGCCGCCGGTGACATCGACACCGAGAGGAAACGACCAGCCGCGACCAATGAGGATGTCGTCTTCTGCCATCAGTTGATCTGCACCATAGGCCCGCTGATTTTGACGGTCCCCGAGCCGTTGATGTCTACCGAGGGGGCCTTGAGGGCGAGTTTGGCGCTGGCTTCGACGGTGATTGTTGGGCCACTCACTTTCACTTCCGACGTCCCCTTGATGTCCACCTTGGCGCTGGACTCGATCTTCACGTCCTGCTTGGCGATGAGCGAGATTGGGCCATCGGCGGTGATCGTAATCGAGTTGTCGCTGGCCGTGATGACGATGGAGTTCTTCGTCGTTTTGTCGATGATTTCGATCTTTTCGGAGCCGGCCTTGTCGGTGAAGCGGAGGATATGGCCAACGCGCGTCTTTAGTTCCCGGATCTCGACGTTGCCGCCATCGACGGCGCCGGTGTTGGGTGGCGCGTCCTGGCCGTTCCAGATGCCGCCAAGCACGTACGGCCGGTTGAAGTCGCCATTGGCGAAGGCCACGAGCACGGCATCGTTGACTTCGGGCACGAGTTGGAGCCCGCGCTGGTTGCCGGCGCCGAGGCCGAGGATGGGCGCCCAGGCGCTTTCGTCCTGTTCGCTCAACCAGGGGAACTTCACTTTCACGCGGGCGACGTTGTCCGGGTCGGTGTTGTTGGTGACGATCCCGACGACAACGCCCTGGGCGATCCGGCTGCGCGAGCCCGGGTCCGTTGGGTTGTCCGCGAGGAGCGACCCCACCGTGCCGCTCGACATCCCTCCGAGCCAGAACCGGGTGTAGTACATCGTGGTTGCGTCGAACTGGTGGTGAACGCGGGTGATCAGGTAGCTGCCCGCGAACCGGTTCCCGATACCCTGGATTTTCATCTTGGCGCCGGGCTTGATCTTCGGGTCACCCAGGGCCCTGCCTTCGGCAGTCAGGTCACCGGCGGCCATGCGCGAAAAGACCGATTTGGCGAGTGCGTCCGCCAGTGGCGTGTCGGTGAGGTGATCGCTCACGTGGAGTTTGGCGGAGGAGAACTTGGACTGCGCCAATGCCGGCCCACCGCTGGGGGCGGCTCCGGTTTCCGTCAATCGCTGCGTGGAGGTGGCCGTCCCGGTGACCACGCGCTTCGTCTTCGGGTCCCATCCCTGCACCTTGACTTCGTTGACCTGGCCGGCGGTGCTGAGGACCGGGCGGAACTCCGCGAGCGTGTCCCCGTAGGACAGCGTGACCTCGGGGAAGTTGAAATCCAGCAGCGGCTTCCAGTGGAGCGTGTCGCCTTCGCAGTAGGTGGCGTGCCCGTTCCGCCGGGCGAGAAGCTGGACGAATTCGTAGGCGGAGAGGTCGCCGCGAAAGACATGTTCGTGCTTGACGGTGGTGGCGGTCACCTGGGCCCGGAGGCCCGCTTCCCGCGCGATTGTCTGGACCATGTCGGAGTCTTTGGACTGGAGGAACGTCTTGGTGCCGGTCCCGCGGTGCAACCCGTGGAGCTTGTCGAACGCGCGGATGACCATCACCGCTGGCTGGGCATCCACGTCGTATTGAGGCTCGAGCGAAGCGATTCGCCCTTTGAAGATGACCACCGCCGGCGGCGGTGTGGCACCATCGATCTGGACCGTTGGTTTGACCGAGATCTCGAGCTCCGCTCCAACGTCCAGGCTGTTCTCGTCGACCCACTTGAGCTCGGTATCGATCATCCGGAGCGTCGCCATGCCGGGCAGGAACACGCTGAGGTCGACGTCGATAGCCTCGAGCGACGCCATGAACTCGGGCGACACTTCCGCGCCGTTTAGTTTAACATAAAACGAAGGAACGAGGACGTCGTTCGGCACTGGGTCCTACGCCTCCGAGACCGGCGGGAGGGTGAGGATCATGCCCGCGCGGAGCCGCATCGGGTCATCGATGCCGTTCGCTTTCGCGATTTCGCGCCAGTAGCTGCTGTTGCCGTACTCCTCGGCCGCGATGTAATCGAGCGTTTCGCTCTGCTGGACAACATGGCGCTTGTGCCCCGCGATGCCGCCAGAGGTGGGGTTCTGTGCCGGAAACCGGCCGGGGTCCTTCGCCTGCTTGAGCGAAAGGTCGACCGTCGCGCGCGTCGGCGTGCCGTCTTCCTTGAACAGCGTGAAGTTCGTGTTGATCGAGGTTACGACTGCTTCGAACGACCACGCGCTTCCCCAGGCGAACATGCAACGGGGCGGGCGGCCCTTCTGGGTCTTCGGGTCCAGTTGGGAGCGGTTGACCATGGCCAGGTCCCAGAGGTCGTTGGTGTACCTCGTCCGGACATCCTCGCCGGTGTCGTTGGTGTCGAAGAAGAGCTTCAGCGAGACCGTGGCGGGTTCGCCGCCGGTGAACTCCAGGGCGGGCACGTTCGCGCCGCGTTCGGTTGTCTGCGCCCAACTGACGGACTTCGTGAAGGTGTAGTCGGTCGGGTTGAACATGCAGGTCACGGCGCGGCCCGTGTCCAGGTTGCTAATAGTGGCTTTTACGAGCGCCATGCACACACCTCACCAGCGAAGTTCACGGTAACGGTTTCAGTAGGGGAGGCCACGTTCGCGCTCCCTTTCTACCCGCAATTTGCGGCGAATGCGCGGCCAAACTTCCTCGGCCAACCTGTCGTAGTCCAACTTTTTGTCCTGGGCGTCGTTTGAGCTCTGAGCGTTCACTGAGCTCTGGGCGTTCGACGATTCAGGTTCTACCCGCTGGATCTGACCGGTGGCTGGTCCGGAAGGTGCCGCCGGCTCCCGTTGGACTGGCACGGGCGCGAGCGGCATCGCCACCGGTTCGGCCGAACGTTGCACGCGGGGGGGCGACGGCGGCGGCATGAACGCAGGGGCCATCGGCGATTGGATGGCGGACGCCGCCGGGGCCGGGAACGCGCCGGGCACCGAAGCCAGCGAACTGACTGTGGGCGAGGACGGCCCCTGTCCGAGTGCCGGATCGAGTGACCGGAGCACCGAGTCCGTAGAGGCAGCCTGGGGCGCCGCCGCGGTCACGAGGACCCGTTCGCGCGGCACGGGAGCGGGTGCGGTCTGCGAGGGAACCGTGGAGGCGGCCGAGGGGATCGACGCCGTCCGGGCCACGGTTGGCGCCGGCTCGGGAGTGGCCCGCGGGGCCGGGGCGGGCGCGCCCGCATGCCCCGCTTCGACGGTGGCTTGGGCGCTGCCTGCGCTCGCCGGCGCCAGGCGCAGCGGCTCAGGGCCATCACTCACCGAGGGCGGCTGCGCGGCTTCGACGAGGCGCTGCACCGGTGGAGGGTGAGACCCGGGCGCGGCCGTGGCGGCCGCCTCTGCCGGCGCCGGGGACGGAGTTTCGGCGGCGGCGCCAGGAGTTTCGGAGCGCGGCGCTTCCGGGACCGGAGAGCGCTGTGCGAGCGGGAGGTCACCCGATGCCGGGGCGAGCGTGGGCGCGGTTGCTTCGGCGGTGACCCGCTGCGTCGCGCCTTCCGAGGACTGGGCGCTGCCTGGTGGCGTAAGCGCCACGGGCGGTTGCCCTGCCGGCGCGCTGAGCCGCTGGATCCCGCCCGGCGTGGGGGTCGTGTGCGGGGTTTCGGCGGATTGTGTTTCCGGGCTGGACGAGGTTGCCTGGCCGCCCAGAGCCGCCCCGAAGCTGGCCGCGGGCTGGTCCACGGCTCCTGGCGAAGGGAGCGGGTTGGCGTTCGGCGCGGTTGCGACCGTTTCCTCGGTGGTGGAGTCCACGCGTCCCGGCGCGGGTGGCGCGAGCGGCCCAGATGGGGGTTCCGCGACGATGCGCTGGACCTGCGCCGGCTGCGAGGGGGTGTCGGTGCTGGCACGCGGTTCGGCCGGGGCGGCGACCGCGGGTTCCACCGCCACGCGTTGTGCCGCCGCCTGCGCCGGGGGTTCGGCCGGGCGCGCCGGAGCTCCACCCGCGGGGACCTCCCGTGTTGGAGCGGCAGCGGCGCCGGCATCGGGTGGCGAAGTGGCGGATGGCGCGGTCGAGCCGGGCACAGGCGCGGCCGCTGGTTGCGCCGCGGGCGGGGCTTCGGCGGTTATCCGCTGGGCCACGGCATCGCTGGTTGGCACGCTCGCGGCGGCCGGTTCGTCCCGTTGCCGCCCGGCTTGAGCAGCGCCTGTGTCGCCACCGGGCGGGGTGGTGCTGGCGGGAGTGCCCGCCGATCCTGCCGCTTCCGCGTGGTCCGCCGCTGTGCGCAGGACTGGTGTCGAATCTCCGCTGGCGCCCGCTCGTGCAACCGGAAGCTCTGCGGGTGCGCCTGTTGGCGTTGCGGCGGGCGGTACGGCCTCAACCGGGCGGCGGGCCTGCTCCGGCGCGCCGGTCGCCGTCGCGGGAGCAGCCTCGATTGCCGCGCTGCGCTGAACGGTCGCGGGGGCGCCCTGGCCGGAGCCTAGAGTGGTGGCTGAACTCGCCGGCGTCGAGGCGCCAGTGTCGCCATTATCCGGAGTGATCGGCGACGTGCTCATCCTGGAGGCTGACGCCGCCGGAGCATTGGTCGCGGCTGGCACGAGGGGCATGTCCAGCGCTTCGTCCGCAGCCGACGGGGAGCCCTCGGACACGATGTCCACCGCCGCTGCCACACCTGGAAGCGCGGCAGCCGGAGGTTCGCCGGCTGCCGCCGCCAGGTCGGCCGAGGATTCCGTGGCCGGTGGCTCCACGGCCGCGAGGGGCCGGACCATGGGGTCTGTCGCGGCCGGCGAAGGCGTCGACGCCGTCGGGTTTGCCGATGCGTCCCTCCGTGCGGCGCTGGGCGCGGGTGTTGCCTCGCCGGACGCCTGCCCGGTAGGCGCCGCAGCAGCTTCCGGGCGGGGTGCTCCAGGCTGAACGGGTGTCTCAGACGGCGATATTGTCGCTGCCGCCGAGGGCGCTGCGCCGGGTGCCGGCGCGGGTGGCGCCGTCCGGAGTGCGCTGAGATCAGCGGCGGGCGGAGGTTCGAGCGCAGCCGTGCGGCGCACTGGTTCTCGCTCGGCGGTTCGCGGTGAGTCAGTTGGTTGCGCCTCGGCCACGGCTTCGGCCGAGCCCACCGGCGCCGGTGCGGATTCCGTCACGGTAGCGGGAAGGACAACGCTCGCGGACGCCGGGCTCGCTGGCTGCGAGACGGGTGCGCCGGCCTCGCCCGGCGTCGCGAGGCGTTGCACAGGCGCGGCGTCACGGCTGACGCCGGAAGGTGGTTCCACGGTGGCGAGGCTGGCCGTCGCCGTCGAAGCCTCATCGGCGGCAGTGGCGGGCGGCGCGGCTGTGTCCGACGCCGGGCTCGCGGGCGGTTCAGCGCCGGCGGATGGGCCGGGAACGAGTGCCGGGGCGCCGGCGGTGGGAGGCCGGGGCCCCGTTGGGGTCACGCGGCGCACGCCCTCGCGTCCTTCGTCCGGCGGGTCCTGGCGGTGTACCGGCGCCGCGGCGACGGTCCGGCGCACCGGCGTCGGAGCGTTCGGGACTGCCGTGGCGGGCGCTGCCGCAACGGGCGACGATGCGGCGGAAGGGCTGTTCGCCGGCGCCGAGGATGCGGGGCCGTTCTCCGATGCGGGAGGGGGAGCGGTATCAGCGAGCCGCTGGATGGGCGCGGGCGGTTCGGGCGAAGCCCCGCCTCGCCGGCGCGGCCGCCGTTGGACGAGTGCCGGGCCGATCTTCGGTTCGGGCTCCGATGGCGACTCCGCCCGGGCAATCGCATTCGTCACCTGGCTGGACGCCGAGGAGGCCCCGTGCGAGGCCGATGGCCCGATCGATTCGGCGCGGGCGATTGCGCCGGCGACGGACTCAGAAGCGGACACCGGGTTGTCCGGGATCTGCGATTCGCTTTCGCCGGGGGTGGACGGTTCCGCCTGCGTGATCCGCGGGGCGGACCAATCCTGGGCGAATTCGACACCGGCCCCGGACATCTCCTGGACCACCGACCGGCGCCGGACCGGCCCGTCCGGCCGAGACGCCGCCGCCTGGCGGTCGATGCCGAGCGCGGCCTCGATCGCGGCCGCTGACGGCCCGGTGACGATTGGCGCTGACGCGCGCTGTCGCTGCTCTGTTGCGGCGATGCGCTGGGCCATGCGCGCAAACCACGTCTCGCTGCCAAACGCGATCGGGCCGGTGGGCGCCGGCTCCTCGCCGGCTTCGGTTGATTCTTCGCTGGCCGCTTCCGGCGGCGCGGCGGTGGACCGGTCGGCTTCGCGCGCGAGCGGTGGCGGGGCAGGGGCGTCGTTCGCGGCCCGGTAGGAGAGGAGGCTCTGAAGCGAGCCCGCGAACTCCGCGCTGCGGCTGACGACGTTCGCGCCATGTTCCGCGGCGGCCGGTACGGGCACATCCCTCAGGCTCCCAAGTCCGAGCACCCCGGACTGATACGAACGCAAGCGCCGCCCAAGGAACCCACCGAAATCATCGTCGGGCGCGTCTTGCTGCGGCGGCAGGTCGCGTTCGTCGGCCATGGTTTAACGCCTTTGCAGCGTGAACTCCTGGTAGGCAAGTTCGAGGGATTCGACGTAGATCGACGATTGCTCTGACTGCATGGGGGGGACGCTCCACTTGACCGGGTAGGCGGCGATCAGGTTCCAGCGTAGTTGTTCTTCGCCCTTGCCGTTGCAGAGCACCACCGACATGTTCTTCTTTTCGTTCCGCTTGGCGGCGGCGGTGGAAAGCCGGTGAAGCCAGTCCCAGAGCTCGATGGAGTTCACCACGCCGCGCTTCAACGTGACGTTGGTGTAGCTCTGGCGGCCGGGCAGCTTGTGGACGTAGTCATTGAGGCCGCCTTCTTTGTACTCCTCAACGTCCAGCTTGGTTTCGAAGCCGCTGCACTCCAGGAAGGTTGCATCCTGGATGCCCGCGATCTCCACGAGGAAGCGAAAACCGGGCAGGGGATCGGGCATCAGACTGCCTCCGCTGAAGCTGCTCTACGATGAATATCGGCCACTTGCCTCACCCACAACCGCCGGTCTTGGTGCTCCAGTTCAAGGAGCTGGTCATGTTGCCAGTGTAGATAGTACGCGAGGTAGGCTACCTCCTCGTGAATCCGTTCGAGGGGGTAGCCTACGATCCCCCCAGGCGCGAGATGTCCACGTCGATCGGGGTCGAGCACTCCGGGCAGGTCACCGGCACGAGCGTGGTGCCCTGTTCGTTGACCTGGCGGTAGAGCCGTTGCAGAAAGGCGAGGTCGCCGCTGAAGAGGTGTTCGATTTCGAAGGTGGTGATTTCGCTGATATCCCCGAGCCGCGTGATGACGCGGGAGAGCAGGATGACCACCAGGTAGGCCTGGTTTTCGCGCACGCGGGGGTCTCGCAGCGGCGCGATTTCGTCCATGGCCGTGGCCAGGCGCATCGTCCCCTCGCGATGGAGGTTGCCATCGCGGTCCACGTATCCCTGGGGAAGGGTGAAATCGAACTCTGTTTGCAATGCCATCGCGTGGTGTCACCAAAACGGGGCAGGGAAGGTTCCCTGCCCCGCGATATGGGTTCGTTGCCCGGGGCGCTACTTGGTGCGCTTGATCCCTTCGTGGACGATCGTCAGGTCTTCGATACCGACGGCGTTGCCATCGGCTGAGAGCGAAGGCCCGCCGATCTTGGACGGCCAGCCCTTGGTGAAGGTCCATTCAGCGACGGCCGACATGGTCTGGTCGTACATGATGATCGTGCCATCAAGGCGAGCGGCTTCCACCTGGCCCTGTTCAACCTGCTTGCGCCAGTTGTAGAAGTCCAGGTTCTTGGTGATGCCGCGCTTGAGCGTGATGTCGCCCCACTTCAGGCGGCCGGGGATCTTGCGGATGATGCTTTCCTTCGCACCCTTGGCGATGATCTTGTGGTCCACGACTTCGGATTCGGATCCGAGGCCGGAGACTTCCGTGAAATAGCCAGTAATCGCACCCACCGATACTTCGAAGTGGGCACCGATCATCGGGTCGCCGGAAAGGCCGTCGTTGGTTGCTGGCATCGTTAACTCTCCTCAGGTTCCTGGACTTAGACTTCCGGCGCGTACTGGCCGATGCGGAAGATGACGAATTCGGCGGGTTTCACCGGGGCGATGCCAATGTCGATGATCAACTGGCCAACGTCGCGGGTTTCCTGCGGGTTGTTCTCTTCGTCACACTTCACGAAGAAGGCCTGCTCTGGCGTTGCGCCGAACAGCGCCCCTTCGCGCCAGACGTTCTTGAGGAACGAGTTGATGTCCCGGCGCATCTTGCTCCAGAGCATCTGGTCGTTGGGCTCGAAGACCGCCCACTGCGTGCCCCGTTCGATCGATTTCTCGACGTAGTTGAACAGGCGGCGGACGTTGAGATAACGCCAGGAGGCATCGCTCGAAAGCGTGCGCGCGCCCCAGATGCGGATGCCGCGCCCGGCGAACACGCGAAGGCAGTTCACGCCGTTCGGGTTCAACACGCTCTGCTCGGAGTTCGTCAGGTTGATCGGGAGCGAAATCACGCCGCGGATGACTTCGTTCGCGGGCGCCTTGTGCACGCCGCGCTCCGAGTCATTGCGGGCCCAAACGCCGGCGATATGCCCGGACGGCGGGACGCTGATGGTGGTGGCCGGCGCGTTCGGCGTCGGGTCCGCCACGTTGATCCACGGGTAGTACATGGTCGCGTACTTGGAGTCGTAGCCGGCGATGTTCATCCGCCAGTCCTGGACTTCCTGCGCGTTCAGGTCGGGCGGGGCGTCGATGATGGCGACGCGGTCACCCATCCGTTCGCAGTGCGCGATCATGCCGAGCTGGATGGCCTTGAGGCCGTCCATGTCCAGGATGCCGGCCTTGTAGGCGGCCATGGCGTCCGGCGCGAGGACCATCGTGATTTCGTCGACGGCTTCGAGGCCGCCGAGACCGTCGCGCTGGGTCACATCGCCTTCGTAGTCCGCGGGAGTGACCGGGACCACGGCGGTGGTAGTAGCGGACGGAAGCGCCAGCGGGTAGGTGCCCGGGGCCGGAGCGCGGTCCGCGATGCTGAGGCCCGCGACCTTGAGCTCTTCGAGCTGAACGAGCGTGGAGCCCTTGTTCACCACATCGAAGGCGTTCTTGGCGCCCTTGTTGAGGTTGAGGCCCTCGAACTTCTCTTCGGCGGTGCCGGCTTTCACCGTGATGGTGAAGCTGTCATCGTCGCCGGCGGCGACACTAACGCTGACGCCGTCCGGGGCGCCGGGCTTGGGCAGGGCCTTGATCGTGGCCTGGCCGCCCTTGGCGGTCAGTTCGGCCTGGGGCGTCGGCGCGGCGCCGCCTTCGGCTTCGCCGCCGATGCGGACGACATAGGCGAGCGTGCCGCCGTTGTTGAAGTAGCCATAGACGGAATGGGCGAGGTACGCGCCGGGGATGAAGCCGCCGAAGACGTTCACGAACTGGGTCCAGTTCGCCACCATCGTCGCCTTCCCGACGGGGCCCTTTTCGGCGATGCCGAGGAAGGCTGCAACCGCCGTCCCCACACCTTCGATGGGCTTGGTTCCTCTATCGACTTCTTCTACGTAAACGCCGGGCGTCAGGTATGTGGGCATGAGGGCTCCTTAAGAGAAGTGCGGCACGAGACCGGAGCGGCGGTATATTAGCACCCAGAGCGATCACCAGCGCAATCAGATTCCGCCATTTGCGATGCTTTACCGGTTATCGTTGGATAACGGGCCGGTTACAGTTCGATGTCGTATGTGGCGCCCGGGACTTCGACCTTTTGCTGGCCGCTTTGACCGTCCCGCGTTTCGAACCGCAGCACGCGATCTCCGGGCGGGACCCCGGGAAACGCGTAGCGGCCGTCTTCGCCGGTGATGGCCACGAACGCCGTCCCTTCCATCGAAACGCGCACGCCCGCAAGCGTCTCCCGGGCGTCGCCCTTGCGGTGGACGATGCCCGCGATCTGGATAGACGTTTCGCGCCAGTCGTCTTCGGTGTTGCCCACCCGCAGTTCGCGCGTGCGCACCAGCGGGCCCTCGACCGGGGCGAACGCTTCCAGCGGCGTGGTGATGATCCAAACCACGCCAGTCCGCAGCTCGTTGTCCAGGACGCCCCAGAGGTCGGCCGGTTTGGTCAGGTGGTCTCCCGGGGCGATGCGGGCGACCACCGGGTACTCCGAGTCCACTAGTGAGCCCTGGAGCCGCTCCGGTGGGAACTCGCCCGTACGGAACATGGATGCAAGCACGCGGGCAAGGATGCGGTGCTCGTCCTCCGGTTCGCGAGTCCAGGCCGTGATCAGGTAACTGAGGTCGATGCGGCGCGCGGGCACGCGCATCTGGTAACTGCCGTTCGCCTGCTTCTGGCGGAGCATGGTGTCATCGCGGAAGGCGGTCCGCTCGCGGATGTCGTAGAGGAAGCAGTTGAGCGTCGGCCGCGTGAGCCGTCCGCTCCACTCCCGCGTGGGGCGCTCGAAAGACACGTCGACTTCGCCCGGGGCGATGGGCAGGTCAGCGATCAGGTGCTGTTTCAGCGTCTCGTCGACATCGTTGAACATCAGCGGCGGCCTGGGTTAGGAGACCACTTCTTCCGCGTGGCGTTGCGCCTGCCCCGAGAGCACGGCATCGGCCAGCTGGTCGGCTTCGTGCTCCAGGGGGTCATTCGCCGCGCCGGCCGACATGCCGTTGCCGCCGGCCGCGGTGCGGCCGCTGCTCTGCTGGACGACGTGGGCGAGCTCGTGGCCCATCAGGCGGTTGTCGCCACTGCTCGCATCGGAGCGCAAGAAGATGTCGTTGCCCGTGGTGAAGGCTTTTGCTGTGAGCTGCCGGTTGAGCGTGTCGGATTCGCGGTCCTGGTGGACGCGCACGCCGCTCAGGTCTGTCCCGGTGGCGTGTTCCATCTCGGTTCGAATGCCGTCAGGGACGGAGGAGCCGCCGCCACGCATGCCGTTGATGCGGCCCTCGATGTCGGCGCCCACCGGCCCGCCCTCCAGGCCCACCTGGGGCGTGGTGTCGTGCTTGGCCTGGAGTTCTTCCTCTTCTTCGCCGGCGCGCTGAAGCGATGGGTCGTGTTTCGCCTGGAGTTCTTCTTCTTCTTCTTCGGCGCGCTGGAGCGACGGGTCATGCTTCATCTGCATCTCGTCTTCTTCGCCGGCGCGCTGGAGGGACGGGTCATGCTTCATCTGCATTTCGTCTTCTTCGGCGGCGCGCTGGAGCGAGGGGTCATGCTTCATCTGCATCTCGTCTTCTTCGGCAGCGCGCTGGAGCGAAGGGTCATGCTTCATCTGCATTTCGTCTTCTTCGGCGGCGCGCTGGAGGGACGGGTCATGCTTCATTTGCATTTCGTCTTCTTCGCCGGCGCGCTGCACCATCCGTGCGACAGCCTGGTTACCGGCGCGCGCCTGGAGCGCCATGAGCGGGTGCTGCTGCGGTCCGGCGATTTTCTCGGGCGAGCGTGTCTCGGCGGTCTGAGGCTTCCTGGCGGTGTCGTACTGCGGCAATTGGTAGTCAGCCATTTCGTCTCCTCGCGGGCATCATACCCCCGCGATGCCCTGTTGGTGTGCGCTTCATCCCCGAATTGTCACTCCAAATGACGGAGATACTCGCCAAAGTCGGCCTCGGTCACCATCCGGCCGAGCTTCTGGAACTCCCTGCGCGTGCCCTGGATGAAGTGCCTCATGGTCATCATGTCGCCGTCGCGGGCGGCGAGGAAGCCTGCCGCAAGCACGATATTGCGGATGTTGCCGCCGCTGATCCGGAACTGGCGCGAGAGGAACGCGAAGTCCACATCATCGCCAAGCGGCGCGTCTTCAGGGACCAGGCTTTGCCAGATGCGCAGCCGGTACGGTTCCTCCGGCATCGGGAAGTCCACGACGAAGTGCATGCGCCGAAGGAACGCCTCGTCCAGGTTCGCCTTGAGGTTCGTGGAGAGGACCACAGGCCCGGCGTAC
>WBZP01005942.1_pt1 | contig 12227 bp, 8 predicted proteins | sample 5204301 | NCBI WGS metagenome assembly WBZP01 (sample SAMN12412401, study PRJNA552823) | activated sludge metagenome | isolation source: activated sludge from nitrification reactor of wastewater treatment plant... | place: USA: Pennsylvania | collected 2017
GGCGTTGGTATCAAGCAGAAGTGTGGCCATCAGTACTCATGGTCGTCGATCAAGCCGGGGCGGTACTCGGGCGGGGCGTTTCCGGCCAACGAATGCTTGAACATGTCCTCCGGCGAGGCCAGGATGCACTTGATGACGCCCCAGGCGGTCTTGTCGATTTCTGCATCCACCTCGGCAGCGATGCGCTCAATCTCGGTCGTGAGCTGATTCTTGATGCGCTCGATATCCGTCACTTCCACAAAGTACCAGGGCAGCAGCCCCAGCCTTTCGCGCTGGCCGTTTACGGCCGGCAGCCACCTGTTATGCACAAACCAACGCTTCTCGGCCTTGTCCTTGGTGAAGCCGGTGATTTCGACGATCAGGTTGAAGTGCTCGCCGCCGGGTGTGCGCACGCGGCAAATGAAGTCGGGCAGGTAGCGCCGCTCGGCGCCGGTCTTGTCGACGTAGGGCACTTCAAACCCGAGGAAGGCGTTCTTGACGTAGCTTTCCACCGCATCCAGATGCTCCAGCGTCTTGGCAGCAATCTGCTCCCAGCTGTCGGTGTCCGCCACCACCAGATTGATGTGACTCTTGGTGGTGGCAAACACCGGCTTAGCCGTGGCCGCATGCACATGGCCGGTGGTGCCGGCCGGGTTGTAGCGGTTGATCAGCGGCACCACCTGCGGCAGCGCAGGGGCCGGGCCTTGCAGGCCGGCTTCGGTAGCGGCGGCCTCGATGCCCAGAAAGACGCTGGCCGCCACGCGCGTGGCGTCTTCGTGGCGCAGCAGGCGGCGCAAGCGGCGGTCGGTCTCGCCGACCAGTTCCACCTTCTCGTCGTACCACTGCTGCGCGATGCGGCGCAGGCTGCCAAAGCGTGCCAGCTCGGGGCGGCCGTCAGTGCCCCGGTAGTAGCGGCTGAGCACCTGGCTGGCCACCCAGTACACCACCTCCTGGTCGCGCAGGCCGTCGGGGTCGGCGCGCAGGTGCTCGCGCTCGGCCGAGAAGGCCGTGCACATGTCGGTTTGCACGGGCATCTTGGTGAAATTGATGCTGAAGGCGGGTGTGCCGGAAAAGTCGGCCCGCAACTCCGCCATGGCGGTTTCGACCTTGTAGCCCAGCACCTGCGGAAAGCGTATTTCCAGCGCGCTGCGCTCGGGCAGCGCGCGCAGCAGCTTGATGTCTTGCAGCGGTGGCAGTTCGCTGCTGCCGCCCTTGAAGAACTTGAAGGGCACGCCGATGATGTGGGCATACTCTGGCGGAAACTTGCCGGTCTTGGGGTCGACAAAATACTGCCTGCGCCGCAACGCACGCCCGGCCACCTGCTCGCACAGCAACTGCGAACCAAAGGCGCGCACACCGACGATGTGGGTCACGGTGTTGGCGTCCCAGCCTTCGGTGAGCATGCCCACGCTGACGACACACCGAATGTGCTCGCCCAGCTTGCCGGCCCGGCCCACGGTGTTGACCACTTCGCGCAGGATGACGGGGTCGGTCAGCGCTTCGGCACTCTTGTCGGGGTGGGCAATGCGGTAGTCGCGCTTGAAGGCCTCGATCTCGGGTGCAAACACGCGGCGGAAGTCTTCATCCACCTGGCCGGAATGTTCGAGCGCGTCGCTGTCGATCAGCAGCGTGGGCGGCTTTCGCCGCGGAGCGCACGTGACGGGGTCGAAGTTCGAGAAGAGTTCCAGCGAACCCTTGACCACGTGGCGGCGGCCTTCGTCGTCGGCCGTTTCATAGCCGGCAATCTGCTTGTAGACCTCTTTGCTGACCTGCGTGTTGCTGCACACCACGATGAACACCGGCGGCGCACTGAGCAGGTCACGACCCTTTTCGCCCTGCTCGCGCAGGCCGCGGTCGTAGGCTTCGTAGTGGCGGTAGAACTGCTCCAGCGCGGTGCGCAGCAAGGCGGGCAATTGCGGGGGTGGTTCGTAGGCTGCTCCGCCGGGCGTCTTGGCCTTGCCTTCGGCCTTGTCGTCCTTGCGCTGGGTGCGCTGGCCCTTGCGTGGCAACTCACCCTTGCAGTGCTCGTACAGGTTGCGCAGCACCGGTTCTTCAATGGCTTGCGAAGAGTCGCCCACCGGCAGGAAGGGGATCTTCACCAGTCCGGCTTCGATGGCCTCGATGAGACCGAAGTCGCTGACCACCCACGGAAAGTGGCTGTAGGCCGGCCAACCCGAACCCGACAGGTAGTAGGGCGTGGCCGACAGATCCACCACGGTGCGCACCTGCCAGCGGCGCGCCACGGCGCGCACACCGCTGAACCACACGGCGGCGCGTTCGTTTTCGGTGGCGCTGCTTTCTTCTTCCGTGTCACGGCCTTTCGCACGCGGCAGGTAGCAGTGATGCGCCTCGTCGTTGATGACGAGCAGCCTGCGCCCTGTCTTGAACGATCCCAGCACGCGCTTGAGCATCAGCGATTCGTCTTCGCGCGCTTCGACCTTGCGGCCGTCGTACCCGAGCTTGCCGTCCAGCGGGCTCTTCTTGTTGCCGCCGATCAGACGAGGCTCGAAGGCGTGGTAGTTGGTGATGGTGATGCGCGCGTTCAGGCCTGCCAGCAAGGCGGCATACTGCGGCGGCACCAGGGCGCGTTGGCGGTAGTAGTCGGCGGCATCGGCATCCCGCGCGGCCTGGGTGTCCACGCGCAGCATGCCCAGTCGGTCGCGAATGGTCACGCCCGGTGCCACCAGCAGGAAGTAGTCGCTGTAGCGTGGGTCGTTCCGGTACTGATTTCGGTTGAAGTAGTGGTAGACGATGAGGCAGGCCATCACCACCGTCTTGCCCGTACCAGTCGCCATCTTGAAGGCCACGCGCGGCAGCGCGTTGTCGGGCGCAGCCTGGTCCACGGTTTCCTGCGCCAGGCGCAACTGCCCCAGCACGTGGGTGCCGGGGTTGGACTTGTCGGCCACCTCGTTCAACCAGATGGCCGTTTCCACAGCTTCGCGCTGGGCAAAGAAGAGCTGCTGCCAACTCGGGCGCTGCGGGTTGTCGAACCAGAACGCCAGCAGCTCCTTCGTGACACGGCTGGTCACGCCGGGATAGCCGTCAAGGCGCCACTGGCCCACCAGTTCGCGCAGGCGGTTTACGAGATGGTCGCGGTACTGCGCCGCAAAGTCATTCAGGTCGAACATGCCCGCTTGCGGCTGCCGGCCCAAAGGAACCTGGGGCGTCTCGGGGGCGAATGTGCGCCGACCGGGTCTGCGGCCCTGGTAGTCCAGGTTGCCATCCGCTGTGGTGGCGTAGTGCCACTCCGGCTCCTGATAGGGGCCGTTCAGGATAGGACTGTGGGAACTGCTCGCGCCAATCGACTTGGTCTTGCGCATCGCCTATGGAGATCCCGGTGTCACTGGCTGTGCGGGTGCAGCGAGTGTAGGCGCCTACCGGCGGTACACGGCAGCCTCATCCCAACCCAATGCCACCATCTCGGCCGTGCGCAAGTGCGGTTCACTGGGCATCAGGAACTCATCCAGCTGCGGCGGCGCCACCGCCGTGCCCGACAGCATGGCGTGCACCTGGCCACGGTGGTGGATCTGATGCGCCAGCAGGTGCTGCAGCATGTGCGCGGCGGCATCGGTCTGGATGCGATCCAGCCCGCGCGGCATGTGAACGGGTCGATCCAGATCGGCATCACTGGCCGCTTCCAGCCAGCCGATCAGGCGTTCGTCGCTGACACGCTGGCGCTCGGCCAGTGCTGGCAGCGTCTCGGGTGGCACGAAACCCATCCACAGTTCGCGTGCGCCGGGTTCGCCGTGCAGCACGGCGATGTAGTACAGGTCCACCACCAGGACATGGTTCAACGTGGACATCAGGCTGGGAAAGAAGCCCACGCGGGGTGCGTGCAGTTCGTCCACCGACAGTGGCGCCATCGCCGTGTGCAAACGCAGGTTGGCCAGGCGATTGGCGCGCGCCTGGATGCGCAGCAGGGTTCGTGCCTGCATGGTGGGCCCGCGTCAGAACGGTCCGCCGATCAGCCAGCGTTCCATCTGCGCCTTGCGGTCGTTGCCCCAGAAGGGCTCGCCGTCGATGCGGAAAAACGGTGCGCCGAAGACGCCGGCTGCGATGGCCTCTTCGTTGGCGCGCTTGAGCCGGGCCTTCCACAGCGGCGCGTTCCACACGGCTTCGGCCTCGTCGGCATCCAGCCCCTGCTGCAGCGCCAGTTCACGCAGCGCCGGCACCTCGTGCAACGGCACGCCACGGGTGAAGACGGCGCGCAGGCCCGCGGTGGCCCAGGCGGCGGCGGCGCTGTCACCCTGCGTGTCCCGCAGCCACCAGAAGACACGCGCGGCGTTCTGGGTCGGGAGGGGAAAGACCGGGGGCAGGCTGTACGGCACGCCTTCGAAGCGCGCCGAACGCGCAAAGTCGCGGATCACGTATTCGCGCTTGAGCGGGTGCGCCACGGGCGGCTTCAGATCCGCCGCCTGGAAGGTGACACCCAGCAGGATGGCCTGGCGGCGTACCGTGCGGCCATGGCGGGCCGCCAGCGCGTCGATCCACTCGCCGGCGATGTACGAGTAGGGCGATGAAAAGTCGAAGAAAAAGTCGATGGGCGCGGGCATAGCCAGACGATAGACGTGAGGCGGCAGGCCCGCCAACCGGGTTTCAACCCATGCCCAGATCGGCGCCGTCGGCCCGCAGCGCGCCGCGCAGGGCTTCGATGCTGAAGCGGCCGGCCACGCGCAGCGCCGCCGCCGTGCCGGCCGCCTGCCCCATCACGAAGCACGCGCCGCTGGCCCGCGCCGCACTCTGGCCCAGGTGCTGCATGCCGGCACAGCGTCCGGCCACCAGCAGGTTGGGCACCTGCACCGGCACCAGCATGCGCCAGGGCAACTGGTTGAATGTGTTGTCCGGGTCCCTGGGGAAAGCCCATTCGATGCGCCCGGCCACGTGCTGCTCCACCGGCCAGGCATTGAGCCCGATCGCGTCTTCGAAGCGTGCGCCACCCAGCACGTCCTCGCCGCTAAGCATGTACTGCGCCATCACGCGGCGGCTTTCGCGCACACCCACCTGGGCCGCGATCTCGACGATCTCGGCACGCTCGAAGCCCGGCACCTCGGCGCGCAGGAAGCGCATGTACTGCACGATCTGGCGCCGACCCTCCATCTCCGCGGCGCTGAGCTGGCGTGCGTCAGTGGCGTCCACCGCCCGGCCCTGCGCATTGCGCAGCTGGGTGACATTGGCGCGCCACTCGCTGGGGTTGCGCTGCGGGCGCAGGATGGCGCCGCGGCGCGGAAAGTCGTAGCGCGCCGCGGCGCGCTCCATCAATGCGTCGATGGCCTTGAACTCGCCGATCGCCGCCTGCGCACGTTCGGCGTCGACCTGGCCTATGCGAAACATCGTGCTCGGGTACAGCCCATCGCCGGCGCCGTCCCCCAGTTCGTAGGGCACGCCGGCAAGGTGCGCGATATCGGCATCGCCGGAACAGTCGATGACCTGCCGCGCCCGGATGGCCTGGCGGCCGGACCTGGTTTCGACCAGCACCGCGCCGATGCATCCGGTCGCGTCCTGCAGCACACCGACAGCCAGCGCGTGCAGCAGCGTCTGCACGCCGGCACGCTGCAGCAGGCCATCGGCGGCGCACTTGAAGGCCGCGACGTCGTAGGACTGCACGCGGATGCGGCCCTGCATGCCGTCCTGCGGCACGTTGAGGCCTTCGAGCACCGCCATGCGGGCCAGCAGCTCGTCGGCGACGCCGTGCACCAGCTGCTGCATGCGGCCATCGCGCCGGCCGAACAGGCCGGCGAAGTTGGTCACACCACCTGCCGTGCCCATGCCGCCGAAGAATCCGTAGCGTTCCACCAGCAGCGTGCGCGCGCCGTGCCCTGCGGCCGAAACGGCGGCAGCCAGACCGGCCGGGCCACCACCGACCACCAGCACGTCGCAGTCGGCGAAGACCGGCGTGCAGCGGGCAGGTTCGGTGAGCCAGTCCACGTCAGCTGCGCGAATCACTCCACCTTGATGCCGCGCGTCAGAATGATGCCGCCCAGGATGTTGGTTTCGCTCTTCACGCGCGATTGCAGGGCCTCGCTGTTGCCGCCTTGCGCCGACCAGCCGGTATTGAACAGGCGCTGGCGCGTCTCGGGCTGGCGCACCAGGGACGGCACATCGAGCGCGATGCGGTCCTGCGCCGCCTGGCTCAGGCCAGCCGGGCCGACCAGCGCCACCCAGACCTCCAGGTCGTTGATGCGCACCCCGGCATCGGCCAGCGGCGGCACATCGGGTGCCAGCGTGCTGCGCCCACCTGCCAAGCCGATGGCACGCAGCTTGCCCGACTTGACGTGCGGCAAGGCGATGCCCGGAGGCATCAGCGCCAGGTGGATCTGGCCGGCCAGCAAGGCGTTGATGACCGCCGGGTTGCCGTTGTACGGGACATGCACGGCCTCGAAGTTGCCGGCCCGACTCTTCACGTACTCCATGCCCAGGTGACCCACCGAGCCGATGCCCACCGAACCGTAACTCCAGGTGTTGCCGGCGTCGCGCGCGGCCAGGAAGAACGCGTTGCCCGCCGGCAGGTTGGCCGGCGTGACCAGCGCCAGCGGCGCAGTGGCCAGCAGCGACAGGTAGCTGAAGTCCTTGGCCGGGTCGAACGGCAGCTTGGGATTGAGCAGCTTGGCCGATGTCAGGTTGCCGTTGATCACGACGCCAAGCGTATGGTCGTCGTTGGCCTTGGCCACGGCATTGGCCGCCAGGTTGCCGCTGGCGCCGGGCCGGTTTTCCACCACCACCGCCTGGCCCCAGGCCTTGGCCAGTACATCGGCCAATACGCGAGCGGCGATGTCGGGCGTCGAGCCCCCGGGAAACCCGACCAGGATCTTCACCGTGCGGCGCGGCCAGGCGTCGGCCGTCTGCGCCACGGCGGTGCCGCACAGTCCGGCAGCGGCCAGCGCTACCAGCAGCGCGCGGCGGGTGGTGGGGAAACAGGCGTGCATCGGGGTTCTCCGCAGGTTCGGTCGCGATTCAAGATGACCGCAGTGGCTGTGCCTGGCAGTATCGCAGGACGTACGATGCGCCCATGTTGCTGGCCCTGGACCTGCTGCTCGGCGTGTCGGCGCTGGCCCTGGCGCTGGCGCTGCAGCCCTGGCGCTCGCTGGCACGCCGCAGCCCACCCTGGCCCGCCCTGGCCTGGTGGGCCGTACTGCCGCTGATGTGGAGTCTGGACGCGGTGACCGGCATGCCTTTGCTGCAGCCGCTTTCAGGCGTGTGCCTGCTGCTGCTGATGCTGGGCTGGCCACTGGCCGTGCTGATGCTGGTGCCGGTGCTGGTACTGATGATGCTGATGGCCGACCTGCCGGCGCCGGACGCGCTGCACCGCGTGGTGTGGCTGGGCCTGGTGCCAGCCACGCTGGCCATGCTGCTGGGCGCAGCAATGCGCCGCTGGCTGCCCGGTCATCTGTTCGTCTACATCTTCGGGCGCGGCTTCTTCGCCACCGCCCTGGCGGTGGCCTCTGCCGGCGCCACGGCAGCCCTGCTGTACGGCGTGCCGGCCAACCTGAGCCTCACCGACGTGCTGCTGGCGCGGAGCCTGGCAGCCTGGGGCGATGCCTTTCTCACCGGTGGTATCGCCGCCATCTTCGTCGCCTTCCGGCCCCAGTGGCTGGCCACCTACACCGACCGCATCTACTTGCCCGACGACCGGCCGCGGGCTTGAGCGCGCCTACTGGCGCCAGAAGGCGGGCGTGAACAGCACCGCCCTGCGGCCTACCAGCGCGACAACCGCCAGCGTACCCATGTCTCAAGCAAATGTGGCTCTGCCACTTTGCTTGACCCCCACGGGGGGCGGCCGGCTTCGGCCGGCCCCGGGGCACTCAGAACAGGAACGTGGCACTGACCTGGAAGAGCTTTTCCACCTCGCGGATCATGCGTTTGCGGGGCACAAAAACGATCACGTGGTCCAGCGGCTGCACCACGGTATCGTGGTGCGCGATGATGACCTCGGGCTTGGCGTCGGTGCCGGCTTCGCTGCCGTCCGGCCGATGCAGGCCGCGCACGATGGCACCGACCTGCGCACCCTTGGGCAGGCCGACCTCGTCCACCCGCCGGCCGGCCATGCGACAGGTCTTGGCGTCGCCGCGCACGATGGCTTCCAGTGCCTCGGCAGCAACGCGGCGCAGGCTGTGCACGGCTTCAACGTCGCCGCGGCGCACATAGGCCAGCAGCTCGCCGATCACGGCTTGCGCCGGCGAGATCGCGATGTCGATCTGCGTGCCCTGCACCAGTTCGGCATAAGCGCGCCGGTTGATCACCGCCAGCACGCGCCGCGCGCCCAGCCGCTTGGCCAGCAGGCAGCTCATGATGTTGTCCTCGTCGTCGCTGGTCGAGCCGAGGAACAGGTCCATTTCGTGCACGTTCTCGTCGCCCAGCAGATCTTCGTCGGTGCAATCGCCGTGCAGCACCAGCACGTCGCCAGGCAACTGGGTGGCCAGGTATTCACAGCGCGGCTGGCTGATCTCGATCAGCTTGAGCTGGTACTGGTCGTGGATCTCGCGCGCCAGGCGCAGGCCGACCTTGCCGCCGCCGGCGATCATCACGCGGCGCACCGGCCCGGCCAGGTGGCGCAAGGCACCCAGCACGGTGCGGATGTGCTCGGTGGCGGCCAGCACGAAGACCTCGTCGCCCGGCTCGATGCGCGTGTGGCCGTCCAGCTCGGTCAGCGCCTTGTCCTGACGGTAGATGGCCACGATGCGCATCGCGATGCTCGGCAGCAGCTGCGGGATCTCCGACAGATCGTGCTGCACCAGCGGCCCGCCGGCCACGGCCCGCACCGCGATCAGGCTGACCAGGCCATGGGCGAACTCCAGCACCTGCAGGGCTTCGGGGTACTCGATCAGCTTGCGCACGTAGGCCGTGACGCTCTGCTCGGGGCACAGCACCTGGTCCACCGCCAGCCCTTCCTTGCGCAGCAGCTCGCCACCGGTCTGGAACTCGGGGCTGCGCACACGGGCGATGGTGGTGGGCACGCCGAAGACGTCCTTGGCCACCTTGCAGGCCACCAGATTGGTCTCGTCCTGCGGCGCGCAGGCGATCAGCATGTCGGCGTCCTCGACCCCCGCCTCCCTCAGCACACTGGGCTGGATGGCGTTGCCGATCACGCCACGCAGGTCCAGTCGGTCCTGCAGTTCGCGCATGCGGCCCGGGTCGCTGTCGACCACCGTGATGTCGTTGCGCTCGGACACCAGGCTTTCGGCCACGCTTTGGCCCACGCGGCCGGCGCCAAGGATGAGGATCTTCATGGATGCGGCGATTCTGCTCCTTCGGGGCCGCCCAGAGCCTGTTGGGCGGCCGCCAGCAGCAGGGGCTGCAGCTGGCGGGCCAGGCGCGCAGCCTCGCCCTCGTTGTGCAGGCGGCGTTCACGCTGGCTCCACAGGTCCTCCAGCGCCTTGCGCTGCGTCGCCAGGCCCCGCGCCGCCTGCGCCGCTGCGGCCTCGGGCAACAGACCCTGCGCGCGTTGCAGGTAACGCTGTAGCAGACCCTGCGAGATGGGTTGCAGCGCATCGGCGTCCCAGGTGGCAAAACTGCGATCGGTGCCACGCACCACGTTCAGGCCCTTGGCCATGCCGGCGGCGCCCAGTGCACCCAGCACACCACCGGTGATCAGGCCGGCGCCCATGGTCATACCTCCACTCAGCAGATCGGCCTTCAGACCCGCCAGCGCACCGGTGACGACGCCGCCGACCAGTGCCGCGCGGCCCTCGCCCAGCTTGCCGCGCAGCGCTGCGCCGCCAACGGCCGGCACGGCGTTCACCTCGTCCACCACCTGCAGGGCACCTCCGGCCGGTGCGCCCAATCGGGTCGCCAGGGCCTGTTCAAACACCGCCCACTGAAGCTGCAGTCGCCGCGTCAGCGCGTCGCGGGCGGCCTGCGCCTCGGCCCGACGGGCCAGCAGGCCTTCATCAGCCACGGGCTCGTGGCTGGCGGCGATCTCTCCCAGAGCATCGGCCACCAGCTGCACGCCTGCCTGCAGGCCCTGCAGTTGCCTCGTGGTCCAGGCCCGGCGCAGGCGCGGCAGGCGCGGGTCACCCGGCAGGGCGGCCTCCAGCCCCTGCAGCAGGCGGCCCTCGGCCAGCCAACCCTGGTGGCGCGCCTGAAGGCTCAGGCGCGGTGGTTCGGCCTCGGGCGAATCCACCAGCACCACCACCGGGCGCTGCAGGCGCTCCAGCCAGGGCGGATTTGCCTCGCCGGCGCGGGCCAGCAGCAGCACGGCATCGGTGGCTTCGCGCAGGTTGCTCGGCGGTGCAGCGTCGCCGGCCAGCCAGCGCCGCCACCAGCTGCCGCCTGGGCCGGGCATCAGCGCCGCCGGCAGGTCGGCCGGAGCCGGCGCCAGGATCAATTCGTCGCCTTCGTCGGCCTGCACTAGGGTCAGCGCTTGCCGCAAGGGGTGGACGTCGTGGCCGAACAGGCGCAGCGGTGGCGCGTCGTCGGGTGCGACCCACAGCAGCCGCAGCCGTGGCGACAGGCCCGGCCGCATCAAGGGGTGCAGGCCCTCGAAGTAGGGTGTGGCCAATGGCAGGTGAAAGTGGCTGGCGCGGTAGCGCGCACGTGCGTACGCCACCAAGGCCAACAGGCAACGCGGCAGCACCACCACCAGCACCAGCGTAACGGCCAGCAGGTGGATCCAGGGTGCAGCGCTGGCCGTGGCCTGCTCGCCCGGGGCCAGCCGCAGCGGGGCGACTGCGGGGATGTTGACGTCGGTCAGCGCGCTGGCCGGACCCAGCAGCATGCCCAAGGCGGTTTCCACCAGCGGGGCGTCGATGAAGGTGCTCTCCCAGCCGATGCGGTAGTCCAGCACCAGCCCACGCAGGTACAGGCCGGCGATCAGGCCCAGCGCCAGCGCTGCGGCGGCCAGGTGCAGCACCAGGGCCACACGCTGGCCGGTCAGTGGCGCCGCGTGGCGCGACCACAGCAGCGCGAAGTGCTCGCCCGAGCGCTGCACCCAGCGCGCCAGCATGCTGCGCAAGCCGTGGCCGGGCAGGGGCAGCAGCAAGGCCGCATAAACGGCCACGTTCCAGGCCACCACGGCCCACACGGCAGGTGCCAGCAGGTTGACACGCTGAGGCGGCCCCAACTGATCGACCAGCACCCCGCCGACAAAACCCACCACCAGCGCCAGCACCACCCAGGCCGGGTGCCAGATGCGCCGGTCCAGCCAGCGCTGGGCCTGCGGCGCACGCGGCAACAGACGCTGCAGCGCGGCACCGGCACGCGCCACCACAAAGGCCTCGGGTGCGGCCTTGTCGCCTACCGCCGCCAGGGCCTGGCGTGTGGCCCAGGCCCGGTCTTCCGGCGACCACAGTCGCTGCGAGGCCGCGTCGCGTTGGGGGGCACCCGGCGTCAGGGCCGGTTCATGGGCCTGCACCAGCAATACGCGGCGTGCATCGTCTTCGGTCATTGGGCCCACTGTAGCGCTGCCGCGGGCGGCCCCGCCTGTCGCGCGGTGTCCTGACGGCGAGGCGAATGGCGGTTTATGCGCCCGGCTTGCGTGTTGCAGGTATCCAGTCCGCGCCCGAAACAGCCTCACCCCAAGGAGCCCCGCCAATGACCACTCCCCAACACCCGCACTGGCAAAACGACCTCGCCGTGCTCAGCGCCGCAAGAAACGCCCCGGCACTGAAACTGGGTGCGTCGGGTTCAGGTGTCCAACGCCTGCGCGAGGCCCTCGCCGCCGTGGATGCACCTGCCGTGGCGGAGCCGCTCGATCGCTTCGGCCCGCTGACCGTGACCCTGCTCAAGACCTTCCAGGGCCTGTACCAGCTGTCCAACGACGGTGCAGCAGGTGCCCAGACGATCGGAAGACTCGACGATTTGCTGCTGGGCCGGGTCGCGCGCAAGCCTTGGCCTGCCTCCGCACCCGCCGGCTCCAAGGAAGAATTCCTGCAGAGCGTGTTCGACGCCTGTGCGCCGGTGCTGCGCGCACGCGTTACCCCTTACCGGCTGCCGGTCAGTGCGATGCTGGCTTGTGCTGCTGTGGAGTCCGGCTGGGGCAAGGGCCCGATCTACCGCGAGACCAGGAACCTCTTCAGCCTGCAGAAATGGCCATGGGCCCAGTACCCCATCACGATGCACACCTTGTGGCGCGATACGGTGATCCAGAACAACCCGCGGAAGATCGCCCGCGCCCCCTTCAACACGGCCACCGACATGGCCGACGCAGGTCGGCAATGGTGCGAGTGGATCGAACACTACGGCCAAGCCGACGGCCCGCCGGGAAACCAGCCGCAGGACAAGCACAAGCCGCCCCGGGCGAACGCCCAGGCCAT